>Ga0070729_10001289_pt1 | contig 39998 bp, 41 predicted proteins | sample tdDd472_FD_66725 | JGI IMG/M metagenome (GOLD analysis project Ga0070729, IMG submission 66725) | Marine sediment microbial communities from the Atlantic coast under amendment with organic carbon and nitrate - tdDd47.2 | ecosystem: Environmental > Aquatic > Marine > Coastal > Sediment | place...
CTACGAGATTATGAAAAATACCTCGGGTCGTTACGGACTGCTGCAGTATGGTGGATCGCCGAAAGTCGTGGCCGAAATTGAACGTACCTTCAAAATGCTCGAACCCGTAATGAAATTCATGACCATCAAACTGCGGGATGCGGTCAAACCTGAAGAGTTCAAGGCAGCCGAAGACGAGACCTTCACCACCATGAAGACCACCAGCCCCGAAAGCCAGTACGCCCGGGTAGATTTCCGTGGCACCAAAGGCCGTGGCGGCCGGGATGAAGGTTTTGATCGTGGTTCACACCGGGACAGGGACGATCGTGGTCCCCGGGCCGAAGAAGCTGCTCCCAAAGCAGACAAGGCCGAAGAAGCCGCTCCTGAAGCCCCCAAGGCCGAAGAAGCCGCCCCGGCTGAAGAAACCAAAAGCGAAGAATAAGCGAGGTATCACATGCCTATCGTAAGAAAAAACAAGAGAGTCCGGAAAAAACGCCGCTTCCGTCGCAAGAAGCAGTGCCCCTTCAAGGTCAACCCTGAACTGTGCGATCAGCTGTCCTACAAAAACGTGGACCTGATGAGCCGTTTCATCACTGACCGCGGCAAAATTCTGCCCCGTCGTATTACCGGTGTGAGCGCCAAATGGCAGCGCCGTCTCGCCCTTGAAATCAAACGCGGCCGCCAGGTTGCCCTGTTGCCGTACACGGTTCAATAAGGGGGTTGTCATGAAGGTTATTTTGACCCAGGACATGCCGAATCTTGGCAAAGGCGGCGAGATCGTCTCCGTTAAAGACGGCTATGCCCGTAATTATCTTATCCCCCGCGGCTTTGCCACGGTGGCTACCATCAAAAAAATGAACCAACTGCGGCACCAGCAGCAGATGATTCAGGCTCAAATCGCCAAACAGCTCAAAGGCGCCCAGGAAATCGCTGACCGCATGAAGGAAACCAGCGTGACCATCAGCCGCCTGGTAGGCGAAGAAGAGCGTATCTTCGGCAGCGTGACTTCGAAGGATATCGAAGAAGCCCTGCGCGAAGAAGGCTTTGTCATTGACAAGCGCAACATCGTGGTTGCCGAGCCCATCAAGCAGCTTGGCGTGTACCACGTGCAGGTGAATCTGCATCCCGAAATCACCAGCGAAGTCAAGGTGTGGGTTGTAGCAAAATAATTCCCCTGTATTCCACAGGCTATCAGACGCAACACGGCGCAGCTTTACGGCTGCGCCGTTTGTGTATATATTCACATATTAATGAAATGATTTTCTTTTGCAGGGAGGCCGTTTGCATAACAAAGCAACTTGACTTTAGCACTGGAATAACTAGTATCTGTGAAGCTTAAAACAAGAGAAAAAGGATGCGAGTTCTACATATTGGCTTGAAAGGAGCTGGAAACAATGAAGAAAATTGCGATTCTGATGATGGTGATGGGTATTGCGACCATGGGTATGCTGGGATCTGCAAAAGCAGCCGACCTGTATCTGGGCGGAAAAATTCCTATAGCCATTCCTCTCCCGGACTTTAATAAAGCTCTTGGTGTTGGCGGTGGCCTGGTGGCGGAAGCCGACTACTTTGTGATGCCCGGCCTGGCGGTGACCGGTGAATTCGGTTTCATTCATCATGGCGGCAAAGATATTACCGTTACAATCCCATTTCTTGGAACCACAACTGTAAAGGGTGATTCAACCACTCAGGTTCCCCTGATGGTGGGTGTGCGCTACGAATTTATGGAAGGCCCCCTGAAGCCCTTTGCCCACCTGCGCCTGGGCCTGAACTTTTTGGTCGGAGGGGTTACCAATACAAAATTTGGTCTGAACTTTGGCGGTGGTGTGCTGTACGAAGTGATTGAAAGCCTGGATGTGGGCGGCAGCCTGGAATTTGGTTTTGCCGGTCTGGACGGCAATGCGGCGGACCAGATGCACTTTATCATCAACATCATGGCCCTCTATGGCCTGATGTAATCAGCCTTTCGTTGATACAAAAAAGCCCCGCCATTGGCGGGGCTTTTTTTTGTGTGAATATTCCTGCTTACCACTCGGCGTCAATATAGCCGTGGTAGCGGCCCATCCAGTAGGCCAGCAGATAATCCGCCGGGGCAGAGATGCTGCGCAGGTTTTCATCCCGCTGCTGCACATTGTAAGGATTGCGGGTCCAGTCGAAAATACCGGCCCTCCGCCGTTCGACGGGCACCGGGTCGATGTGGGTGGGATCGTCAAAGCGGTTGAAACATTCCGACATGGGCAGATCCGAGGTGTCGGTCTGACGCTGATGCTTGGTGGGGATAAAGCGCTGCAAAGTGCAGATGCCTTCCTCAACGCCCTGATGAATTTCCGCATTGCGCAGTCCGCAGCGGCTGCGGGCCGCGGTCATGAAGTTAAAGAAGCTGTTTTTCTGCACACGAATGTCCCGGGGCACACTGTCTTCCCGGTTTTGCCATACCCGCTCTTCAATAATCCACTGATAAAAGGCCTTCAGCTCCTCGTTTTCCTCGTAGCCCGCAAGGTTGTACATGGCCAGATAGCCCATGCAGAAATTGTTGTAGTTTTCGTCACAGCTGTTGAAATACAGGTTAAAGGCGTCTTCCTGATACCAGGGATAGGGATCTTCGATGTCGGCAATACTTCCATCGGGAACACAGCCGTCCAGTGATTCATCAGTAATTTTAAGCAGGCAGCGGTCATACCAATGGGTGAATTTTTCTTCGCCACCGGTGGCAATGACCGCCAGCTTGATCCAGGAAAGAGCCAGACTGGCGTTGAAACCCGGGTAGAACAGGCCCGAAAGTGAGTTGACCCACACGTCACCGTGCTTGGTCATTTCGCCGTCAGGATCAACAATGGTCATGTTGTGATCAATAAGGTGATTACCCACCTGCTTCAGCAGGTCTGCGGCAACGGTCCGTACATCTTCGTCATCCACCACGTCCAGCAGCACGCCCAGGGTAAACATATGGCCGCTGTATTCATCCTTGCTCACGTCAGCCTTCCAGATGAGGTTGTCGTATTCACCGGTTCCGGCGATCCATTTGGTGCCGTCAACTTCCGGCGGCGTGGCCTGGATGTAGGGGGAATAATAGGTGCGGCAGAACAGACCTTCAACACCGGTCACCTGCATTTGCCGCTGAATGCCGCTCAGGGCGGTCTTGATGTTTTTCAGGGCCTCGGCTTTTTCCGTGCCCTCGGTGGCGGCGTAACGAAAAGCCTGGCTGGAAAGATACATGCCGGTCCAGTAGCCGTCGTTGTCGCCCACATGGTGTCCGGCGATTGCGGGAATGTCGCTGGCGTCAATGGTTGCGGGCCGGGTGTTGTCGCCCAGGGGAATGTCTTCGGACAGGGTGATGTCCAAAAACAGTTCATGGTCCTGGGGCAGATGATATTTGGTGGACATGGCATCGTAATAGGCGGCCTTATCCTTCAGGCTGATACCCCAGATGTTTTCCTCTTCACAGGAGGGCAAAGGAACGATGGGTGCATCGCCGCAGTCCACCCGGTAGCTGTCATCGCCGGGCAGCATGTCCATAATGGCCTGGGTACGTTCATCCACAACATCGCCGTCAGGAGTGTTGTTGTCATCGTCGGAGCAGCCAGTGTACACACCAGCGGCCACAAACAGGAGAAGGGCGAACAATGAAATACGTTTCATGTCATTCTCTCTATGGAAGGTTGATTGTCACTAAAGGGTATGTATTTGGTTATAATGATATTTTGCGGCTGTGCAAAGAAAAACAGACACAGGATGCCGTAAAAAGGAAGCGAATCTTGTATTCGCCTTTTGATGCGGGCCATTCCCCGGCATATCAAATTGGAATGTAGTCCTGCTGCTTCCCTACTGGTACATCACCGGTTTTTCATCGGGGAAATAGTACTGCGAAAAATCTCCCGTCAGGTGGCGGGTGCCTTCCATGTCGGTGAACAGGCCGCTCATACGCTGCTTTTTCAAAAAGGCGGTGCCGTCGGCAGCGCCCAGCACAAAGGCGCAACGGGCGCCGATAACCGCCCGGGCCGGGTTCTTGTCAACCGCCATAACCTGCAGGGCATCACGACCGGGTATACCGGTGGAGGGTTTGATAAAGGGATGAATCCAGTGTTTTTTCACCTTGCGGCCGGTTTCGTTTACAAAGGCCACGCCCACCGCCTGATTGTCCGGCATTTTCATGCGGCCCAAACGACGGAAGGTGGGAGCATCGGGGTCAGGAAGATCACGGCTCCAGGGGTCGCCGGCATTGGCCACGCCGCTGCTGATGGAATCATAGCCCGCAAACACAATGTAGTTGGCGATGTTGTTTTCTTCTGCGTAGCGCCGTGCGGTGTCCAGCATGGCGGCCCGGCCCAGGGTCACCCAGTCCAGAAGCACGTCTTTTTTGGTAAGCCGCACCTGATTCTTTGCGGTATTTACCTGCACCAGGGAGGAATCCACCAGCTTCAAAAGCTTGCTGCGTTCTTCTTCCGGCGGATACTTGTCATCGGGTTCCCGGTCCCCATAATGATAGGCTTTCACCATAACCCCGATGGTGGGATCGCAGCGTCCATCCGTGGCCCGGGCAAAACCCAGGTAGGTGTTCAGGGTGCTGACAAACAGCGGAGGCATGTTAACCCAGGTGCCGGGTTCTGCGGCGTGCAGCCGTGCAAAGGCGGAAAGTTTATCCTCGGGATCAAAGAGCTTGCCGGTTTCCATAACCCGGTATTTCAAGCCGGAGATCTGCTTGGCCGTGGTATCTTTGTCCGGACCGTTGACCACAAACCGTACATTGCTCCCCGCCACCCAGATATCCTCGATGTCCTGGGTTGCGCCTTCAAAGCGCTCCATGGCCCGGCGTTTGGCTTCCGCCACCTTTTGGGTTTCTTCCGCCACGCCCTGACTGACTTCCTTTTTAAAACGTTCCGCAGTAGCCAGAATGCGCTCCTCCGGGGTAAGCCAGGGCTGCCATATCCACAGTACAATACCCATGGCCACAAAGAGCAATATCAGCGATTGCCAGGCCGGAGACGCCTTGCTGCCGCGTTTTTGATCGTATAATCTGCGTCGGAAATCCCTGCGTTTTGGTGATTCCATGGTCGTATCCTTATTGTTTCCGTTGCATGATGATGGCCCGCCAGTCGTGCTCCTCAAGGCGTTTCAGTTCCGTCATTCCCCGCTGGGCGTAATGGGCGGACAAACCGTCGGCCTGCTCTTCGATAATGCCGGAAAGCACTAAAAACCCGCCGGGGGCCACCCGGGCGATGATGTCATCCACCAGCTCCAACAGCGGGGCCAGCAGGATATTGGCCACCACCAGAGGATAGGTTCCCGGCACATCCGCCGGGCCGCCGGGGGCAAACTGCAGATGGGGCACATGGTTGCGTACCGCGTTGCGCTGGGATTCCTCCGCCGCAATGGGATCGATATCCACGCCATAGACTGAGGCCACGCCAAGTTTTGCCGCGCCAATGGCCAGAATGCCGCTGCCGCAGCCGATATCAGCCATGGTGGCGGGATGATGCTTTGTCACCAGCTCTTCGATGGCACACAGGCACAGGCGCGTGGTTTCGTGCTGGCCGGTGCCAAAGGCCGCCGCGGGATTGATGACAATGCGGATGCGCCCTTCGTCGGGATCGTTGCTGCGCCAGGGGGGCAAGACCAAAAACCGGGTACCGGCCCGCAGGGGTTTGAAAAAGCGTTTCCAGGCCCCGCTGTAATCTTCAACCTTGAGTTCCCGAATCACCAGTATGGGTTCCATCGTGGATTGCACCGCACCGAAATCTTCCCGCAGACGTCGGGCAAGATCGCTGCGAAAGACTTCCAGAGTGGTGTCGTCGGGACGGGTAGAAAAGTAGGAAGTGACCCGGGTACGACCTTCGGACACCTGGGGGATATCCGGGACATCTTCCGGCATGGGAAGCCCGTCATCAGGCACCGGCATCACAAAGGCAGGCTCGCTGCCACCCAGGTTTTTCAGAAGCACCGCTGCGGCGTCTTCCGCCCATTGGGGCACGTCAATGCCGATTTCGTACAGTACGTCGCCGTTTGATGCAGGGCTCATTCGTTGTCTATTCCCAATAGCGCCGTAAGGCGATCAAGTTCGTCCAGATTACCAAAGGGCAAAGTAATGCTGCCCTTTTTGGCGGCATGGTTGTAGGCCAGTTTTGCCTTGCCACCAAAGTGATTGCGGAGTTTGATTTCGAGATGTTTACGGGAGCGCTCTGCGGATTCGTCCACCGGGGCTTTGGGACTTTTTGGGGTCTTGGCTTTTTTCAGCCGGTCCACCAGCGCTTCGGTCTGGCGCACCGACATGCCCTTGTCCACCACGTCCACCGCTGCATTGCGCTGCAGGTCTTCATCCTTGATACCCGCCAGAGCCCGGCCATGGCCAAAGCTCAGCAGTCCTTCGTCGATGTAGCGTTGCAACTCCGGGGCCAGTTGCAGCAACCGCAGATGATTGGCAATGTGGCTGCGGTCCTTGCCCACGGCGTCGGCAAGCTGCTCCTGGGTGCATTCGGTGTCCCGCATAATCCGCTGGTAGGCTTCGGCGACTTCCATGGGATTAAGGTCTTCCCGCTGGATGTTTTCGATAAGCGCAGCGGTGTAGGACTGCTTGTCGTCGGAGCGGCGCACCATCACCGGAACCGTGGTGAGTCCCGCTATCTGGCTTGCCCGCCACCGGCGTTCGCCCACGATGATCTCGTAGCTGTCATCGCCGGTTTGCCGCACCAGCAGGGGCTGCAAAATGCCCTGCTCCTGGATTGACTGCGCCAGCTCTGCAAGCCGCTGGGGCTCAAACTGCCGCCGGGGCTGATCCGCCCGGGGGTGAATCTGCTCAATGGGGCATTGACTGATCCCGGGGGCTGCCTTGCGTTTGGAGGATTTTGGGCCGGAGGTTTTTTGGGCCGCTTCGCTTGTTGCCGAAGAAGAACCCAGCAGCGCCTCAAGACCACGACCCAGTGCTTTCTTTTTTTCTTTTGCCATAATCGTTATTCCACGGGGCTATAAAGTGTAAAGCCATGATACACAACCTTGCCCCGATGTCGAGAAATTTTACCGGATGATTCCCCGGGAGGGGCATTTCCGGTTTCGGGGTTGCGGAGACGTGACGCACTGCGTTAACTGTCAATTTTATTTTACTAAATACTAGCCAGAACATCGGATATCGAAAATTTTCCTCGGGACGGAATCTGAAAAACTCGGGACGCGCCCGGTCGCTCCACGGGCCCGCCTCGGGAAAATGACGCGCCAAAATGGGCTAAAATCAATATAAAAACGATATATAGCAAAAAAACCGGATTTTTGTCCCGTGTTTTTGACTTCGCGGCCCGTGAGACGCACATGTGCGTCCCGAGAGATTCCCGAGCGCATTTTATCTTATTGCCGCTAAAACGCCATAAAAGCGCCTGAGAGCGACCCGATGTTACAGACATTGTTCATCTATTTTGTTGACAACACAGCATGACTGTCTATGGTTTGAATATGGAAAATGTAAACATACACAGCGATACTACCTACCCCATGCGCGTCGTCACCCGGCTGACGGGGCTCAGCGCCGCAGCTATCCGGGTGTGGGAACGACGATACCAGGCCGTGGTGCCCATGCGCACCGAAGGCAACAGCCGCCGCTACACCGGCGAGGATGTCCGGCGTCTGATCCTGCTTCGGCAGGCCACGGTGGCGGGGCATTCCATCAAGGATATCGCGCAGTTATCCGAGTCAGACCTGCAGGCTCTGGTGCAGCGGGAACCCGCGGTGACCCCGGATGCAGATCAAGGTGCAGGCACCGCCGAAAGCAGTCTGCACGGTGATGTGGCCCGGCGGGTGCTGGATGAATATCTCACCCGCATCGCCGCCTTTGACGCCCGTCCCGCAGCGGAAGTGCTGGGCCAGGCCGCAGTGCTGCTGCCGCCGGAGGATTTTGTCTTCGACATTGCCATGCCCATTTTGCGGGAGGTTGGCGACCGCTGGGAACACAAGGAATTTACCGTTGCCCACGAGCATCTGGTGAGCGAGCACATCAAGGCGCTGTTGGCCAACATGATCCGCTTTGCCAATCCTCATCCCGGCGCGCCACGGGTGATCTGCGCCACTCCCGAGGGCCATCTGCACGAGATCGGAGCTCAGGTGGGAGCGTTGCTGGCGGCCAATCGTGGCTTTGATCCGGTGTATTTGGGGCCCAGCGTGCCGGTGCGGGATCTTCAAACGGCGGTGCGTCTGGCCGGGGCGGATCTGGTGCTTCTGGCCATGATCCACTCCGTGAGCCAAACCCAGTTGCGGCTGTTGAAGCGGGATCTTGGCAAACTTGCGCAGGTTGCCGACGTTTGGCTGGGCCTGCCGCCGGGGCATGAAGCCTCGGAGCTTTCACTTCCCCGTTTAACACAGTTCCATTCTTTCAGGGATCTGGACATGGCCCTGACCGGCCGCGTTGCCGCGGCACGGTAGGGCCAATCCAAAAAGACGTTTATTTAGCGGTGGGGTCTTCGATGTCGCCAAGGAAAGGCGTGAAGTACAGCCAGTTGCCTTCTTCCTCGTAGGCGGCCCAGACATCGTCGCAATCAGCGAATTCGTCCATACGAACCATGCGGAAATAGCTGCGGTCCACATCGGGGTGCATCTGAACAACGAGGTCATAAACCATGTTGGGATTGCTGCCGCCAATTTGATACTGACGGTTCCAGTTGGGCACAAAACCACGGATATGATCATTGTCCACAACCGTGCCTTCCAGCTTGGAGTGCCACATCTGGGTGCTGTAGGTAGACTGGTTGTTCAGGGCGCCGATGCCGACATTGGTCATACCCGGCAGGCCGTCGCCATCCTGGTCGGTGATCCGGCAGTCTTCGCTGCTGGTGGGCCAGGGGGTGCAGAGTTCTTCGTAATGGGTACGATCCGGCACTTCGTCATCATCGGTGAGATCATCCACCAGCACGCTGCGGGGCTCGTGGAAGGTATCGGTTTCAAAGGTCGCGCCCGGGGCATAGGGTGCGATGCTCGCGGTTTTGTGCTCCAGGGTGGAGACATTCTCATAGTAGGGAGGCGGAATAATCAGCTGGCCGATATCCTCACCCACGGCAAAGACTTCGTCTTCGGTGAAGTTCCGCATTTCCATGTAGCACATGTTGCTGTGGAAGACCGTTTGGTCGCCCTGTTTGCTGACACGGGTGAGCAGCAGGTGAATGGTGACGGTGTCCTGATAGGGCACCAGCGGCACGCCTTCGGAGCGGGCGGCGGTGGTAAACAGGGTACCCCAAACGCCGTAATAATCGTCGGTGGTGGCGCTCTGGCCTTCACCAAAGTCTACGGAGTCATCGGAAATGCACTGACCCGAAGAGGAGCAGCTGTACTGCCAGCCATGGTCCAGACAGTCGCGGTCACCGCAGAAGGGCAGCCAGTGCATGGTTTCGCATTCTTCCGGGGTTTTGGGACGGCAGGTCCAGTCCAGAGGACTGTCGTCATCGGTGCCGTCGTCATCGCCGTCGGTGCTGAATTCCACGCACTGATAGTTCAGGCATACCAGATCGCCGCCGCGCTGCTGTTCGAACAGCCAGCAATCGGCGGTTTCCCGACATTCCGATGCACAGAAACCATCGTCGTTGCAAAAGCCGTAGGGCTGGCAATCACGGTTACGCTCGCAGGTGGTGTAACCCAGCTTGCTGGGATCGTACTCTTCACCATCGGTTGTGGTGCACCCAAAGGCCAGCAGGGCCAGAAGCGATGTAATAATAATAAGGTGTAAACGTTTCATGGTATCCTCCCTGGCCGCCAATTAAAATTCCATGCCGACATTGGCGGCACCGGCAATCATCCAGCCACTGACCGTGTAGCCGGGGAAACCGGGATTGTTGGTTTGCAGACCCTTGGCCGAGGGCACGGCGGTGCCTTCAAAGATATGTTCGGCTTCGTCGGGGAATTCGTCGATGATTTTACTGGGGTCTTTATAGGTAACCCGCTCGGTCATGTACCAAAACTGGAGACCAAGCTGGGTATAGAATTTGCTGCCAAAGAGTTTGAAATCAAAGCGCTGACCAAGGGCGAAGTTCATGACATCGCTGTCAACATAGCTGGTGCGTCCGTCCTGAGCAGGAACCGGAGAGGGATAATAGCCGAACCCCAGGGTGGTTTTGGCCCAGTCCACATACTGCCAGGAGGCGCTGGCGGTGACGGAGAAGGTTTCTTTGAATTTGTAGTCATCACCGTCGATGACCGGCGGGGTGTACATGCTGTCTTCGGCCTCGGAATCGGCAATGACATCAAGATACTGGGCGGAATCCTGGGGGGATTCGTGATGGTTGTTCAGGTAGGCGGACCAGTGGTTCCAGGTTACTGCGGCCTGAATTTCCCAACCGGAAAAATCAAAGCCAATACCCAGGGTCAGTTCCATGGGTTCGTAATCAAGGGCATAATCGTGGTCTTCCTGGCTGACGCGCTTGGGCTCCCAGCGGGATTCGGTTTCGGCTCCGGGGGGCTTGCGATAGTTCCACAGAAGCATGTTGCCCGCGCCATCAACATCCATATAAGACCAGAGTTTCCATGTCAGACCGATGGCCATCCAGTCGGTGGGTTCCGCCTGAATACCAATGATCGGCCGCAGGGAAAGAGCCATGGCCATATTCATGTTGCTTTTGGCATAATCTTCCGCCTGAATGGAGGGCATGTACAGATCCATGCTGGCGGAGGCGGACACGCTGATCGCCAGGGCCGCGCCAAAGGACAGGTAATTAAAGGAAGGGGGAGCATAGGAGACGCCCAGCATACCACTGACAATGGGGGACCATTCGCCAAAGCGGACCATATGCAGCTTGTTGGAAAAATACTGTTCCTGCTCATTGGGGAAATAGGTGCTCATGCTCACCTGATCCGGCAGGGGCAGCAGAATAAGACCACCAAGACGGAAGCCTTTGATACCCAGGTTATGGGTGCCACCGGCGCCGATGAAGTAGCGGGCTTCCTCTACATCGGTGTTACTGCGGGCATTCTTCAGCTCGATGGTGGGCAGGGCCCGGTCTTTGCTGGTGGTGGCATCACCGATTTTTGAAGAGTAAAACACGAAGGGCACATCTGCATTGGCCGGGCGATCCATCAGTTCAATGGAAAGCTGGGGTTTGTAAAACAGAAATTCGATGCCACCCCGGGGGGCAAAACGGCTCATGAGGGCCGGATTTGTGGCCAACACGCTGTAGCTGCTGCCATAGGAGACCTGGCTGTTGGCGCTTCCCACGGCTGCGGTATCGTACCCCAGCCATTTAAAGGGTCCGGCCATGGCCGGAGACATCCACAGCGCCGTTGCCGCCATAACGGCCACGGTCAATGCCAAGCAACGTATTGCCATCTTAGGCCTTCTCTGCATAGGTACCACCCTTCTTGTGTTGTGGCAGGAAACCTTCCGAAACTCCCTTCGATCCGACAACCTGTGCCAGAACCGAATCCACGACCAGCGCTCTCCACATCCTGCATCCGAAAATCATAGCTTCTGGTAAAAAGAAATACGTTATTAAAACATGTAATCTTGTTACGTCGAAAATGTCAATATTAAAGTGTCATTAGGGTGACAAATCATGAAATATTCAGCAGATATCCACATGAGTGGACACTCACTTTTCCGCCCCTGAAACCGGCCTTTACCCCTGGCAAAAAACCATCGGATGGGGCATATAACCACGGACATCGCCTTTTTGTTGACCTTGGGTGGAAAACGGTTATCATAACCAATACAACATCCAGGCACGAACATACATTGAAGAAATATGGGAAACAGGTACTTTTCTGCTGTTGAAAAGCCATTTTTATCCAAAGTCAGGAGCTTGCCATGAAATTTCGTATAAGCATTGTCTTTTTCGCCCTGCTGGCCACAGCCTTTGTTGCCTGCGGCGAAAGCTCAAGCCGGGAGTGCACCAACAACCAGGCCTGTGATTCCGGTGAAATTTGCATCAATCATGTCTGCGTGGCCACAAGCGGCGGCTGGCAGGAGCCGGATAAACTGGATCCCAAAGAATTCCCCGAGTACTGGGAAGCCATCAACAACACCGACACCTCGGTTCCCACGGACGTCAACTGCAATGACAACAATGTCTGCACCCGTGACTGGTACAACGGCAACGAGTGCGCCCATGACAATATCAATCTGCTGGGCTGCAACGACAATGACATAAAAACCGCCGGTGACTTTTGCTGGGAAGGCGCATGCGTGGGCGTTGCCTATGAATGCGACGACAATCTTTCCTGCACCGAAGACAGCTGGAACGGCGACGGCACCTGCGGTCACGAACTGGTGGGCAACGCCTGTCTGATCGACAACAAATGCTATGCCGATGGAGCGTCCAATCCAGCCAACGACTGCCAGATCTGCGACACCGCAAGCCTGGAAGCCTGGACAAATGCAGCGGCGGACACCACCTGCGACGACAACAATGCTCTTACTGTAAATGACGCCTGCAACAACCGGGGCGAGTGCATCGGCACCGCCGTGGCCTGCGCCGCAGACAGCGACTGCGATGACAGTCTTGACTGCACCGACGACACCTGCAACGACAGCAACACCTGCGAATTCGCCATTGTGGCAGACACCTGTCTGATCGCCGGTGTGTGCTATGCCACCGACGCTCCCAATCCGGAAAACACCTGTCTGATCTGCAACAGCGCCACTGCAGACGATGCCTGGAGCAATGCCATTGACAACACCACCTGTGACGATGCCAATGAGGGCACTATCAATGACGTTTGCACCGCCGGTGTCTGCGCCGGTGAAGTTCCCGAGTGCATGGAAAACACTGACTGCGACGACAGCCTGGACTGCACCACCGACACCTGCGTAAACAACGCCTGTGACTTTGCCCTGGACGCTGGCAACTGCCTGATCGAAGCTGTCTGCTATACCGCCAATGACGCCAATCCCGCCAATGACTGCCAGATCTGCGACAGCATTGTGGCTACCGATGCATGGACCAACGCTGCCAACACCACCACCTGTGATGACGGCGACGACGGCACGGTCAATGACATCTGCACCGACGGCGTGTGCGCCGGTGAAGTGCCCGAATGCACCGGGAACGGCGACTGCAACGACAATATCGACTGCACCACCGACACCTGCGAAAACTTTGTCTGCGAATATGCTCTGGACGCCGACACCTGCCTGATTGAAGGCGTGTGCTATACCGATGCGGCATATGACCCTGCAAACACATGCCAGGTGTGTGACAGCGCCTCTGTGACCGATGCATGGACCATTGTGGCCAATGATACGCCCTGCGATGACAGCAATCCCTGCTCGGAAAACGATGTCTGCGCCGATGGCGTCTGCGTTGGCACGCTCTACGACTGCAATGACGATGTACCCTGCACCCAGGATATCTGCATTGGTGACGGCACCTGCAGCAACGAGCTGATGCCGGGCCATTGCTACATCGACATGGCCTGCTACAACGATACAGACCGGAACCCCAACAACGACTGCGAAGCCTGCGTGCCCGCAAGCGACACCCTGGACTGGAGCGTTCTTTCCGATGAGACCGACTGCCAGACCAACGATGGTCGCGCGGGTATGTGCTTCAGTGGCACCTGCCAGATGCCGTAGTTTTACCTGTAGCTGATACGACGCCCGGCCCTTTGGCCGGGCGTTTTTTTTTGTTTGCCTGCCGCCCTGCCTTCATTGTATGATGCTTGTTACTGCGAATGACATGATTCAATTACTGCAACGCGAGGTGGTCTGTGAGTACAACGGATAAATTAAAAAAAGTGAACAAATCATGGTGGCTCATTGTGGCTTTGGCTGTGTTTCTGTTTTTGCCGCCAACTGACTGCACCGGCGTGTTTTACAGAATGACCACTGATCCCTTACAGCAGGAGTTCGACACCCTCACAAAACACCTGTCGGAAAAAAGCAGAACAAAGCGGCTTGAAGCTCTGGAAAAGCTGGCAAAGCATGGCGAGGCTGCGGTGCCCCTGCTGATAGACGTGCTGGAGGACGATGATCCCGAAAGCCGCAGCGTGGCTGCCCGGTCTTTGGAAACCATTGGCGCGGCTGCGGTGGAACCTCTGGTAGCCCTGCTGGATTCCGATGACTGGCATGTGCAGGCAACGGTGATCGCCGTGCTTTCGGGTATTGGGAAACCCGCCCTGCCCGCGTTGGGACGAATACTGCAAAGCGGAGATCAGACCGAACAACTCGCCGCCGCCCGGATTGCGGCAAACCTTGGCCCCGATGCTTTGGAGATTGTGCCGGATCTGGTTGCGGCCCTGCGCAGCAGCAATGCGGAATACCGGCGTCTGGCAGCTATCGCCATTGGCGCCGTGGGCCCCACAGCCGTTGAAGCGGTGGAAGACCTGATCCGCATTTCCGCAGACTTTGATCCCGACGTGCGGCTGGCGGCGGTTGCGGCCCTGGGGCAACTGGCGGTAAAACCGGAAGCAGTGCTGCCAGCCCTGTCCACGGCTCTGGAAGACCGGGACAAACGGGTCCGGCTGGAAGCCATCCGCAGCATCGAGGCATTTGGCGCCCGTGGTGTGGCGGCCCGGGCAGCCTTGAAACAAGCGGCCTCCAGCGATGATGTAGCCACCGCAGGCGCTGCGGCACATGCCCTGGAAAAACTGGATACCCCGCAAAAAGCAGCACCTGAAGAAACGCCGAACTCCGCAGGCGATAAAGAATGACCATGAAAAACAGCCCGGAATTTGTAAACATGCTGGCGGATAACCTGAAGCCCATGGGCGATGTGCGCAAACGCGCCATGTTCGGGGGGCATGGCCTGTTTCTGGATGGCCTGATGTTCGCCCTGATCGCTGAAGACGTTCTGTACTTCAAGGTGGATGACCACAACCGCGCTGCATACGAAGGCGCAGGGCTACCGCCCTTTACCTATACCTCAAGCCGGGGAACCTCGGTGATGTCCTATTATCGCCCGCCGGAGGAATGTCTGGAAGACCCGGAGCTGCTGAATCAGTGGGCGCGTCCCGCCATGGAAGCGGCCCATCGTGCGGCGGCAAAAAAGAGCAGCAAGGGCAAAAATAAATAGTTGAACTACCTAATAATCTGTGATAGCACTTTGAGCCGTAGTGGAAAAAGTGTCCCGTCAGGCGCGGTATTCAAATAAGGCATTGAACATTCTGTGCTTGACCCGATATATAAAACAGTGTATTGAGAAGTAATAACAACGCATACTACCGACATTCGAAAAGGAGATGGACCATGAAAAAAGCTATGACCAAAGCCCAGCTGGTAGCGCACTTCGCAGAGAAATTCGAAATGCCCAAAAAGGCCGTTGCCTCCATGCTGGACGAGCTGACCGCCGTTGCCGCAGCCCAGACCAAGGAAGCCGGTTCCTTCACGCTGCCCGGTATTGGCAAACTCAGCCTGAACGAACGCAAAGCCCGCAAAGGCCGCAACCCCGCCACCGGCGAAGAGATCACCATCGCCGCCAAGACCGTGGTAAAAATGCGCCTTTCCAAATCCTTCCAGGAAACCATCGTTCCCCCGAAAAAATAATCTCTGCAAAGAGATCTTCCGGCAGTGGTGACATTGGCGGAAGTATCGGTTGAAGGAATATACTCGGCGACCCTTTTGGGTCGCCGTTTTTTTTGCTTTACCCCTGCGCTCTGCTTCTAAGAGCCGTGGTTCAGGGTTCCCAGATTTCCGGCTCCATGGATTCCATGGACCACAGTTCGATGCGGTAGGGCTTGACAAGGCACACAGCGTAATTCGGGTCCGTGGGACCACTGAAGTACGCAGAGAGGTTGTCGTTCCACAGCTTCTTTTTCAGCATGGGATCTGTGGTGATTTCGCAGCGGCCCTGTATCTGGGCATACTGCCGGGCATGGGCGTAATCGCCGACACCAGCCAGCAGATGGGTTTCGGGGTTTGCCCGCAGATGATTCACCTTGCGGGATTGTAATGAGGTAACCACCGTCACCGTAAGGTTCTCATCGGCCAGCCCCATGACATAGCGGGTCCAGGGTTTACCCTCCGGGGTAACGGTTGCCATGGAAAACAGCTGGGCTTCGCCAAGCATTTCGTACAAGCGGGTCTTTAAATTCGCCATCTTTTTCGATCCTTTCTGCAATGGGTGCCTCTTATTAGAGTAAACCTGAGCCGGGGCTTGGCAAGGGCAGGACGGAAATGCGTATGGAAATCCGTTCCATTTAGGACTTGACGGAAGGGATCGATAGTGGAAATATGACGCTTGGCGTCAAGGTTTCCCGCATCAGTGATTCCCATTCGGTACGCCAGGGACCAACCAGCAGGTATGGAGGTTTGCGCATGACCTATGCATTACAGCCCAGTGCTGCGGCACAACGGAAGTATAGCCTCAAACGCACGGTGGCGTCGGTATCCCTTGCCGCCTTTGGCGCGGCCTTTGAACTGGTCAGCCGTCATGTTCCGGCCATGCAGGAAGAAATCGCAGGCTGGGACGAAGGACGGCGGGTGGTTATCGGCGTGCTGCCCAAGGGGCCGAAGATTACCATCGAAAAGAAGGGGAACCGCATCGTTAATCTTGGCGGCGACGAGTTCAAGGCGGATTTGCATATCCTGTTTAAAAACATGGACAGCGCTCTGTTGATTTTTACCGGTCGCCTTGGGGCCGATGGCGCGGTGGCGGAAAACCGGGTAACGGTATGGGGTAACAACGGTCACGCCATGCAGGCCACCCGGGCCATGCAGATAGTTCAGTCCTATCTGTTCCCCATGTTTATTCTGAAAAACACCTTTAAGCGTCCGCCGGACTATACCTTTAGTCAGCGTCTGGTAAAAATGCGGATTATGGGGGCCTTAACCCCTCATATGATTTTGGCGTCGTACCGAAGCACCAACCAGCATAATGGAGACGATCAATGAGTAACGCGTATTTCGAGTTTTCCTGTCCGGTTCGTATTCTCAGCGGTCGCGCCGCACTTGCCAATCTCCCCTACGAGCTGCGGCAGCTGGGGGCCAAAAAGCCCATGATCGTCACGGATAAGGGCATTGTAAAAGCCGGTCTGCTGGAACGGCTGATGGAAGTCTTTGTGGGCGAGGATATCCAGCCCTGCGCCGTGTTTGACGAAACACCGCCGGATTCCAGCGACAAGGTGGTGGATGCTGCGGCAAAGCTCTACCTTAAAAACGGCTGCGACGCCCTGGTTGCCCTGGGCGGCGGAAGCGTGCTTGATACCGCCAAAGGCATCAATATTGTGGTCAGCGAAGAAACCGATGATCTCCTTGAATTGCAGGGAGTTGATCGGGTGCAGGGCCCCATGGAGCCCTTTATCGCCATTCCCACAACCGCGGGCACCGGCAGCGAAGTCACCTGCGTTGCGGTTATCAGCAACGTGGACGCCGGAGTTAAAATGGCCTTTGTCAGCAATCGCCTGTACCCGGACGTAGCCATTTTAGACCCGGTCATGACCCAGACCGTACCACCCAAAATCACCGCCGCAACCGGCATGGACGCCCTCACCCATGCGGTGGAAGCGGTTATCTGCCTGCAAAAGAATCCGGTGAGCGACAGCTTTGCCTTTGCCGCCATCCGGCTGATCCGGGATAATCTTGAAACCGCAGTCACCAAGGGTTCAAGCCCCGACGCCCGTATCGCCATGGCCAATGCCGCCCTGCTGGCGGGTATCGCCTTTTCCAATTCCATGGTTGGCAATATCCATGCCATGGCCCATGCCTGCGGTGGTGTGGCCCATGTGCCCCATGGCGTGGCGAATTCCATTCTTATGCCCGTGGGCATGACCTTCAACCTTCCCAAAGCAGCGGGATACATTGCCCAGCTGTGCGAATCCATGGGAATTTCCGTGGAAGGTAAAGACGAACAGGCCCGGGCCAAAGCCGCAATCGACTGGGTGCGGGACATGCAAAAGACCATGCACAAGGCCTGCGGTTTACCCATGAAGCTTTCCGATGCCGGGGTAAAAGAGGACCAGCTGGAAACAATTGCCACTCTTGCAGCCGATGATGGCGCGGTTACCTATAACCCCGAAGAGTTTACCCGGGAAGATGCCCTGAAGCTGCTTAAACAGGCATTCTAATGTGGTTTACAAAATTAGCGGGGGGGATCAAAGACTTTTGAAAAACCGGTCTACATGCCGATCTCCCAGTGCATCCAGATGCAGACGGTTCATCCAGCCCCAGGGAGTCTGCTCTGCAAGGTATCCGGCCCGCTGCAAGCGTTCCTGAATGGCAGTGAGGACAGATTGTGCAATGGCAGGATCTGCCTTGCTTTCGGATAAATGGGCAAAGGAGTGCAGCACCACATGCTTTCGCTCCACCTTGCTGCAAATCCACTTGATAAGTTTTGCGGCTCTGCCCGCGATTTTCTGCTGCCGGTCTTCGTCCACGGTTTCCACCTGAATAAACACCACCAGCACATCCTGCCAGTTTGTGTCGGGATATTCTTCATCAGCGTCATCCCGTTGCCGGGTAACGGGGTCGGTGGAAAACGAAGCCGCATTAAAGGACAGGATTTTCATTGCTGCACACTCATGGTTCCCGCAGGACTTTGTCCAGGGTACTGGTGATGGTGGGAAGATCAAAGGGTTTGGGCATCAGGGCCCGTGCTTTTGACAGGCGGTCATCTCCTGCTTTTTCATCAATGTTGCCCGAAGCAACGATAATCTTCGCATCAGGACGGAAGGCAAGCAGACGCTCCATAAAGGTATACCCATCCATCTGGGGCATGGTGAGGTCCAGAATAATGGCGTCAAACTCTGTTTTCCGGCACTTATCAAGGGCCTCAAGGCCATCGGCTGCGGTGTCAACCGCATAGCCCCGGGTGGAAAGCATGTCTGCGACTGGTTTACGAATAGCCACCTCATCATCGACAATCAGCAGGTGCCGTCCCTGAACATCTGCAGATTCCGCAGTAAGAACCGGAATGCTTTGGGAGTCTGTGGCCGAAGGAGCGCCCAAAGGCAGGAATATTTTGAAAATGCTTCCTTTGCCCGGGGTTGATTCCACCAGAATCTCTCCGCCGTGGTTTTTGATAATCCGGTAGGTAATGGCCAGCCCCATGCCGGTGCCCCGCTCCCCTTTTGTGGTAAAGAAGGGCTCAAACAAACGCTGGCGCACTTCTTCGTCCATACCGATGCCGTTGTCTTCCACCTCCACCAGCACATAGGATGATGTGCTGAAGGGCAGCCCCATGCTGGCCATGGTTTCCTTGTGAGCATAGGGTGCGCAGCGAAGTTTGATGACCCCGTCGGGGGTATTGCTTACCTGTATGGCGTCGGAGGCGTTCAGCAGCAGATTGAGAAACACCTGCACCAGTTGAGACTGATCGCCCCGGATCTGAAAATCAAGACACCCTTCCACTTCAATGGCCACGGTTTGCTTGAGTGAAGACTGCACCAGACGCCGCACTTCATCCACCACATCCGTCAACGAGACCTGCCGGTTGGTGGGCGGCTTGTTGCGGGAAAACACCAGCATGTTTTTCACCATGTCGGCTCCCCGCAGGGCGATGCGTTCCAGTTCGTGTACATAGGTGCCCGCCGGTTGGGAGGCAATCTTGTTTTTAAGCAGGGTGATATACCCCAAAAGGGCTGCAAGCAGGTTATTGAAGTCATGGACAAACCCGCCGGCCATGGTGCCCAAGGCCTCCATTTTTTGGGCCTGAATCAACTGCTGCTGCATTTGATAGCGTTCCGTGACATCACGGAAAATAACAACCAGCGACGGTGCTCCCTGATAATCCGAAAGGGCGGCGGAAAGCTCCACCGTGAATACGGCCCCGTTGCCATGGTGCATTTTAACCGTCAGCGGCGGCACCCGGGTAAGCAGATTTTGCCGCAAAGCAGTAAATTGCAGGTACAGCAGAATATTGTCGTCGTAGGGAAGAAAATCAGTCAAAGAAGGTAAACCTTCGGGTTCCACCTGCAAAGACAACATGCTTTGGGCTGCGCTGTTCCAGTCGAAGATCTGCCAGGGCCAGCCGGAATGCTCCTGAATAATGATAAAACCTTCTCCCAGCGCCGAGGCAACCTCCAGCATGGTGCTGTTGCGCTCTTCGGAGGCCTGAATCTTTGCCTGATTCGCCTGCAGACGGGTCAGCATCTGGTTAAAGGACATGGTCAATTGTCCGACCTCGTCGTTGTGGGTAACCGCCAGACGACGGTCAATATCACCACTGGCGCCAATGCCGCTGGCAAAGGCGATAAGCCGGTCAATGGGGCGCAAAAGCCGTCCCGCCGCAAGCCAGCCGAACAGCATAAACAGGCCACCAATAACGATCATAAAAATGAGAAAATACGACATAAAGGCATGGATCGGTGCCAGGGCAATGGCGGATTCCTTTAGGAGAACAAGACGCCAGGGATGCCCGATATAGCTCCGGTATCCAATGCTCTCAGCATGGCCCATAACATAGTCGGTGCCCATGAGAGTTACCGACGGCGTTGATCCCAGCAGCTCTCCGTTGCGGGTGCCCGGCAGGGCTGACAGTTGCGCCGGGGCCATCCGGATTATCCCGTGTTCGTCAATCAGCACAGGAAGACTGCCGATTTCGCGCTCCATACGATCAAAGGTCCGCTGGATCTTTTTGCCGTATTCAAAGCGTACCCGCAGCACGCCGTTGAACTGGCCCTGGTCGGAAACAATACGCAATTCCATAGTCATATACGCAACGGGACCATTGTCCCGCAGGGAGGAGATAACCACTTCCTCACCCTTTTGAAATGCATCCAGCACCGTTAAATCCTCGATATGCATATCCACCCGGTCCTCATTTGAGGAGGCGCAGATTCTGCCGTTGCGGTCTGCAAGCTCCGCCAGTGAAATGTGATATCCTGCCTGCTGAGCCACATCCGCAAAATACCGACGCAATTCTGCATTGCGCACCGAACAGCCGTTTTTGACCAGGTCACGGCTTGCGATTACCCAAAGAATCTGGATGGTGTCGTGTACTTCACGATGCATTGTGGTGAGTATGTCGCCAGAGCTGGCATCAAGCTCCCTGACAGTCTGGGCATACAGTGTATTGCGATGATAGGCCATCTGAAACACCACCCCCGCCAGTGTGGTCAGAAGAATCACCGACAGAATAACCCCAAGAATCTGTCCTCTCAATCCAATGGAGCCTTTCACTGCTGTAATACCTCCGGGCAGTAAGAATTGGTGAATCCGTCATTCTCCGGCAGATTCTGGGGCAGAACACCGATGGTTGCAAGGTTTTGCAGCGCCGTATTCCAGCGGGAGCTGTCCAGGCGTCCTTTTTGTTGTACAGCAGCCATAGAAATTGCCCGTTTCCATGCGCTGTGCCACCGGGGATATTCTGATCGGGGAATTTCCGGATGGCGGGATAAAAATCGGTTTACAGCCCGGGCAGGGTTGCCAATGGCGTCCTTCAGTGACTCCAGGGTTGCCGCCAAAAAACGTCTGGTGGCCCCGGAATGCCGCCGGGCAAAACGGGAATTCGCCGCCATGACCGTCAGATACGGCAGATTGTCCTGGGGAGCAACCGGTACAAACACGACTTCACGGCCCGGATTGGCAAACTCCAAAAAGGGAACCTCGCTGTTTTCCCATGCGCTCACGGCCTGGGTATGCCCGGCCTGAAGGATTTCCGTATTCCAGTCGCCGCCTTCAATCAGGGTAAATTCCGTAGGGCTATAGCCCTGTTGCGTCATCCACAATTTGAAGTAACTGTGGTCCGTTTGCAAATTGTACAGGGAAATCTGCTTGCCCTGCAAATCCGTCGGAGCAGCAAGCTCTTCGCTTCGCAGATATGCAAGGCCCCATCGGTTCCCGGGAAAAAATGCGGCAATGGCTTCAACCGGAGCACGCTTCTGTGTCCGCAGGACCATAAGATCCGCCTGATAGGCGTATCCGATATCACACCAGCCGGTGGCAAGCATATTGAGGGATTCCAGAGGGACCGCAGGCTTCTCAATCAGCAACTGGATATTGTGCTTTTTGTATACTCCGGCCTCAATGCCGTTTTCCCACAGAATCCATTCTGTCCATGGAACGGTCCAGTCGGTGCAAAAGGTTATGCTTTCAACCCGGGAACGTGGATAGATATCCGCTGAACTACAGCCAAACCCTGATACTATACCAATGAGAATTATGACAATTCCCACGGATATGTATCGATACTGCTGCAAGCCTTTCAGCATAATGCCTCCGGGGTAATGCTATCAAATACAGATACCGGGCGCAACACCCGGTTGTCGACCATCGGAGATGTCAGGATACCTCGCTACGGTTCAGCCACCAAAACACGCCGGTTGCAATAAACAGACCGGCTTCAAGCAGCGCCGCCGCAAGATACGAAAAAGTGCCGACATCAACAAAGTAATACCCGAAAAAGCTCAGAGCCATGATGCCATGAACCCATGCCACCGGGGAGAGCCATTCGATGACAGCTGGATTGCGCCATACCCGCCAGCATGAAAAGGCCAGCACCGCAAGGAGGCCGATAACCGGGGCCTGCCAGAAATTGTTGACCTCCACCGTGGTAATGGGCATGTCAAACATCCATTTACCCAGCCGGTCCGCCATGCGCACCAGCCAGTTTCCCAAAAACAAGGTGACCGGAATCATGGCCAGATGATACCAGGCCATAATGCGGCAGAACTTTTGCAGCCCGGAGAGTTCGTTCTCTTCGGGGGGCAGATAGGATGTTCCGTTGTGCTCAGCTGTCATGGCGGTTCTCCTTGCCAAGAGGCGCTAGTATTGACCTGTGTCCGTATCGCCATTCCCAATCCGGGAAATAGAGCAATGTTCGAGGCAGTATTTTTGGATAAATCCCGGCCCCAACTCCAGACAACTCCTGTTTGCACGGCAATCCGAATTATCCTCGCAGGTATTGACATCGGCAGGCACATAGCGACCACCGTCTCTCAACTCCACGCAGGTATACTTATACCCGTATCCCACATAGTCGCATTCACCCGAGGAACACTCGCCGCAGTGCAAAATACAGACGCTTTCTCCGTTAAGATCCACAAAGGAGGTGTTTCCCTCTGCCTCCGGATAATCGGGACATTCCACCGTGGGGTCGCCGGGCAGGGTGCCGTCGGAATTGATGCAGGCCATGTAATCGTTTGCCAGCTGGGTGCAAACCAGATCTCCGGGGCACCATCCTTTTTGTTCCGGAATCGGGATGCACACATCACCCACAAGCATATAGTTGTAGTCGCAGACACAGCGCCCGAAATATTCATGCTGATGAGCGCCGCAGGAGTCTTCATCACAGCCTGCCAGACCCAGCACCAGCACCGTTGAAAGCAAAAACATGATACTGCGAAATATCATACCACGTCTCCGATACATATCTGTTCATTACGGTTTTGCAGCCCAAAGGAGTCGCTGGAAAAATCATACCACGACTTGTTGGGCACTGGCAAAAAAAACGTTACCCGGATCGGGGATACAAAAAAGCGGAAACCCGAAGGTTTCCGCTGAAGTGAATTACATTGTGTAAGAAAAAGAAAAGAAAACGTAAATGGATTATGCTATTCGTTTACCGCTGCATCAGTCTTGGGGATGAAAAGCTCATCAATGATTTCTTCGTAGTAATGCTGTCCGCGCATGCCAACCACCCGCTCCACAACTTTGCCCTTTTTAAGGAACAGCACTGTGGGGGTGCCGCGCACGCCCAGCTTGCCTGCGGTTTTGGGGTTTTGAGATACATTCAGCTCCACAACCTTCACCTGTCCGTCGTATTTACCGGCAATGCGCATGATGGTGGGGGCAAGAGCCACACAGGGAGGACAGTTAGGGCCCCAGGCATCCAGCAATACCGGCAGATCGGAACGCAGGACTTCGTCCTTGTAGTTCGCATCGCTTACCGGAATCGGTTCTTTTTTTGCTTCGGGTTTCAGTCCCAACCAGTCCAGAACGCCCATGGTTCACTCCTTGCTGTGCCGTTTATTGGCGGTTATGTTCAGGCCACGGCTTCCTTGCCGATAGCCTTGTATACTTCGTTTATGGCCATTGCCTCGGGGAAGGCGCCTTCGTAATGGTGATCCTCGTTGATCACTGTCCGGGGAACGCCCATGACCTGATACTTCCGGGCCATCTCCGGGAATTCCGAGGCCTCTATCATCTCTGCGGTGATGTTGCTGTTCAGCTTGGCCAGCTGATGAGCAAAACGCACCGAACGGGGGCAATAGGGGCAGGTCGGCGTGACAAATACCTTGAGGTTCACCGGGCTGTCAATGGCCATGGCCTGTTTCTGTACGTCTTCGGGAAGCTCCAGCTTACCGGTTCCCTGGTCCTTGATGGCGCCCAGCAGGGAAACGAACTCATATCCCGAGGGAATGCCGTAAAAGGTCACGCCCGAGGGGGTTCCTGCCTCGTCGGTCACCACAATGGCCGGGGCCTTGTCTATACTGTAACGTCCGGCGGTATCACCGTCAAGCAACAGCGGGACTTCTTCCACGGTGATGTGGTCGGAAAGCTCTGCCACTTCGGTGAGAATGGCCTTGGTGTCGTTGCAGTATTCACAGTTGAGTTCCTGGGTGAACAGTATCATTTTTACCGGCTGGGTGAGGGCCTGGAATTCTTCGGTCAACGCTTTTCTGTCTTCATCTTTCAGTATCATGTCGGTGCCTTTCTGCTGCATCTGTTATCAGTAAAGGAAATACTGTCTATTTCCGTCGCTGATCATAAGCTAAGCAGGATTACAGAACAGTCAAGCGCTTTATTGAATGTTTTTAATTGGCTGATATTACTGACAAACTAACGTCCCTTTAAGCTAATTTACCATATATTGAGGAATTGCGGGGGCTATTTTTTCTGTTTGAGTTTTTCCATGTGCCGGTCCAGCACTTTTTTATAGCCTTTGCGATAGGGGGCGCAGATGGCGGTTTCGTGGTCATAGCGGGCCTGAAGGTTTTCCAGATGCCGCTGTGTTTTTTCCATCCACAGGCTTTTAAGGCCGGTGCGCTGCCCCATATTGACCACCTGTTTGTAGAACCGCAGGGCTTTTTTCACCATGCCCACCAAAAACTCCCGCACCATACACTGGTAGACGATTTCGCTGTCTTTGTCAGTAGCGGCGTATTTGGGCACCGGACGGTCCATGATGTGGCGGTAAAACTCCTCATACATGCGACCGATTTCAAAACCCGCCGCCGCTGCCAGTTCCGCCTGCCCCTCCATAATGCACAGCAAAAAGAGCTGCTGGGCATCCAGCAGGTGCTGCGCCTTGGTGTTGAGGCTTTCCAGGGCTTCCTCCTCGGTGTTGCTGACAAAAGCGGTGTTGTCAAAACGTTTGACCCGGATCATGCCCCGCAGGAAATGTACCGCCGCCCCAAAGTAGGGGTCAAGATACCCGCCCTTGTTCCGGGCCCGGTTATAGAGGTTTGCCCCTTGCAACAGGAGATATTCCGCCCGGTCCATGAGGTTCAGTTCAAACAGGGCCCGTCCCTGCCGCACCAGCAGTTCCAGCCGGATTTCTTCCCCGGTTTCGTGCCCGTTTTTTTCCACCATTTTAGCGTAGAGCAAAATCTTTTGCCACTGGCCCAGATGTTCGCAGCACTCCATAAGATACAGAGCGGTGTCCATACGGTCCCGGCTGTCGGTGGTGCAGCATTTCAAAAAGCGCTCAAAGTAGTCCGCCGCCAGCGCCCATTGCGCCTGAGCGCGGTAAATAACCCCCAGATTATAAAGGCTTCGCTCGCCCCAGTTTGTTTTGGGATGCTGTTTCACGAGGCCGGTAAACATATCCCGGGCGGTGGTGATTTCTCCGGCACGGTATGCCGCCACAGCCCGCTGAAACATTTTGCCGGGATGTTTCTGCCCTGCGCTGTCACCCCCGGTGTTTCCCGCAGGATGGGTGGCCAGCTTTTCCGGATGCACCGACACCGTGGTGGCGCAACCGGAAGCAAGCAACGCCGTCACAATCCCAAGGCTGATGACGACGCTGCGGATATGCATGGGCTTATACTTTTGATCAGATGGTGAAGCGCAGACCGATCATACCAAACAGACGGTACAGGTTACCCTGCTCCGAGGGCATGAAAGTCCACATGACTTTGGTGGTAAAGGCCAGATTGGAAATAAAATTGTACATATATCCGGCGGAAAAACCGAAATGCACCGTCATGGGGAAACCGCTTTCGCTACGGATACCGTTGGTGGCGCCACCGCGCATGGCAAAGGAAAGCTTGGATTTTCCCAGAGGCACAATAAATTTGAAGTTCAGCGAAAGATCGGTAATGCCGCTGCCATAATCACCGTCACTGTCACCACCGGAAATAATGTTATAGCGATAGAACACGGTCTCCGGGCTGATGTAAAAAGTGGAGGTAAGGGGCAGGTCCACAAAAAAGCCGTAGGCTTCGGAAATATCCGCCAGCTCCGAGTTGCCGTCATTGATCTGCCAGGTGACGCCGCCTTCCACCCCAAGGCTGGTGCCCTTGCCATCGGCAGATGCGGTTGTGGGGGCCAGTATCAATACCGCAGCTATCATAACCATGCAAAGCAGTGCCTGTGTACGCATGCCTGTGTCTCCTTATATCAGTATACTATCAAAGGTATAAACTTTTAGCTCAATAACGCTTACTTTGTTACTTTATAAAAATTGCACAGCAGATGCAAGTTTTGCTCTCCCCTCCCGCATCATTTAATAGTAAAGGAATTACCGGGCAGAAGCCGGGGCAGGTTTTACAAACCGGGAGCCATAGCGCAGCCGCACCGCCAGGGCTAAAAGCACCATAAGAATCACCATCAGCAGGGGGCGCAGCGCCATGGGGACGATATTGGCCAGGGCCACCTCGTTCCACCAGTACACCAGCAGGGCGTGCAGGCTAAAGCCGAAAAGACTGTGCTGCCCCACCAGCACCAGGGTTTGAGCGCCGGGCAGGGGCTTTTCGCGGCGGGCAAGGCCCATGAAGAAATAGTAGAGAAACAGCATCAGCGGTGCCAAAAACAGCACCCGCCCAATGTTAAGAGGCCATTTGTTGGGCCACATGAGGCCGGTGAGCATCCAGTGCCCGGAGGCGTAAAAGATAATCCATGGAATCATGAGCATCAAAAGCCATACAAGCCAGGTGATGCCCAGGGCACGCCAGGGGCGTTGGGGATTGGTGATGGCTACGTTGTTGCGGCGCATGATGCCCCACACCCCGCCGGCAATAAAATACAGTTGCCACAAAATAGCGGGGAAAGCCGCCTGATGGCGGACGGAAATATCCCAGGGATGCCATTGCCCCCAGGCAAACATGCCAATGCTGGCCGCAGCCAGAATGGGCCACAACCCCCGAACAATCAGCCACATGCCAAGGGGGGCCAGGGCCATGAACACCACAAACATGGGCAGGATATCCGCAAGAAAATCCTGATACCGCCAGGAGAGGGTGTCCCATAAAAACTGCCACACCCCTGCGCCGTAGGATTCTCCCCGCACAAAGGTGAGATGCAGGCGGACATACAGGGCCATACCGTAATGCAGGGCAAGAATCTGCAACGCCCGCATCCACAGTCTGCGGGTGGTGTGTATAGGGTCGGCTTTGAATTTTGGCAGGTAATGATAGCCGATCATCACCCCGGCAAGAAACACAAAGCCTTCGGCAACGCAGTCGTACATGGCAATAACGCCGTAGACCGAAGGCGGCATGGTGATGGCGATATGCACCGCCAGCATCCACAAAACGCACCACCCCCGAAACATATCAATATCATCCAGGCGGCGGTTTGGCCTGTGTATAACCGGGGTATTGTCCATGTGCGTTCCACCCGTGCCGTGTTGTAAAATCAGAGAAAAAACCGGGTACAATATGCAAAACGCCGCAGCGGATATTCTTTGGGGAATATCCGTTACGGCGAACTATGCACTGAAAGCTCTCAGATGATTGAGCGCTTAGCCCATCATTTTGCGCATTGCCTTACGGCGACGGCGTTCGGCTTCTTCGCGTTTGCGTTTTTTGCTCTGCGAAGGCTTCTCATAGAAGCGGCGCTTTTTGATTTCCTTGTAGACGCCTTCTTGGGCCATCTTCTTCTTCAGCGCTTTTAAAGCTTTCTCGACGTCATCGTATACAACGACTTCCAGGGGCTGCAGATTCAAAGCAATCACCTCACAGTAAAAGTTCTCAAATGGTTATCTTCCTAAAGCAACGATCTTTCTTACGCTAAGAGCAGACGATTCTTAACGAAAATACCGCCCCCTGTCAAGGAATGGGGTAAAAAAAAATATTAATGTCATGAAAACGGGTCAGAAAGACTGCCGCCTCTGCCCGGAACCGACTCCCAAAACCGCGAAACCTTCCATATACATGGTGTTGACAGGGGATTTGCTCCGTGCTAGCTCTATGCAGTAATGATGTTTAACATGCCCTAAGATTATTATTGGTGAATATGGATCGTCGAATACGCACATCGCTGATTTCCATCAGCGCAGACATTACCCTGATTACCATCAAATGGGTATTGGCATGGGTTACCCTCAGCGCGGCGCTGTCGGTGGATGCCCTGCATTCCCTCTCAGATCTCTTCGTGTCCATCACGGTGCTGCTGGGATTGCTGATACGCCGCAAAATGGAAAAGCGCTCCGCCCAAAACGGTGTAGTGGCTGCTGACGGTGCACCGCCTCCCGGGTACTGGATCGAAGCGGTCATCTCCCTGGTGGTGGCCCTGATCATTCTGTATCTGCCCTACGAGATCGTGACCTCGGTCACCAGTCGCGCCAGCCTTGCGGTAAAATACCCATGGGTGGCCATCGGCGGCGTTATGATCTGCATTTTGATCGCCTACTTTATTTCGCGGTTTAAAACCTTTGTGGGCCGCGAGACCGACAGCCCGGCCCTGGTTGCCGATGGCTTCCACAGCCGTATGGACATGTACACCTCCATTGCGGTTCTGGCCTCCCTGTTCGGGCATCTTATCGGTATTGTATTCGATACCCTGCTGGCGGTGGTAATTGCGGTACTGGTTGCGGTAACGGGCCTGGAACTGCTGATCACCTCTATATTGATTTTTGTAAAGCGCACCAGCGTACCCCAGATCGCCCTGGTTTCTTTTGTGGGCGACTGGATTAACCGCGGACTGAAAACCGTTTCCCATAAGATGTTCGGCCGGGCCATTGGTTTGCCGGGCCGGGAGTTCTGGAAAAAACTGCTGCCCTCCTACTGGCTGACGCCCCGAAGGGCCGCCATTGGTATTGGTGTGCTGCTGGCTGCCTACGCATGCAGCGGATTTACCACTATCCAGCCGGGAGAAACCGGCGTGCAACTGCGTTTTGGCGCCATTGTGGGGAAAAATATGGAGCCGGGATTGCACTATACCCTGCCCTGGCCCATTGATTCGGTGCGGCGCATCAACGACAAAAAGGTGTTCCGGGTGGAAGTGGGATTCCGCACCGATCCCGCCCTTGCCATGAGCGTTTCCTCTCTGTTGTGGGAAGCGACCCAGGATGTGGACGGCTACAAGAAAAACACCCGGGAATCCATCATGCTGACCGGTGACGAAAACATTGTGGATATTTCCATGGTGGTGCACTACATGCCCCTTGATCCCGTGGTGCATGCCTTTCGGATAAAGGATGTGTCCGAAGTGGTCCGCGGCCTGACGGAATCCATCATGCGCAGCGTGGTGGCCACCGAGGCGGTGGATGACATTATGATCGAACGCCGGGCACATGTGGTAAAAGCCGTGCAAAAACGGCTGTCAACCCAGGTGGAAAAACTCGGGCTGGGTATACGGATTGTGGATGTCTTCAGCCATGACAGCCATCCCCCCTTAAAGGTTGTGCCTTCCTTCCGTGATGTATTCAGCGCCCGGGAAGACAAGGTCAAGGCCGTCAGCGTGGCCCAGAGCCATCGCAACGCCGCTGTGCCCCAGGCCCGGGCCAAAAGCGAATCAAGTATTATGGAGGCCACAGGCCTTGCCTATGAAAAACGGGTGCGGGCAGAAGGTGATGCGGAAAAATTCCTGCTGGAAAGCAAAGCCTATCGTCTGTCTCCGGGAATTACCGCGTATCGCCTGTTTATCGAGACCGTGGAAACCGTGTTGTCCGAACGTAAAAAAATCATCGCCGATCCAAAGGCCAACCGTGGCGGATATCGTTTCTGGATGTTCGCACCGGGCAAGGGGCCTTTGCAGACCGGTGGACAGTAGAGAGCGGAGCAAAAACCATGAAACGACTGTTGGTGGTTTTAGGAGCCCTTATTATTGCCGTGTACATTATCAGCACCGCCTTTGTGGCTGTTGATGAAACCGAGGTCGCGGTTATCACCCTGTTTGGTAAACCGGTGCGGGTGGTGCAGGACGCGGGTCTTGCGGTCAAGTGGCCGGACCCCATCCAGACCACGATCCGGCTGGACAAACGGCTGCAGCATCTGGATTCCAACCTGGGTGAGTTTCTTACCCGGGATAAAAAGAATCTGGTGGCCAGCAGCTTCATGCTGTGGCGCATTGCAGACCCGGAAAAATTTATCCGCAGCGTCAAGGATATCAGCAACGCCAACCGACGCCTTTCCGACCTTGTAGGCTCGGAGCTGGGTGTGGCCATTGCCGGTTATCAATTGACGGATTTTCTGACCACTGAAGAAGGCGGTTCCAAGATTCCCGCTATTTTCGAGGATGTCACCGGTATCTGTCAGCAGCACGCGGTGGAAGAATTCGGTGTGGACCTGGTGGCAGTACGCCTGCGGCGTCTTGGTTTCCCCAGCCAGAACCTCCGCTCTGTGTACGAACGTATGCGGGCCGAGCGTGAACGTATGGCCAAAAAGTACCGGGCCGAAGGTGATGAGGAAGCATCCAAAATCCGCAGCCAGACCGACAAGGAAGTGCGGGAACTGCTGGCGGATGCCTATCGCGAAGCCCAGATCACCCGTGGCCGGGGCGAGGCCGAGGCCATGCGCATTTATGCCGAAGCCCTGAAAAAAGATCCAAAGTACTATAAGCTTACCCGTACTCTGGAAGCTTATCGCAAGTTTATTGACGACAAGACCACCCTGATTCTTTCGTCCAAATCACCCCTGTTCAAGTATCTGGAACAGCCCCCGGAGGGCAACTGATATGGCTGACCGGGATTTCCAGCAAACCTTCCGCCATGCACCGGCGGTGATCGGCGGCGCCCTTGTGCTGCTGTTTGCATTGTACTGCGCCAGTGGCTTTTACTCCGTCAATCCCCAGGAGCGGGGCGTGGTAAAACGTTTTGGCGCGGTGGTGGACGATAGTGTTTCGCCGGGTATTCACTATCACCTTCCCTGGCCCATTGAAACTGTTACCCGCGAGCGCACCACCGAGGTGCGGTCTGTGACTGTGCATTTCCGTGACACCAGCAACACCGACCGGGTGCAGCGGGGCGGTGCCCTGTTGACCGGCGACGAGAACCTGGTGTTGACCAGCATTGTGATGCAGTACGCCATCAAGTCTCCCCGGCTGTATCTCAATAGCGCCATAGATCCCGATGGCCTGCTGAGCCGCCTGGCCCAGGCCACCACGGTGGAGATTTTTGCCGGTATGAAAATCGACGAGGTCTTTACCACGGGTCGCCAACTGGTGCAAACCCTGCTGCGGCAACAGCTGCAAAAGACCCTGGATGATCTTGACCTGGGCATTCGCCTGCTGGCTATTCAAACCCAGGTCATCGAGCCGCCGCCCAAGGTGTCCCGGGCCTTTAAGGATGTTGCCAGCGCCCGTGAAGATCGCCATAAAGTGGTGGAAGAGGCCCGCGGCCAGCGAAACCGCGATGTGCCAAAGGCCCGGTCAGACGCCCAGTCCATGGTGCAGCAGTCCCAGTCTTTTGCCAACGAAGCCATTGAGCGGGCAAAGGGTGATGCGGATCGCTTTACCACCACCTGGAAAGAATACCGCAAGGCCAAAAGCCTTACCACCTACCGTCTGTATCTGGAAACCGTGGAAGAACTGCTGCCCCGGGTAAAGAAAATGGTCATCAATCCCCAGGCGGAAAGCAACATGCAGTCAAGTCCCCGTAACCGCTAAGCTACAGCGCCCCTATTATTCTGCAGTACGTCATATATAGAACCGCCTGCGCCGGTATGCAGAGGAATGCATCACAGTATTGACCTGTCGTTGGGCATCAGGCCGGGTGCGCGCAGATATCGTCAGCTGCTATGGCTGGGAAGAAGGTATGTCTTCATCATGGGGCACAGTATCAATACCCTCGTATTCCTGCTTGCATTTTTCATCACAGAACACGATGCCTGTGTCGGACATGACCGGTTCGCCGGTGATGGGTGCGCCGCAGTAATCACAGGTGAGTGCCTTCTTTTTGCCGAAAAGCTTATCCAGAAAACCCATACCACACTCCTTTTCTAATCAGTCACCCGCATGGGTGGGTCAACAAGGTGTCCCTGTTATTTTATATACTAAAATATTGACTGTATGTCAATGTTATACATGAAAAGCCGCTTTTAAGCGGGAAGGATACTACTTTGAGACAGGCGTATTCCCTTTGGTTTTGGGGGCTGCGGTGGCGGGCGGAGCGGAGGCTTTGCCTTTTTTGCGTCCTTCAAACACGCGGTTGAAACATGCGTCGATACCTTCGCAGTTGCAGGTTTTAAGGCAGTCGGTAACCAGGGCAATACCTTTGGCGGAAAGAAAGACCCCAAGACGCTGTTCCGTAAAAAGCTCCACGCAGCGTTTGGGCGTCAGACGGCTGTCATCGGGCACGCAGGCGTTCATTTTACGGCAGAAGACCGTCAGTAAGCGTTTTAGCTCCGGCAGAGGACCGATGTTTTGCGTGGCGGTTTCAAGGCAGTTTTTGTCTTCCGCCGGGCTGCACATGTCTTTCATCTGGCAGGCCAGAAACCGCTGCGCCACCGATGGTTGCAGGTGTTCCTCTATTCCGGCGCAGATATCCAGGCATTGGTTCCGGTCAAATCCCGGATCTTTGCAGGTGGCGGCGGCGTCACAAAACCGGCTGCACTGCAGGCTGTTGTCTGCACCAGCGGCAGACAGCGCCATCAACAGGACAAGGGCACAGGCGGTAATAATCGGTATCAGGAAGTGTTTCATGCAACCAGCTTAATCAAAAACCGCCCCAAGGGCAAGCCGCGCCGTAATGTATGGCCGGCAGTAAGATACCCGGGGATACAGATGGGTATATCGTATGTTTACCGGTAAAAAAGTATTGACCTCCCGCAGAAGATGGGCTATACCGTCAAAACGTGCCGGAGTGGTGAAATTGGTAGACGCGCTGGACTCAAAATCCAGTAAGCTTTGCGCTTGTGAGGGTTCGAGTCCCTCCTCCGGCACCACTTTTCCTTAGTCATTCTGCTGCTTTACAAAATTGCACCACATTCTGTGCGGCATAAGTGCGATAACTTGGCAGCTTTCTGACCTCATCATGCCGGATTTCCGGGTTCAAATATGCATATCTTTGGGTGGTTCTGATGTCCGAATGACCCAGATATTTCTGCACCTCCATAATACTCGTTCCATGCTGAACCAAATGTGATGCAAACGTATGTCGTAACATATGCCAGGATACATGCCGGATGCCCGCACTCTTACTTGCCCGGATCAATGGCCACTTGCACTGGTTGTCTGTCCAGGGCTTGCCTTGATCATTGCAAAATACGAACTCCCCGTTTTGGCATAGAGAATTCAGGGCTTCCATGGCATCGTCATTAAGCGGAACAGGACGTTCCTTGTTGCTCTTGGGGGAACCCATTCTGCCACGAAAGATCGAATGCCGAACCATTAAGAATCTGCGTTCCCGGTTGATGTCCCGCCACTGTAAAGCAAGCAACTCTCCCTGTCTCAGTCCCGTAGTTAACCCAAGAAGAATCATGTATTTCCAAGGCTCTTCCGCTGCATTTACCAACGCTACTGCTTCTTCTTCAGTAAGAAACTTTGATTCCGGTGGTGGACTTTTAAGTCTCCTAACCCGTGGCACAAAATCAAGTATGCCTGCTTCAACAGCCTCTCCCAAAATCCTGTTGAGCACAGCTACATGATTATTGATTGTCTTCGGGCTATATCCGTCTTTCAATTGTTTGCTCCTGAAAGCCTTGATGCCATCCCGGGAAATCAGGTCAAGTGGCTTTTTGCCAAATGCCGGGAATAAATGATTCCGAAGAGTTCTTTCCTTACTCAAAATCTCGCTGGGTTTGTTCTCGACCTCTGCACAGTTAGTCATAAAGGCTTCTGCATAGTCCCGAAAAATCGGGCATGGAGGTTTCTCCTTCGGCATACTGTCCTGTTGCAACATTGCTTGGCGTAACTGGGCTTCGTACTGTTCAGCTCCACGTTTGGTCTGTACCGGACTATTCTTCCTGACAATCTCCTTTCTGCCGTCAGGGTGTGTATAGGTAATGTCGATTATCCATTTTCCACTGTCGCGTCGTTTATACACACTCATGATGTGTTCTCCTGATCGCGACCTTGGTCAATACCCAGATAGCTTAACAGAATGTTGCGTGAAAATCTAATCGTTCTGCCGATTCTTATCAGGCCGGGAATCTCCTCCTTGCAGGCGTAGACAGACTTTGGCGATATCCGTAGAATCCGGGCAACCTCTTCCACGGTCAGCACTTCCGGCAAATTTTGCAGGTCATGCACGGTCATCGTTGTTTCCGCTCCAGCAGATATGGTTCAATGTCTTGCACATCAACGTCGCAGAAACAGTCAAGCTGTTTCTTTACGATTTGCAGGGCTTTTTTTGAAGAACAGATGCCGATGGTATCGCTTGCTCCCGCTGTTTTGTTGGCGTTGATACGGTGTTGCACGTTGCGGGAATGTTCGGTGAATATCTCAACAGCTTGCCATTCTTTTGATTCAGCCCGGGCAATGACAAGGTCTGCACCATGTTTCTCAAGTTCCGTCAGATAGCCTTGCTCTTTGAAGTGGTGTTGTACCAGGTGCTGATGAACACGGTGCTCCAGACTACCTTTGCCTTTGAATGTCGAGGGATGAATGTCCGGATGATGAATCTGTAACCACTGTTTACCTGACTCGGTAAGTTCACAGAGCACGGGCTGGCGACCTCTGCCTTTGTAGAGTCGCACTTGCTCTTTGGTTATCAGTTTGTGTCCCAGCAGATGGTTGATAATTTTAGTGCCAGCTTCACGGTTAAGTTTCAGTGCTTCAATGGCTTCGGTGAAAGATGCTAAAGGATGTTGGGCATAGAAGCAGAGCAAGGCTCCAGCATGAGGCACCATCTCCTGTCTGTGGTTGCTGCCGATCTTGTTTTGTTTCTCAGATACATCCTTGCTGTAACGGAAAGCCCCCTTGATCGCCTTTGCGAAGGTGGTTGGTGTATCGGTGTCCTGATTGAAGGCAATATCGTTCAGAGCGACAAGCAGAGGACGGTTGAAGGACTGCGTGGTTACTACGGCATCGCCCACCTTGCAGTTCAGCAGAGCAAAGTCTGTCTGTTGCCGGTTAAGCCCCATACTTTGGGCAGAGAGTTGATAATAGCGGACATCCCCGGTCTTCAGCAACACTTTGGTTGAGGTGTTGGTGGCATACACTTTGGGAAAAGCTGTTTGTGTTGCTGCAACGAGAGCCAAACCTGCGGAGCGTTGCTGACAGATGATGTCATCCAGAACCGGGGCACCGTAATCGGCGGAAACACGCTCTCTGTCGAGGTTCAAGAGATAGCGGGACTCATCGATGAGAAAAGCGGTACGCAGATTGTTCCTTAACCCATGATGCAGGTTGTGTTCATAGAGGCTCCACAGCAGATAGGTGATAAGCAATGCCTGCACGTCCTGCTTACCCACATCGTTAAGGATGATCAGTTTGCTGTCCCAGTATTCATAGGGTTGGAAACCGGTGATGAGATGACGGGCATCGCCATAGGACTGCATCAGGTAATCAAAGACGCCGATGAGTTTGCTCAACTGCTGGCTTGTCAATCCCGTAGCTTTGCCTGCCTTGGTGTTTGCTATGCTATCCCTAACTTGCTGAAGGCTGGGAGATTGATTGTTGCGGTAAAAATCGATGAGAACCTTGGCAATCAAACTGCGGGTCCACAGCAGGAAAAAAGTGGAAGCAATGATGTCTGCCACTTTGTTGGCCTGCACATCAGGTTTGAGGTAAGGCTTGCGTTCAAAGATGTTGGGAAGAATATCCGACATCCCGATGTTCTGAAAATGGGGTAATCCCTGATTGACTTCGTCTCTGATATTGAACAGCCAGCAGCCAACATCGGGGTATTGAGAAAGGTGATGAGCGATGTTGGAAAGCAGGGTCGTCTTACCCATACCCGAACCACCGACAATGCTCAAGCCCAGGGGCAATGCTTTTCTGAGGTCAAGTTTCAGTTCTTCCTTGTGCCTGCCGATTCTGCCCAGGGAAAAATCTCCCTTTCCAAGATGTTCACATTCTTCCTGATTGGGAAGCTGGAAAGGCATGTCGGGAAACTGTTGCAGTTGCAGGGCATCACGGTATGCAAGATCATAGTCCTGATGAATGCGGGCGCAGTACTGCCTGAGCAACGCTTCGTTGCCAGTCCGCCGCATCAGGGTTTTTAATCTCGCATCGATCATGATTTATTCCGTTTGCTTACAGGCTTTGCACTCTTTAGCACGATGACAATCAGCACAGAGAGGCGCATTGCACTTGGGGCACTTGGCTACCGGCGGTTTGAGTTTGGTGGCGGTCTCGAAGCTGAGCAGTTTTCCGCAGCCGCAGACGAAGACGTTGGTGATGAAACGTTTGACGAAGTTGCCATCTTCAATCACGTCTTCTTCCCGGTCGGTGAAATCATCGAACGTTGTTTTAATGACGTGCTGATGTTCAATGATGGCCTGCGGGAAGCTGTTGTTTGGCTTTTCATCCTGTCGGAACTGCTCAAAGACGTTCATGCTAATTGCTTCCCACGTCCTTCTTGAGATCGCTTAATACCTGCGCATGCATCTTGAAGATCTGCCGCCAGTTCAACATCATGGTGGGCACGCTTCTGAGCTCAAAGGGCAAAAAGCGTCCAAAGCGGCGGATGTATTCCGTGCAAATGCTTTCCATCAAGTCATAATCATACTCGTTGACACTCTCGAAAACGGAGGTGAGGTAGATATTGGTCTGGTCATTGATGAGATGACGTTTGATCTTGTCGAAATGCAGATGCAGTCGGCTTTCCGAGCCTTTTACATCGTCATGCACCGTTGCCAGGCTTTTGGTCTGCAACGCTTTCAGGGCATGGCTGATCATGTATTCTTCAGGTAGTCTGAGACCATATTCGCTGTGCAAGACGCTGGTGTACAGTGCTATTCGTCTGGTGGTATCCTCAAAGTTCTCAATCTTTCCGGGGTATGCTTTCTGAACACGATATTTTGCCTCAACGTCTGCCCGTTCAATAGGCGCATTGATCTTGGCTTCAATAGCTTCCGGTTCAAGTTTGGAGATCAGTTCGTCATAGTCCATCTTTGTGTCCTTTCCTGTGCATATACCGTAAAACCGACTGTCTCGTTTCCGACAGATCGGGTGTTTTATTGTTGTCTCATTAAGTAAGGGGAAGCGAGTCAGGCAAAACGCAACCGGAAAAATATTTTTTTTGCGATTTTTTTCTCAGACCATCACCAGAGTTTATGTCGAAGCTGCTTAAGAGCTTTTTCATACCGCTTTTTAATTGCCTGACGTGAAATACCTAATTCACGGGCAATGTCAGTGTAACTGCTGTCTCCGACTTCTTTCATAAGAACGATTCGCTTATTAAGCTCATCAAGAGTTTCCAGCCGTTCCAGACCCTGCTTAAGCAACACCTGTTTTTCCTGATCAGGGTTTACGCGTACCATGTCGGCAACCTGTTCAGGAGTCAGGAACGATTCGATGGGAAATCCCAGCTCGTCTTTTTCCTTCATCCTGGCCTGGAGCTTTTTACTCTCCCGCTCTTTTGCACGCAGTTCGTAGAGATAGTAGGGGTAGAAGTTCAGGTAAAGTTTCCATAACGGGTTATTGATATTCAGCTTCGTGTCGTATTCGCGCATGATACCGGTTTTATCTGCCAGACCCCGGTAAAACAAAATCGACGTTATCTCATCCGCTCCGAACAACAGGCCCCGCACCAGAAAGTTGAGTATGGGGACATCATCATCAATCAGAGCATTGGGACGATACAGCAGGCGCAACACTTTTTTATCCATAGGGTTTGGTGTAAGACGGATATTGTTCTCAGCCAAAGTGGCCACAAAGCTGTTCATGGAACGCTGGCAGGTGGACGTAAAGAAATTCGTGAACTGGGGTGAAGTTTGGGAAAAATGCAGGATCAGTTGCAAGCTACCAGCGTGCTCTGCAATTTTGCCTTCCTGCCAGGCTCTAAAGACTCTCATGAAGAAAAACACCGGCACTCTGTGGAACGATTTCAAGGGTACATGCTCATCGTTAAGCAGTTGTTCCAACTGGTGTAGGGCTATTGCTGCATAGGTTTTCGCCGGGGCATGCACATTCTTCCAGTCCTTTGCTTCCAGGTGATCTTCAATTTCAGCAAGCAGTTCTGGAATCTCGGTGTTTTCTGTAATCCTTTGATAGTCGCGGGCTGAGCTCTTTATCACCGCCATGAGGCGTTTTTCCAACTCAACTGTAAACTCATTACCTTTCCAGCGGTAATGGTTGTTGTTTAAGGTTTGCAGACTCTCTGCATAGAGATGCTCCACTGCTTCAATGGTGCTTCTTTCCAGTAATATCTCTTTCATCTCGTGGCATATGTAAACATGAAGCATCATGTACAGATGAAACAGATGGGGGAAGACGAGATAACCCGAATTGACCAGAGCTTGGAAATACACCTGCTGTGGTGGCAACTCCAGGTCAACGGTGGAATACTTTGCCTTAAGGTTCAGGTAGGCATCATACAGAAACTGGAGAAAATCATCAGTTGCAGTGGGAAACATGCTCATCCGTTGCAGTTCTACATTTCTGAAAACCCGCTCTCGCCCCCACCGGGAGAACAGCCGGACATACTCTTGCCAATTATCCTTTGCTCCTTCCCGGTCGAGTCTGTTCAATTCCCTTAGAGCGAAATAGAACGCCTCGACGGCAGGCATATCGAGCCGATTTTCGGATGCCCTTAATTGCTGCAACGACCAATAAAGGACATCCAAAGGCAGATTTATAGGCATTGGAAATGGAAGTTTACTGTCTTTGGGATCGATGATGAATCGATGGGTTTGGAGATGGGGGAGATTCTCGGTGTGGATTTTGGGCATAATACCTCCTACCAATGATTAATCTATATATTATAATAATATCATTTTCAGGGTTATTGATACAACTAGTTTGAAATGCTGACTTCTCTTAAATTTTAATGTGTTGCAAAACCATTACATGAGACAACTAACTTTATTTAGAATTGTTGACAACTATGATTTATGTGGGAAAATAAGAAATATCTTTTTGAAAGGAGAATAGATATGACCACACCGCAAAATATAATTGCAATGGTTTTCGATTTTGATGGGACATTGACTGATGATTCAACAACCGCCTTTTTGAAGAGCCGTGGAATTGCCCCAGATGAATTTTGGGGGGCGCAAAAAAAAGAAGTTTTGTCTAGTGGAGCAGATTCTAACTTGTGGTATTTGCAAAGAATGGTTTCCGAAGCTCAGCCTGGTGGTCTACTTGAGGGGCTGACTAATCAGGATTTATACGACTTTGGCAAGACTTTAGATTTCTATAGCGGTTTACCTGAGTTTTTCGATGATATGCGCAGCATAACTGGTTTATATGAAAAACATAATCCAAAAGTAGAATTTTATATCCTTAGTAGTGGCATTGAAGAAATCATTATGGGCTCAAGTATTGCCAAGTATATCGATGGGATTAGAGGTTCTCGGTTCACAACGGATGTTAATGGTGTGATATCTGGCATAAACAATTCGGTGTCGTTTACCGAAAAAACGCGTTTTCTGTTTGAAATCAACAAAGGCTTGTTTGCCCCCCAATGCATAGATGCGCGGAAGAAGCCCGAGTTAGTTAATATTTCAAAGCCAGCTGAGGAACGAAGGGTTCCATTTAAGAATATGATTTATGTTGGTGATGGCTATACTGACATACCATGTTTCAGCTTGATAAAAAGTAGGCAACGTGACGAGGGTATTACTTTTGGAATTATGGAAAAAGGCATGGATAGAGAACAAGCCTATAAGAAGCTTATGGAGCTTGAATCTGCAAACCGAGTTGATGGCCTACACTATCCCCTCTACAGCGAGGAAGATGAACTTGGAACTAAGTTGGGACT
>Ga0070729_10001299_pt1 | contig 39818 bp, 38 predicted proteins | sample tdDd472_FD_66725 | JGI IMG/M metagenome (GOLD analysis project Ga0070729, IMG submission 66725) | Marine sediment microbial communities from the Atlantic coast under amendment with organic carbon and nitrate - tdDd47.2 | ecosystem: Environmental > Aquatic > Marine > Coastal > Sediment | place...
ACGCGGCTGGGCGCCAACCGCGAGGTGCAGGTGGACGTGCGCGTGGTCTGCGCCACCAATCGAAAGCTGGAAGACATGGTGCGCGATGGCACGTTCCGCGAGGACCTGTTCTTCCGGCTCAACGTCGTGCCCCTGCACCTGCCGCCGCTGCGCGACCGCACGGAGGACATCCCCGAGTTGGTGCGCCATTTCCTGGCTCGCGCCAAGAACGCCGGCCTGCCTTGGAAGACCATCGACCAGACGGCGCTCGGCCGGCTTGCCCGCCACAACTGGCCGGGCAACGTGCGCGAACTGGAAAACCTGGTGCAGCGCTTCGCCGCGCTCTATTCGGAAGAAACCATTTCCGACGCCATCGTCGAGCGCGAGCTTTCGGACCGCGCCAAGGGCAACGGCGACGAAAGTTCATCGGGCCGCGATGACGGCCTGTCGGCGTTGGTCGAGCGGCAGTTGTCGTCCTATTTCGCCGCCCATCAGAACGACCTGCCGGCGCACGGTCTCTACGACCGGGTGCTGCGCGAGGTCGAGAAGCCGCTCATCACCCTGACCTTGCAGGCAACCCGCGGCAACCAGGTCCGTGCCGCGCAGGTGCTCGGCCTCAACCGCAACACGCTTCGCAAGAAGATTCGCGAACTCGACATACCGGTCATCCGGGGCGGACGATGAACGACGCGGGCGCCACAACGGAAAAACTGTTGGCGGCGTCGCGGCGGATATTCTCCAGCCGCAAGACCGCCTATTCCCTTGCCGCGCTGGCCTTCATCTCCGGTGTTGCCACGGTCATCAGCATCACCGGACGCTCAGGTCGTGCCTACGACATCGATACCGTCCTCAGCCTGCTTTACGTCGACGGCATCCTGCTGTTGCTGCTGGGCGCCGTCGTCATTCGCCGGCTGTTGCAGATTTGGTCGGAGCGCCGCCGGGGGGCCGCCGGGTCGGGGTTGCATGTGCGTTTGGTGGCGCTGTTCAGTCTTGTCGCGGTGACGCCGGGTATCTTGGTGGTGGTGTTCTCGGCGCTGTTCCTGCATTTCGGCATGCAGAGCTGGTTTTCCGAACGGGTACGCACGGCGCTCAACGATTCCATCGTCGTTGCCAAGGCCTACCTGTTCGAACACCGCAACAAGATCCAGACCGACGCGCTGGCGCTGGCCAACGAACTGAACCAGAACGCCGCCGCGCTGATGCGCAGCCAACGCCTGTTCAGTGACGTGCTGTCGCAGCAATCCGCGCTGCGTTCGCTTTCGGAGGCGGTGGTGCTGGACAGTAGCGGCCAGGTCCTGGCCCGCGGCCAGTTCAGCCTGCTGACCGAGATCGAGGGCCTGCCGGCCGGGGTGCTTCACTCCGCCGACGACGGCGGCATCGCGGTGATCGATTCCAAGGATGACGAGCGCCTTCGAGCGGTGATCAAGCTCAACCGTTTCGTCGACGCCTACCTGCTGGTGGAACGGCTGGTCGATCCGCGCGTTTCCAACCATGTCGACAATATCACCACGGCGGTGGCCAGCTATCGCAAGATGGAAAAAGAGCGCAGCGGCATCCAGGTCAGCTTCATTATCATCTTCGTCATGGTGGCGCTGTTGATGCTGCTTGCGGCGGGCTGGGTGGGCATGACCGTGGCGCGGCAGTTGGCGCGGCCGATCAGCGCGCTGATCGGCGCCGCCGAGGAGGTCAGCGAAGGCAACCTGGACTACCGCGTCGACGCCGAACCCAGGACCGACGAGATCGGCATGCTGGGCCACGCCTTCAACGAGATGACGGGGCAGTTGCAGGCGCAGCAGCGCGGCCTGATCGAGGCCAACCGCGAACTCGACGAACGCCGCCGCTTCACGGAAACCGTGCTGTCCGGCGTTTCCGCCGGCGTGGTCGGACTCGATCGGGAGGGCCGCATACATTTGCCGAACCGCTCGGCCTCGGAATTGCTGGCGATGGACCTGGAAGAGCATATCGGTGAGCCGCTGGCCGAGCTGGTGCCGGAAATGGCGGAATTGATCGGGCGCGCCAAGGAGACGCCGCAGCGTACCCAGCAGGCTGAAATCCGCCTGGCGCGGCGCGAAGGCCTCAGAACGCTTTTGGTCAGGATCGCCGGGGAGACCCTGGAAACCGAGACCATCGGCTTCGTCATTTCATTCGACGATGTCACCGACCTGCTGTCGGCGCAGCGCAAGGCCGCCTGGGCCGACGTGGCCCGGCGCATCGCACATGAGATCAAGAACCCCCTGACGCCGATCCAGCTTTCAGCCGAACGGCTGAAGCGCAAATACGCCGACGAGATCGAAACCGACCCCGAGACCTTCCGCGCCTGCACCGATACCATCGTCCGCCAGGTCGAGGACATCGGCCGCATGGTCGATGAATTCTCGTCCTTCGCGCGCATGCCGCAGCCGACGTTCATGGTCGAGAACCTGACGGAAATTTGCCGCGAGGCCGTGTTCTTGGAGCGCAACCGCAATCCGGATATCGAGATCGGGGCCGAATTGCCGGATCATCCGTTGCCCGTCCGGTGCGACAGCCGCCAGATTTCACGTGCGTTGACCAACGTCTTGAAGAACGCCGCCGAATCCATTGAGGGCCGTCTCACCGAGGCGGGCGGTGGCGAGGCGGGCAGCATCCGCGTAATCCTGCGCGTTCCGGAAGGCGGGCTTGACGAAGTCGGCATCGTCGTCGAAGACAATGGCAAGGGCCTTCCCGATGAACGCGAGAACCTGACGGAACCCTACGTCACCACGCGTGAGAAAGGGACCGGTCTCGGTTTGGCGATCGTGCATAAGATCATGGAAGATCACGAGGGCCGCGTGATGCTGGAGAACCGGGACGGCGGCGGTGCGCGCGTCAGCCTGGTCATGCCGGTCGGCGAGGCAGAGCCGGCCGACGGGGAGGCGGGGGATCGGTCGCCTGAAGATGTGGCGATGGATGCGGCGGTCGAGTTGAGCGGCGGCGCGACAAAAGCGGGTTAACCGGTGGCTAGCGATATTCTCATCGTAGACGACGAAGCCGACATCCGGATGCTCACGGCGGGCATCCTGGAGGACGAGGGCTTCGACACGCGCGAAGCGGCGACCAGCAAGGCGGCACTGGCCGAGGTCGAGGCCCGGCGTCCGAGCCTGGTCTTGCTCGACATCTGGCTGCAGGGCAGCGAATTGGATGGCCTTGGTATCCTGAAGGCGATCAAGGCCAATCATCCCTCACTGCCGGTGCTGATGATGAGCGGCCACGGCACGGTGGAAACCGCCGTTACCGCGATCAAGGAAGGCGCCTACGACTTCATCGAAAAACCGTTCAAGGCCGACCGGCTGATCATGCTGGTGGAGCGCGCCGTCGAGGCGGCGCGCCTGCGGCGCGAGAACGAGGAACTGCGGCTGCGCGCCGACGTCACGCCGCATCTGACCGGCGGCTCGAAACTGGTGCGCGAGCTCAGCCAGACCATCGACAAAGTGGCGCCGACCAACAGCCGGGTGCTGATCCTGGGCCCGGCCGGTTCCGGCAAGGAGGTGGTGGCGCGGCTTATCCACGACCGTTCGGCGCGCACCGGCAGTCCCTTCGTCGTCGTCAACTGCGCCACCATGACGCCGGAGCGCATGGAAGAGGAACTGTTCGGCGTCGAGACGACGCCCGGCGGCGAACGGGCGGGGACGGTGAAGATCGGCACCTTCGAGGCGGCGCACAAGGGCACGCTATTGCTCGATGAGGTCGCCGACATGCCGCTGGAAACGCAGGGCAAGATCGTCCGTGCCCTCCAAGAACAGGTGTTCACCCGCGTCGGCGGCCGTACACGCGTGACGGTCGATGTGCGGGTCATCGCCACCTCGACCCGCGATCTGGGGGCGGAGATTGCCGCCGGCCGATTCCGCGAAGACCTCTATTACCGGCTCAACGTGGTGCCCGTCGCCGTGCCGCCGTTGAATGCCCGGCGTGAGGATATCCAAGCGTTGGCGGAGCGTTTTCTCGCCCAGGCCTGCGAGATGACCGGACAGGCGCTGCGCAGCATCGGCGGCGATGCCATGTCGGCGCTGCAGAGTTACGACTGGCCTGGAAACGTGCGCGAACTGCGCAACGCCGTCGAGCGCATGTTGATCCTGGCGCCAACCGACCCGAGCCATCCGATCACCGCCGAGTACCTGCCGCGCGAGGTTGTCGGCCTGGTGGAAGAGATCGCCGGCCCGGACCGGCACGGCGAGATCATGACGCTGCCGCTGCGCGAGGCGCGCGAGCGCTTCGAGCACGACTACCTGAGCGCCCAGATCAAGCGCTTCGACGGCAATATCTCGCGTACCGCCGAATTCGTCGGCATGGAACGCTCGGCCTTGCATCGCAAGCTCAAGAGCCTGGGCGTTCTCGGCGCTGACAAATCCAATTGAACCCGCTACAAGGGTCTCCTCAGCGGAGGGCTGGTATCCATGAAAGTGATCGTTTGCGGCGCAGGCCAGGTCGGGTTCCACATCGCCCGGCATCTGTCGCTTGAAAACAACGACGTCACCGTCGTCGACCGTTCGCCGGATCTGATTCGCCAGATCAGCGACAACCTGGACGTCAACGGCATCGTCGGCCAGGCATCGCACCCGACCGTGCTCGACCAGGCCGGGGCCAGTGATGCCGACATGCTCATCGCCGTGACCTTTGCCGACGAGGTCAACATGGTCGCCTGTCAGGTGGCGCACTCGATCTTCGAGGTGCCGACCAAGATCGCCCGCGTGCGACAGCAAAGCTACCTGGAGCCCATGTGGGCCAATCTGTTCTCGCGCGATCACATGCCCATCGACCACATCATTTCGCCGGAGATCGAGGTGGCCCGCGCGGTGACCCGGCGCCTGCAGGTACCGGGCGCCTTCGAGATGATCCCGCTCGCGGACGACAAGGTGAAGCTGCTGGGGGTGCGCTGCGAGGAGGACTGCCCGCTGGTCAACACGCCGCTTCGGCAACTGACGCAGCTTTTCCCCGACCTCAACATCGTCGTCGTCGGCCTGATGCGGGGCGAGCAGGCCATCGTGCCGACTTCCGACGACCAGATGCTGCCGGGCGACGAAGTCTATTTCGTCGTCGACAGCGAGCAGGTGGGGCGCGCCATGGCCGCCTTCGGCCACGAGGAAACCGAGGCGCGGCGTTTGCTGATCTTCGGCGGCGGCAATATCGGGCTGTTCCTGGCGCAGGAGATCGAACGCGAGCACACCTGGGTGCGCACCAAGATCATCGAACTCGACCCCGAGCGCGCCAAGGCCATCGCCGGACGGCTGGAGAACACCATGGTGCTGCAAGGGGATGTGCTCGACCCGGAGATCCTGGAGGAGGCCAACACAGCCGCCACCGAGACCGTCGTCGCCGTCACCAACGACGACGAGACCAATATTCTCTCGTCGTTGTTGGCGAAACGGTACGGCACCCAGCGCGCCATCACGCTGGTCAACAAGGGCACCTATGAATCCCTGGTCAACTCACTCGGCATCGACGTCACCGTCAGCCCGCGCAACATCACCGTTTCCACCATCTTGCAGCACATCCGCCGCGGCCGGATCCACTCCGTGCATACGCTGCGCGAGGATTTCGGCGAACTGATCGAGGCCGAGGCGCTGGAAACCTCGGAACTGGTGGGCAAACCGCTGCGTGAGATCAACCTGCCGAGCGGCGTCATGCTGGGCGCCATCGTCCGCGACGGGCAGATGATCTGCCCCGGCGGCTCGACGGTGGTGGAACCCAAGGACCGCGTGGTGCTGTTTGCGTCGGCCAAGGTGATCCGCAAGGTCGAAAAAATGTTCTCCGTGCAATTGGAATACTTCTAGAGGAGCCCCATGCCCCGCATCGCATACGTCAACGGCCGCTACGTGCCGCACGCCCAAGCCATGGTTCACGTCGAGGACCGCGGTTACCAGTTCTCCGACGGGGTTTACGAGGTGGTGGCCATCCACAACGGCCAGATGCTGGGCGAGAAGGGACATTTCGACCGCCTGGCCCATTCGCTGTCGGAGCTGAGCATCGATTGGCCGATGGCGCAAAAACCGCTGCAGATGGTGCTGCGCGAAATGGTGCGCCGCAATCATGTGCGCGACGGCCTCATCTACCTGCAGATCACCCGCGGCGTGGCGCCGCGCGATCACCCGTTCCCCAAGCACACGGCGCCGTCGCTGGTGATCACGGCGGTCAAGCGCGCGCCAATCGACAAGGTTCAATTGCTTTCCGGCATCGATGTGGTGTCGCTGCCGGACATTCGCTGGAAACGGCGTGATATTAAAGCGATAAGCCTGTTGCCTAATGTGTTGGCAAAGCAGGCGGCGGTGGACGCCGGCGCCCAAGAGGCCTGGCAGGTGGACGACGACGGACTGGTTACCGAGGGTTCGGCCACCAACGCCTGGATCGTCACCAAGGAAGGCGAACTGGTGACCCGTGACGTCAGCGCCGCGATCCTCAACGGCATCACCCGGCTGGCGATTCTGGAGGCGGCGCGCGAGCACGACATTCTGATCGTCGAACGCGCCTTTAGCGTGGCCGAGGCCCTGGAAGCGCGCGAGGCCTTCATTTCCAGTTCCAACTCCCACGTGCGCGCTGTCACCCGCATCGACGGCCAGTCCGTCGGCAACGGCCACGCCGGTGATCTGACGACCCGGCTTTTGGATATCTACATGAATTTCATGGAAAGTGTCGGCGGGCCGCAGCAAACCGACCGCTGGAACTGACCCCATGCCGGCAGGCGGTGAACAGCGGCCGAAGGCGATCTTGTTCGACTGGGACAATACGCTGGTCGATACCTGGGGCGTCATCCACGACGCGCTCAACACCACGCTGGAAACCTTCGGCAAGGCGCCGTGGACGCTGGAGGAAACCCGTTTGCGGGTGCGGAAATCCATGCGCGACAGCTTTCCGGGCCTGTTCGGCGATCGCTGGAAGGACGCGGCCGATGTCTTCTACGGGCGCTATGCGGAAATTCACAAGATCAAGCTCGATCCCGTGCCGAGCGCCGGCGAGATGCTGGAATTCCTTGCCGCGCGCGGTTTCGTGATGGCGGTGGTTTCCAACAAGACCGGTGAGTATTTGCGCGCCGAATCGACGCACCTCGGCTGGGACCGCTATTTCAACCGGTTGGTCGGCGCTTACGACGCACCGCGCGACAAACCCGCGCCCGACCCGGTGCTGATGGCGCTGGAGGGGACCGGGGTGGAGGTCGGCGGCGAGGGGGACGTCTGGTTTGTCGGCGATGCGGACATCGATCTCGACTGTGCGCACGCCGCCGGATGTTATCCGGTGCTGCTGCGGGCCGAGCCGCCCGGGGCGGACGAATTCGCCGACAGCCCGCCGGCGCGGCATTTCGCCGATTGCATGGCTCTTTGCAAGTTTATCGATACCATGTAAGCTTTCCTGGCTTGGCGGTGAAACCGGAAGCGCGAGTGCGCTTGCGGCCCAGAAAATGCCGGAAATCCGCCAACAAGGGAGAAGTTGCGGGCCAGACGACAGTCTGGTCGCGGCGGCTCAATAAACGATAATAAACGAGGTAATGCCATGCCCCCGGAAAAGTCTCAGAACGTGCAAGACGTTTTCCTCAACCACATTCGCAAGAACAAGACACCGGTAACGGTGTTCCTGGTCAATGGTGTCAAGCTGCAGGGGATTGTCACCTGGTTCGACAATTTTTCGGTATTGCTGCGCCGTGACGGGCATACGCAGTTGGTCTACAAGCACGCGATTTCGACGGTCATGCCGTCGGTGCCCGTGCAATTGTTCGAGCCCGACAAGGATGACGACAATGATGGCGAGTGATCGCACGAGCCGGGGGATGCTCGTCGCCGCGTGACGACTTTTCAATTCGACAATACTGATCCGCAACCGGAACGTTGCATCGTTTTGCACCCTCGCTTGGCCAAGGCCGAGCGCGATCACGTGTTGCGCGATCCCGAAGCCGGGCTCGAGGAAGCGGTCGGCCTGGCGCTCGCCATTGATCTCGATGTCACCCATGGGGAATGGGTCAACGTCGCCAAGCCGCACGCCGGCACGCTGTTCGGTTCCGGCACCGTGGAGCGCATCGGCGCCATCGTGGAAGCGGCGAACGAGGGTGATTCCATCGACGTTGTCGTCGTAGACATGGCGCTCAGCCCCGTACAGCAGCGCAACCTGGAGCAGGCTTGGAAAAGCAAGGTCATCGACCGCACCGGCCTGATCCTGGAAATCTTCGGTGCCCGCGCGCGCACCCGCGAGGGGCGCCTGCAGGTGGAACTGGCGGCGCTTTCATACCAGCGAAGCCGCCTGGTCCGAAGCTGGACCCACCTGGAACGTCAGCGCGGTGGCGCCGGGTTCATGGGCGGCCCCGGCGAACGCCAGATCGAGCTTGATAGGCGCATGATCGACCAGCGCATCGACCGCATCAAAAAGGAACTGCAGGACGTGAAGCGCACCCGCGCGCTGCACCGAAGTGCCCGCAAGCGCGTGCCGCAGCCGGTGGTGGCGCTGGTCGGCTATACCAACGCCGGCAAGTCGACGCTGTTCAACCGCATGACCGAATCCCATGTGGTCGCCAAGGACCAGTTGTTCGCCACCCTGGACCCGACCATGCGTGCCATTCACCTGCCGACGGGCCAGGAGGCGATCCTGTCGGACACGGTGGGCTTCGTGTCCAACCTGCCGCACGAACTGGTGGAAGCCTTTCACGCTACCTTGGAGGAGGTGATGGAGGCCGATCTGGTGATACACGTGCGTGATGCCAGCCATCTCGATACGGAGGCGCAGAAATCCGATGTCCTTGCCGTGCTTGAGGAAATCGGTTTCGACGATACCCGGCGGCGCGAGATCATCGAGGTGCTGAACAAGATCGACCTGATGGCGCCGGACGCGCGCGAAATGCTGGAAAACCGCCTGAAACGGGTAAACGAGACGGCGATGGCGGTCTCGGCGCTGACCGGCGAGGGGGTTTCCGCGTTGTTGGACGTCATCGGCGAGCGGCTCAGCGCCGGCTACCGGATGCTCGATCTCGATCTCGAACCGGCCGATGGGGCGACGCTGGCATGGCTCTATCGAAACGGCGATGTCATTGAGCGCCATGACGACGAAGAGGCCATCCACCTCCGCGTCCGCCTGGCACCGGCCAAGGCCGACCAGTTGGCTCAGCGGCAGGCCCGATGATTCCCGATCCCGGCGCCGTCAGCGCCATCATCACCGATGTCGCGGCGCGTGAAATCCTGCCCCGGTTCAAGCGCTTGGGCGCGCACGAGATTTCCGAGAAGGCACAGGGCGAACTGGTCACCGTTGCCGATGAGTGCGCGGAAGCGGCATTGGAAAAGGCGCTCCTTGGCCTGTTGCCGGACGCCGCCGTGGTTGGCGAGGAGGCGGCGGCGGGCAATCCGGCCTCAATGGACGCGTTTACCCGCGAGCGGCCCGTATGGGTCATCGATCCCGTCGATGGCACCCAGAATTTCGCCGACGGCCGCCCGCGCTTCGCGGTGATCGTGGCGCTGGTGGCGGACGGCGAAACGCTGGCCGGGTGGATACACGAACCGATCCGGGAAACCACCGTCTGGGCGGTGAAGGGCGAGGGGGTTTTCGAAGGTGGCGCGCGATTGCGGCCAGCGGCGCCCGAACGCATCAGCCAGTTTCAAGGTTCCTTGAGCCGCCGCTACCGCGAACGGGCCGAGAGCCGTAGCCTGGAGCCCGAATGGAAGGGCATGCTACCGCGCCAGATCGTCCGCTATCGCTGCGTCGGTGCCGAGTACGCCGACCTGGCGCGGGGCGAATTGCAGTTCGCGCGTTACGGCGGGCGCCTGAAACCCTGGGACCATGCCGCGGGCGTGCTCATCCATGCCGAAAGCGGCGGCTATCACGCCATTGCCGAAACCGGCGGACCGTATACGCCGGGACCGACGCTGATGCAAAAATCGTTGATCCTGGCGCCGGACCGGGAAAGCTGGGAGACGCTCTACGCGCTCTTGGGCGATTGAAGCCGGGCCAGCGCCGCATCGGCGGCGCGATCCGGCGTGAGTGCGTCGATACAGGGATAGCGCCCAGCCCGGAGCGGATGGATGCAATCCCCCAGGCAGCCTTCGCAAGGCATGGATTCGTATAGAAACGTGACGTTATCCGGCGTCACTGCCGGGTCATAGGGCACGATCTCGCCGACATAGGCGGCGCTCGCCAGGCACAGTGTCGGTGCGCCGAGCGCCACGGCCAGATGCATCAGGGCGGTGTCGACGGATACCACCAGCCGGGCGGCCGCGAGGCGCGGTGCCAGTTCGGCGAAGGTGGAGGCGTCGAAACGGACGTTGGCGCGATCCAGCAGCGGGCGCAGTTCCGGGTTGGCGTCCAGGTCCTGGGGAAGGCCGGTGAGGCAGACTTGCAGGCCATCGGGAAGGGCGTCGAGGATCGCCGCGTAGAGCGCCACGTCGACCTGCTTTGCCTTGACTGCGGAGAAGGGCTGGATGATGACCTCGTTTTCGGCTGCGGCGGCCGCGGCGGCGAACTGGCGCTCCAGGCGCACCTTCGGCGGTGCCTCCGTTCCGCCGGTCAGGAAATTGGCGAATTCCGACCAGCGCACGACCTTGTCCTTGCGTGGCGGACCGCTATCGAACAGCCGCGTATAAGCGCCAGCGGCCTTTTCCAGCGCGTGTTCGTATTTCGCCCAGGGCCGGGCTTTCATGGCGGCCGTCTCGGGCGCGGCGGTGGCGGCGATCATGGCCTCGTCCAGGTAGGGGTGGCGCAGGAAATCGGTGCTGACGACAAGCCGGTAATTTGCCCGCCAAAGCCGTTCCATGACCTGCCAACGATAGCCCGGACTGCGGTCGAAGCGGCCGAAATCGACGGTTTCAAGCTGCATATCGGGCGGCAGGCAAAAACCCGTCTTGGCGCCGTCTTTTCTCAGAAGCACGCCCACGGGCTCATCGGAATGGCAGAGGCGGGCGAATCGTTCAGCGACGAAGGAAAACAGCACCGTATCGCCGAGCCCGCCGGCGGAGACCAAAAGAACCCCCCTGGGCGCGTGCGCGCGGCGGCGCAGGCGGCAATAGAGGCGATGCAGCGGGTCCAGGCTGCGCGCGAGGCGGGCCATGGGGCTCAGTAGGCGGCGTAGGATTTCTCCTCGACCAGGCGCGAGCCGAGGAGTTCGTTGATATCGCGCTTCAGCCGCGCGCGTTCGTCGTTGGTCTTGTAGACGGCGCGAGCGAGGGCGATGAAGGTGTCGCCGAAATCCTTGTCGCGTTCGCAATCGCGGATATCGTCCTCGATCTCCCAGAGCTGCTCGTTCACGGACTTCAGCGCCTGCGTCAGTCCGGCAAGCGCATCGCTGGCCTCGATCGCCGTATCGCGCGCCTGCGTCAGGGTCTCCCACTCGATGCGCACGTTGGCCAGCTTGGCCGCATCGGTCATCCGTTCCAGCTTGATCTCCAGGATGGTGATCTTGTCGATCAGCTCGCCGGGCGCGATTTCGACGGAAATGGTGGTCGTCATGAGGCTCGCCTGTCTGCAAAATTCATTGCGGTCTTATGTCATAACCGGTCCGTCGGGGCTAGCGAAACCCGCCCGGTGGCGCTCAACGCCATTGGCGGCGACCAAGGCGCGGGCCATAATAGGGGCATGGAAATCGACTAGGGCAGGGGCATCGGTGCGGCACTACGAAACATACGCGACGTTCAAGGGCTATTCGACGCCGGCGGTCGGGCCTAAGCACATCAAGCGTTTCGACCGCGAGGTCTGGGTGCCGGCGGCGTTCCAAACCGATCACCGGGTGCTGGAACTGGGCTGCGGCACCGGTCTGTTCCTGGCCTACCTGGAGGCCAAGGGCGTGGCGGATTTCATCGGTATCGACAAGGATCCGGCGCTCGCCGGCGTGGTGCCGGAACAGGTGCGCGAGCGGTTTCGCACCGCCGATGCCTGGGCATTCCTGGAGCAGGCCGCGGGCTCGGGTGAACGCTTCGATCGTGTCGCGCTGTTCGACGTGCTCGAGCATTTCGATGCCGAGGCCGGCTGTCAGTTGCTGATGAAGATGCGCGATGTGTTGGCCCCGGACGGTGCCATCGTGGTCAAGGTGCCGAACGCCGGCTCGCCCTGGGGGCAGCAATTCCAATACGGCGATCTCACGCACATGACCGCCTATACCCCGGAAAGCCTGGCGCAACAGGCGGTCGCCGCCGGTCTGGTGTGCCGCAAGGCCTATCCGCATCGGCTCGGCAGCCCCGCGCGGCAACGCTGGGAAGCTCTGTTGCACGGGGTGCTGGATCGCATCGTCACCACGCCGCCCGCAATCTGGGAAGGCAACTTCTACGCTGTTCTTTCGCCCGCCTGAGGAGGCGAAGGGGCGGCTCACGCCAGCCTCTTGCCTGCAAACGGTGAGCGCTTATACTCGGCGGCTCATTCGCAACCCGAGCCGCGCAAAATGGAGCCGAAATCATGACCAAAACCGCTTTCATCGGCCTCGGCGTCATGGGGTATCCCATGGCCGGGCACATGGCCGCCAAGGGCCACGACGTCACCGTCTATAACCGGACCACCGCCAAGGCGGAAAAATGGGCCGGGGAGCATGGCGGCAGTTGGGCGGATACGCCCGCGAAAGCGGTCGAAGGCGCCGATGTGGTCTGTGCCTGCGTCGGCAACGACGACGACCTCCGCAGCGTCGTCTATGGCGACGACGGCATCCTGGCGGGAATGAAATCAGGCGCGGTGTTCGTCGATCACACGACGGCGTCCGCCGATGTGGCGCGCGAGGTCGGTGAAAAGGCCGGTGAAATGGGGATCCAGTTCATCGACGCGCCGGTTTCGGGCGGCCAGGCCGGTGCCGAGAACGGCGTCCTGACGGTGATGTGCGGCGGCGAGCAGGGCGCATTCGACACTTCCAAGGATATCATGGACTGCTACGCCCGCGCGGTGACGCTGCTGGGCCCGGTGGGCAGCGGCCAACTCTGCAAGATGGTCAACCAAATCTGCATCGCCGGCCTGGTGCAGGGGCTTGCGGAAGGCATCAATTTCGGCACCAAGGCCGGGCTCGACATGCCCAAGGTGATCGACGTGATCTCCAAGGGCGCAGCCCAGTCCTGGCAGATGGAAAACCGTGCCCAGACCATGATCGACGACGAGTTCGAGTTCGGTTTCGCCGTCGATTGGATGCGCAAGGACCTGGGGATTTGCCTGTCCGAAGCCAACAACAACGGCGCGCGCCTGCCGGTGACGGCTCTGGTCGATCAGTTCTATGCCCAGGTTCAGGCCAAGGGCGGCAACCGCTGGGATACCTCGAGCCTGCTTCGCAACCTGACGCGGGACTGATAAGTCTTACCTGAGCGCGATGCTCATGCTCGGCGTCGGCGTGAAGATATTGGGGATTTTCCAGGTGTAGGTCTTGAAATTGGGGCCGCGCGAGGTGTTGCGCTTCACCGTCGTCGCGTTGTGGCGCAGCACCGGCGCGTCGGTGATGACGCGAATTTCACCGCGCATGGCGAGCCCGATATCGTTCAGGCGCTGGCGCACGTCGCGCTTCATGGAACGGCCGTTGACGGCGATCAGCCCGGTCTGGGAATTGTAGGAAATTCCCAGCATGTTCTCGTTGCGGCGAAAGAAGGTGACGGTCTTCACCTGCGTCAGGTCGCCCTCGCGCGTCCAATTCACGCGGAACCGGCCCTTCTCCTTGTATTCGAAGATCTTGGTCGAGGTGTCGCGGGTGAAATCGGTCTTGATGATCTCCACCTGTTCACGCTCTTCCGTCGGCGTGATCTCGTTCTTTCGCAGCTTGTCGTAGAGTTCGACCTTGGCTAGGTAGCCGTCGAAGATCATCTTGAAATAGCCCTGGCGGGTGATTTCGATCTCTGAATCGAAATAGATCGGTAGGTAGCAGCCGTTCAGCATGACGAAGACGGCGGCCAGCAGGACCGGCGCCTTGAGGCGAACGAGCACGCGTCGGAGCAGGGGGAATTTCGGCGTCATCAACGGCATTCTAGCGTCTCAGGCCCGGGGAGACATCAACTTCCTTACGCCTCAATTCGGGTTTCAGGCGTCGTCTTCGTCGCGTTTGACGTCCTGCCAGCCGGCTTCCATCTCATCGAGCGTCACGTCGCCTTCGGGCAGCCGGCTTTCCATGGCGCGGAAGCGGCGTTCGAACTTGGCATTGGCGTGACGCAGTGCCGCCTCCGCGTCGATGCCGAGCTTGCGCGCCAGGTTGGTGCAGACGAACAGCACGTCGCCGATCTCGTCGGTGAGCCGTTCGACATCGCGGCCGTTGGCCAACTCGTGCTCTACTTCGGCGATTTCCTCGTGCACCTTGTCCATGACGCGTTCCGGCGTCGGCCAGTCGAAGCCGATGCGCGCGGCGCGCTTTTGCAGTTTCTCGGCGCGGGTCAGGCCGGGAAGGGCGACGGGCACGCCGGCAAGCACGCTCGGGTCCTCCTTGTGAACGCTTTCCAGACGCTCCTCGGCCTTCATGTCCTCCCAGGCGGATGTCTGGGCATCGGCACCGTCGATCTCGGCGTCGGCGAAGACGTGCGGATGGCGCCTGACCATCTTGTCCGAGACGGTCGCGACGACATCGTCGAATTCGAACAGGTTTTGCTCCTTGGCCATCTGTGCGTGGAACACGACCTGGAACAGCAGATCGCCGAGCTCATCCTTGAGCGATGCCATGTCGCCTTGCTCGATGGCGTCGGCGACCTCGTAGGCTTCCTCGATGGTGTAGGGGGCGATGGTTTTGAACGTCTGTTCCACGTCCCACGGGCAGCCGCCGTCGGGATTGCGCAGCGTCGCCATGATGTCGAGCAGGCGGGCGATGTCGTCAGCCATGAGCGGGGTCCGGGAGAGGTGAGGGCATTACCGATTTATTGCAGGTTCAGATGCGGGGAAAAAGCGAAAACTCCGTGACATGCGGTGCGCGGGACCGCCGCCCTAATCCAATCCGCACCCATTACCTACGCGCCCTTGGTGTTCACTGAACGGACTAAGGCCAACGACACCAGCCTGACATTCGAACAGCATATCCAAAACCTGCAGGCCAATATGGCTGTCGGGCGGCAACGGTGACGACATTCTGTCGGCCTATGAAAATTCGACCCTGATCGGCGGCAACGGCAATGACCGGCTGAACGGATATGACGGGATCGTCGCCAGCGGCGGGCGGGGTGACGACTATCTCAGCGGTTATGACGACGTCCGCTTCTACGGCGGTAGCGGAAACGACGTTCTGCGCGCCTACGATAACGCCCGGATCGACGCCGGCGAGGGCGATGACAAGGTCAGTGTCTACCGCAACGCGGTCATCGATGCCGGTGGCGGAAACGACGACATCCGCACCTATCACGGCGCGACCGTGCGGGCCGGTTCCGGCGACGACAAGGTCCAATCCGACGGCTATTCATGGCTCGACGGCGGCGACGGCGACGACTACCTGACGGCCGGCGCCAACAGCGTCCTGATCGGCGCCGCCGGGGACGACCGGCTGAGTGTCGGTGACGAGTCCCGGCTCGACGGCGGCGAGGGCAACGACCTCCTGTATACCCGCCGGAATTCCATCGTGAATGGCGGGCAGGGCGATGACGCGATCCAGGTCGGCGACGGCTCGGTCGTTCTTTTCAACAAGGGTGACGGCCATGACGTGCTCCAGCCAATGGGCAAGACCAGCATCTCTTCCGGGTTGTTGGGTAAAAGCGAGATTGTGTTCGGGCCCGATGTGACGCCGGCCGATCTGAGTATCGCAACCGAGGGCGACCGTTTGGTCATCAACATCGGCGGTGGAGACGATTCCATTACGCTCCAGACCGAACGGAACCTGAGGGCGAATATAACGCCCGCGTATCAGGGCGCCGCGCCGCGCGGAAACGAGATTTTCGTCGGCAACCTGGCTTGGCAGGATACGAAAGGTGTCGTCACCGCCGACGGTATCAACCCCGATCAAATTCCGACCATGCGGTTCGCCGACGGTACGGTCATGACCGCTGCCGACATCGTCAACTTGCCGCGTTCGGGCGTCACCGACTGAGCCGACTTCGACGGGGTTCGAATTCGGCGTTCAATCGGCGTGTTGTCCGGCGCGCCGCACCAGACGTGAGTTGGGTGCGAGGATCGGCGGTGCCGCCGTGAAGCCTCTTCAAAGACTGGATTGCGATTTCGCCGGCGGGGAACAGCGCGTGATTTCAAACATGACCTATGCGACCCGGTCATCCGGAAACCGCATAATGTATATTATGTAAAATCATAAAAAATATCATTAAAACAACACCTTATAATCTATCGATGATGGTATGATTGGGAAAAGAAAAAAGCCCGTCAGCGCACGATATGCGGCGTTCGGGCGTCTCGGGTCGCGGGCGTTCCCTGTTGCGCTTGTCGGCGCTTAAGGGACGTCGATGGTCATGAAATCGAAGGCCGGCTCCGCCCCTTCGGGGAGCTGGGCGGCGAGATTGGCATAGTCGAGCCTGGGACCCAGATGGGTCAGGATGCATCGTTCGGGGCCGATGCGCTCACGCCATTGCATCGCCTTCGCCACATGCGCATGGGTGGCGTGCGGCTCGTCGATGAAGGTGCCGATCATCCAGGTGTGCACCCCTTCCAGGATGTCGAAGGCCTCGTCGGGCAGTTCCACCACGTCGGTGGTATAGGCGAAATCGTCGAAGCGATATCCGATCGTCTTGGAGAAGCCATGGTCCTGCTCGAACGTGCGGATGCGCATGCCGGCGATCTCGTAGTCGCCGCCGGACCGGATTTCATGCGCCACCAGGGTCGGCTTGAAATAAATCGCCGCGGTTTCCGGCAGCGGCGTCAGCACGTATGGAAACCGCGCGCCGATGATGCCCAGGGTGGCGACGTCGGCATAGATATCGAGCGGCGCGTTCATGGCCCTGTTGATGCCGCGCAGATCGTCGATGCCGTGCAGATGATCGGCGTGCGCGTGGGTGAACAGCACCGCATCCAGCCGCTCAACGCCTGTGTGCAGCAATTGGTGGCGCAAATCCGGCGAGGTATCGACGAGCAGGGCGCTATCGCCCTTCTCCACCAGGATCGACGGCCTGAGCCGGCGGTTTTTGGGGTTCTCCGGGTCGCAGGCGCCCCAGCCGATGCCGACCCCAGGAACACCGCTGGAACTGCCCGATCCCAGGACCGTGACGCGCATCAGGCGGGTTCGGCCTTGGAGAACAGGCGGAAGAAGTTTTCCGTGGTCGCCTGGGCCAGCGTTTCCGGATCGAGCCCCTTGATCTCGGCCACCTTGGCCGCGGTGTTGGCCGTATAGGCGGGTTCGTTGCGTTTGCCGCGAAACGGCACCGGCGCCAGGTAGGGAGAATCGGTCTCGACCAAAAGCCGGTCCAGCGGCACGGTTTTCACCGTTTCGCGCAAGGCTTCCGCGGTCTTGAAGGTGACGATGCCGGAAATGGAGACATAGAGCCCCAACGCCAGCACCGCGTCGGCCAGTGCCTGGCCGCTGGAGAAACAATGGATCACACCTGGAAATGCGCCCTTCTGATGCTCGTCGGTGAGGATACGGACCATGTCCTCATCGGCGTCGCGGGTGTGGATCACCAGCGGCAGGCCCATTTCGCGCGCCGCTCGGATATGGGCACGGAACGCCCTTTCCTGCCGTTCGCGCGGGCTGTGGTCGTAGAAGAAATCGAGGCCGGTCTCGCCGAAGGCGACGACCTTGGGGTCGTCGGCCAGACCCATCAGCGTTTCCGCCGAGGTGTCGGGCTCTTTCTCGGCGTTGTGCGGATGAATGCCGACCGTGCACCACATGTTGGCGTAGCGTTCGGCGACGCCCAGGACCTGGGCGAACTTGGTCACATGGGTGCAGATCGTCATCATGTAGTCGACACCGGCATTGCCGGCGCGCGCCACGACGTCATCCAATTCGCCTTCGAAGTCGGGGAAATCCAGGTGGCAGTGGCTGTCGACCAGGGTCAAGCCGCCTCCTCCTCCTCGGTGAAGCGCGGAAAGACGCCTTCGGGCTTCGGCAACTCGGTGCCGGCGGCCAGCGCCTGGCTGAAGGCGGCGAAATCGCGCGCGTCAGCGCCGACGGCCAGTTGATCGAGCAGCTTCGCCGACGAATCGGGCATGAACGGCTGCGTCAGCAGCGCCAGCATGCGGATGCATTCGGCCAGTGCGTACAAGACGGTGGCCATGCGGGCCGGGTCTTCCTTGCGCAGTTTCCAGGGCGCCTGGGCGTCGACGTAGGCGTTGGCGGCACGGATCACGGCCCAGACGGCCTCCAGCGCCTCATGGAAGGCCTGCACGTCGGTGGTCTGGCGCAGCGTGCCGAGGAGATCCCGCGCCGCGCCCAGGAGCGCCTCGTCATCGGCGCTGAAGGCACCGGGTTCCGGCACGCGTCCATCGCAGTTCTTGGCGATCATCGAGAGCACGCGTTGTGCAAGGTTGCCGTAGTCGTTGGCCAGTTCGCCGTTCATGCGGTTGACCATGGCGCGGTGGGCGAAGTCGCCGTCGTTGCCGAACGGCACCTCGCGCAGCAGGAAATAGCGCACCTGATCGAGACCGTAGCGCTGCACCAGGTCGTAGGGATCGATGACGTTGCCGACGGATTTCGAGATTTTCTGGCCCTCGTTGGTCCACCAGCCGTGCGCGAAGACGCGCTTCGGCGGCTCCAGCCCCGCCGCCATCAGGAATGCCGGCCAATAGACGGCATGAAACCGCAGGATATCCTTGCCGACCATGTGCAGGTCGGCCGGCCAGTATTTGGCGTACTCGCTGCCCTCGCCGGTTTCGGGGAAACCCACGGCGGTGATGTAGTTGGTCAGCGCGTCGAGCCACACGTACATGATGTGCTCATCGTCGCCCGGCACCGGCACCCCCCAGTTGAAGGTGGTGCGCGAGACCGACAGGTCCTGCAGCCCGCCCTTGACGAAGCTCACCACCTCGTTCCTGCGGGTTTTCGGCAAGATGAAATCCGGATTGGCGTCGTAATGGGCGAGCAGCCTGTCTTGCCAGGACGACAGCTTGAAGAAATAGCTCGGCTCCTCCACCCATTCCACTTCGGCTCCCGACGGCGCGATCTTGGCGCCGCCCGGCCCGTCGGTGAGCTCGGATTCGGTGTAAAAAGCCTCGTCGCGCACCGCGTACCAACCGGCGTAGCTGCCGAGATAGATTTCGCCGGCATCCAAAAGCCGCTTCCAGATCGCGGTACAGGAGGCCTTGTGGCGTTCCTCGGTGGTGCGGATGAAGTCGTCGTGGCTGTAATTCATGTGGTCCGCAAGATCGCGGAAGTTCTGCGATACCTTGTCCGTAAAGGCCTGCGGGTCGATACCGGCGGCCTGGGCGGATTTCTCCACCTTCTGGCCGTGCTCGTCGGTGCCGGTCAGGAATTTGACGTCGAAGCCGTCGAGGCGCTTGAACCGGGCCAATACGTCGCAGGCGAGCGTCGTGTAGGCATGGCCGATGTGCGGCGCGTCGTTGACGTAATAGATCGGCGTCGTGACGTAAAAGGTTTCGGGATTCGAAGATGTCATGGGTCCGCCTGGGGTCCGCCTAGCCGTTTCCGGCGTCCTGACCGCGCTCAAGCACCGCGCGCGGCTTGGGAGATTTCCAAAAAGATATTTAGAATCACCTGCTTGCGATCCAGATTGATTCGCCCGGTCCGGGTCAGGAGATCGTCGGTCTTTTCCCACACTTGAAGCCATCGATCAAGCCCGCTGGCGCCCGCAAGGTGGCCGAAAACCTCAGATTCCCGAGCGTTTCCGGCATCTCCGGCGCCGCCGGCGTGACGGATCAACCGGGCCAGGGTGCGGCGCAGGAGCTCGCCCAGGGTCTCGAAACGGCCGAGCGCGTCGGCTTTGGCCAAGCCGGCGCCGAATTCCTGCAACTCGCCGAAATCGGGGTCCGGCATGGCGGCCAGGAAGTCCATGATCCGGCGCTGCAATTGCCAACCGTCGGCTTCGGCCAGTTCGATGGCGCGGCCAATGGAGCCGTCGGCTAGCGCCGCGACTTCCTGTCGGGCGTCCGGCGCCAGTTCGGGGCAGTACTCGGCCAGCAGTCCGGCGACCATCTCATCCGTCAGGTCGTCCAGGCGCAGCTTGCGGCAACGCGAGCGGATGGTCGGCAGCATGCGGCCGGGATTGTGGCAGACCAAAAGCAACAGCGCGCGCGGTGGCGGTTCTTCCAGCACCTTGAGGAGCGCGTTGGCGGCATTGACGTTCATGTCGTCGGCGCAGTCGATGACGACGACGCGCCAGCCGCCCTCGCCGGCCGTCAGGTTGAGAAAACGCGTCACTTCGCGCACGTCGCCGACGACGATTTCGCTGCGGGGCTTGCCGGTCGAGCCGATGCCGCGCTCGACACTCATCATGTCACTATGGCCGGCGGCGGCGACGCGCTGGAATACAGGGTTTTCCGGCGCCAAATAGAGCGGGCTTTCACCCGCCGGCGCGGCGACAGGCAGCTCTGCCTCGCCGAACAGGCCAGGCCCCTCATCGACTGCCGCGCCGCCGTGCGCCAACACGAAACGGGCGAAGCGGTAGGCCAGCGTCGCCTTGCCGATCCCCTTGGGGCCGGTCAGCAGCCAGGCATGTGCCAGGCGGCCGGCGTGGAACCCGTCGGCGAGCAAGGTCTCGGCCGCTTGCTGGCCGACCAGGCGTGCGTTGCGCCGGGGATCGGGCGGCCCTAGGTTTTCGGTATCGTCGTTGGGGTTGGCATTCAACGGTTTCGGGCTCCCGGCTCCTGGCGCCTAGCGAAGCGCGATGTGCTCCCGGACCACCGCCATGATCGCGCCGTGCACGGTCTCTTCGTCACCGCCGGCGTCGATGACCGCGCAGCGCGCCGGCTCCGCTTCGGCGATGTCCAGGAAACCACGTCTCAGCCGCTCGTGGAAGTCTTTCCCCATGCGTTCATAGCGATCCTCGCCGCCAGACTGTCCCCCGGCGCGGGCATGCGCGCGTTTCAATCCCTCTTCCAACGGCAGATCGAGGACCAGCGTCAGGTCGGGCTTGAAATCCTTGTACAAAAGCCAATGCAGATTGGCGATGGCGGCGACGTCGAGGCCGTGGCCGTAGCCCTGATAGGCGAGCGTCGAGTCGGCGAAGCGGTCGCAAAGCACCCACTGGCCTGCGGCCAGTGCCGGTTTCACCGTCGTCTCCACATGTTCGATGCGGGCCGCGTTGTGCAAAAGCACCTCGCTCATTGGCTGCCAGCGGTCGACGGCGCCCTCCACCAGCAGCTTCCGTACCTCTTCCGCGCCCGGCGCGCCGCCCGGTTCGCGGGTCTGGATGCAGTTGACGCCGGCGGCCTTCAGCGCGGCGGCCAGGCGGGCGATCTGGGTGGATTTTCCCGCCCCCTCGCCGCCTTCCAGGGTGATGAACTTGCCGCTGGAAGTGACGGCCGGTGCGTTCAACCGGATTCTCCCCAAAGGATGGTCTTCAGCGCCGCCATCAGCCGGCCCACCAGGCCCAACTGTCCGACCTCGGCGCCGGCCACCAACGGATACTCGCGGTTGCCGCCGGTGGGCGTCGAAACCACCAGCTTGGCGATCTCCTGGCCCGCGGCGATGGGCGCCGGCACGGGGCCCGTGTAGGTCACCTTCACCCGCATGTCGCGGCGGTCCTTGCGCGGCAGGGTCAGGTGGACGTTCTCGCGGATCACCAGCGGCACGCGCGCTTCGGTGCCGAGCCAAACCTCGGCCTCCTCCACCGTGTCGCCGGCCTTGAACAGCGCGTAGTTGTCGAATTCCCGGTAGGCCCATTCGAGCAGGCGTTCGGGCTCGGCGCTACGGGCCTTTTTCGACGGCAGGCCGTTGACCACCAGGACCAGGCGCCGGTCGAGCCTGTTCACCGATGCCACCAACCCGTAACCCGATTCCTCGGTATGGCCGGTTTTCAGGCCGTCCGCGTCCATCTCCTTGTACAGCAGCGGATTGCGGTTCATCTGCCGGATGCCATTGTAGGTGAATTCGGTTTCCTTGAAGTAGTGGTAGTACTCGGGGAAATCACCGGCCAGGTGCTGCGCCAGGATCGCCAGATCCCTGGGGGTCATCCGGTGGTCGGGGTTCGGCCAACCGGTGGCGTTGGCGAAATGGCTGCCCGTCAGGCCCAATTCCCGTGCCTTTGCGGTCATTTCCGCGGCGAAGGCGGACTCGCTGCCGGCGATCGCCTCGGCAACGACGATGCAGGCGTCGTTGCCCGACTGCACGACGATTCCGCGGATCAGGTCCTCGACCCGGACGCGCGACCGCGGTTTCAGGAACATGGTCGAACTGCCGCTCTTGGCGCCGCCGCGCCGCCAGGCATTGTCGCTGACGCGGAACTTGTCGTCGAGTGACAGCGCGCCGGATTTCAGCCGGTCGAACAGCATGTAGAGCGTCATCAGCTTGCTCATGGACGCCGGTGCCATCGGTTCGTCGGCACCCTTGGCGAGCAAGGTGGCGCCAGTGGTTGCTTCGATGATGACGGCCGACTTGGCGATGGTCTCGATGGCGGAGGCCGGCGTCGCCGCGAGCAGCAGCACCAGGGCCATCGCCGCCCGTTTGCAGGTCGATGCGAAATCTTTAAAAGTCAATTTAACCTCTTGAAAACAAGTCGTTTTACTCGACGATGATCCGCGCGCCGGGATAGCCGGCGCGGGTCACATCCTCGAGCATCTTGTCCGCCGCCTTGACGCTTTTCAAGGGCCCCACCCGGACCCTGAACAGATCGCGCCCGCCAACCAGCACGGACGAGATCTTCACCGGTCCCACGGCACTGAGTTTGGCGCGGACCCTGTTGGCGTTGTCGAACTGACCGAAGGCGCCCGCCTGGATGAAGATCGAGGTCTTCGGCACCACCTGTACGCTGACTTCGCCGGTAACCGGTTCGTCGGTGATATTCGGCGCCGGCGCGGCGGCATCGCTGGCGGCGGTGGTGTTGGACGCGACTAGGCGCGGTGGCGGCTCCGCTTGGGCGACACCGCTGCTCTCGCTGCCAGCCGGCGCCGGCAGGGTTTCCGCCGCCACCTTGGCTTTCGGCAGGCGGTCGACGGTAATCGGTGAGCCGACCCGCGCCAGTTCATCTCGGCCCCGGAGCCGCGCCTTCAAGGCGCGGCTTTTGTCGGCCAGGATCTGCACACGCACCTTGGCGGTGCCCTTGCGCTGGAAGCCCAGCAACTGCGAGGCCCGCCGCGATACGTCGATGACGCGCGAATGGGCGAAAGGCCCGCGATCATTGACCCGGAGCACGATTGAGCGGCCGTTTTCCAGGTTGGTGACCCGCACGTAGCTCGGCATCGGCAGCGTGCGGTGCGCCGCGGTCAGGGAGTTCATGTCGTAGATCTCGCCGTTGGCGGTTCGCCGGCCGTGAAACTTGGTGCCGTACCACGACGCGATGCCGGTCTCGTCGTGATCGTAGTCTTCCTTGGGATAGTACCAGATGCCGTTGATCTGATAGGCGTCGCCGACCTTGTAGTTGGGCACGGATTTATCTTCCGTGGCGCCGACCACACGTTTCGCCGAATGGATGGCGAACTGGGTTTCCGCGCAGCCGGATAGTCCCGCCGCCAGCGCGACGGCCATTATCCATTTGCGGCGGAACACATCGATCATGGCTGGTCCATTGTCCCCACTCTAGGGAATACCCGATATATTGTGTTTAGAACAAGCATTTTCACAGGATTTTGTAGTCGCTGGGACTATTTTTGCAGTTTCAGGATCAACGCCTTGGTGGCGTAGCCATCCGGCGGCAGGCCGGCGGATTTCTGGTAGGCGCGCACGGCCTCGCGCGTCTTCGGCCCGAGCATGCCGTCCGGCACGCCGGCGTCGAGCCCGCGCGCGTTCAACAGTCCCTGCAGGGTGCGGATATCGGACCTCGAAAGCGGCACGTCGTCGGCGGAGGGCGGCAAGGCCAGCGGCCCCTTGCCGATCATGCGGTCGGCCAGGTGTCCGACCGCCAGGGCATAAAGGTGCGAGCGGTTCCAGACCATGATCGTGCGGTAGTTCTTGTAGACCAGGAAGGCCGGTCCCTTGTAGCCGGCCGGCACTAGCAGCGAGGCGTCGATATCGACGGCCGGAAGCGGCTTGCCGCCGGTGCGTCGGATACCCAGTTTGTTCCATTCCGCCAGGGGCTTACTTACCGATAGGCCGGTAAGCGAGATGTCGAAGTCCTTCGGGATGCGCACCTCGCGGCCCCAGGTCTTGTCGCTCTGCCAACCGGATCGTCTCAGGTAGTTGGCGGCGGAGGCGAAAATGTCCGGAAGGCTGCCCCAAAGGTCGCGCTTGCCGTCGCCGTCGAAATCGACCGCGTAGCCCTTGTAGGTGGTCGGGATGAACTGGTGGTTGCCCATGGCGCCGGCCCAGGAACCCTTGACGTCGACGGGAACGTGCCCGGCGTCGATCAGTTCCAACGCGGAGAGCAGTTGCTCGCGGAAGAACTTGGCGCGCCGGCGGTCGTGCGCCAGGGTGACCAGCGCGCCGACCACCGAAAAGGCACCGGTATACTGGCCGAAATTGCTTTCCAATCCCCAGAATGCCACCAGGAAACGCGGCTGCACCCCGTATTTCGCCTCGACGCGTTTCAGCAGTGTTTGGTGGCGGCGCAGCATCTCCCTGCCCTTTTGGATGCGCGTCTCGGAGATCGCCTTCTTGAAATAGCTCGAGAGGGTCAGGGTGAATTCCGGTTGGCGGCGGTCCAGTTCGATGACGCGCGGGATCGGTTGGACGCCGTCGAGCGCGCGCGCCAGCGTTTCGGCCCGGACGCCGCGCGCGCCGGCTTCGGCCTTCAGTGCCTGCAGCCAGGGACCGTAATCCGGCGGCGACGGTACTTCCTTGGCCGATGCGCCGGCAAACGGCAACAGGCTGATGGCCAACAGGCCGGCCAGTTTGCAGGTGGCGGAACGGAAGCGGTTTTGTAACACGGAAATCTCCTTAACTGGCGGGGCCGGGGAACCAGGAATCGCTGCGTCCGGTCAGGTGATAGACCCACAAGCCGGTGAACTCATGCAAGGCCGCATTGAGGCGCGTAAGCCCGCCTCGCAGGCTGAAGGCCGGTCGCCATTCGTGCCGGGGTCCGGTCGAGAAGTCGACCGGAAACGGGATGACGCGCCAACCGGCCTGACGGAATGTGCCGACAGCGCGCGGCATATGGAACGCGGAAGTGACCAGCACCCAGTTTTCGCCCATTCCGGGTTTGGCAAGGTCGTGCATGACCGTGGCGTTTTCGGCGGTGTTGCGGGCACGATCATCATAGGTGACGCGACCGTCGGGCAAGCCGAGTTGCCTGAAAAGCGGCGGTGCGTAATGGGCTTCACGCATTTCGGGGTTGAATGGATCACCGGAGCCGCCGCTGAAAATGACCTTCGCATAGGGGTAACGTTGCGCCAATTTCGCCGCTTCCGTGATGCGTTCGACCGCACCGCCCAATTGCGGCGATTGCCTCTCGGCGCTGAGTGGCGCGCTGATGATGCCGCCGAGAACCAGGATGCCGTCCACCTTGTCGGGCAACGGCGGATTTTCGGGAAACCGGTTTTCCAACAAGAAAATGCCGTAACTGCCGACCGGCACGGTGGCGACCAGCAACGCGCCGGCGGCGATCAGCCGTATCAGAAAAAGGCTCCAGGATGCCTTTTTTGTGAACGAAAGCAGTGCGGCCAGGAGCAGAGCCAGCAACAACAAGGTGTCGGGCGATGCCAGAAACCAGAACACTTTCGAAAGCGTGAAGAACATGTCGTTCCTGTTACTCCGCCGCCGGGGTTTCGGCAACGCCCATTTCGGACATCCGTGGCCGGCATGGCGTTCTTAGCGCCTGGGCGTTAAGATTCTCCTGATGGAACAACGCAAGACCCTGCTGATCGTCAGCCATGCACCGTCGCCGAACACGCGCGCGCTGCTCGATGCCGTGGTTGCCGGCGCCGCCGAGGCAGAGGCCGAAGACCTCGCCGTGCGCGCGCTTTCGCCGTTCGATGCCGGCCCCGACGACGTCAAAGGCGCCTCGGCGCTGATTGTCGGCACGACGGAGAATCTCGGATACATGAGTGGCGCGCTGAAGGACTTTTTCGACCGGATCTACTATCCCTGCCTGGAAGAGACCCAAGGGCTCCCCTACGCGCTCTATATCCGCGCCGGGCACGACGGCACCGGCACGCGTCGCGGCGTCGAGACCATCGTCACCGGATTGCGCTGGCGCGCCGTGCAGGAACCGCTTGTCTGCCGGGGGGATTACCAGCCCGGGTTCGCCGGTCAATGCCGGGAACTGGGCATGGCCATGGCGGCGGGGCTGGATGCGGGCGTGTTCTGATCGGGAACATGGCTTTCGTTGGTTGAAGGAAACGCGCCGGAGGTCTAGAAACGGCACGACGGAGAGGTGGCAGAGTGGTCGAATGCGGCGGTCTTGAAAACCGTTGGGCCGCGAGGTCCCGGGGGTTCGAATCCCTCCCTCTCCGCCATCCACCCCACACATAAGTCTCTGCTGCGGCTCGCCCCGGCTAACCGCCGGGTATGTGGGCACTATCGCCGCCTATTCCTATTCCAGCTTCGACCAAAGCCCACGGCAGAGGATGCATTTGGGTCGTTCTGGGGCCCTTGTCTCTGGCGGTCTCCTGGACGGGTGAGTTTCCCTGTTACCAGGGAATTAACAGGGAATTTTCTTCGTTTTTGGGCTTAAAACAGGGCTGCAGACGCCGGTTTGGCTCGGCCCCCCACAATAGTTCGCGTAATTTCAACAGGTTATGACGCTACATTTCCAATTCCCTGTTTTTGCCGATAACAGGGAGTTTTTTGACCATAACAGGCAATTTAGGCTGCCATAACAGGGCGCGACTTGGGTGGGAACAGGGGAGTAAGGTAGCGATCAATATGGGCGGGAAGTTCGCCTGACCAACTTTCCGCCAACCCCGAGCGCTTCGAACATTTGAGCCTGATCCGACCAGAGCTCCGGCATGGGCGCATGCATGATCTGTTCAAGCGTAAGCCCGGGCGGTTGCCGACCGGCAAGGATTTCGCGTTGCAGATCAGGGGCGAGCAACGCCAGCCGGATCAGGCGGCGAAGATACGGCGACGGGGGTGCGGCATCGAGAACCGGAAGACCCGCTGCATCGGTTTTCAGCATCGCATGTGCTGAGCGAAGCGCCTTGATCAGCACAGGATCGCGTCGAGCGGATGGCGCTGTGCCGCCGACGATCCAACACCGACCGCCCCGGAGGCGCAGCCGCATCGGGAGAACCAAGCGAAGCAATTTCGGGTCGGCGGCATCAAGGTCTGCAGTTTCGCCCACCTCCAGCCGGTCACGCATGGAAGCGAGATACTCAACCGGCATGAGCAGATGCACCGCATTTTTAAGGACCTCAATGCGAACCGGCAGCGACAAAGGTTCGGCGGAGCTGGCGGGTAAGACACGACGGATTGCGGCCGCCATCATTGCCTCGAACGCAGGTCCCGGCACCCGGCGGATACTATCGTCGTCAGACTGGGGCCGTCCCTGCTGCAGCGGCGCCGACACGTAGTAGCGATATGTCTGCCCACGCTTTCCATAGGTAAAGGTCGGGCTCATGGGCTGACCGTCAACGTCGAAGATCCGTCCGGTCAATGGCGCGCGGGGATTGCTTTGATTTGCATCCTGGTGACGACGCCTGTTGCCATCGAGCTTTGCTTGCGCCGCATCGAACAACCCGATGTCGACGATCGCAGGGTGCAGCCCCGGATGCACTTCGTCCTTATGCGTGATCATTCCGAGATAGGTGCGGTTGCGCAGCAGATGGAACAAGGCGCCACGGCTGAACGCGTGACCGCCGATGGTTTTACCGCGCTGGGTCTGACGACGCTTCGAGCGGATATGGTTTTCCGCGAGCCAGCGCTGAAGCGCATGCACCGAACCCAGTTCGAGATAGCGATGGAAGATCGTGCGAACGATGACAGCCTCACCCTCGTTGACCACGAGGGCACGCGAGGGACCTTCGGGAAGATCATACCCAAGCGGCACGTTGCCGCCCATCCACATACCCTTGGCCTTGGAGGCAGCGATCTTGTCTCGAATGCGCTCACCGGTTACCTCGCGTTCGAACTGCGCAAACGACAGCAGAACGTTCAGGGTCAACCGGCCCATGCTCGAGGTCGTATTGAACGCCTGGGTGACACTGACGAAGCTGACATCGTGCAAATCGAACAACTCCACCATGCGGGCAAAATCCGCAAGCGAGCGGGTCAACCGGTCGATCTTGTAGACGACGACGACATTGATTTTACCCGCTGCAATATCAGCCAGCAGGCGCTCGAGCGCCGGCCGTTGCATCGAACCGCCGGAGAAGCCGCCATCGTCGTAACGCGTGGTCAACGCGCGCCAGCCTTCGCTCTTCTGGCTCCGCACATAGGCGTCGCAGGCTTCCCGCTGTGCATCGAGGCTGTTGAACTCCTGATCGAGCCCTTCATCGGAGCTTTTACGGGTATAGAGTGCGCAACGTTTTTTGGTCATGATTTGCCGGGCTTGCGAAGACCGAAGAACCGCGGCCCGTTCCAGCGCGTGCCGGCGATGGCTGTGGCCGCCGCCGACAGACTGGGGTAGAGATCCCCCTCCCATCGAAAGCCCGACGCCTCGACCTCGACTTCGACGATGCGTCCCTTCCACTCGCGCCGTAGACGCGCACCGACCCCAAGCTCCATCCCCTCAGGCTCGACCGCACCTTGGCGTCTCAACTGGCGCCGCGACCTCGGATCGAGCCCGCCATAGGTTTCCGCCTGAAGCCGCCAAGCCAGCACCAGGCGAAGCAATGGCACCGAACGCAGCGTCGGCGGCGCGCCATATCTTGCGCGCCACGCTGTTCGTAGTCCTTCGAGATCGAGATCAGCCAAGTCCTCAATTTCCATCGTGCTCCTCTCTGTTTTGGTCTGTTGGTTCATATCCATCTCCTTATTGATCGTTGGCAAAGTTGCCGTCGCTATAGCCAAGAGCCCGGGAACCGAGCCTGTCCCCACTGACGCTCCATTGCGGGCGCAAGTCCAGTCGGATTGGCCGCACTTGAAGTTCATGATACGTTCCCATACAATGCATCCATGGCTATGCGGCATGGAACAGATGCAGACCAACCACTGACTGTCATTTATCGGCACGTCACTGACCTCGCCCCCGCCCCGCGCAATGCGCGCACGCACTCAAAAGCCCAAGTCGATCAGATTGTCGCGTCGATACGCGAGTTCGGGTTCACCAATCCGGTCCTGATCGACCCGGATGGATCGATCATCGCCGGGCACGGCAGGCTGCGTGCGGCCAAGGCGATGGAGCTCGATGAGGTTCCGACCATCACCCTCGAAGGCCTAGACGATACGCAAAAGCGGGCGCTGCGGCTCGCCGACAACAAGATCGCCCTTAACGCCGGCTGGGATATCGATCTGCTTAAGATTGAGCTTGGCGAACTCTCGGCACTTGATGTCGATCTCGATGCATCGCTCACCGGGTTCTCCACCGGCGAGATCGACGTCCTACTTGCGGACGATCCAGATCCTGACGACGAGGTCATCCCCGCGGTGCCAAAGGCCCCGCGCACGCAACCCGGTGACGTCTGGGTCCTCGGCGAGCATCGTATCGGATGCGGCGACGGGCGCGACCTAGGTTTCTTGCAGACCGTGATCGGCGACGACCGCAAAGTCGATGCCGCCTTCCTCGACCCGCCCTACAACGTGCGCATCAATGGCCATGCGAACACCAAGGGGCGCCATCGAGAGTTTGCCATGGCGTCGGGCGAGATGACCGATACGGCATTCCGCGCGTTTCTTGCCGACAGCCTCGGGGCCTGCGCGAAGGTCTCGCGTGATGGCGCCGTGCATTTTATCTGTATGGATTGGCGTCATATGGATGACGTGAGTGCAGTGGGAGAGACGATCTACGGGGCGCTCCTGAATCTCTGCATCTGGAACAAGTCCAACGCAGGTATGGGCTCGCTCTATCGCTCCAAGCACGAGCTCGTGTTTGTCTACAAGGTTGGTGACGCCGCGCATTTTAACGCCGTCGAGCTCGGCAAGCATGGTCGCAACCGCACCAACGTCTGGAACTATCCGTCCGTGAACTCGTTTGCCGGCAACCGCCGTGAAGACTTAGAACTCCATCCGACGGTGAAGCCGACAGCACTGGTCGCGGACGGCATCCAGGACGTGACACGCCGTGGCGATCTCATCCTCGACACCTTTCTGGGATCGGGAACGACCCTGATCGCAGCCGAACGCACCGGCCGGCGGTTCCGAGGCCTCGACATCGATCCAGCCTATGTCGATGTAGCCATCGAGCGATGGTCTGCCATGACGGGCGGAACGCCGTCACTCGAGCGCGAAGGCAGAGATGACTAGTTCCAAGGGCAAGAACGCGCCCCCGCGATCAACCCGGTTCCAGAAGGGGCAGAGCGGCAACCCGCGGGGCCGCCCCAAAAAGCCAAAGCCGGCGAAGTCCTCCGCGTTTAATTTTGTCATCGATCGCACACTTACCATTACCCAGAACGGCGTTCCGCGCGAGGTCACCGTCGACGAAGCGTTGCAGCATAAAACCTACCAGGATGCCATTGCCGGTGACCGAGCCGCGCGTAGTCAAATATTAAAGATGATCGCCAAGCGTGAGAAGGCGATGGCAGAAAAGGCACCAAAGTCTACCTCCGTTGAAATGAAGATCCGAAAGGGCGATCCCTCCAATGCCGATGAAGCCATGTTGATCCTTGGCATTGCTCGGGAGGATGCATGGTGGACCGAGTATGCCAGGCCAGGTGATCGGCAACGGTTATTGCTCGAGCCCTGGGCTGTCCAAGCTGCCTTGAGCCGCCGCTCCGCCAGAAAAATGACCAAACAGGAATTGGATGAAGCGCGCCGCAGCACGCACGACGCGGACACCATCCGCTGGCCGGAGGCCGACGACGAATGAGCAAAAAATCCGCCCCCTCCGACTACGATGTCGGTTACCGCAAGCCACCATCAAAAACGCGCTTCCAGAAAGGGCGAAGCGGCAATCCCAAAGGACGACCACGCGGTCGCAAAAAAGAGCTGCCCTACGAGGCGGTCCTCGGACAGATGGTGACAGTGCGCGAGGACGGCATTGAACGGCGTGTCACCGCAGCCGAGGCATTCTTGCTGCACATCTCTAAAAAGGGTCTCGAGGGAGACGGCGCCGCTGCGCGTTCTGCGATGATGGCCATCGAAGACGCGCGCGCAGCGCGGGGCGCAAGACCAATGAACGAAAAGCTGGTCCTTGAGCTTGTACCAGTGGAGCCCGGCAGCGTGAATTCAGCACTCACCGCGCTGCGGATGGCCAAAATCCTCGACCGGTTCCGGCCGACAGCCAGAACAGCCTTGGAGCCCTGGATCGTGCAGAAGGCGCTCGACCGACTTGGCGACAAGCCGCTCTCACTAGAACAGCAAGAAACAGTGTTCCGCGCCACACGGTCGCCGCACAAAGTAAAATGGCCGGCTTGGTGGGAGTTCAATGGATGAGCCGGCGTGTCACTTTGGCTATGAGCAAAAGATAACGATCGCTTATTCGAATCTGAGATATGCGTCCATGGTTGCCGAGTTCGCCATCTAGTTTTGGAACGTCAGCTTTGGCAGGATGAGTGGAAAAAGCGCGTAAGGCTATGCGACTTCCCTTTTTGACCCGCAGGAGACACTATCGCGAGTCCGAGTCAACGTTCAGTCGACGAAGAACATTTCCATCGAGCCCTTGCCCTTGATTTTGATGAACCCGCGCGATTCAGCGTAAACCTTGTCGCCCAAAAGCGACCTGGTCGTTGCCGAGATATTTATGCGACCGGGTAATCCAGCTGCCTCCACTCGGGCCGCCGTATTAACGGCATCGCCCCATATGTCGAAGGCGAACTTGTGCTTGCCGACAACGCCGGCGACAGCCGGACCGGTGTGAATGCCGATCCGCAGTTGCCAGGGCGCCATCTCGTCGTCGAGAAGGTCCGGTGGCAGCGTTTCCGCTGCCTTCAGCATCGCGCGCGCGGTATTGAGGGCCTCTTCCGCGTGCGAACCGCTGTTCCCGTTTAGCCCCGCGACGCACATGTAACAGTCACCGATGGTTTTGATTTTCTCGATCCAGAACGACGACATGATGTCATCGAAGCGGCCGTAGTAGTAGCCGAGAATATCGACCAGTTTGGAGGACGGCATTTTCTCGGCGCGTTCCGTAAACCCGACGAAATCGGCGAACATGATGCTGACATTGTCGTGTTTCACGGGCCGGACGCTGCCGGTGGTTTTGAGTTCGGCCGCAACGTGTTCCGGAAGGATGTTCCGCAACAGGCCGTCGGATTGGGCTTTTTCCTCCGTCACCTGTCCGTTGAGCCGCTTGATCTCGTGAAACTTGTCGGAGAACGAGAGGTTCTGCTGGATCCGGCAAAAAAACTCCTCCGGGCCGAACGGTTTCTTGATGAAATCGTCACAGCCGGCTTTAAGGAACCGGGCCGATACGTCGGCTGCCGAGGACATGCCAATGGCGACGATTTTGTCGTCGCCGTGACGCCGTCGGAGCTCGGCGGTGAGTTCCACCCCGGAGATGCCGGGCATCTGGTTGTCGGTCAGCACGAGCCGGATCGACGAATCTTCCTCCAGTGCTTCGAGGCCGGCTTCGCCCGAGCCCGCGGTAACAACCTTGAAATTCATGGCTCTCAGGAGCCCGGCCGCCAATTGTCGGTCCGTCCTGCTGTCATCGACGACAAGCACCTTGGATCTGCCGTTGTCCCAGGTCCTTCGCACCAGGTCGAACAGCTTCGAGTGGTCGAAGAGATCTTCTTTCAAGAAGTAGTCGAGAATCGGCTTGGACCTCGACTGCGACTGAATGCCCTCATCATGGGATGACGTGAGCACCACGCAAGGCAGGTTATAGGAATGAACCATGTCGATGACCTCGCCGCCGGTTGCGTCGGAGAGGAACATCGCGGTCACGCACATGAAAATGCGCTCACGGTTGTTGTCGATGACGTCGCGCGCCTCGGCCATGGATTTCGTCACCGCCACCTGGACGCCGGTCATGGCCTTGAGGCGCTCGGCGATGATGCGCCCCTGAAGCGAGCTGTTTTCGACGACGAGCACCGTATCGCCCTGCAGGTCCGGGTCGGAGGGAGAGGTCTTGGTCCATGGCCTTTCGCCGCCATTGTCGTTGATCGGCAGACAGGCCTTAATGGTGTCCCTGAGCAGGCCCATGTCACAGGGTTTAGCCAAAAACACATGGCTCTCGCCGATCAGGCGATAGGCGCTGGATTGGTCGCAGGCGCCGGACAGCACGATGTAGCGGGTGCGGGGAAACCGGTGCCGGATCTTGGAGATCAGGACCTCGCCGGTCATGCCGGGCATTTTCATGTCGGAGACCACGACATCGGGGGGATTCTCGGACATCATCCGCAGTGCCGTCTGGCCGTCGTCGGCAAAGCTCATGTCCCATTCGGACTCGCATCCGCGAAGCGAACGTTGGATGCCCTGAAGAATGCTGGGGTCGTCGTCAACGAAAAGAATTCGGTTATGCGTTTTCATGCGACAGCCCTCCGGCCTGTGAACAGGTGGCGGATATCTGAGAGGGATTCATCAATGACCAGAGGCATCGTCTGGGCGTAGAGGTCGAGAACCGCAATCGAGTTGAGCTCATTGAAAGCGCCTGAACTTCGGAGGCGCGCGGCGATGCCCTGATTGACCTGCTGGATATCCGCATAGATGCGTTGTAGGCCGGACAGGTCGGAAACCGTCTGGGCACCGTTCTCGCCGGCGAAATACTGGGACAACAGAAACATCGATACCGCCCGGTAGATCGTTTCCTCGTGCGTCGAGAGCGGCAGATGGAACCGGGCCATCGGTGCCAGCGGCGCCAGCTTCGGGCAGCCGCTGAGCGGCATGATCAGTCCCATCAGCGAGCCCAGCGCCGCCTGGGCGGTGGTGCTCGCCGAAACGACACGTGCCTCCGTCGTCACATGCAGGATGACGCCTTCATAGGACGGCGTTGCGCCGAAACGCTCGGCGATCGGGACGAGCCACTTGGCCAGCGGGCAGTGGGAACGGTCTTCCGCGCGCAGGGGGCAGTTGTCACACTGCTGGAATGGGAGTTCCGTCCAGTCCGGAAGCGGCTCCGGGTCGGGCAAGTCCAGCTCGAGGGCTTCGGCATCAAAGGTGATATCGATGACCTCGCGTTGGCCGCCGTCAAATTCCATATCGTATTTGATGGTGGTCATCGTCCCGTGCTCGCAATTGCATTTTCCATGACGCGACCATAAGCGCGTCGCAAAGTACCGGATATCCCCATTTGGGGGCGATCCGGCCGGCCGCTGTCATGCTTGCCTGTCGGCGTATTCCCCGGCCTGGACTTTCCGCACCATCAAGCTGTCGATGGCGTCGTTAATCAGGACCTGCAGGGTCGCCGCCGATGCCGGTTTGGCGACGAAAACCACATCGTCGTCGGTCAGGCTTTCGACCAGATCTCCGTCGCAGCGGCCTGACAGCACGATGAAGGCGGTATCCGGGTTGCGTTCGCGCAGACGCCCAATCAATTGTTTGCCGTCCAATAGCGGCATCACCATGTCCGTGACCACCACGTCGACAGCCCGGATTCCGGTGTATACCAGCGCCGCCGGCGCGCCGCAGATGAACACCATGTTGAAATCGTCGCGCCAAGGCCGGAGCGTGCGCTCCAGTCCGCTCAGTACCGATGGGTCGTCGTCGACAAACATGACGGTGGCAGGGTTGGAGGTGTCCATTCAACTGGCCTTGCGCAGGGTGTCGGCGCGCTTCATGCGACGCCGGTAGAGATGCCGGCGCACCTCGTTCGGCAAGGTCTCGGCGCTGGCGCTATCGAAACCGGCCGGCATGTCCTCGAGCCACACGTTGGCGCGCTGCAATTCGAACCGGTGAACCACAAGCGCGGGTTCCAGCATGTCAGCGAACTGCAGCGCCAGGAACGGTTTCGACAAGACCATGTGCGAACTAGTGCTCGTAGTATAGGCGGCCATGCGGTCGTATCGGCCGGACACCGCAACCCGCAATACCGTCGGCCGGGTTTGCGCGACGGCGGTGAGCAACGCGCTGCCGTCTACGTCCGGGATATCCATGTCGACGACAATGGCGTCGAAGTTTTCGGCGGCGAGGCGTTCCAGCGCGCCGATGGTGTCGGTGGCGAATTGGACGCGCCATTTCGGATACACCGCATAGAGGCTGCGGCGGATGGTTTCGTGGGTTTCCTTATGGCCGTGAACGAAAAGAATTCTCGTCATGCTGATCCTCCTTGAATGGCATAAAGAGTTGTGGCGGGTTCGATTTCACGGTGCACCCTGACCATGAATTCCGTTTTCGAGAGTTTTCCGATGTTCTTGAGGCTGCGGATCTGTGCGTCGCTGAGGCGGGTGCCGGCGGCCAGCAGGAACTGCCCGCTCGGCGCATGCAGATCATCGCAAATTTGATCGCCGCGCTTCAGATAGAGCACCTTGAGGTGCAGTTCCTCGAAAGGCGCCCGGCGCTCGACCATGGCTGGCAGTAAGATGTCTTTGATCTTGACCAGCAGCTCCGGGTCGAAACGGATGCCGGACCAGGCTTCAAGCGCGCCGAAATCCTGTGTCGTCAATTCGCCGGGCCCTGCTTCCTGGGCCAATTCGGTGAGAATCCGCAACACCCGCGCGGCAGGTGGGATATCGGGGCCGCCGGGCGCCGATTCCGGGAAGCCGGAACCGTCAAAATTCTTTTCATGCAAGTAGACGATCTCGGCGACTTCGGCGAGTCGCGGGATGTTGGAAATCAGGTCGCGCGTGGTTTCCGGCACGGACGACACGATCTGCTGCTCGATCTCGTTCAGGGGCTCGCCGGTGCGGCGTTTTTCGCACAGCTCGCGCGGCAGGGCGATGCGCCCAATCGGCGCCAGCATCACCGCCAGGTTGAGCCGCCAGGCGTGCGCCAGGCCAAGCCCCTTGGCCACCGGCGGCACCCATTCGCGTGCCCGTTCCGACACCTTCACCAGCGACGGGTCGATCAGCCCAAGTACGTCGATCAGCACCCGCACGCTTCCCGCAAGGGTCTGTTCCAGCAGATGCTTCTCGCCGTTGACCAGGCGGTAGTGCCTGAGCGCCTCCTCGATTCCGGCAAGCAGTTCCTGCGGCGCACAGGGCTTGTTGAAGAAGCGGAAGATATGGCCGCGGTTGATGGCGTCGGTGGCGGTCTGCTGGTCGGCGTTGCCGGTCAGCATCATGCGCACCGTCTGCGGCGAGGTTTTTTCGATCGCTTCCAGGGTGGCGACACCATCCATGGCCGGCATGCGCATGTCGCTGATGGCGACGGCGACTGGACCCTCGCGTTCGATCAGGTCCAACGCGGATTGACCGTCGCCGGCGGTCAGCACCTGGAAATCACCCCGCAGGTGGCGTTTCAGTCCGTTCAGCAGGTTCTCTTCATCGTCGATGATCAGGACTTTCTCTTGCGCCGTCATGCCGCGCTCCTTTCTGACATCCGTCGATCCGCGATTTCTCGCCAGGCATCCAGCCGGTCCGCCATGCCGAGCGCGCTGAGGTGATCCATGTCGATGCCTGCGCCCAGGGTGGCGGGTTCCCTGGCGGCCGGCTTCACCAGCGCCTGGGCAACGTGCAGTACCGTGGTAACGCCGAAAGACGGCTCTGGCAGAGAACTGGGTGCGTGATGGAAAGCGACCGCCTCGACAATGGTTTCATCGAACCCCCAAAGGCCGAGGAGGTAGGCGCCGAGCTCGGCATGCGTGGCACCAAAGACGTTCCGCTCGACGTCAATGTACGGCACATGTCTTTCATCAGCTAAATCACCGGCGGACCGGAACCCGTCCGGGCAGTTGGCGAGTAGCAGCAGCGTACCCACGTGCGACAACAGACCCGCCGCGCAGGCGCTGCACTGGGTCTCCGTGGCGGCGCCCTCTGCGGCCATAATGTCGCGCGCCAGAGCGCCGATCACGGAAGAGCGCCGGCTCAACGTCTCGATCCGTCCTGCCAGGGCCGGGTCGTCTTCAAATTCAGCGAGAAACGCTGACACTGCGACCAAGCTGCGCATGGTGTCGAGCCCCAGCATCTTCACCGCCTGGCCGATGTCAGCGATCCGCGCCGGCAGGCCGAAGTAGGCCGAGTTGGTCAGCTTCAGCACCTTGGCGCTAAGCCCCACGTCCGCTTCGATTGCCGCTGCCAGGGAGGCAGTCGTGGTTGCCGGGTTTTCCACCTCGGCCATGAACCGGCGGTAGGCGGTGGGTGGGCTCGGCAGCTTCTTGAACCCGGCTACGAACTCGCGCAGGCGCGTATCAGTGACCAGCCCGCGGACCTTGAGTAGCCGCCGGACCACGGCGATCAACCGATCCGGACCGCAGGGCTTGTCCAGGTACTGGTGCGAAATGCCGACCGCGCGTGCGACGGTTTCGGCCTCGGCGAAGCCCGACAAAATAACCCGGATGGCACCGGGATGGCGCTCGCTCACGTGGGTCAGCAGTTCGGCGCCGTCCATGCCGGGCATGCGCATGTCTGTGACCAGGACGTCGACGGGATGGCCGGCCATGTGTTCAAGCGCCGCTTGGCCGCCGTCGACGAAGGTCATTTCCCATTCGTCGCGCTGCGGACGCAACATGCGGCGTTGCGCGCGCAGCAGGTTGGCGTCGTCATCAACGAACAAGACCCGGACCTTTGCTTCAGCGGTGGCGGTCATTTTAGGCCACCTCCGCGCTGACGCCGGTAGTCAGGGCCTTGGCATCGATACCGGCGAGCGGCAAGGCGACGCGGAAGGTCGTGCCCTCGCCGCCGCGGGTCTCGAAATCTAGGGTGCCGCCGTGCTTGGTGACAATGATGTCATGGGCGATGGCCAATCCCTGGCCGGTTCCCTTGCCGACGTCCTTGGTGGTGAAGAACGGTTCGAAGATCCGCGCGCCCACGGAGGCGGGAATACCGGCGCCATTGTCGGCCACCGTCAGCACCGCCATGCCATCCTCAATGCCGGTGGCGATAGCGATGCGGCCGCGGCCTTGGTCGGCGTCGACGATGGCATGGGCCGCATTGACCACCAGGTTGAGGACAACCTGGTTGAGTTCGCCCTCAAGGCCGGGAACTTGCGGCAGTCGGTCGTTGAGGGAAAGATGCAATTCCGCGCAATGCTTCCATTCGTTGCTGCAGACCATAGTGGCGCGTTCGATCACCCGGTTTAGGTCCAGCGGCGCCATCTCCTTCGACATTGGATGCGAGAACTCCTTCATGGCGCGGACGATGCCGGCCACCTGTTCAACTCCTTCGGACGACTGGCGCGCCGCCAGCGGCGCTTCCTCGGCAAGGAAGGTGATGTCGGTTTCCTCAGCGACGGCGCGGCAGAAGGCGACAGCGGTGGCGATTTCCGGCTCCGAACCCGCCGGATGAGCAGCAATGGCATCGGCGAGGCGCACGTGGGCGTCGATGACGGTGGCAAAATCCTCGCTCGACTGCTCCAGGAAACGGAGGTTGTCACCGATGTACTGGATTGGCGTGTTGATCTCGTGCGCGATGCCACCGGCGAGCGTACCCAGCGACTCCAACTTTTGCGCCTGCATCAGCTTGAGCTCCAACTGCCGGGCGCGTTCCTGGGAGGCGTAGATGGCCGTAACGTCGGTGTTGATGAAAACGTCGCCGCCCGACGTCATCGGCCGGTGGCTGTGCAGTATGCGGCGACCGTCGCGGAGAACGAGGGTAACCTGAGGCGCGGTGCCAGCCGAGGCGGTCTCGGCGCCGTAGACCTCGCGCTCGACGATCAGGGGCCGGGTCAGGGCCTTGACGGCGTCCAGGTGATCGGCGCCGACGATGGCGGCGCCGTCCGTGCCGTAAAGGCCGCGGAACGCTTCGTTCATGTGCAGCACCCGGCTGCCACTGTCGGTGATCAGGATGCCTTCGCTGAGGCTGTCGATGGCGTCTTCCAGGGTCGATTCCGCCCGGGCGCGACCGGCTTCGGCAAGGGCGCGCGCTTCCTCCAGGCGGTTTGAATAGACGGCCAATGCGCTGGACATGGCGTTGAAGCTGGCGGCCGTATCGGCCAGTTCATCCGTGCCGGACACCTCGATCTGGTAACCCAGGTTGCCATCGGCGACCTGGCGCGCGCCCCGACGCAGCAATTGCAACTGGCGCGTCAGCATGGTGCCAAGCATGTAGCTGAACAACGCCACCAGCAGCACCTCGATTCCGGCGACGCCAAGCATCCAACGCCGAGCCTGGTCCTGGGCGGCGCTGATGGCGCCGACATCGATGCCCAACTCAATCCGGCCGAAGGTTTTTCCGGCAATCGCGATTGGATGGCTGATATCGAGAAGCCCATCATCGTCCGTGTTGATAAGGGAGCCGTCGGGGGTGAACGGCCGGCGCAGGAAGGTCTCCGCGCCACCCTCACCCATCACCTTGCCGTTCACGTGGCGGACCCGAACATAGCTGATGCCGCGGTTCTTGAGCGCCTCGTCGATCAGCACGTCAATGGTCGCCAGGTCCACCGCGACCACGGCGTCGGCGGTCATAGTAGCGAATAGACGGGCCAGGTTGTCGGCACGGTCGACCATCTGCTGTTCGTTCGATTCCCGCAGATAATGCAACCCGCTGACCACCAGCACCGACAACATCAGCACTTCGATCAGGCCAATCCCGAGAATGGTTTTCAGTCGGAACGACATGCCGTCTTCTCCACTTCCTCGATCTTGATGTCCTGGGCCGAAAGATTGAGCGCCCGGACGTCGTCCCAATCGGCGTCCTGGGAGGCCAGGAAGCCACCCATGCCAAGTGCCTTGACCAAGGCCGGCTGCTCCGTGGCGATGGCGCTCATGGCATTGACGATGCGTTTGCGGACCGCATCATCGACCCCCGGCGCGCTGGCGAAGGCATGCGGCGTGTACTTCGCGGTCTCGTGCACGACGCGCAGTTGCCTGCGCAGGTTGGCGTCTATCGCAGCAAAGGTGCGTTTGACGCCGCCGCCCGCCGGAAACAGGCCGGCCGCGACCGAGCGATAAACGGAATCGTGTGATTTCACATAGTGTGGCTTATGTAGGATGCCG
>Ga0070729_10001300_pt1 | contig 39809 bp, 32 predicted proteins | sample tdDd472_FD_66725 | JGI IMG/M metagenome (GOLD analysis project Ga0070729, IMG submission 66725) | Marine sediment microbial communities from the Atlantic coast under amendment with organic carbon and nitrate - tdDd47.2 | ecosystem: Environmental > Aquatic > Marine > Coastal > Sediment | place...
CGATCTCATTCTCGCTAAATGTTGGCCAGGGGGGATTAACAACAATTTTTTTATTTCCAACTTTTTGACTGAGTTTTTTCGCATCCATCTTATTCGACTCTTCCTCGATATACCTGAAATTGCGGGCAAATATTTTTCGGTCGTCCAAACACTCTTCGTGCGAAGCCAATTCAAATTCGTACCAGGTTTTTTTGGTAGCATAATTTTCACCCTCATCTAATAAAAAGGAGGTTTGAGGAATGGTAGTCAGGTTTTTTACAGGAACACCCTTTTGTACCAGGCGGGCAAAATCGACGATTGATTTTTCGCCCATGCCATAAAAAAGTAAATCAGCACCCGAGTCGACCAAAATAGAGGGCATGAGTTTATCCGACCAGTAATCGTAATGTGTTACACGACGAAGGGAGGCTTCGATGCCACCAATTACCAGGGGCATTTCCGGATAAAGTTCTTTTATGATTTTTGAGTAAACAATAGTTGCGTAGTCGGGACGGAAACCCGCTTTGCCACCGGGGGTGTATGCATCAGTAGAACGTTTGCGTTTGCCGGCAGTGTAATGGTTTACCATCGAATCCATATTGCCTCCTGTAACCGCAAAAAAGAGGCGTGGTACACCCAGCTTTTTGAAATCGCGCAAATCGTCGGTCCAGTTGGGTTGAGCTACTATAGCTACTTTTAAGCCTTCGGCTTCCAGGATACGTCCAATTACAGCAGCCCCAAACGAAGGGTGATCAACATAAGCATCGCCCGTAAAAAGAATAACATCCAGTTGTTCCCAGCCGAATTCTTTAACTTCCTTTACTGAAGTAGGCAGCCATTTTGAAATATCAGTTTTATCTTTCAAAATAATTGTGTTTTCTATAAAACAATCGAAATCCGATTTTGATTTCAAAAGTATACAATCTAAAGCTAAGAGGATTTTTAGGTTCTGTGTGTGAAGTGAAGAGAGCTGAGAGCAAAACCTTTAGGGCAAGGTGTAGAAGCTTAAGAGGATTAGGGCGGCAATCCCTGTATGTTTCCGGTTTGTGATTGGTTTACCGGTTATGGGAAAAAAGTGAAAAATGATCACCAATACGCTGTGGTCTATAAAAGGGGATTTTTATAAAAACTTTTGTGAAATTTTGTGCATTGGTGTTTTTGTGGCGAAATAAAAATCCTGAACTAAGCCCAACAAAAATATACCTCGCTTGTAAAGTATGTGCTGAAAGATAAAACCCAGATTGGTTTAACTTCATCAGTTTCAACACTGAATTGCTAAAATCCGAATACCTGATACGTTCAAACCATTTTACCTCATTTTCAATACCCACAACTCCACCAGTTCATCGTCGCGCCAGTTTTGGTATCTTCGGGTATTTTTTGAGGCCGGGTTTACTTTGCGCTGAATAAATAATTCCTTTTCGAATCGTCCGCCATTTGCTAATTCATCGTCGATAGGATGGCCCTCACTTGCCCCGGTAATTTGAGCAAGATTAGAAAACAATAGTAATACTCTTCCATCGGGGTTCAGGTGTTTTACTGCTTCAGTAAAGAATCGAGGAAATAGTTCATCATCATAATAGATGGCCTTATCCAATCCTTCTAAATCTTGAGATGCGGGTAACCAGGGTGGGTTAAAGACAATGAGTTCTGCTGAAACGCTGCAACCGGCAAATAAGTCACCATAGAATAATTCAATTTTAGAAGTGGATTTGTCACTTTTAAACTGTTCACTTAAGCCGATAATTGAGTTTGGATTAGAATCTGTTCCGTACACTTTTTCAAAACCATGCTTCAAAAGTTGAAAAGAGAGCACGCCACAGCCAATCCCAACATCTATTGCTGACTTTTTCTCTCCCCTGTATTTTCTGAGCCACTGATCGAAAAGTTTTAAATGTTCGAACCGGGTGGGGAAATAAGTGCCAAAAAAAGGATGTATTTTCTTATGCAAGCCAGGAACGGATATACCTTTTTCATACCATTGCCATGAACTGTTTAATCCTTGGACCTGTGGGAACGGCAATAAAAATTCTTTTAACTCGGGGTAAAGATTTTCAAGCCAACCAATTTGTGGTGCTTTCCTGACTTTTAATTTATTATCAAATACATGCAGTAATAGCCGATGGGATAGTTCCCGAAACGCTGAACGGAAATTGCGCTGTTCCTGGAATGATTGTCCCGGGTATTTGCTTTTCAGTTGATTTTTCAACTCATTCAATAACAAAAGGCCGCTGCTATAAAAATCGATGATTAAAACATAGTGTCCATCCGATAGCAAATCAACAGCCTCCTTTGGGTCCATCCGTCGTTTGTATGGAAATACCTCGATATCCGGAAGAATGGGCTCCGGGCGATCTGCCCTTATTTTCTTTCCTGAAATTGTAAATTCTAATTCTGCTTCCTTTTTAAGCATTTCATACTTTTAATTATCTAACCAATGTCAGTTGCTAAGATCGACCATTTCTTTGTTCGGCCAGTAAATCTCCAGCAGATTTTGCTGATTTGCACAGATTTACCTCTGCGAACATCTGCGGGAAACAAAATTAAATGACAGATACGAATTTAGCAAATCCTATTGTGTGTTTTATACTGCGATTCCTGAGTAGTGGATTTTTGCGGTTCTCAATTTCAATTTTTACTCCTTCACAAACTTAACCCGGTAAACCTGTCCACTCTCATTTCTTAACAAAATGATATAAATCCCGGTTTTAGCCTGGCTCATATCGATGGAAAAGGAACCGGAGGAATTTTCGATTTCACCTTGCATAATCATTTGTCCGCCGGATGTGATGATGCTGTAGCTAAACTTTCTGCCAGAGGGCAAAGAAACCGTTACCAAACCGGAAGAAGGAATTGGAAAGGCTGATATTTCTTCATCAGCCCGGCGCTGTTGTAAATTGCTAAAAATATCTGTACATCCCACAACACTAAATTCAGCTGCTGAGGCCCATGCATTTCCATTAACTTCCGACAGGGCCACCAGGCGAAAATACTGTCCGTTTACTCCTTCATCGAAAACAATACTTTGTGGCGCAGCAGTATTTTCAAATTCTCCTGTGCTTACTGGTATTCCCCATTCCAGTGTATCCTCACTGATGTAAAGTTCATATGCTTTTATGCGTCCATTTTGTCCGTCCTGGCGATTGAGATAAATAAATTCATAAACACGGTACAAATCACCCATGTCAACCTGGATTTCGTGGGGGTAGGGATCAGAACCTGTACTCCAGCGTGTATGCCAGATGGTGGATGGATCATCATCGAAAGCCATGACAGCAAGGCCGGGGTAGTTGGTTTCTTCGCTGTCGACATATAATAGTTCCCAAACATCCTTGGGCACTTCTGCAGGATTGCTGCAATCTTCAATAGACGGACAGGTGGTTGTTGTGATCATGTCTGGCATGTATTTGCTAAAAGTTTCGCCATTTTTGGTAAGGCTAAAATTAACACTGTAGTTGCCAGCACTGCCAAGCACAACTTTGGGATTTCTGATGTTGGCATCGTTGATGTACTCTGGTTCAGGTGTGATTTCCCAGTGCCAGTTTACACCTTCATGATTCAATATCGAGTGGTCATCGAAATAAAGCGTGTCGGTCAGGCAGTTGTAAAAAGATTTTTCCACCCAGGGATTGACAATGGGAGCGAACTCCGGTTCTGCTAAATCAATTTCCCAAACACCTCCCAGTCCGGCAACCCGCAGTTTGCTGTCCCTGAAAAAAGGCAAAGCCATGTTTACGCCCATCCCGGCCGGATAGTTTTGATCATAAGCGATCCAGTCGTTCACTTTTTCTCCGCGATGGAAAACTTTAGCTGTTTGTCCGTTTTTTGCGTTGGTGAAGAGGTAAACCAAATCCTTTCCATCAGCCGTTGGCTGGATAACCATACATTTTAAATATTCCGAAAGACTTCCGGTCCATTCCTCCCAGCTATTGCCACCATCATTTGAGCGAAATACCTTACCTATAACAGCCGACCAGGTGCCGTTCATCAGGCAGGCATATATCTTATTTTCATCGTAAGGTGAAATAGCGATGAAGGTTTTTCCTTTCCAGCTTGCATTTCCGTTTTGGCCGTTTGTAAGCGCAGGTTTAAGTTCCCAGTTTTGGCCTCCATCATCACTTTTATACAAGCCTTTGCCCACAACATCTGCATAAAGTACATCCGGATTTTTATAGCTGATCTGTAAATATCTCACCCTCCCATTGAAATTATGGAGCATATCAAATGTAACGCCCATGTCGGTGCTTTTCCAAAATGAGTTTCCTTCTCCCAGGTAAATTGTTCCATAAAAATTAGGATGAAAGACCATGTTTCCCCTGCGTCCTCCGTATTCGTCCATATTGGGATATTTACTAAAAATAAATCGTCCTTCGGGCTGTCCCTCTGCCGTTTGTGGAAGTATCCACCCGTTACCCAGGTCGTTGAATGCAACATGCCTGCTCTTGCCCCGAAGTACCCACCCTGTGGGTGATTCGGCGCCACCCATACGTAAAGCTTTGGGCTGATAAAAATCGGCAATGGCCGTGTTGCCATTGTGGTACCTTCCGCCAACCACAATATCTTCGTTCCAGCCCTGGTCGAATCCCCACATGTCGGAACCCACCAGTCCGTTGTTCTTCGAAAAATAGTTTGATGTATTCGAGAAATTATCTGTTGTATACGAAAATCCACCATCTGTAGCTACCCAGGTGTCGCCATTGGCAAGGAGCTTCATATCCTGAATGTCAGGATGGATTGCAAATGCACCGGTATATCCTCCGATAGCAAAAAAGTGCTGGCCTCCGTTCGAAGATTTGAAAAGTGTGGTGGTGCCGGCAAAAATCAGGTCTTCATCATTGGGAGAAATTTCCAAAACCAGGTCAAAATAGCCCTGGCCATTGTTCATCGGAAAACTGCTGGTTTGCCCAGTGGCCAGCAAACTCCAGTTGCCTGCATTAATATCGCTTTTGTAAAGGTATGGTGTATTATCAGAGCTAAGCATGACCGCCAGAAGAAGGTTGGGATTAGCAGGAGTTACTGCAAGCAGGCCTCCGCTCACATCAGTAATATCTGTCGGGAAATTGGGGTGAGACTCGAAATTTAGGCCACCATCTGCTGAGACTATTACGGAGAATTTACCGCTAATTTTTGTCAAAGCGAAAATGGTATTGTTGTCATCTGGCTTTATTTCCACATCATAGGATGGCATGTTCCAGGGCCTTTCCCAACTCTGCCCGCCGTTGGTGCTGATGAAAACACCATTGTTTGCTGCAGCTAAAATCTTTTCAGGATTTGTATAGTCGATTTTCAGCCTATCGGCGTTGAAAAGAATATCCGAATCCAACATGGGAGCCCACGTTTGTCCTCCATTGATAGTCTTATGAATTTGGTTTCCAGCGGCCACATACACAATGTCAGGATCAAAAGGGTGGATAGCAGTAGCAGTAACTCCACCGCCAAAATAATAATCGACGGCACACAGTTGCCAGGTCTCTCCTTTGTTGATTGATTTGTTTACAAAACCAGTTTCTGTTCCACAGTATAAAATGTTGTTGTTCGAAGGGGATACATCAAATGAATAGACATTTACCTGCCAGGGACAAGCTTTGGGTATTTGGGATGACCCTGATTCGTTGAGCCAGAAGGTTTCCTTTGGCCCCAAAAATGACCAGGTTGAGCGATTGGTTTCATCAACCAGTGGTTTTTGTTCTGTCTTAAGTTGTGAAGTTTTTAGCTGATGGTAATATTTATCCATATCCGGTATCTGAATTGTCCCATCACCCAGCACCCATGGTTCAATATTACGCATCCATATCTTAAAATACCTTGTTACTGCACCTAACTCTCCTTTTTTATCTAACTCACAATTTTTATATTTTTCGGTGATATCGATGTAATTTACAGGATATTCGTAAAGCATGTTGGCCCATTCGGGGTAATTCGAACCATAAGCCGGTTTGTAGCTTTTAATCATTCCGGGAAGTTCGTCGTAGGGTGTGTATTGAGTTTGGGCATTAGCCGATGAAATCGTAATGCACAAGGTGATAATGGATAATGATTTTAGAAGATGTAATTTCATGGTGGCAAAACTACTTATTTGTGTGATGATAAGAATTATAATTCGCACTCATGTTGAGGGAATGTAAAAATATTATGACAAAAGACCGGTGTTGAGATCTTCCTGGAGTGTGCCCCTTTTTCTATTGACATTCTCTTAGAGATTTTGAGTCACCTGGAGAATCCCTTCCTCAATATTGATCATGGTTAACAAAATTCCAACCACGAACTATTTTCTTTATAATCTTCAGTGGGTGATACTGTTGTTTGAAATTTATAGGAACTTACCAGCATTGAAATTTCGTGTTTGATGGTTTCTAAACCATTTTCAATTAAATCCATCCTAAAACCTTTAGCGCCCAAATTCTCTAAATGGTTCGCGGAAATCACCCTGCTGATTATCTTTCCTAAATCAACCATCTTACGCTGTTGCATTTTTACATCAACCGTAAAGCTGAGTATTGATTTAAAATGATCAGCCACATTTTTTGTCAAATTATAACTACTTAAAAAATTGGCAAGGTTCATTACTTTTTTACGCCCCATCATTTTAATGAGCATCTCCGAAATTTGCGTATAAAGCATTTCATTTGATCCTTCAAATATCTGAAATGGCCTGGAATCAACAATTCCCCTTGATCCAACGTTTTCAATTTTGTAACCATTGGCGCCACAAAGTTGGGTTAAGGTTTGGGCCGACTCCTGCATCAGGTCGGTGATATATGCCTTCATGCTGTTGGCTTCAATAGCTTCCAGGGCTAAATTATTTTCAATCCCACTGTGTCCGGCACTTCGGGAACACAAAGCCGAACAAATGGTGAAAGCGCTTTGAATTCTGCTGATCTGATGTTTTACCTGGTCGTAGGCCATTAATGGTTTCCCTCCAACAAATCGCGATGTAGTTTGTTTTATGGCTTCATCCAACATTCTTCGAATAAATCCCATTCCCATCCCGGGGAACTGGAAACGACTTCTGTGTAACAGGTCCATCATCAGCTTTAGCCCGGTTGTTTCAGGTTTCAGCTTAAATTGTTCAGGTACCTTTATGTCGATAATATTTTTTCCGTAGGGGATGGGGTATAAACCAATGTTGTTATAAAGTTCTTCAACATGAATAGCCTGGCCAGCCTGTTGGACATCACAGATGAAAAAATCAATGTCTCTGCCTAAATCACCATTTTCAAATTTCTGACGGGATGTCATCAACCAGTAATCTGCCATTCCGGTCAATCCTTGCCAATGTTTAATACCTTTAATGTGATATTCAGGCCCGACCTTTACATTTGAGGTCTGCATATTTAAGGCATCACTTCCGTAATCTGGTTCAGTAATCATCAACCCTCCCATATTTTGCCTGGTCAGGAAACGGTTGAAAATATTTTCTTTAACAGGTTCCTGGGCGTATTTTGCCACAGGTTGTAAAAAGAGGGCCAGGTTGATACCAAATGTTAAACAAAGTGGAAGTGATTCGTAGGAAGCTGCTTCTAAGAGTCCTAAACATTCTTTTACCTTTGCCCCACGTCCGCCATATTCTTTGGGAATGGCTACAGATAAAGGGTTTATAGCCATGATATCGCGCAATACCAAAGCCGGAAATCCTCTTTTCTGAATGAATTTCTCCAGGTTATCTCTCTCATAAAAAACACTTTTTAATGTTTTCTTAAATGAGCTTAAAAACTCTGAAAAAGAATCTTGTTCAGCTATTTCAGAAGTAATCATTTATGGTTGTTTAATTTGTTATTGTTTTTGCTTGTGGTTCATTTTAATGTCTCAAAAAAATCTTCGGATACAAGCAAACTTTATGAGTATGAGCATTAGCGGAATTTAATATTCAGCAAAAGCTGAATCAAAAGTAATAAAAAGCTTTAACTATGATTTTTGATGCCTGCGAATGGGTGTACGGCAGCTATGAAAATTTCCAAACAATTAATATTCTATGATAAGTTATTTGTGCATCTCCATGATCAGGATAAGGCTCTGTTTTTTTTCAACAGGAACTGCCTGGTCGATTTTGAAAGAGATGAGGAATAGGAAAATAGCAAAAAAGAAAATATGAGTCAGGTGTTTTTTTATTTGCCTGAGGATGTGGTTTTTGGATAGTCGGGTTTGATAAGGGCTTAATAACTTCGTTAGCGACTCAAAGTAGTTTAGGGCGTTCTGGTTATTGTATCCCTGAAAATAATATTATCGGAGGCAGTACCAATCAATATTTCAAATTCCCCATTTTCAACAATCCATTTGCTTAGTTCCGGATTGTAATATTTAAGCATTTCCGCATCAACTCGAAATTCAATACTGCCTTGTTGGCCAGGTTCGAGGAATATTTTATGAAATGCTTTTAATTCCTTTACAGGTTGGGGATGCGAACATTTTAGATCACTGATGTAAAGTTGCACGGTTTCAGCACCAGCAAGGGTTCCGGTGTTTTCGATTTGAATCCGTATCTGCAGATTAACTCCGGCTTTCATCTTCTTTTTGTCAATTGTAAAATCTTTCAATGCAAATGATGTGTAGCTCAATCCAAAACCGAAGGGAAACAAAGGTTTAATATCGTGTTTTTCAAAATGACGGTAGCCAGTAAAAATGCCTTCGTTGTAAGGTAAATGTTCAGTTTCATGTGGTTTTCCATACAGGGTGTAAAAAGGCTTTGCCCCAGGAACCGCATATGAGGTATCATATGTTTCGAATGCAGCATTGTCGCTCCAGTTTTTTTCAATTGAGATAGGTAGTTTCCCTGATGGTGAAATTTTGCCAAAAACAATTTCACCAAGTGCATTGCCTCCTTGCTGGCCGGGATACCAGGTGTGGAGCAGTGCCTGAATATTTTCAAGCCATGGCATAAAAACACCACCACCCACATTTAAAACAAGAACAGTGTTGGGATTTATGCTGGTGACCAGTTCGATAAGCCATTCCTGGCCGTCAATCAAAGCAAAGGGCCTGTCGAAACCCTCGCCTTCGGTTTGAGGATTGAATCCTACACATAAAATTACAGCATCATATTTTTTTATGCTTTCTAAACTTTTCGAAAACTCATCAATATTTACTTGTGAGTAAGCTTTATCCAAACCTTCTACAGGTAGATAGTCCACCTCTGTATCCCGCGGGGCATGGCCTTGTATTCCATCGAAAAAAGAAAGCATTTCATATGCTTCAATTTTGGCAGCTCCACCGCCGCTGTAGGGAGTATACATAGCATTCGGCCCTAAAACAATAACTTTTTGAACCTTACTTTCTGTAATTGGGAGGATGTTGTTTTCATTTTTAAGTAATACAATTCCTTCACGCGCAGCCTGAAGTGCCGTTTGCTTATGAATTTCCCAATTCGGTTCATCTATTTGTATTTCTTCGTAAAGTTTATGTTTGATGCAGGTTGATAAAATATGTCTGATTTTGTTGTCAAGTTCCACTCTGGCCAATGAACCGTTTTTAAGAAGAGGTAGAATGCTGTCGGGGTGCATGTAATGCGGGCGTGGCATTTCGAGGTCAAGGCCTGCAATAAAAGCTTTTGTGCTGTATACCGAAATCCAGTCGGACATGATTATTCCGTCAAAACCCCAATCATTCCTTAAAATGTCTTTCAGCAAATATTCAGATTCTGAAGTGTGTATTCCATTCAATAGGTTGTAAGATGTCATTACAGCACCAACATCTGCTTTTTTAATGGCAGCTTTAAAAACAGGAAAGTATATTTCGCGTAAGGTTCGCTCGTCTATATCCGAACTCACACGGTGTCTGTCGTAATCCTGGTTGTTGGCCACCAAATGTTTAACAGTTGCTACAACGTTGTTTGATTGAACGCCATTAATAAACCCAACCGCCATTTCGGAAGCAAGTAATGGGTCTTCACCATAATATTCGAAATTTCTACCACAATGTGGCACCCTGTACATATTTACTCCTGGTGCCAGCAGTATCCCAATTCCCTTTGATTTTGCTTCACGGCCAATTGCAGTTCCTACTTCTTTCACCAAATCCGGGTTCCAACTGGCAGCCATACAAATACTTGCCGGAAAGGCAGTTGCTTTGCCATGGCCTTTCACTCCCATGGGCCCATCCGCCAACTTAACCTGCGGTATTCCCAGCCTTTCATTTCCTTTGATGTTGAAGTTTTGATAGCCTGCAATCATCTCCACTTTTTCCTGAAGGGTCATCAATCCCAGTAGTGAGTCGGCTATTGAAATACTTGATCTGGATTGAGTGAATCCGTAATGATTTAAAAATGAGCATCCAACCAGGAGGAAAATTATTTTTGATGAATTAGGACTCATCGGCGGTGTTTGTTTTTACCATTGCTTCAAAGGCAGACACACCATATTCCACAATAATTGCTGCTATCTAAATCTATTTATTTTTCTTCTTTTTCTTCTCAGGTTTTTCATCTTTCTCAATGTAATACCCCTCCCTCGATAGCAGATGGTCTAAATTGGCAATTCCAAAAATAAGGATTGCAGTGGCAATAGATGTATGTTCCTGGTATTCGGCAATGCTTTTGTTGAAAAGGTCCCTTTCGGTGTGCCAGATTTCGCGGTAACTAAAGTTGTAGCCCTTTGGATCTCCTGTGCGGAACCCGATTGTAGGAACACCTTTTACAGCAAAAGGGCCACTGTCGGTACCCCATGCCTTCTCTGGCTTTTCGCGGGGTTCACGATCTTTTATTTCAAATGGAAAATCAGAATTGATATCGTTTAATGGCGCACAAATATTCTCAAAATCTTCCTTCATTGCTGCGGATACGCTAATACTGGTGGGAACAGTCGGCCCGCCATCACGGTTCACCATATTGGATATTTTATCGAGTTTGTCTTCGTTTCTTACAATCCAGCTTTTGGAGCCAAGAAGGCCAAATTCTTCGCCCGCCCAAAGGATTGCAAGAATTGTACGTTTGGGTTTTCCTCCCGCTTCCATAATCAGCCGGGCTGCTTCCATGGTTGGAGTTACGCCGGAACCATCATCAACACCACCGGTAGCCACGTCATATGCATCCAGGTGACCGCTCATTATCACATATTCGTCAGGAAATTCTGTACCCGGAATAATGCCAATCACATTGTGGTACTTTACAGGGCCCATCTTAAAGTGGTTTCGGATATCAAATTCCAACTGAAAATAACGTCGCTCTTTAGCCATTTGTTTAATTACCTCGAATTGATGTTCATCCAATTTAATGTCGGGAACTGTTGGAAGGGTATCGAAAGTCATGCTCATGATATTCTTCCTGTCGTACATAACTCGGATGGGTGTTTTGGAAGATTGAATTATTCCAAGAATACCTGCATCACGCATTTCCTTATAAAACAGGGCAGGTTCTTCAATGAGTGGTATGAATTCTTTTTCAGGTTTACCTTTCTCCTTTAATTCACGATTTTCATTTCTTATTTCGCGGTTTTGTTTTCTGATATCAATATTTTCTATTTTTATTGAATCCCTGATACTGTCAGCCCTTTGGGAAATGTCAATTGGCCAGCCGTCATTTTCACCACCAACCAGTACCCAGGCTCCTTTTAATCTTCCTTTCATTCGGTTAAACTCCGCTTTGGTTGTCGGCTCGATAAGTACATGCCCACGCTGAACACCCTTGGTTCCGGCAGTATAAGAGGGTGTTGCAAAATGCAGATGCATACCTTCGTCCGATAACATCCTGCCAAACCATGGGCCACGATTAAATCCTACAGGCAATTCTCCGGCTTCGTCCATCTTTACCTGCAAGCCCCATTCGATAAACTTACTTGCAGCCCATTCGGCAGCATTTTCATAAGCATCCGATCCAATGGGTCTGCCACCAAAACGATTGCATAATATATCCAGATGTTCCATGGTCTGGTTGTCGTTCGTTCCGATATCGATGATTCTTGATACAACCGGATCAGTTTGACTATAGCAGTTGATAGAAAGTATTAGTAACAATGTTAGCAAGGGGGTGATTCTTTGTTTCATCTTAATTAGTATTTGAATAGTTGCAGGTTTAGTTTTGCTTGTTTTAAGTTAGCGTAAAAGTAGAAAGAATTTATCCGGGCTGATTGTGTAGTGATTAATTTAATTGAATTTAGAGGAAGTTTAAATAGGATATTGGAGAGTGTAGTGAATATGACATTTTGAGTTAAGTATATAAAATACTGTGTTTCTAATTGGGTAGTGTAAGTGTCTAATGCCAACGAAGCCATTGCAGTAGGGCAGGATGAAGGCAAGGGGATAATACTCCGGAGAAATTAATCTAAAAGACTAGGGAGGTTCCCGAAAGAAAATGTCTTTATTAATTTCTGTACGATAAATTTCGCCAAAATTTTTCTAATGGCCCCTGATTATAGAATCTGAACCAATTAATGGTTAGAGCTACCTGGAACAAATAAACACAAATCCCTATCAACACCACTGTCGTAACTTTTGTGTGCCCAAATAATCCAAAACCCCAACCATAAAAAATAACGGACATGATGAGCGATTGCATGATATAATTGGTCAGCGACGTGCTGCCCATCAATGCGATTGGCCAAAGTAGGTTTGCTATGCTTTTATATGAAGCCAGGATTAGCAAAAGTAAGAGATAACTGAAGCCTACAAAAAGGCTCATAAACTCATATCCGGTCATATAAATTGAATCCGCAAATGGACTTTCAAAATCGACGATTTTCTCATAGCCAAAATAAGATATCGCTCCAATGATGGAGGTTGCAATAAAAATGAAACTCCATTTTTGTTTATCATCTGCAACTTTTTGATGAAGCTTGTATTTGGAGGCAATGAATCCAAAAAGTACTATCCCAATAATTTTGGGCAAATAATAAAATGCATTGATGTTTCGAAAGGCAAGATATTCCTGCACCCTTAATTTCAAACAATCGATATAATTGCCATTGGCATAAATAATTTTGGCATTTTCCAGGCATTCGGTGCAGGTTGACGACAATGCATTTGGTAACCGAACCCATACTCCGATGGCTAACCATATTCCAATAAAAAAATAGAATATAAGAGCAATAAATATCTGCCATTTTGTTGAAAGTTTGAGAATCGGTAATATCATGAAGCCTGCAATTGCATACGAAAGTAAAATGTCTCCAGCCCAGAGAAAGAAGATATGAGCAATTCCAAAAAGTGATAATACCAACATTCTTCTGATAAAAAAAGGGATGAAATTCTTATTTTTCTCATTAAACTTTTCATATTGCATATAAATTCCATAGCCGAAAAGAAAACTGAAAAGGAAGATGAATTTATCTGCTGTCAGGCTGATGTAGATGTTGTAAAAGTTCTGTTGGGATGCATCGGGTAAATTATTATAATAACCACCAAAATCGAAAAACGACGCGTTGAAACCCAACACGTTTACTAAAACAATTCCAAACAATGCGAACCCTCTCAGAATATCAACGCTGGATATTCTTTCTATGAATTCCACCGGTTTTACAATTGCATTCATTTTTTGTTGGCTTTTAAAGAAAACCTGATGCGAAATTAGGATTATTACTGAGCTGCCGCATATATTGATTGGAAATTATTTGATATGATGTTTTACTCCTGTTTATTGGATATAAAAATGAAACTCCCAATTTACGCAATAGACTAAATCATTTTCATCATACGGTGTCTGTCGAAATGGATTTCTTCCAACAGTTTTTGGATGAGTGCATCACGCTCTAAATCCTGTTGTAATAATTTTATGATCTTTTTCCTGACAAAGATGCGTTGCTCGATGGCATTGATATTAATGGCAGTTTTGATTTCTTCAAGTGGAAGATATTCCTCCCGGATTGTTAAATTTTTCCGCAGGTTATTTTCAATAAACTCCCTTGAAAGGGTTTTTTCCTTTTCAGGGTTATTTGTTCGCTGGGCACGTTTTCCTATTTGTGGTCGCATCGATTAATTTTTAATCAAAAATTTGTTTACAATCTAACACAAAAAATAATATCTCCAAAATAAAATTGCTTAATGTTCATTGATTTGGGTATTGGTCTGGAGATCCAGGTATTTTATATTCGTTAGCTTTGTCACTTCAAAAACAAAAGACATCCCGATGGTTGGAATCATACTCCTTGTACTTTTTTATGTTTTATCCCCTGTATTGATTTTGTACCTTGATCACCGATTCAGTTTTGTGAATAAAATTGGCGCTGTTGTGGTGGCCTATGTGTTGGGATTTGTTGTTGGGAACCTTGGCATAATGCCTGAAGGTAGTCATGAAGTCCAGGAGGTGATTACCATGATCACCATACCGCTGGCGATTCCATTGTTGCTGTTTTCCTCAAACATCAGGCAGTGGCTCAAACTGGCAGGCTCCACGGCACTTTCGCTTTTGTTTGGTTTGCTAAGCGTTTTAGTGATGGTTTTCGTAGGTTTTTTTCTTCTTTATACCCCAACATTTCCGGAACTATGGAAAATAGGAGGGATGTTGATTGGGGTGTATACCGGGGGAACACCCAACCTGGCAGCATTAAAAATAATGCTCGATATCGATCCTGACATTTACTTGCTTACTCATACCTATGATATGCTGATATCGGGTATTTATTTTTTATTCCTGATTACCATCGGTCAGCGATTTTTCAATCTTTTTCTTCATCCTTTTAAATCCGGAAAATCAAATCAGGATGCAGAATCAGATTTTAATGGAATGAATGCATACCTTGGGATCTGGAGTAAAAGGAAAAGTGTTCCATTATTGAAAGCCCTGTTCATATCAGTATTGATTTTTGCCATTGCCGGGGGTATTTCGTTGCTTGTTCCCGAAAACAGTCAGATGGTGGTTGTAATACTGATCATAACCACTTTGGGTATCGGTGCTTCCCTGCTTCCACAGATCAATAAAACAGATAAGACCTTTGAACTGGGCATGTATTTAATTTTGATTTTTAGTTTGGATGTCGCTTCTATGGTGGATGTGAAGGAACTGGTTACATCAACCCCGGTTATACTTGGTTATCTTTCCCTGGTGATTTTTGGTTCGTTGTTTCTTCAAACCATCCTTTCAAAAATCTTTAAGATCGATACTGATACCCTGATGGTGACTTCAACTGCATTGATATGCAGTCCGCCATTTGTTCCTGTAGTTGCCGGAGCGCTTAAAAATCGTGAGATAGTGGTTTCGGGATTAACGGTAGGAATTGTAGGCTATGCTGTGGGGAATTACCTGGGGTTTCTGGTGGCACAGGTATTGAGCACTTTTTAGAATCACCTTTATCAATCACTCAATTTCTTTGCTAAGCACTCTGCACCTTATCCGTAAATATAATAGATTCCAAACATCCCTATAAATTCATCGAATTGCCTCAGTTTATCATTACCATATTTGGAAATGTTTTTATGAATTTTCTTTAATTTTTTTGGGGTGGAAAGGTTTTTACCTGATTTTGAAAAAAACTTGTCGGCATAACAAAGGATTTTTTCTTCAACACTGACGGGCATCATATCTCGTATTGGTAGAGGCAGGTTGTGTGTTTTGATCTCTTCCTTTGATATACCGGTTCCAGTATGTCTTTCACAGAAAAGTGCAAGAGTATGAAGGCTTTCATTTTCGAGGATTTCCCTGCCAAGATATCCATGACAGATGTAAGGGAGATTGCCAAAGCATCCAAGGTCGGGAGCATTGGTTTTGATCATGCCAATGTCGTGCAACATTGCCGCTTGAATTAATAAAGCTCTGTCGATTTTCAATTGAGGATTATGATCAGCAACTCTTAAGGCGAGGTTTTTTACAGCAGTAGAATGCTCCACAAGAATTTTGAATGCTTTGCTTCCGGGATCAATATATTTCTCAATCAGCTTTAAGGAATCAGTCATAGTTTTTCCGTCAATATTATTTTTGAATTCAGAGATTAAATCACTGATGATTGAAGTTAAGCACCAAACACCAAACACCAAACACCAAACGCCAAACGCCAAACGCCAAACGCTTAACGCCAAACGCTTAACGCCAAACGCTAAACGCCAAACGCTAAACGCTAAACGCCAAACGCTTAACGCTTAACGCTTAACGTTAGTTCCCAAATAAATCAAATATCAGTCTAACATAGAGGTAGTAGTCCACAGCAAAATCAGAATATCCCTCAAGGTTGACCTTTTTATATAGAAACTGTACTCCAGGATCGATAGATATTTTTTCGTTAAAGATAAATTTCACCCCTCCTGACAGGAATATGCCAAAACCGATCCCTCCCTGGTAAATGTCATAGGCAGTCATGTTTGTATTGGGAACGTAAGGTCTGTCTCCATACCTGTTAACAATAGAGTAATTTTTACTGCCTATTTGTATTTCACTCTCGAGGACCCTCGTGCTGTTCATATGAAAACCTGTTTCGATAAAAACGCTGGTGATTTTTCCAACAGGATAAAACTTCGAAATACCAATGTCAATCGATACCCTTTCTTCTATTCCCCTTATATAACCTTCGCGCAGTGCAGGACTGGCAACATAGTTTATCGAATCAATTGTCATCTGAAATGTGCCACTTGACTTAAGTTTTACGTAGTTCGATTGAATGAATATGCCCGTCGAATTATTGAAATTATATTTAAAATAGAACCCGGGTGATATGGCTGCATCATAATGCATATCAGGGTAATAAATCCACCACTTTGTAGTATCGCCAACAGCAACATTATTCTGCTGCCTCCATATATCATACTCTCCTTCCCAATCATAGGGAACATCGTCCGGGTTTTTAATAATTTCTCTACTATTCAGTTCCTGCCTGATTTCATCATACCAGTACTTGTTGTTTAAAACCCACTGAATCTGGTTTTCATTTTCCGGCCTTCCATTATAAAATCCGGCTGTTTGCTTATTGGCAAAATACATCCCCATATTAATACCAAAGCGCCAGCCCGTTAAGTTTAATTCCTCACCGTCTTCATTCTGGGGAGGAAACTTCGGAAGCTGACTGCTGGAATATATATCCTGGGCTTGTATAGAATTTGCCAGTAATTGAAAAAACAGGATTAAAATCGAAAAATATATTTTTTGAACCTTCATTTAAAATCTCCCTTAGGTTTTCAGTTGCGGCAAAAGTAAATAAAATTGAAGTGATTCTGCTGCAGACTCAATCTTCCTGACTAAAACCCCTATCACCATATATTTAAATCCTGTTTTTTAAAATTGTATTAGTTTAGTGAGCCAAATGAGAAACCTTTAGAATTGATGGATATACAAAAACTAACAAAAATATTTTTCGAGCACTTCGGAGACACAGGCATTCAGCCAATGATATACTTTGCCCCTGGAAGGGTAAACCTGATAGGCGAGCACACAGATTATAATAAAGGATATGTTTTGCCATGTGCTCTTACATACGGTACTTATTTGTTGATAAGAAAAAATAAGGAAGATGTAATAAAACTGGCCTCTCAGAATTTTGATTTTAAAACCAACATTCCTATTGCAGGGATAAACGAAAAACAAGGTTCCGAATGGGTGAATTATCCGCTCGGAGTTATTGATCAATTGGTTCAGCGAGGTTTGAAGCCGGAAGGCCTGGACATGCTTTATTACGGGAACATCCCCAATGGAGCTGGTTTATCATCGTCAGCATCCATCGAGGTTGTTACGGCACAGGCAATCAATGTGTTGTTTAATCTGAGGATAGGCAAGGTTGATATTGTGAAGCTTTCGCAAAAGGCAGAAAACGAATTTATTGGAGTGAATTGTGGGATTATGGATCAGTTTGCCGTTGGAATGGGAAAGCCAGACCATGCCATATTTCTTGACTGTCGTACATTGGAATTTGAGTTGGTTCCGTTGGAGTTGCAGGAGTACAGGATTGTTGTCGCCAATACCAACAAGCAGCGCGGGTTGGCTGACTCGAAGTACAATGAAAGGGTAGCGGAATGTACAGAAGCGGTAAAATATTTGAATAAGGCGAAATCCCTGCAGACATTGGGAGAATTAACCTACCAGGAATTTGTTGATCTTAAACACCATATTCCGGATATTGTTACCAGGAAGCGGGCAAAACATGTGGTGTCGGAAAATCAACGGGTTTTGGATGCTGTAACAGCATTGAAAAGAAAAAACCTACGGCTCTTTGGCAAGTTGATGAATGCTTCGCATAATTCATTAAGATACGATTATGAAGTTACAGGACTGGAATTGGATACTTTGACAGAATTGGCCAGGGGAATCGAAGGGGTGCTTGGTTCGAGAATGACCGGGGCAGGGTTTGGTGGTTGTACTGTAAGCCTTGTTCGTGAAGATTGCATCAATGCATTTAAAGAAAATGTTGGTAAACGATATCATGAAATTACCGGTTTGGATGCTGAGTTCTATATTTCTGAAATAGGTGACGGAGTACATCGGATTGAATGATGAAATGAGCATTAGTGGAAGGTATAATTGATGGCGGGTTAATGGATTAAGGTAAAAATACTATTTTTGTTTTTTGAATATAGATGAATATGGGAAACGGAAAAAAACATAAGGAAGGCAACGGTAAACATCCGAAATACGGGAATGGCAAACATCCCGGTGATGAAAATAAAAAAAATAAGAAGCTTCAGCTTGAATTTTATGAAAGTGAACTTAGTAAATTACAAATCGAACTGGTAAAGTTGCAGGAATGGATTAAGCTAAAGGGACTGAAGGTGGTAGTGATTTTTGAAGGAAGGGATGCTGCCGGTAAAGGAGGTACCATCAAACGGATTATCCAGAGTTTGAACCCCAGGATATGCCGCGTTGTTGCATTGGGCACCCCAACAGAACGAGAAAAAACTCAATGGTATTTCCAGCGCTATGCACCCCATCTGCCTGCTGCCGGTGAGATGGTACTTCTCGACAGGAGTTGGTATAACCGTGCTGGCGTTGAAAAAGTTCTGGGTTTTTGTACCGAAGATGAATATTGGGAGTTTCTTCGTTCCTGCCCCAATTTCGAACGCATGCTGATCCGTTCAGGGATCATTCTTATAAAATATTGGTTTTCTGTTAGTGTCGAAGAACAGGAACGCCGTTTCCAGGGAAGGATAAACGACCCCACCAAGCGCTGGAAGTTAAGCCCGATGGATTTGAAGTCGCGCGAATTATGGGTTGAATATTCAAAGGCAAAGGACGAAATGTTTGCCTATACCGATACAAAAAATTCCCCCTGGTATGTTGTGCCATCAGATGATAAAAAGAAAGCCCGCCTCAATTGTATACATCACCTTTTGGGCATGATTCCGTACGAAGACCTTACCCCTGAAACTTTTGAGTTGCCCGAACGTCCTCCAGGCAAAGGATATGTAAGGCCGCCAATGGATGAGCAGACTTTTATCCCCGAGGTTTATTAATATCTTTCGATTCGAACTCCTTGATGTTTCATTAGCTTAAATTAAGAAAAATTTGAAGGGCCTGGATGTGTTCTGACGGGATGAACATGAAGTACCCTGTACTGATTGTCAACTTCTTTCGATTGTTAAAATTTGCTTTTCCTGTGAAATTTACTATCTTTATATTCTGATTCAGAAATTTCATTTTTGAAGCAACCTTTAATAATCAATTTAATAACCATTAAAACCCATCACTATGTTTAACAGTACAGCCATTGAAGTGGTAATTGGCCTGGTGTTCATTTATATTTTGTACAGCCTGCTGGTTACAATTATAACGGAGTTAATTGCAAATGTTTTAAACCAAAAAGGACGCATTCTAAAAAAGGGTGTTAAACGCATGTTGGATGATGATGATCAGGCTCTTTTTGGTGATGAATTTTTAAAACGGCCTGAAATTAAATACCTGAGTGGTAAAAACAGGCTTCCCTCTTACATTAACTCATCGACCTTTACAAAGGCAATGGTAAATGTGTTGCAGAAGGCAGACGATGCCGGAGATTTTTTTGGAGATTACATGAAGAAATTGGGAGAAGAAAAAAACAAAAGCGAAACAAAAGAGCTTATTTACAACCTGATGGTTGAGGCCGATGGAAACCTTGATAAGTTTAAAGAAATAATGGGTGGATGGTTCGACGAAACCATGGAGCGTGTAACGGGATGGTATAAAAGAAGGGTACAGTTGATTACTTTTATCATTGGGCTAACCATTGCATTTGCGTTAAATGTAGATACAATTGCCATTGCCAAGAAGTTGACCAATGAAAGTGACACCCGACTGGAAATGGTAAAACTTGCATCTGAATATGCGAAAGATGCCGATCCAGCCGATACAACCAGTGTGCAGATGAGTGCAGAAATGCAGGAAATTATTGGAAATATCCAGAATCAGGAATCTATTATTTCGCTTGAATGGCCGCCTTTCGATGTAACAACATCTGTATTTTGGCTATGGATAGTCGGTTGTCTTACTACTGCAATTGCTTTGTCGTTGGGAGCACCCTTCTGGTTTGATATATTGAATAAAGTATCCAAACTTAAGAGTGGAGGTGCGCAAGCGGCGGCTACTACAGAAAAACAAGCACCTGAAGAAGGGAAAAAGAAGAAACCTTAATGTAAAAAAATCCGGAGAATGTGTCTCCGGATTTTTTTTTGCAAATTAACTTCTGAAAAGTAAAAAAATGCCGACCTAAAACGCCAGCAGCTTCTTGGCTGCGTGATAAATCTTTTCCTCGTTGGGGAGAATTTCTTTCTCAAGAATTCGATTAAAACCAACAGGAGTAAACGTGGAGCCAACCCGTTTTACAGGTGCATCCAGGTGCTGAAAAGCTTCCTCAGTGATCGTGGCAGCCAGTTCTCCACCAAAGCCACCAAATACTTTATCTTCGTGTACTACAAGGGCCCTATTTGTTTTTTTAATGGATTCGATAATTGTTTCTTTGTCCAGTGGGATCAATGAACGGATATCAATTACTTCTACAGATTTGCTCTCTTCTTTTTCCAGCCGGTCTGCAGCCTGCACACACATGTGGGTTGTGTTACCATAGGTAATGATCGATAAGTCACTTCCTTCCCTACGTACACGTGCAATCCCAAAGGGGACTTCAAAATCATCAGGTACGATGGCTTCTGCAGCAGGATCGTTGTATAATGCTTTAGGTTCAAGGAAAAGGGTAGGGCCTTCGGAGCGTAAACTGGAGCGCAATAAACCTGCAGCATCATCAGCATACGATGGGTAAACTACCCTGATTCCTGGGAATGTGGTCATGGCTCCTTCGATGTTTTGTGAATGATAAAGCCCGCCTCCGATATAGCCTCCCGACGCAAGGCGGATGGTAACATTTGGAGAAAACTGGCCATTACTACGCCAGTAGTCATGTGTCACTTCCACAAACTGTTCCATGGCTGGCCAGAAATAATCGGCAAACTCAGCACCCTCAACAACAATCCTGATCTTTTTATCAAAACGACTCATACCATTGGCGGTGCCCATGATATAATCTTCTGCAATGGGTGCATTAAAAACCCTTTTGGGGCCAAACTCTTGTTGCAGGCCTTTGGATACATTAAAAATGCCACCCTTTTCTTTGTTGGCCATATCCTGCCCCCAGATAAATGTATCAGGGTTATGCGTGAATTCAGCTTTCAGGGTGGAGTTGAGGGCATCAATCAGACGTAGGATTTTTCCTTCACCGTTGTGAAGGCCACGTGGATAATTTGTTGAAACATATGGAGTCGGAATAACAAAATCGAAAATAGATTTTGGGTCAGGGTTGGGAGCTTTGAGTACTTTTTTATGTGCGGCAGAAATTTCTTTCTTCGCTTGCTTGTCCAGTTCATCCAATTCTTCGTGTGTAAAAATATCTGAATAAACCAGGCGGGTTCTGAATTTTTTCAAAGGGTCTACTATGTGTACATCCGAAAGCTCATTTTCATCGCGATAAAGTTCATGCCTGTCAGAATTTGAATGTGATCCCATACGCACACAATTGGCATGGACAATTACAGGTATTCCTTTGGTCTTAACAATTTCTTTTGCCTTAAGCATGGCATTCATCGAGTTGAATGGATCCTTGCCATTACAATATATCACTTCCAGGTTTTTAAACCCAATGAAGTTATCGGCTGCCCTTGGGTTGGCCGTTTGCTGTTCCTTAGGTACCGAGATACCATATCCATTATCCTGGAATACAAAAATAACCGGAAGTTTCTCGACAGTAGCACCGTTTATCGCTTCGTAAACATAACCTTCGGAAGTAGATGATTCACCTTGAGAACTGATGGCCACTGCATCTGCTCCATAATATTTTATAGCCCTGGCAACACCAACAGCATGCAGGGTGTGATTTCCGGTTGCTGATGATACATTGTGGACATTCCATTCGGGTTTGGCGAAATGATTGGACATGTGCCTGCCACCGCTGGCAATGTCTGTACCCTTAGAAAGCCCGTTCAATATGATCTCTTCGGGGTTGAGGCCAGAAGAAATTGCAGTAAGCATATCGCGATAATATGGAAATAAGTGATCATTGTTCTTTTCAAATACCTGCCCGATGGCCAATTGTATTCCATCATGTCCGGCATAAGGTGCATGGTACGACCATCCCAGTGCTTGCTTAAGGTAGTTGGGTGCTTTGTTGTCGAGTTGGCGGCCAAGCGTCATCAGGTAATACCACTTTCGCAAGGTTTCTTTATCAGTATTTTTTATGGTGAACCTTTTGTCTTCTTTCTTTAAGGTCAGTTGTTTTCTGTCGATCATTTTTTAGAGTATTCTGTAAATTTTTAAAACTTCACCAACTTAACATGCATCCAGGTACTTTGTTCAGATGAATCCGTGCTGTAAGATAATGTCAGCTGATGTTTTCGGGCGCGAAATTACATAAATAAATTCTTATTGCGATTTATTCTAAATAGTTATTTGGGAATTAAGGTGAGAATGTGAGAATGTGTGAATGCGAGAATGCTAGAAGGAGAGAATGATGCAATGATAACATGATAGAAAAATTGAAAATTAAAAAAATGGAAAATATTTCCCTAATGAACCTAAGTTGGACTAGCCAGAACCAAACAGGAAACTCTTCAATTTAAAAGCTCAAAATCCAACAACCGAAGGAAGTTCATAGGGAAAAAGTAACCTTCTCAAAAATCAGGAACTATCTTCGCACTCTGCTCTATTCCCCCGAAACCATATACCCAATACCTCTTACCTTTCCACGGGTAAAATCTCCTCAATGTCTTCCCTGTCGGGCAAATGATTGTGATGCCACTTTTGGATTACCTTACCATCTTTCATCAGTATCAGCCCCGGGTTGGAGCGAATCATGGTTTTCAGTACAATATCATCAGCATTGAAAAATTCCATATCCTGTGATAACTTTTCTCTTTCAACAAAACTATCGATTTGCTCAGAAAGGGTTGATGTCAGGCAAATCATATGAAAATTATTCTCTTCAGAAAACTGATACAATTCGCTAATCTTTTTAAAGTCATCAACATTCGTGAAGTCTAAATCCCAGGCAACCACAAAGAAATTGAAGTCCGGATCTTCGAGGTAGGATTTGGTGACATCTTCACCTCCAAAGTCGATTATAGCAAGGTCCATGCCCGGTACTACATTGGGATCATCCACCCGTTGCGAAACAAACTCCCAGTTTTCAACCCAATCGGGGTCGTCGTAAGGATAATTGGGTAACAGGTATTCTTTTTGTTCGCCTGAATTTATATTTTGATAGGTAACGAAGTATTTAACAGGCAAAGGATTTTCAACAATCATTTTGTTGCCAACCTTCCATGGCCTGAAATCCAGCATCGGCAGGTTTATATAGTTAAGGAATTGAAAACCAATAAAAATGGCAATAAATCCAATGCCCATGGCCCATTCGGCTGAACTCGTGTAGAATTTCCTGATCTTGCCTCTATGCAGGAAAATAATTAGAACAAAAAAGTTAATAACCAGATTCTTGTAAAAGGTTTGCCAGTTGGTCATAATGAGTGCATCTCCAAAACATCCACAATCAGGAACCGGGTTATTAAATGCATCGTTGAGTGTTGTTAAGGTAAATATGCCCATCATGGCCACTACAAGCCAGGCCGTAAGTTTTGGCTTAACGTTGAAGAGCAACATTGCACCCAAAACCAATTCGGCTGCATTAAGGATAAAAGATAGAACTACTGCTGCCGGCATCATCCATTCGGTACCATAGGCAATAAAATAATCTTCGATGCGGTATGCTGTTCCCATTGGATCAACGCCCTTAACGAATCCTGAGAAAAGAAATAAACAGCCAAGTATTACCTGGCTTATTCTGATCATAACAGGAGTAAAAATTTTTCGAAATTTAACAGCCAGCGCAAGTTCAAAAAGTAATAGTAGAAGAAAGAAAATGTTGAACTGCTCAAAATGTACAATTAGATAAGCCGAAAAAAAGGCGATCAGTATTATTACCCAGGCTGTGGTTTTCTTCAAAATTTCTGTCTTCATGAATTTATATATAAAAAATATTAGACAATAGAAGATGCTTTAATAAAGGTTGTGGTGAAATTAACTAAGGTATTGCCCAATTGGAATCTTTTAGTTCTTTTCTCCAATTTTTATCAAAGCAAAAAGTGAATAATTAATGATGTCGCTATAATTCGCATCAAGCCCTTCCGAAACCAGGGTTTTACCTTCATTATCTTCTATTTGTTTTACACGTAATAGTTTCATCAGAATAATGTCGGTATATGAAGAGATACGCATATTCCGCCATGCTTCATCGTAGTCGTGGTTTTTGTTTTGCATCAACGATTTGGCTTCATAAATATGCCTGGTGTAAAGATCTACAGCTTCGTCAGGATTTAACTCCAGCCGGCTCTCACTACCAAGTTCCAGTTGTATAAGCGCCATTACAGAGTAGTTAACGATACCAATAAATTCATCACGGATGCCTTCATCAATTTTCTGCTCCTGTTTTTCCTCGATACTGCGTATGCGGTTAGCTTTAATGTAAATCTGGTCGGTAAGTGAAGTGGTACGCAGGATGCGCCAGGCACTTCCGTAGTCTTTCATTTTCTTATCGAAAATACCCCTGCATAGCGAGATGGCTGCTTCGAATTGTTCGTTTGTCTTTTGCATTAAAATGGTGGTTCCTGTTATTTTTTCTTCTTTTCAGTCTCCGATTGTTTGGGCTCTTTCTCTTCATCGGTTTCAACTTCTAATTGATCTTCCTGTTTTTTCCCTTTTTTAAAAAAGCCTTTTTTCTTTTTTTCGGTTTCAATCTCTACCTCCTCTTCAACTCCGGTAAGTTCGTTCAATTGTTTGTTGGCTTCATCAAGGTTTTTTTGAGCAGGTTTGTACTTCTCGTTGCCCAGTTTTATCTTATCCTTACCCTTGACCACATTGCTATTCCCTTTGTCAAATTTCCTGTTCGCTTCTTTAATTTTGGTATCTACCGCTCTGCTGTCTTCCCGGTATTTCGTATCCAGTTCCCTGATTTCCTGTCTGGTATTGTCGCGTACTTCTCTGTCATCCGTTTTCATTTCCCTGTCCAGTACTTTTTTATCTGAATTATAATTTTTATCCAACAAGTTTTTCTCACTCTTGTATTCCTTTAGTTCCAACTTTGCTTCATCCATCATCACATCTCCAGTGGTAATAAGACTATCTCCCAGGTCAAGGTATGCCTGTGCACGTGCCAGTGATGTTTCTGCTCTTGTTACCTTGTCTTTGGCTCGCTGTATGGCCATTTCTTCACGGGTTAATTCCTGTTCAGCTTCCTGGCCAAAAGTGCTGAAAGGCAGGTGTGAAAATATCAGGGCAAACGTAAGAAAGTAGAGAATTTGATGCTTTTTCATTATTCAAGTTTTAATGTTAATTCAGAATAAACAGGCATCAAAGATAAAATGCTTTATTTTAGTGGCATGTTAATGAGTTGTAAATTTTTAAATTAAATTCCAGGTTGTTCATGTTGCAGTTGAAGTGGAAGGATAAAAAGCTTGATTTGTCGAGTCCGATTGTGATGGGAATTTTGAATTTAACTCCGGATTCATTTTATGATGGCGGGAAGAACAAGAATTTAATTTCCATAGTCAGGCATACGGCAAAAATGATTGATGAGGGTGCATCTATCATAGATATTGGAGCTGTTTCAACCAGGCCCAACGCACTGGAAGTTAATGAGAAAATAGAATGGCTTAGGCTGAAAGATGTTCTGTTAGAAATCAGGAAGCAGTTCCCTGAGATTGTTTTATCGGTAGATACATACCGGGCCAATATTGCAAAATCTGCTGCAGATTTGGGTGCCGATATGATCAATGATATTTCCGGGGGGCAGTTTGATGAAAAAATGTTTCCTGCCATTGCTGATATAAAACTACCCTATACGATGATGCACATCCAGGGGACACCGGAAACTATGCAACAGAATCCAAAATATGATGATGTGGTTTTGGATATTTCCAATCTTTTTGAAACCCAACTCCAAAAACTTGCTGCCCTTGGAGTAACTGAAAACATAATTTTGGATCCGGGATTCGGTTTTGGGAAAACTATCGAACATAATTATGAATTAATACGTCGGTTTTCTGAATTTAAAAAACATGGATATCCTTTGCTTGCTGGCCTTTCGCGCAAATCGATGATCAATAAAACTTTAGGGATACAAGCTGAAAATGCGCTCAATGGCACTACTGTCCTCAATACTTTAGCTCTGGTGAACGGTGCAAACATCCTGCGTGTTCATGACGTTAAGGAAGCCGTTGAGGCAATTAAGCTGGTTGAAAAATCTACCTTTGAATAATTAATTTTTCAGTATTCCTTCCATTTTCATCCTGGATGGCCAATGTATATAATCCCTCACTGAAATTACTTGTATTAATATTGCGACTTCCATTTGTCGAATTAGCTGGAATTGAAGCAGAAAAAACCAATTTCCCTATTGAGGTGTAAATTTTAATGGATGTTGAAGATTGGGTTTGTCCAGGTAGCTCTATTGTTAAATAGTTTGAAGCAGGGTTGGGATAAATTTCAATATCTGAATTGTTTACCTGATCATCAACATCCGTTGTAGTTGATGTTGTGATAATAGTCCCAAGGTTACCAACGGACCATCCGGTAGAATTGTCAATAAAATGAACTGCCGTAAGGCCGGTGTTTACAGTCGGATAATCAGTTATCCAATTGATTCCGCCATCTGTAGTATAGGTTATATTTGCCTGGCCTGAAGTACCACCCACTACCCAGCCATGGTTTTCATCGGTAAAAAAGATGTCGGAAAACGATTCATCAGTTCCAAAATCCTGGCTCTCCCAGGTTACACCACCATCGATAGTGTTAAAAATTACAGCTACATGAGGAAGGCCCAGGTAAGTTCCCACGACCCAGCCTTTCATCGAGTTTACAGAATGAACACCATAAAAATGGTAGGAATTGTCAGCCATTTGTTGATTCCAGTTACCTCCGCCATCTGAAGTATGCAGTATTGTTCCTGATTCGCCCACAGCCCAGCCATTGGTTTGATCAGAAAAATGTACCGCCCGAAGAAGGTATTCATCGTTCTGGTCAACTTGCTTACTCCAGTTGCTTCCTCCATTACTTGTATGAAGAATTACCCGGTACGGGTCGTAGTTTGGAAAAGTTCCATTATCCCCGCCTACTATCCAACCTTGGTTTTGGTCAACAAAGCAGGCATCAAATAAATCGGTTGTCGTCCCTGATGACTGCTGAGTCCAATTTGTGCCACCATCCGAAGTGCCAATAATTTTTCCACCAAAACCTGCAGCCCAACCATGCTGGTTATCCGAAAAGCACACAGTGTAATAAACATTATTCGGAGGTGGGTCCTGTTCATACCAGTTTGCACCACCATCGGTAGTATGTAAAATTAATCCTTGTACACCCGATACCCAACCGTTAAACTGATCGGTAAAATGAACATCGGTAAGGTAAGAATTTGTTCCTGAGTTTTGAGGTTGCCATTGTAATTGAGAATAGCCCAGGCTTACAAGAAAGAAGAGTCCGAAAAGAATACTTAACTTTTTCATAGCATGTATGTTTTTAATTAATAATGAGGCAAATAAAGAAACAAAAAATCACAAAATAATCACGAAATGATAAAGTTTGTTCTACTTTGGTGCAATGGTTTTAACTTATAAACCGGAGGGAGTTAATGATTTTAACCGTCATGTAAAATGCATTTGAATACGCAGAGTACAAATGTAAAAAAATACTTAAACAAATTTTACAATTATATTCTTTTAAGTGCAAAATTTAGATCTCTTTCTAATTTAAACGTTCGAGTTTTACATGGACCCAATTGCAAGCCCCGAATGCTTTGCCTGTAAATTATTAATTTCATTAACTTCGCACCGCATTTTTTATACGATAGCATGCTTCAACTCTTTATTACCGGATTTATTGATATTAAACTAACGGATGTGATAGATATCCTGTTAGTGGCTTTCTTATTGTATGAGTTATATAACTTACTGAAAGGGACTGCGGCAATTAATATCTTTCTGGGGATTGTGGCCATTTTTCTTTTATGGAAATTTGTTACAGCGCTTCAGATGGAATTGTTGAGTGAGATACTCGGGGCCTTTATATCAGTGGGTTTTATTGCACTTATTGTTGTATTTCAACCTGAAATAAGGCAATTTTTGTTACTCATAGGCACCACGCGGTTTATGAGTAAAACTCGGTCGAGGATGTCCTTTTTAAATTTTAACATGACAAAGTCTGCCAACCTTGATGTTGACCCTATTGTTTCGGCATGCCGGAAAATGTCGGGAACTAAAACCGGAGCTCTTATTATCATAGCCAAGATGAATGAATTGAGGCAATATGTGGAAACGGGGCAGGTACTTAATGCCAGGATCTCCGACCAGTTACTTCAAAATATATTCTTTAAAAACAGCCCATTGCATGACGGTGCTGTAATCATTTCAAACAACTCTGTAAAATCTGCACGATCCATCCTGCCGGTATCTAGTAAAAAGCTTTCTGTTGGATTAGGCCTCAGGCACAGGGCTGCAGTTGGTGTAACTGAGAAAACTGATGCCATAGCACTTATTGTTTCGGAAGAAACCGGAGAAATTTCCTATAGTAAAAAAGGTGTGCTTGTCCACAATGTGAATCCATCTCACCTCAAAAATTTCCTGGAAAAGGAATTTAATAAACCAAAGTAAAAGTCGAATCCCAATTTATTTTGGAAATCTATTCTTCTTTCATTTCTTCCTGCTGGAAAATCTCAATTAATTCTTCAGGTGATTTGCCCAAATACTTCAGGGAAACCTCTGCGTCATCAGCAAATTCATTATCAGGGTACATTTCTAAAAAGGTCTCGTAAATTTCTTTGGCTTTATCGAGCCGGCCAAGGTTGTTTTCATAAACATAACCTTTGAGGAACAGGGCTTCCGGAGTTTTACGGTAATCAGGATATTCTTTTATAATGCGATCGTAGGAGCGAATGGCCTGTCTTGACCGGTTGGTGTTCATGGCAATATCCCCGGCTTTGAAAAGATAATCAGGTGCCAGGGTATCTTCCGGGAAATCATCTGCAAATCCTGTATAGGTTTCGATAAGTTCATCCACGCGGTTGCGATCGATCATCCCATTTTCTGAGAAAATTTCAAGCTCTGTTGCTTTTATGTTTTCTATAGAATCCTGCCTGGGCGATTGACAGGCAATGATCAGGATGGTAAGAAGAAAACCTGTTATTAAAAGATGATTTTTAAATTTTGTCATAACTCTATATTTTTTTTGGTTTTTATTTGCGTTTTTTTTGTGCTGGGAAAATCATCCGGTAATCCACTTTAATATTCCCTTTTGTGATGTCCTGTAATTTTCTTTTCAGTAAAGTTTTCCTTAGTGAACTGATTTTTTCAACAAAGAGTTTTCCTTCCAGATGATCATATTCATGTTGTATGATGCGGGCAAGCATCCCATCATATTCCTCATCGTGAAACTCCCAGTTCTCGTCATAATATTCAATCCTGATGTTTGGCTTGCGGGATACTTCTTCGCGGATATTGGGTATGCTCAGGCAACCTTCTTCGTGAAGAAATTCAATTCCTTCCTCTTCGGTGATGTAAGGATTGATGAATATCTTTTTGAAATCCACGGCTCCGTCAATCTCATCCGCATAGGGTGTTGCATCAACAAGAAAAAGCCTGATGGATTTATTGATTTGGGGAGCTGCAAGGCCTACACCTTCTGCAGCATACATGGTTTCAAACATATTGTCGACCAACTCCGGAAGGTTTGGGTAATCCTTGGCGATATCTTCGGCAACTTTTTTTAGTATTGGATGCCCGTAAGCTGTTACTGGTAATATCATAAAAATTCTAAAGTTTACTTTAATCCTGATTTTGAATGCAAATACGACTGCAAAATGAGCGTGGCACTAATCTTATCAACCAGGGCTTTGTTTTGCCTGTCTTTCTTTTTTAACCCAGCTACAAACATGGTTTCATGAGCAAGCTTCGAAGTAAAACGCTCATCAAACCTTTCAACAGTGATTTCTGGGAATTGTTTTTTTAAATGTTTGACAAAAGGTTCGGTAAATCGCTGTGCATCCGAAGGTTTATTATCCATTTTGACAGGTTCGCCCACAACAAAACAATCAACTTTTTCACGTTTTACATAAGCCTTCAGGTATTGCCAGATATCTTTTACATGGATGGTATCCAGTCCGGTGGCAATGATTTGAAGCTCATCAGTAACTGCCAGCCCAACTCTTTTCTGACCATAATCTATTGCAAGTATTCGTCCCAATGGTTAAATGTTATTATTTGATTTTGATTTGCAAAACGTTAAAAATGAAATTTCATTTGCGGCGGCAAATTTATAAAGAAAAAATCAAGCTTTTATATTTTCGCTACTTTTGATCACAATAAAACGAAAAATCATGTCCGAATTACAAAGGATTATAGAAAGTGCCTGGGATAACCGAGGGTTACTTAGACATAAGAGCACAAAGGATGCTGTTGCTGAAGTGGTAAGCCAACTGGATGCTGGAAAGCTGAGGGTGGCTGAATATGATGATACAGGCAAAAAGTGGAAGGTTAATGAATGGATCAAAAAGGCTGTAATTCTTTATTTTCCACTCAGGGAAATGAAAACCACAGAATTGGGGATTTTTGAATTTCACGATAAGATTGATCTGAAGAAAAATTATAAAGATCTGGGTGTTCGTGTTGTACCTCATGCTGTAGCAAGATATGGAGCCTACATAGCCAGGGGTGTTGTTATGATGCCCTCCTATGTAAATATTGGAGCATATGTTGATGGCGGTACGATGGTTGATACCTGGGCTACTGTTGGTTCGTGTGCACAAATTGGTAAAAACGTCCATCTCAGTGGTGGTGTTGGGATTGGTGGAGTTTTGGAACCGGTTCAGGCTGCACCGGTTATTATTGAAGATAATTGCTTTATAGGATCAAGGTCGATTGTTGTAGAAGGTGTGCGGATAGAAAAGGAGGCTGTTCTGGGTGCTAATGTAGTGCTAACAAAATCTACCAGAATCATTGATGCTACAGGCCCAAAACCAGTGGAAATGCGTGGTGTTGTTCCAACACGTTCGGTTGTGATACCCGGATCGTATTCAAAGAAATTTCCCGCTGGCGAATACCAGGTACCCTGTGCTCTGATCATAGGAAAGCGTAGCCCGGCAACCGATTTGAAAACCTCTCTTAATGATGCCCTGCGCGATTATGAGGTGGCTGTATGATTTTTATCTCAGTGGAATATGAAAATAAAGAAAGAGCTAAAAAGAATTCTTGTTATTCAAACTGCTTCGATTGGTGATGTGGTACTTGCCACCCCTGTAGTTGAGAAACTCAAGGATTTTTATCCGGAAGCAAAAATAGATTTCCTTGTAAAAAATGGCATCGAAAGTCTCTTAACCTCCCATCCTAAAATCAAGCGGGTGCTGGTATGGGATAAATCAAGTGAGAAATACAAGCATCTCAATCAATTGATCACTGTGATCAAAGAAAGAAATTATGATGCTGTGGTTAACCTTCAACGGTTTGCATCCAGCGGTTTAGTTACTGCCTTTTCTGGGGCAGATATAAGCTTGGGTTTCCGTAAAAACCCGTTTTCAATTTTCTTTACCAAATCTGTAAAGCACAAAATCTCAGTTGATCCATCAAAAAGTGAACATGAAACAGACAGAAACCTTTCGGTAATCGATTCGATAACGGATGGATCAAGGAACTATCCACTAAAACTTTATCCCTCCCAAACCGATTTTGCGAAAGTGTCGCAATACAAAACCAAAAAATATATTTGCCTGGCCCCGACTTCGTTGTGGTTCACCAAACAATATCCTCCCGAAAAGTGGGTGGAGTTTCTGAGTGAAGTTGACAAAGACCTGATGGTTTATTTTTTGGGATCTGCAAAGGATAGTGAAGCCTGTGGTAATATCATCCGGGAATCCGGGCATACAAATTCGTTAAACTTGTCAGGAAAGTTATCATTTCTCGAATCTGCAGCATTAATGAAAGATGCTTTCATGAACTTTGTAAACGATTCAGCACCACAACATTTTGCTTCAGCAATGAATGCACCGGTAACCTCAATATTCTGTTCAACCGTACCTGCCTTTGGATTCGGTCCCTTATCCGACAATTCACTCGTGATTGAAACAGATGAAAATCTGGACTGCAAACCTTGTGGACTTCATGGATTCAACTCCTGCCCAAAAAAACATTATAAGTGTGCTCTGACAATAAAAAAGGAAAAATTACTTGCGCGCATCAGCTAAAATAACAGTAATTTTGTTGTGCTTAATTATTGAGAATCTATCTTGGTTTTCTTATGAAAATCCAGTTTTTTAAATTATGCAGCAGGAGATTGACAATTCAATAAAGGTAATTAAATCAGGGGGTGTAATATTATATCCCACCGATACTATTTGGGGAGTAGGTTGTGATGCAACCAATCAGCGTGCAGTGGATAAGATTTACAAATTAAAGGGCAGGGTAGCCGGTAAAAGTTTATTGATTCTTGTCGATAGTATTGATATGATACATGAATATGTGAAGGATGTCGATCCCCGGATTGTTGATCTTGTAGCTAGTTACGATAGGCCATTAACCGTAATTTATCCAAGGGCCAAAAATGTGGCCAGGCGTGTTGCTGCTGAAGATAATAGCATTGGTATCAGAGTAGCGAAGGATGAATTTTGCCAGACTTTGATCAAAAAATTTGGGAAAGCCATTGTCTCCACTTCAGCAAACCTGTCGGGGGAACATGCCCCAGTTTTGTACAACCAGATTTCTGATGAAATTAAAAACCGGGTCGACTATATCGTTAACCTTTACCACAGCAGGGTACGGTCGATGAAAGCATCAAGGATTATTCGTGTGAAGAACAACGGGGATTTTGAAATTGTGCGCCCGTAAACGACTCATAAAAAACAGATTAAAATACTGAAATTTCATGAAACTCTGCACTGTAGTTCCCATGTGCAGGAAGCTTTTTACCGCCATCAGGTGTATTTTGAAAAGTACCAAAATTGATAATAAAAATCATTTCTACCTGTGGGATGTTGCTATACAGAATCTTTACAGGTACTCCATCCACAAACCACGTCAGCTTATCAGGTTTCCATTCCAGTTCGATGGTTGTTAAGCGTTGAGTCATTTTTGATTTCCTGGAACTGGTATTTTTATAATGGTCTTTAACGTAATTGGTGCCCCAGTGATTCGTAAATTCAGCTTTGATTTTTTTTCTGGTGTTAAAAAGCTCGAAAATATCAGTTTCGTTAATGTCTTTTATTGGGTCTTTTAACCAGGCAGCAAAAGTAGTTTGCTTTACATTGTCCACCTTAAAGCTGATCCGGAATCTTCCAAATTTATAGGTTTCCTTGGAGTAAAACATTACGCCTGAAAAGGGATAAGTCACCGCAAAAGGATCCGTGCCCTGAGTATATTGTGCCACAAGGTTGAGTTCAAGTTTTCCATTTTTCGGGTGAACATTCTTTGCATCGTACGAGTATCTGTTTCTTTCATCACTCCCTTTATTAACAAACCATCCATTGTTCCATCGCTCCCAGAATCCTTCAGAATTATCAAATGTTTCACGGAATTTGTAATTACCGGGTTGAATAAGTTTTTTCTTCTTAACGAAAGCATTCATTACCCACAAATAAGAGTTAACAATACCTGTTTTAAATTTTTTGTTTTTTGCCATGGTTTGGATTTTTTAACCGGGTTTTTACTCAAAATCGGGACATTAGCTTGAAGTAAAGGTAATGTTTTTTTTACAAAAAGCGGATGGAAAGATTGGAAACGGATAGACATAAAAAAAGCCACGCAATTTGCGTAGCTTAAGCGGTCCGGACGAGACTCGAACTCGCGACCCCCTGCGTGACAGGCAGGTATTCTAACCAACTGAACTACCGGACCAACTTTTTTTGAAGAACTATCTCGCTAAAGCGGTTGCAAAGATAATATTATTTTTTACTGACCAAATTTTTTGACGATTATTTCAAAGTTTTTTCTTAAAAAAGTGTTAATATTTGATTAGCGAGTATTTATATAATTAGATTTGTGCATTCTTTAAATCAAGAAAACTCAAATACTATGAAAAAACTGCTTTTATTACTAACATTTTTCATCCTCCTGATCTTACCTGGTTTTGGCCAGACGATGATCTGGGATGAAGAGTTCCTCGAAATGCCTCCCGGATGGGACTTTGAAGGGAACTGGGGCGTTGAAAATTCAAACCTGTTGCTTTATTACTACCCTATTACAGAAAACTTTGATTTTCATGCAGAGTCTTATGAAGTGGATATCCCTGCAAATGGCGGTGAATTGACGATCAGTCAGTTTGTGGATGTTTATCTCAGCCATGTCACCAATGAAAAAACAGAAATTACTATAACTCATTCGGGCGGAGAAGATGTTCTCTGGACTTACGAATTGTTGAACGGTGCATGGGGAAGCTATGGTGGTGTTGATCTTTCATTTGATATGGAAGCTTATGCAGGAGAAACTGTTAAGCTAAAGTTCAGGTCATGGGGAGCAACAACCGGTTCATTATGGGGCTGGTATATTTATTCCGTTAACTTGCTGGCAACTTTTGACCATGAATTGACGGCAGTTGAGATTTCAGGCCCAACAAACCTCTATCCCAACGTTGATGGCAACTGGCAGGTTGAAGTAAAAAATATCGGCCTTGAAACAGAGAATGGGTTTATGGTAAAACTATACAGCTACAAAGAAGAAGGAGATGTAGCAATGGTGGAGTTTGACCAGACAATAAGTCCTGGAGAAACTGTAAGTGTTGATTTTACATGGTCTTCAGAGGTGCTGCATAATACTTGTATGTATGCAGATATTATTTCTGAAACGGATGAATATCTGGTAAATAACCGAACCGAGGATCATTTCCTCAGAATTGAACCTGAATATGATTACATTGTTTTATTATGGAATAATGACAATGGAATTGAAACCATTTTTAATCCTGAAACCGGTATTAAAGAACAAGCTCATAAGAGTTTGGTGAGGGCATTGAATATTGCTGGCATTCCATATGATTTGGTTCAGTCATTACCAAACGATTTATCTGGGTACGACCTTGTCATCAGCACGATGGGGACGTATTGCCTCAGTTGAGGTATGACCCCGCCGGGTTCTGTAAATTCAGCAGACCAGGCAAAGCTTATCGATTACCTCGAAAACAATGGTGGTAAATTGTATATTGAAAGTGTGAATATTGGTGTTGATCATTTTGGAACGGATTTCCTTGAGACATTAGGAATCAAATACAAGAATGATGGCGATTTTGGAGAGGTGGCCACATTAACTTCTCAATCAGAAACTTTGGTTAAGGATATTGATTTTAATTACGGAGGTGGTGATGATGCCCATTACAGTGTTGATGAACTGTTAGGAAACACGGCTACTCCACTCTATAATTGTGAAGATGATATTTCCAGAATGTTTTACCTGGAAATTGATGCTTACAAAGCCATTTCATCATCGGTAGCATTGGGAGCCTTTAAGGATAGCGATAGTCTGGCAATGAAAGTCTATTTAATGGCAGAAATTGTAAACTATTTCCTTGGGATAACAACGATAACCGACATTCAGGAATTTTTTACCGGTATAGATGGAATGGAAGTAAAAGCCTATCCTAATCCATTTACTGAGAATATTAATATTTCATTTGACCTTGACAAAACTGCCGATGTTAGCATTCGTATTTTTGACGAAACAGGACGGATGGTCAACAATCTGTTTGAAGGTAACCTTTCAAATGGAAACCATTCATTTGCCTGGGCAGGTAATTCACAATTTGGTGACAGGGTAAACAATGGAGTTTATTTTTATAGTCTTGTTATCAATGGTAAATCCAAATCTGGTAAAATTTTATTAACCAGGTAAAAAATAGAAAATTTGATGTATTGTTAAGGGAAGCTGTTTTGGCTTCCCTTTTTGTTTGGGGAATATTTTTTTAAAAAATCGCAATCAATACAACCATGTTTTCTGAAAAAATAATACTTTAGTGCGCCTTTTAAAATGCATTAACATAAGGTCACTATTGAATCCGGATGCACATTTGAATCCGGATGCACATTTGTTACAGAGAGGATGGAACTGGTGTTTCAGTTGGTCTTCAAAACCAATAACAGACGGATAACACCGGCTGTGGCAGGTTCGATTCCTGCTCTCTCTGCTTTTTTGTGAGACTCAAATTTCAAGCATGAGTGTGTTGTCCGAAGGAATCCCATGGGGAAATTTGTAAGTTTCACTTCTGCCTGGCAGCAGGCAGGAATCACAAATAGCGGAGCGAATCGGGATAAATAAGATTACAATTACCTTTTGCGGTTTAAAAATGGATATTTTGCATAGGTTCCGCTATCACTCTGCGTGAATAAGTTTATTAACCAAACCTACTGTTCAATTGAAAGATTCAAAAAAACCAAACCGGCCTGTTAACTATAATTTTAGTAAGCTTCCCGGTGTGGATACCCTACTTGCAGATGAAAAGGTTAAGTTTTTATTGCAAAAAAATCCATCTGAATTAATTTCTTTTCTAATTAAAGATGTTTTAAAGCAGGTTCGTAGTTCAGTTGCTGAGGGAGAAACTGTATCTAACCGGGATGAGATCATCGCTTTGGTTACAACAAGGTTAAATGCAATCAGGAACAAGAGCCTGAAACCGGTGATCAATGCCACGGGTGTAATCATCCATACAAACCTGGGCAGGTCTCCTTTTGGAAAAGCCTTGTTGGACGATGCCAGTGAAATTCTTAACGGCTACAGTAACCTTGAATATGATTTGGATAATGCAAAGAGGGGCTCGCGATATGTTCATGTAACGGAAATTCTGAAATATTTGACAGGAGCTGAAGATGTACTTGTTGTAAATAACAATGCTGCAGCCATCATGCTGGTTTTACGTGCCTTTGCAAAGGATCGCGAGGTGGTAATATCACGTGGTGAATTGATTGAAATTGGCGGATCCTTCAGGATGCCGGATATTATGAAAACCTCGGATTGTGAGATGATAGAAGTGGGGACCACAAACAAAACGAGCATTACTGATTATAAAAATGCTGTTAACAAAAATACTGCCCTTTTATTAAAAGTTCATCAGTCGAATTATGTAATAAAAGGATTTACCCACGAAGCTTCACTTACAGACCTTGTTAAATTGAACAAAGAAACCGGTGTTCCGGTGGTTTATGATATGGGCTCTGGTTTATTACGAAAACCTCAATTAGCGGTTTTGAAGGATGAACCCGATGTAAGAACAACCCTGGCCACTGGCATTGATCTGGTTACTTTCAGTGGAGATAAATTGCTTGGTGGGCCACAGGCAGGAATCATTGCCGGGAAAGCTGAATTTATCAAGAAACTTAAAAACGAACCGATGACCCGTGCCTTGCGTGTCGGAAAAGAAACCCTAGCGCTTTTGGAATCTCTTTGTGTTCGATACCTTGATGAGCAGGACTTTTTCAAATACAGCCCAATCTATCAAATGATGACAGCTTCATTGACAGATCTAAAGGCAAAGGCCGAGCGTCTTAATACGCTTTTGTCAAATGGTGGATTACACACACAAGTTGTAGATAGTTGTGGACAGCCAGGTGGTGGATCCCTCCCTGATGAAACAATTGAAAGTTTTGCCGTTCAGGTAAGTTTGGAAGAGGGATCGAGAAAGGAAAAAACCGAATTTGCTGAAGCTATGTACCAAAAGCTTTTAAAACATGAAAAGCCAGTTCTTGGTGTATTGCGAAAAGGAAAGTTGATTTTTGATATCCTGGCCATTGATGATAATCAGTTAGAGCTTGTTGCAGAAATTATGTCGAAAATGTATAAGGAGGTGACATCAAATGATTAAGCATCTGATCATGGGCACTGCAGGCCATGTTGATCATGGGAAGACTGCTTTAATTGCGGCGCTTACCGGTATTGAGTGTGATACGCATAAAGAAGAAAAAGCCCGCGGGATTACTATAAACCTGGGTTTTGCCCATCTAGAACTAGATGGAGATATTTCCTTGGGAATTGTAGATGTTCCCGGTCACAAGGACTTTATTAAAACTATGGTTGCCGGTGCTTACGGAATTGATTTTGTTTTATTGGTAATTGCTTCCGATAGTGGGATCATGCCACAAACCAGGGAGCATCTCAATATTCTTCAAATGTTGGGTGTGAGGCAAGGCCTTGTGGCATTGACGAAAACCGACCTTGTGGATGAAGAAATGCAAGAACTGGCCAAAATGGAGATCATGGATTACCTTGATAAGACCTCCCTAAAGGATGCTGCTATTGTTCCTGTTTCCTCTGTTACCGGTGAAGGAATTGCTGAATTGAAAAGTGAGATAAATGCAATTGCTCAACAAACGTCAGCGAAAAAAGCTGGCAATGTTTTTAGGATGTATATTGACAGGTATTTTAATGTAAAAGGTCACGGATTGGTTGTAACCGGATCGGTACTTAATGGTAAAATTTCTGTTGGAAGTGATTTGTATCCTTTTCCAGGTAAGGGTGAAAAGTTAAAGGTCAGAAGTATTGAACGCCATGGAGAATCAGTTGAACAGGTAGATGCCGGTGACCGTGCAGCACTGAACATAGCTGGAATGAAACAGGCTGATTTTGAACGGGGAATGCTGTTGCTTGGAAAACAAATGGAAGCAGTAGACATGGTTGATGCCCGTCTTGAACTTTTTGATGGCCATGTCAATCTGGGAATATGGTCACATGTTATTTTTCATACCGGAACTTTTTATAGCAAGGCTCGTATTCATTTGCTGGATAAGGATGTGTTGAAGGGTGGGGAGTCTGGGATTGTTCAGGTTCACCTTGAAAAACCCTCGATCTTGTTAACCAAAGATAAGTTCATCATAAGAAATTCATCCAATGATTTGACACTGGGCGGAGGTACCATTGTTGACGAGAATCCTCTGCACCATAAGCGCAGAACCGATAAACTTGCCCAAAGTCTTCAGCAATTAGTTGATGCCATGCTTGATGAGGAAAACCTTCAGGGCTTGATTTTGTTCGAAGTCGAGAAGAATGAAAAAACATTTCAACTAAAAACTTTATCAGAAAAGATTGATGTCCCTGCTCAAGAAATCAAGGACATGATTACTGATGGGCAAATTTCTGGCTTGGAAATTTTAGGTCTGGATGGTATTGATTACCTGGTTTCTGAAAAGTACCGACATCAAATTGCTGATAGAATTATTGAAATTCTGACTGAATGGCATAAGAATAATCCATTGTTTGCCAGAGGATATGAATTAAAAGAATTATCAGGTAAAACCAGCCTGGTTACTGCCTTTGGATTGCAGTTCCTGCAAAATCAACTTGAGTTGATGTTGGATGATAAGAAATTAAAAAAGGTGGGGCCAACATGGTCACTGATGGATCATAAAGTAAAAATTGATCCCAGGACAAAGGATCAACTCGAATGGTTGGAGGACAAAATTCATGGTTTTGGAATGCAAAGGCCAACCTTAAAAGAGTTAGAGGCCGTGGCCAACCAGGAAAAAATCAAC
>Ga0070729_10001301_pt1 | contig 39792 bp, 27 predicted proteins | sample tdDd472_FD_66725 | JGI IMG/M metagenome (GOLD analysis project Ga0070729, IMG submission 66725) | Marine sediment microbial communities from the Atlantic coast under amendment with organic carbon and nitrate - tdDd47.2 | ecosystem: Environmental > Aquatic > Marine > Coastal > Sediment | place...
ATAACTTCCCGAACCATGACGGGAACATGCTGCTTTTCAACCATGTCAAATTCCCAACTCCTCGAGATCCAGTTCGGTCAGTTCCTCGGGCCTCATGTCGTCTGTCAACTCTGCGGCGGGATAAACATCGAGATGATCCATACACCCCAGTAACACAACTTCGTCTGGGTGATTCATCAAATCTCGCTGAATCGGCTTTAGCGGAATTCGCCCCTGAGCATCCATTTCGACTTCTGACCCGAAATAATGTACGCGTTTATCAAAAGCTCTTCGCTTGGGGTGCAATCTCCCCAACTCGAGCACTTTGGCTTCTATTGATTCCCATACCGGCAGTGGATACAGGCTGAGCGAATCATTGGTTACAGCAGTCGCAAACAGGGTTTTCAAGTTGGCACTGTCCAACGCCCGTTTAAACTTAGCGGGAATCTTCAATCTTCCCTTGTCGTCAATTCGGGCCGTCTCGTGCCCGCGAAAGGTAACCATATCTCCCTGCCCATGTCTGCCTGATTGGCATAATCCACAAGTTAAACCACAATTTCCCAAAAATCAATGTTTTTTGTCCATTTTTTTCCACTTTACTCCACTTTTTAGACTTTCGGGTTGATTTTGTGGGCTGGCGCACAGTCACTAATCCTGGCTTGAGGGAAGTCAACCACCTTGTTTGGGAAATTTCACGCCAAAAAGAGGGGGAAAACCGCCGTCTTAGCTGTGTTTTCAGGTTCACATAACGACTCAATGACCTTTTCCGAACAACATGCATTCAGGCAAGCAATCCACTTGACAGGAAGCCAATCGTCCTCCAAAGTAGGCGGTCTTATGGTTTATATCCTTATTACCTCCCTCATCTGGGCATTTTCCTTCCCTTTGATCAAGGCCCATTTGAGCCAATTCGACTCGACCGTAATTGCATTTTGCCGCATGGCCATTTCCTTTCTAGTATTCCTTCCCTTCATGGAACTACGGTGGAACCACCGTGCCATGCGCCAGTTTGTTATTGGAGCCCTGCAATTTGGGCTCATGTATGTCCTTTACATCCGTAGCTTCCGCTATCTTCAAGGTCATCAGGTCGCCCTTTTGACCATCACCACTCCTGTTTTTGTGGTTCTGTTCGCAGGCCTTTTTCAACGCACCTGGAAACCATCACACTGGTGGGCAAGCCTACTTGTCATCCTCGGTTCGGGCCTTTTGGTACCCTGGTCCCTTGAATCAACACTCCAGGTTCAGGGTATTTTGTTGCTCCAGGCAGCCAACGCCTGTTTCGCGTGCGGGCAAATTCTTCAGAAACGCTGGGAGTCGAAGAAGCTCCATCGCACCTTTGGTTGGTCGTACCTGGGCGGTCTCCTGGTACCTTTCTTTTTCCTCGTGGTCGAGAGCGGATTTAACCCACAAACATGGAGTTCATTTGCTCAGCTTGACCTTAAGGCATGGACCGTTTTGGTTTACCTTGGAATCATTGCATCTGGCCTCGGCTTTTACCTGTGGAATCGAGGTGTGTGCCAAATCAATTCGGGTCTGGTTTCGATTGCCAATAACCTGAAAATTCCTCTCAGTGTCATGGTGGCCTACCTACTTTTTCGCGAAGAGGTAGATTGGATACGTCTAGGGCTGAGTTCTTTGGCCTTTCTCGGGGCATTCCTCATGGTGAAGAGACCCCCAAAGCCCTGATCGATTTGCCTGGAACCATTGTTGGGCAAAAGAGCCCCACCCCCTAGAGCAAGTGAAAAACCGAAAAGAAATCCGAGCGTTACACTTTGAAGGTACCGACGAGTTCCATCAGCTGGTCGGCCAACTTGGCCATTTTCTTGCTCGATTCAGATGTCCTGGAAGATCCACTCGCACTCACCTGAGCGGACTCTTTTATATCTTCGACATGAGATTCAATTGCATCAGCAGCTCGGCCCTGGCCTTCGGTGGCGCTTTCATTTTCAGCATTGCTGCGGTGCAACCCTTCTACTGCTGCCGTTATCTGGTCCAGAGCTTCTCGAACTTTATGGCTTTCCTGAACCGCCTGTTCCACCCGGTTACGGCTCGCCAACATAATATCAACAGCCTGCCCCACCCCGGTCTGCAATTCAAAAATGGAATTTCCAATATCGGAAGTAGCCTCTTCGGTCCGTTTAGCCAGGACCCGCACCTCTTCTGCAACAACGGCAAACCCTTTGCCATGTTCCCCTGAACGCGCAGCTTCTATAGCGGCGTTTAAGGAAAGCAGATTGGTTTGAGCCGCAATCTCGCGAATCACATCGACGACCTGGTTAATGCTATCGCTTCGTTTTGAGAGTTCCTGGGTTACCTGTACCGTATTTTGCAGTTCCTGGTTCAACACATCGATTGAATGGGCGGCCTGATTCACCTGGTCACGCCCTTCACCAGCCAGTTGGAGGGCATTATTAGCTGCTTCGGCCACCTCATGCGTATTTGCGCACACCTGCCTTACGGATCCACCTAATTCATGAACGGACTGGGCGACAGATTGGGTATTCTCCATCTGCCGATCAATCATTTTGCTGCTTTCATCTGCAATGGTTTCAACCTGTTTGGCCTGATCAGCGACCTCACCAGCCGTCTTTTTGACTTCTTGAATCAGGGTGTTGACTCGCTTTGACATGGCATTGAACGCATCACGCAGTGCAAGCATTTCGTCTTTACTTTGAATCTCAGCCTGAACGGTAAGATCGCCCTCTGCCATGGCTTGTGAAACCTGGCTAAGTCTGTCGATGGTTACCTGAACCGAATTAATGAGTGCAAAGGAAAGAAACACAGCGGCTCCAACCAAGAGAACAAGCACGCCCAACATAAAAAGAAGGGCAATATAGAGGCCTCGAACCCGCTGATTAAGGATGGTATCCAGTTGCATATGGACCTGTTGTGAGAAATCTCCGATGGCAGAACGCTGTGCTTCCACCTTACCCATGAAGGCAGAATCTGCAATTGAGATTTCAATCGCCTCAATAATCTCCTCGAGAAGCGTTTCCGAAATGGCAGGTAAAACGGCGATGGCCTTGGCGGCGGGCTCTTTCAGGGTGGCCTCTGCTTGAGGCGCCAAATTAATCGCATAGTTTATTGCTTGCGCCATCAAGGCTTCCTGATTGTAGAGCTCATCGACCACCCGGTCCAACGAATCGTAGGTAAGGGAGGTGGGATTAACCTGGGCAATCGCAAATCGTCCGAAGCTACGTGCCTTACTTGTCAAAATATGGAGTTCCGGAATGCGGTTGGTCATAAGGCTCCCGAGATAGTAGGCACCGATTTCCTGATCGTTGATTAATCCACTGACATTGGAGAGCGTGTTGAACAAGGATTTCACCTGAACCCCGAGCGGTTCATACATACCGTAGATTTCCTCAGGATTGGCCATTGTTGTCACCGTATTGGAAGCCTGCGCCTCGAATTGTTCCTGAAACGCCTGAATATTGGAATTCCAAACACCTTGTCGGTCTCCAGAGATCCGCGTATTGAGGAGCAGGTCAATTTTCCGCCTGATTGCGGCACGAGAATCGTCCAACTCCTTGGAGGCAGCGGTGTTCGACTGGTCAATACTCAACATCATCTGAAGGTCAACAAAATGATGGAATTCCTCTTGCAGATGTTCTAATTCAACTAACCTGTCAAGGGCGCGAATTTCTTTTTTTGTGCGCCTGATATCCGAAACGGAAGAAAAAACGAGAACAATTGTAAGCACGAGCGTCGGCACAAAGAACACAGAACCAACGAGAGCCAGTTTGGAGCGATATTTCAGGCGATTCATCAACTGTACGGCTCGGCCCATGACGCTCTGCAACAAATCGTTCATGATACCACCTCCATTCAACTATATCGGAATGTTTGGACAAAGCATTAGTAGGTTGATCAGGTTTTTTCAAATTCCAAACCTACACCTATTTTTGTCGTGCCTGCACTCCAAAATCGAAGGCAGCAGGAGGTGCTACCAGTCATACAAGTTTGTTAGATTATCCAAATAGCTGCCTTGAGGTAATCATTGGACGGGCGATTGTCGCAATTTAAGCGATTCCCCGAAACTCTTCCGATCCGATTATCCTGATAGGCTGGCAGAAAGCCTGAATTATTTCAAGGATTTGCAGGGATCATTTCAATGTTATACAAGTGGACATCCTCAAATGGTTTACTCGGAGGATTTCCATAGGCCCCTGTTGTTCCAACTAGCCCAATGGCATCAACAACCTCTTGCCCCTTAATGACATTTCCAAAAACGGTGTAGTCCTTGTTCAACTGTTTGACATGATCGAGACAGATATAGAATTGAGAATCGGCCGAGTCACGTTCATCGGTTCGCGCCATTCCTACCGCGTATTTGCGATGCTTGACAAAAGGCGACCATTCCACGTCGAGCGTATAACCGCTGCCACCGGTTCCATCTCCTTTTGGATCGCCCGTTTGAATGACAAAGCCACGCGCAACTCGATGAAAGATCATGTCTTTGTAGAATCCTTCTGCAACTAGAATGGCGAAGTTGGCCGCATGATTAGGAGCTTCCGCCGGGTATAGCTGCATGTCGATATCGCCCATCGATGTTTTCAAACGAAATGTGGCATGAAGGTCTGGAAGGTCAAGATTAGAAACCTTGATAGATTTCGCTTTAATATCAAAGTTGTCATTTTGGAACAGCACATCGAACTCGCCACCCTCGACCATTTGTGGATACAAGAGCGTTAAATCGATTCGTCGGTCTATGTGCCCATTGAGCCGGATAAATTCGATATTGGAGAACATCGCTTTTTCCGCAAAGGTTTTATTTTGTTCAAGAAGGGTTCCATCTTTAAAAACTTTGATCGGTGTAAGAATGTTGGGAAGATATTTCACTTTCAATTCACGCGCTGCGTTATTGCCGACTCTTACCGTCACAATTACTTTTTCATCTTTGGCGAACAGGGTTCGTTCCTGTTGAATGGAAATCCCATAAGGTAGGATTTTTGGACTATCGAACAACAGCATACAACAAATCAAGACGGACATATCTTCTCCTCAAATACCCCAGTTAACGCCCATTACCATAGCAAAAGGCAGATCTTTTTTCATCGCAAATATCCTTAGGGCAGCAACAACATGGCATCACCATAGGAGTAAAACCGATAGGGACCTCGCAGAGCATGCTCATAGAGCTGCATGATGCGCTCGTGTCCCATGAGGGCGGAAACCAGAAGCATTAACGTGGATCCCGGAAGATGGAAATTGGTTATCAATCCGTCAATCGCTTTAAACTGATAAGGCGGATAAATGTAGAGGTCTGTCTGGCCGGGCCCCGGATGGAACCGGCCGTCACGAATACAAGACTCCAGACAACGCGTGGAGGTCGTACCAACGGCAATCAGGCGCCTTCCCTCTTCCTTCACAGCATTGAGAATACGTGCCTGGTCATCCGCGAGTACATAGTATTCTGAGTCCATTTTGTGTTCACGGATATCATCGACTGAGATCGGTTTAAATGTCCCGATACCCACATGGTGGGTCAATTTGCAAATTTGTACACCACGCTCCTCTAATTCTTGCAGCTGCGCCTCGGTGAAGTGAAGACCAGCCGTGGGCGCCGCCACCGCGCCCGCATCCCGGGCGAACACCGTTTGGTAACGCTCAAGATCCTGAGAAGTAGGCCCAGCCTCCCTTTTAATATAGGGTGGCAGCGGAACTTCCCCATCTTTTTCGAGCACGTGAAACAGGTCGTCCCGATTGGAAAAAGCCAAAACCCCGCGACCAAATTCACCCTTCTCGATCAGATCCACTTCCAAACCCGCTTTGGGAAAAAACAGTTTCATGCCCACCTTTAGACGCCGAGCTGGTTTAAGAAGTACAGGAATTTCAAGGCCCGTCGAGGTAATGTCGAGAATAAAAACCTCGATCCGAAGACCGTTCTCCTTTTGTGCAAAACAGCGCGCGTTCATGACCCGGGTCTGGTTGAGAACCAAGCAGTCCCCTGACCTCAAAAAACTGCCCAATTGATTGAAAATACTGTCAGTTGTCTCTTCCCGGCCTTCTGCAACCAGCAAAAGTGACTCGCTTCGCTTTGCAGCGGGATTCTGCGCAATTCGCCCCTCGGGGAGCTCAAATCCAAAACTTGTTCGTCTGTAATCCATTTAACACAATCCGAAAAAAAAAATGGCATTGGCTGGAAATAGGTGCATTTCCACTAAAACGTACTATAATACTGCTTTAGGTGATTACAAAGCAATAAAAGGGGGATGGTATCGTGTTTAAACCAATCTTTTTTTGGCTGGTCGCTCTGCCAGGCGCACTTGGACTTGCACAATTTCTTCAATATGCTCCGGATCTGAGATGGCAGGATGACATCAAATCCCAAATCGGTTTTGCCAATCCCAACAAATTTGCTGTCACGGTAGAACTCACCGGATTTACCAAGGACGGAAGTGCCTTGCCATCCGTTACCGTAGCCCTTCCAGCACTTGGCCGCCAAAGCGCTTCGGTACTGGCCTTATTTGGGCGCGGAGATGTCGCTTATCTACAATCGGAATCACCTGTGGAGATCGGTGCCTATATCCTATACGAATCATCCGATGATATTTCCATGGTCCCCTTCTCTCCGGCCCCAGGGCGTAGAATGTTTATCCCCCATATCGCCCGCGATACCGACCTGTTTTACACGCAAACGACTATCGCAAATTTCAGTCAATCGGCGCTACCACTTTTGTCCCAACCCTACGCTGACACGCTTGAGGATACCCCCTTTCGTCTCGAGGAACTCCAATTGGAACCCGCCACGGCAGAAAACGCCTGGACCCAGTTTTTCTACGATCAAATCTATGGCGATCAAACATCCCAGCTTCAGTGGGATATCATCACAACGACGGCTGACCAGGGTCTCGTGGGAGTGGAACACTTTGGAAAAGCCGGCACGCAGCGAGCCAGCCTGAGCCTTCCTCGCTCACCCTTCCAGGAGATGATCATCAGCCATATCTCTCACGACCGCGCCCACTTCTGGACGGGTCTGGTCCTGGTGAACACTAAAAATGGTGTCGTTCCAGTGGACATTGAGTCGTTTATGGAAGACGGCACACCTTTCCAACAATTGCACTTTGAGCTCGGCCCCTACGAAAAACGCACCTTCCTCATAGGAGAGGACGAAGAACTGGGTATTTCTGATGTGGCCAGTTGGTTGAGGGTCCTACCCTATGAACAGGCGCTGGTGGGTTATCAAATCTTTGGAACACCTGACCAAACGTTCCTTTCCGGCATGGAACCCGCCATGATTCCAACAAATATGGTCACACTACCTCACATGCCTACCAACGCCAATCAATGGAGCGGTTTCGGTATCATTAATCCTACCGACGAAGATATTTGCGTTCAGATCGGTGGTCTTGACAATGAAGGCCATGTGGTCGATGTCTACGACTGCAAACGCCTGGAGCCCAACTCCAAATTCATATCAACGGTCGAAGACATGTTTGGCGATAAGGCCTGGAACATTTCCTGGGTTCGGCTCAACACCGACCGGGGAACCATGTCCGCCTTCTCACTGGTTGGAGATCGAGATCGAACCCAATTGGCAGGGCTTCAGGGCATTTCCACGTTCAACCGTGGTGGGACCCTATTCTCTGCAAACTTTGAGCACGATTCCATCGACACGCTCGTAGACCAGGGTTGGCAAGAGACCCAGTTCGATGAAACCCTGCCCTACTGGTGGTTGGACAACTTCACCATCGAATCCTACTATGAGGCTGTTAATGGCGTAAAACATCTGCAATGTCACCGCCTGCCTTACGACAACCAATTCTTCGGATTTGTGGATACCGTGGCATTTGTATCACCCTTTTTCGAAATCCCGGCCGATGAAGAGGAGCTTTATCTCAGCTTCAACCTGAGACTGATCGACCCCGAATACGCCAATGAGCATGCGATCTATGCCGTAATATGGCGCGAAGAGGGCACATCTCAATGGAATTGGGTAGGAATGGATGGCGCCTTCATTCAGTATAGCATGGCGAATAAGTGGGGCTTCACCACCACCCAACACTGGAATGGGGAAGCCCACCTGATGACACCTTGGATGCCGTTTGAAACGCAACTGCCGTCTAACCTCGCAGGTAAACGCATTCAGATTGGGCTCTTCTATGATCTTCCCGTCGAACACCAGGAACCGGACGTTCCAACCTCCTATCTCTGGGCGGATCTAATTCGAATTACCACCGATTCTGTGGTTCCCGACTTCTACCGAACACGAGTTCGAATGGGCGAAGGCCGGGGCGAAGGCGTTTTCTACTACGACATTCCTTAACATGTCTCAAAGATTGGAGACTCGATGCGACAGCATAAGATAATTCGAGTCTTCAAGCTCAACATAGACCAAACGGTATTGGGCTCTGTGTCAAACTACAAAAACCCGAATTAAAGTCCACCGGAGAATAGGGCATTAGGCCTTGATGGACTATTAATTATGAAGATCATCACAGAAGCAGTCCACATCAGAACGTCTCAAACTTGATTTACGAGTTCAAAAGTCATCCCAGAGCCTGTCAAAAACAAAAAGCCCTCACTCCGTAGGAATGAGGGCTTTTATCTATTAAGAGGAAATTCTATCAGGCGCGGTTCTTACGCATGAGAATGAGACCTGCACCGAGGAGCAGAACCACAAATGCGGCCAAAGCGAAATAACCCATGGTGGGAACGGGATTGTATTCGACTCCAGATATAAGGAACGGTAGGCCTTGCTCTGCTGCCGTACCTCCGTCTACCAGGGGATCAAACGTCACCCCAGCATCCAAGGATTGCAGGCCGTTTCCGGTTGTCGTAACACCATTAATGGTAATGGGTGGCGCCCAGGGACCAGATGATAAAGAACCATCCGATTGCCAATCCAGCCAGTAGGTACCAGGAGGTAAATGGGTAGCCACTGTTACGGTATTTGCCATAATTGGACGGTCGGAAGACTGCCCTGTTGTGGTTTCGCTAACACGATAAATTCCCGTCCACATTGAACTGGCCAACACGTTGGTCACAGTATCACCCCAAACCAGGGCACGGGTGGGCGTTCCGGGAGGAGCATCCCAGATCTGCAGATTCACGGCGGTAATGGTCGATGTCGTAGAGCTACCCGTTTGGTAGGCGTAAAACGTAATGGTGTCAATGACCCAACCAGGCTCTGGTACTAAAAAGTCGTCTGCGACTCGGTTATCAAAAGCCACCTGGTGGCCAAAACCCAACGTCGTCATACTCAAAGATCCCTGGACAACACTCTCGTCGGCGCCACCTACACCTGTACCGGGGGAGTTGATAAGAGGTCCGTTTTCATAAAGAATGGCTTCAGGTGCGAAGATTGATCCTGGCTGAGCAGGTGTTGAGGAAACAGCTTCGTTCGGGTTGACCTCTTCTCTATTTTGAGACAAAACCGGAAAAAGAAATAGACAAGTCAATGCAATGAAAGCGATTTTTTTCATCGTTTTCTCCTTAGCGATAGTCAGCTTTGGATTTACAAATGAGATTGATAGATTCGTTAATGCATAATATTACAAAGAAACCCAAATGACAAACTATTGATTTCCTATCTGCAATAAAAAAAGGGTGCCCATCCACCAAAATTACCACAGACATTTAGGATTTATGAGTCGGACAAAGGACGCGATTGTGGCCTCCGGGCAAAGATGAGTAACGCTCCCTAAAGCAGCTACCAAAGCAATAACTTGGCGGTGCTTAATAAAAAAAGGCTGTGAGAATCAATAAGCGAGAGGCCCATGGTATCAGGGACGTTAATGGTTCAACCATAAAATCAGGTGCCCCTGCCAGCCCCCCGTCCATGCGACTGAACTCAATAGCTCAAGGCTCTTGAACGGTTTTTAAAAAAAGAAAACCCTCACTCCCGCTGAGAGTGAGGGTTTTTCAGAGAAAAGTTTGATTATCTAGTTAGACACGATTGCGACGCATGAGGAAGATACCCGCTGCGATCAGAAGCACAACGAATGCCGCCATGCCGTACTCACCGAGGGTGGGAACCATAATTGCAAACTCAGAAATATCGAAACCAACTACTGTGTCGGCACCCGTCGCACAAACGTACAGGACGTCACCAACTACGGCAAGACCTTCACCGGTGCCGAAACCAGCAGCACTCGTTCCGCCGAAGTTTCCGACTTCATTAAATGAGGTGTCGTAACGTCTCACCAAGTCGGTGCCACTGTCGTAGATCCAGTAGTAATCATAGGCAAATGCGATACCGTCTTGGGAGCTTCCGTTGATAGGAAAGGTGCCCAAAAGGGTACCAGCAGTGGTGTATTCGGCGACATAGTTTTCACCTGAACCACTGACAACATACAAATTCCCAGTATTGGGGTTGTAGGTAATACCTTCGGGAAAGGTGGTCTCGGTTGCGACACTGAAGGAACCAGTTTGAGTACCCGCACTATTAAAGATGATTACCGCATCGGAAGTTGTATCGGTTTGATAGATGTTAACACCATCCGTTGTAATACCAATCGGGTTTCCTACCCCGGCAAAACTGCTGGAAACGGAGCCGGTCAAATCCATGAAATTGATGGAACCGTCACCTATATCGGTGATCAAAAGACCACCATTGCCATCGTGTTCCAAGCCAACGGGTGTTCCACCAGCTGTACCGGTTGCGAAGGAAGTGACTACATCGCCAGTTGCGCGAGTGGCGGTTCCTTGAATGTTATTATTGGGATCATCTTGCTGTGCGAGACCACTGAGGGAAACCAATGCACACGCTGCAAAAAAGAAACATAATTTTTTATACATATTTTCTCCTAAATTGGGATTCAAATTTTTGAATGCTATTCCTTGAGCTTATATGTAACACAAAACCATCACTAGGCCAAACACTTTTTAGAAAAATGCCACTATCACCCCTGACAGGACCTGTTTGTCGTTGGGAACACCGACTAAATGGAATAATGAAGACCTATTCCTGAACACTGTTGGTGCTTTTTTTTGCGAAAACAAAACTTCGTCAACTTGGAGATTTTGAACCCCAAACACTCTTTAGACCATAGTATCGAAGTCCTGGAAACAATCCAAAAACTAAATACCCCTAAAGAAGTGTCCATCCATTAGCTTGCTTCAAAATGGCCGTGTTTCCTATCCACTGGAATTCATGTGACCTCAAATCACTAAAACAGCTTGAGGAACACGAGCTGGCCAGTTACATCGCCTGCTTCATTTTCAAGATCGGCCTCCAGACCATATCCGACCTCAACCCGAATGACGGTCTTCCACGGACCGATCATATTGACGTTGACGCCAATGCCCATCAGATCCACAGGCGATCCGTCAGCTGTTGCATCGACGCCATAGAGGTCGTCCTGCCAAGCTCGGGCCACATCGAAGCGAACCCCAAGCTGAAATAATTCCTTAACGCCGCGTTGATAACCCGCCCGTAGCCGGACAGCCTGACTGGCTTCGATACCGGACGTGCCAAACCCCGCCACATGATTCTCAAAGAATCCGAACCCAAAACTGGAAAAACGGTCTAAATCCCATCCTTTCAGGTAGCTGGCGCTGAACCGAAGCGTTTGAAACTTTGGTAATTTCATGGAGTAGCTGGAATCCCACTCCAATTTCCGATAGGAATCGAAAAGTGGGGCCTGGTCATCAGGAAATCCCCAGGCTTGCCAATCGCTGCGCTTCACGAAACGGTAATCCAAGTGGGATGAAACGCGTCCGCGATTGAAAAACAGGTCCATTTTGGCCTGGTTCTCGAAATGACTTGAAGGCAGCACAAAAGACTCCTCCATGTCGTCTCCCTCCTTAAAATCGATGTAGCGCGTAGCGAGATTGGCCTCCATTTTGAAGAAAGGCCCCATTGGGATTCCCAAGGTCAAATTAAAGGATTCTGTTAATTTCTCGACCTCTTCGGTCAATACTTCTTCCCCGTTTCGATAAACCGAATCGGAAAAATAGAGCGCAGAGACAAAGAGTTCTGCACTCAAGTCCCATCCCTTGCCGAGAAAGTTATTGTGAGAAAGGATCACATCGTTAATCGCGCCTGCTAAGAACACATTGGTTTGATAGCCTTTGCCGAGGAAATCCAGATCGACATAGTTAAAACCGGCCAACGGAACCGGATAATCCATCCCCGGATCGTAGAGCACACCACCTACCACAAATTTCTGACGTGTAAAGACCTGATCCGAGACGATGCGTTTGCCGTCTTTTCCAGGTTTCAAATACCGAAAACCCTCGTCCGTATCCCTCAGTATCAATGCGTCGGAATTGTAGAACGCGATTTTTCTGGAGGTAAACTCGGGTGCGTCAATTTCAAACTCACTTCGTTCAGAAGAGATTTGGAGAGGAATGCGTACTCCGACCACATTGAGTACCTGAAGACTTTCCTCTCTGACCTGAAGCCAGTAGGAACGCCCATTCACCTTGACCCAATCGTAAAATACTGTCATTTCATGACCGACAACGGGGGGCTCGAGGCCCGACTGAATGGCTCGAACTTTGTGATGGGCCCCAGTTTCCTGATCGATCCAAACCGTTCCTCGATAGTAGTTGCCTTCGCCTTTAGGGTTGAATTTCACCTTCCAACAAGCATGTCCCTTCAGCGAATCCGTTCCGGCGTATTCGTAGGAGTATGAGGTATCCAAATCCAGGACAAGTGGTTCGGATTGGACTTTTTCGGGTTGGATTAAGGGCAATTCAGGAAGGTCCTCATAAGGCCAGGCCACTCCGTTGAAGAACATCTTTTCACGTACATGCTCGATAGGTTGGCCTTTTTCCCAAAGGAGGGTATCTCGGAAGGTAACATCCACCGTAGCTCCGGTTGGAGCCTGGTAACGATAATTCAGGTCCTGCTTGGCTTTAAGTGTCTTCCATATACCAGCTTGATTTTTCTTAAACACCTGATTCTTAACAACCAGCTCGTAAGGATCAACCTGAGAGGTTGACTGTACCCGAATATTCTCAACCTGGAACTCAGGTTCTTTCATTTTCAATTTAATAAGATGGGGGCCAAGTTCCGTTTCGATCTCCAGACGTTCCCCATAAGAGGTAACGCGGGTGTTGGTTTGTCGTGGATAAACAACATCGATTTCAATATTTTTCTTGAAATCGACATAGAGTGTTCTACCCGATTCCTCCGCGACGTATGCCAGAAAGTAGGTACTTGTGCCCGGGTCGAAATAAAATTGATATGCTTCATTAGGCAAGTTAAGGACCCCGGAAGGCCACTCAATGGACCCCGCCCCGGTGGCGTTGATGGCGTCAAGGAGATCGATATACTGTGGCTCCGGTTTCATGGCATTTAGAAGCACAACATAGGCTCCAACCGATCCAGAATCGCTGAGTATTCGGACATAATTCATCGGGGTTGCATCAGATCGAAACCAACCCTTTCCGGTTGGATCACCGTCTGGAATACTTGGGATATCCTCAAAAAGGTAACCATCAATATAGGCGGCGAGGTCATGCATCATAAGGGATTCGACCACCTTGTCCTCTGCGTCAAGACCAACCTTCATGGAGGCTCTAATCGCTCTCATTTCGACGATGAGCTGTTTCAACTGGAAGGCCGCTCTTTGCCAATCCCTGGCCGCGTGTCCTTTTGGCCAAGTGATTAACACCCAATCCGGCTGTTCAAGAGAACACCGGGCCAAGATGTCTGACGCGTCCATATCCTCTTGAAAATGAAACTCAAGAAAGGCATCACCATTTGTGAATACCCAGGACGGGAGTACAGATTGCGCCTGCACCAATAAGGGCAGCAGTAAGATGGGGATCCACTTGATGCAACGCATTATGGGCGGATTAGGTGTCTCCACGATATGCATATCGCGAACTCCATGACTGCAAGACATTCCTGATACTTCTGTCGTTTCGCGACTGGATGAAAAAGACGCCTTGTCCGAGCAAACCTTGTGGAAACCAAAAAACATAACTCTCTCCTGATGCCTGACGATGATTTGGGCGCATATGACAATGTGCCCCAATAGAAAAATGGGAGCAAGGATCACGCCAACACTCTATTCTACGCGTTCCTCTCCTCAAGTGAACACAGCTAGTTCATCCTTTCTTCCGCCCACGGCACTTTTTGTAAAAGGTTTATTTACTCCTGGGTATTTTACGAAACATCTCGCCGTGGGGTCTTCGTATCCAGAACAGCCCAGCCGCCACCAGGTATTCGCCCGTATGATATTTGGGTCTGTGAAGGGTCTTACAAAATCCTGGAATTATGAATCTCATTTACCATTGTTCTATGAATATAGTATACTTACAGTATTATCAGGTATTCATTCAGGGGGAATCAATGGAACGAGCCTTCTCCAATTACGAAATTCACAAGGACCTTCTCGATTTTATTCTTCAGGAGAAAACCGGCTTTTTCCACATGCAGCCTGGAGACCGCAAACTTTTTTTTGAAAAAGGTCATCTCGTATTTGCCAAGTCGGGTGAGAAAGGCGAGAATTTTGCCGACATCCTCGTTGAAATGGGCAAGATATCCGAAGACCAACTCGAGGAACTGAAAATCAAATTGCAACCCGGTGAGAGCTTAGGTAAAGCGTTAAGAGAAAAAGGTTTTGCCAATCCACAAGACCTTGGCACTTCACTGAAGCATCAAATCATGCGCATTATTACGAAGGTCATCCTCGGTGAGGAAGGCACCCTGCAGATCCACACGGATGAATTGCCCCAGAAAATGCCGCGCCTGAAAATTTCCACACTCCCGCTTTTTGTTAAAAACATTCTGCTCATCGAGAGCCCGGGTTTTCCACAAGGCATGGACCAGCCCGTTCGCATCGCAAAAACCGAGGCATTCGATTCAGTCCTCGAGAAGCTGAACCTGCCAGAACATTACGATAACTACATCCAGAGCTATGACTCCATACTCACCAACAAAGACCACCAGGATGATCTTGAAGAGGATGTATTTAAAAAGTTAACCTACCTGTTCCACATTATGGGAATGTTGGATTTCGAACCCATTCCCGAGTCAGAAAACAACAGCCACACCGACCCCTTTGATCAACTGGGCTTTTCCGATGACTCCGGAGATTTGCTGGACGAGGATGGCGAAATGTTCGATCTTGAAGAAGCCGCCGAGGGAGAAGAGCTCCTCATGCAAGACGGTGAGCCAGGGTTGGAAGATTTCGATCCTATGTCGGATATGGCTGCGGAGAGCCAAGATCGGGAAGAATTGGAACCTATCGAAGAGGAACCCTTTGAATCTCTGGATATGGCCCCTGAAACTCACGAGCTGCGAGACCAGAACCGGGATTGGCAAGACCCGGAACCCTATGAAGCGAATGACTTAGATCTTCCATCAGCCGAATTGGACGACAGCCCGTTCTCAGACGAACCTCTTGACGACTTAGAGGATTCCTCCTTTGAGGATCCATTGAGCGAAGAGGCCGACCTGCCAGATCAAGTGGAGCCATTGCTAAACGATGAGCCCGAATCGTTGGAGGATCCATTCGAAGAACAGGATTATGCGCCAGATGTTGACCCATTGGAAGCGTTTGGCTCGGCGCAAGGCGAATCGCCACTCGCCGAAACTGATCCTATCGAAGCCTTAAATCGCGCGCTTGAGGAGACCGAAACGCCAGATTACAACCTATACGAGGATTCAGCAGAGACAGAGCTCGATGAAACATTGGTAATGGACGATCAGCACGAAACCGTTCCGGGTGAACCTATCGATGAACTGCGGCAACAGTTCAGGGAATCAAATAATCTTCCACTTGATGAACTCTCAGACGGGCCTACCGTTCCTGGCGATTTCACTGCATCCGATTTAGCACCCACTCAACCCATGGATATCCTCGATCCCGACGCTACCTTGGAAAAACCGACGGACCACTTCCCAGCAGAATTTGAGTCAGCGGGCTATGAAGAAGAGGCGCCAAAACCACCTGAAAGAGATCTTTCCAAAGAGTTTATCATGCCGGACGCCGATGCGGACCATTTACAATTTTTCGAGAAGAAAAGAACATGGCCAATTTTTATCATCCCAGCTGCAATCATCGTTTTGGCGGTATTCGGGTTCCTTTTCAGAGAAAAGATTCCAGGTGTTAGCTCACTATTTAATTCTGAACCAAGCACCCAGAGTCAGGAAATGGCGGTTCCCGAATCGGTTAATCCCGAAGAAAATTCCAAACAGATCATTGCGGACACAGATTTGGAAGAGCCGATCGACAGCGAAATCCCACAAGATGATTCAAGTGACGTGACCAACAGCCTCGATAACAATAGCGAAAGTTCCGATTCTTCCAGCACCCTGGATCCCAATGAATCTTTTTCCGAAAACACTTCTAGCGAACCATCGGACGCCATTACCTCACCGCAACCTAATCGCCCCGTCGCCAAGGAAGAAAAACGCATTACCGCAACCGATACGACGGAGAATTTTGCACCTGAATCGCAACCAGAAACCCCAGAATACAAAGAAGCGGACATGCCCGTGTTCGGTGGCCGCTCCATGGATGAGGTGCTGCTTGAATCTCAGGATGCCTTTAATTCGAAGGGGCAGCGGTTCACCCTGGTGTACATGGTGGCCTGTCAGAAGGAAACAGTTGAAAAACACCTGGAAGACCATCCGGACAAATCCTTCTTTATTATTCCCCGACCCAGCCATGGCAAGATGTGTTATTGCCTTGCATGGGGGCGTTTCCCCAGCTGGGCCGAGGCGAAAAAAGCAAGTACCCAGGTACCGAATGACCTATCTGCCGGAGCCAATCCCTGGGTCCTGAAAGTCAACTAAACGCAAAAGGCTATAAGTCGCAGCCCGAACAGAAAAGCGCCGTCAATAATATGATTGCTTCGCTGTACCTATAACCAAAGTCTCATCAAAATATCTGCCGTGTTGGGCTTTTCGAACTGACCACTCAAAATCACAGCCTTAAAGCAAAAAGCAGCCCTGCATCGAGGGCCGCTTCTGATTATTTTACCAAAGGATAGGTGCCCACGTCAGGGAACGACTCGGGTTCCTACCTTTTCGAATTCCCCTTTCCGTAAGGCTTGTGCAGTAGTAATGAGAACCTGTTTCCCTGATTTTTTCACAAATTCGACTGCGGCTTGAATTTTAGGCCCCATACTTCCCGGTGGGAACTGCCCTTCAGCAAGCATTGATTCTGCCTCTGCGATAGTAATGGTGTCCAATGCCTTCTGGGTTGGTTTTCCAAAATCGTAATAAACCTTTTCAACAGCAGTAAGCACCACAAATATATCCGCACCTACCTCCTGAGCCAACAACTCCGAAGTGCGATCCTTATCGATTACCGCCTCGACCCCCATGAAAAAGCCATTCACATCGCGTACAACTGGAATGCCGCCGCCTCCACACGCGATCACAATTTGGCCATCGTCGACCAATTTCTGGATGGCAGGCGCCTGGACAATCTCTAATGGGTGGGGCGATGGAACGAGTCGCCGCCATCCGCGACCTGAGTCCTCTTTCATGACCCATTGCTTCTCTACCTCGAGCTGCCGGGCACGAAAGGCTTCATAAAAAGGCCCAACCGGCTTAGTCGGATTCTGGAAACCCGGATCTTCACCGTCCACAACGACCTCCGTAAGAATGGTGGCCACAGGCGTTTTATGCCCTTTCAATGCAAGCATATTTTCAATACTTCGTTGAAGAAGGTAGCCCATAGAACCGTGGCTCTGGGCCCCACATACATCCATCGTATAAGGCGGAACTTTATTCGCGGCTTCTTCCTGTTGAATAAGAATGTTTCCCACTTGGGGACCATTCCCGTGGACAAGTATGGGCAAATACCCTTGCTCCAATGTGTGCACCACCATCTCGGCGGCCTCTTTTGCGTTTTCTACTTGTTGTTTCTGTAACCCGGACTCATCGGCCTTAATCAGCGCATTTCCACCAAATGCAATGAGCGCACGCTTCATAATAACCTCCCATTAAATCTTCTGGCGCCGCAGCGGCATCGTCATACAACGAGGACCTCCACGCGCTCGCGACAATTCATTACCCTTAATAAAGACTGCATAGCGAGATCCATCGAGCAAATCGGTATCGTATTTGAGAACCGTATCGGCCTCTCGAATCTTGTAACCAGCTCGGTCTAATTCCCCAGCAGTGCGGGCGTTGCGGTCGTACATCAAGATGACACCCGGAGCAAGACAGAAGGAGTTGGCTCCATCCGTCCACTGTTCGCGCTCCTGGTCAATTCGATTAGAACCTCCACAAAAAACGGGCTTCAACGGATGGCCTTCATCTTCAAGCGCCTGGAGAAAACTGGGCTTGAGGACTACGTGGATCTCCTCAGAGGAAAGATCCATCCGAAGTGCGGGTAACACCTCAGGGTGGGTCGGATCCAGGTATGGAGGAAAAATAAGACAGTGCTCTTCATCTATTTGGGTAAAAATGGTATCCAAATGCATGGCAGAACGTTCGTGGGGCATGAGAACTGCAATAAGTGTTTTGAAATCACTCCGCTTTCTCAGCTGTTCAGCGAGCATGGTGACCGTACTCTGTTTGGTTCGAATGCTGATTCCGATCGCAACAATGTCCTTTGAAAGCACAAGAATATCGCCACCTTCGATACTGTGGTGAGCTTCGGGGTGCCCTTCAAGGTAACGTAGGGAAGCATCAAACCAGATTTGAGATTCACGGTCCACACCATAGCGCGGATGAAAATGCATCACCGTTTCCAAAATGATGGGCTCGGGGAAACGCGCAGTTGTCGCCATCTTGTTAATACTCACGCCTTCACCAATCACCGAGGCAGGGTCGCGCATGAATAGCAAATTCGGGGTTGGGGGTGTGTGGAATTTGTAACGTCGGCCCTGGTCTTTTTCACTGATCCACCCACCAATAACTCGATTGGCCAACTCTTCGGCTTCTAAAGACTCCAATTCCTCCATCAAGTGCGGCCCAAGACGGTGCATTTTTTGAAAGCGTTCGAGGAAGTGCGAGCGAGCCTCAACGTTGTACAGTGTTTCACGAAAAAGGTCTTGTACTTCAACGACTTTGGCCACCTTGGCGAGTACTTTCCGAAAGACTTCATGCTCCTGACGGGCCTCGTTACCAAATAAAATATCGTCAAAAAGGAGATCGTGCATCAAAGCGGGTGTCATATGGTCGACCTCGATACCAGGAGCATGAACCATCACCGATTCCAGTTGTGCGATTTCGGAAAAAACGCTTAAGTGTGACATGTTGCAACCCCCTTATTTTTCCATCGAGGCCAGCGCGGCCGAAAAGAGACATTCTACACGCTTAAACCTGGAAAGAACAGGAGAAGAATCTATCGGTCTTCTGCTTCCGCAAAGGCTAAAACGGTCCGGTCCAGATCGAGGCAATAACCCACTCGATGTCCCCAATCGCGCTCTGCAATCGAACTCAGCAAACGGCCCCCTGCACAAAGAGCGCGGTCGAGATAGGCTTGAGCATCCTCGACAACAAGATACAGTTCAGATGTCCATGCAGGCAATGAACTCGCAGTAAACACCTCAAGCTTAGAATCAGGCTCTAAAAGTGTTTGGATTCCCTGTCGAGGCATTAACCCAAGCACCGTTCCTCCTGGCAATTCGAATTCTGTCATGCCAGGAACGTCCATGCTTGGCGCCTTCTCGAGTAAGGCAGCATAAAAGGCCGTACTTGCCTTTTGATCATCGACATAGAGAATACAGTGAACACGATTAATCATGCTTGCGTTGGTTCTTGCGCCTAAAATCGTTTAGGCTGGCTTCGACATGATCAGGGCATAAAAGTAGGGTACCTTGTGTCCCCATTTCTTGAAAACCCATCGCTCTTCCCCAACCTTCTCCAAGTCAGGAAAACACGGCCAGGGTGAGTAATTGAATTCTTCAAACCGCTCGAGGACCAGATTGCGATCCAGCAAGTTTCCCAACACTTCTCCCAAATGATGGTTCCAGGAGTACTCATGTGTCCGGATAGGGGCATTCCTGTCCGTATAAGTGCCGCACACATCCTCAACAAAAGGCTCCCGCTGAAAAAAATAACTGAATTCTCCAAAGCTGGCGTAGTTTTCATCCAACGTCCAGATGAAAGGGTGAAATTCGGCCATGAAAAAGTGGCCTCCTGGCTTAAGGAAATGGTCGATAATTCGACTCCATTCAGTGAGGTCCGGCAGCCAACCAATTGTACCGTAGCTTGTAAACACCCAATCAAATGTGTCATTCAAGTGATTCTTGAGGTCATAAATATTGCAGCAAATGAATTCTGTTTGCATCCCGAGCTCCGACCCCATCTCGCGAGCCTTCTTTATGGCTTCATCAGATAAATCCATTGCAGTGACGTTTGCACCAAGGCGTTCTAGAGAAAAAGAATCCAGACCAAAGTGGCACTGAAGGTGCAGCACTTTTTTCCCTTTGAGCCGTGTACCAAGCCATTGCAAATCCACCTCTCGCAACGTACTTTTGCCTTGCTTAAACGCATCTATTTCATACATCTTTGACTGGACATGCACACCAGTTTTCGTATTCCATGCTTTTCGGTTTGCTTCAAACATTTGCTCGGCAGACAAAGGACACCTCCAAAAAAACTGCCTAGGATCTTTCAAACACGATAATTCCCGTTTTTTCGGGTTCAAAATTAGAAAGACCACCCAAAAAGGAGGCCTTCAGTGAATCTTTCTCCACGAAACTATGAGACCTAAGCAAGATTTGCACGCCCTATCGTACGAGAAATGCAATTAAAAGAAAACAACTTCAAGGTGGGCCCACCAAGTCGAATGATCGATTGAACACTTCCCATGGGGTTGAAACATATGCCATTTAAGGCTTTGACAGGCCCCAAAAATCAGAATAAAAATAAATTCAACGAGAGATCAAGTTGTCGCTATTCCACCGGAGCTACTTTGCTTGCGATCTCGCTCGTGGAGATGGAGCGCAAGTGTTTTCATGATTCGCACCGCCAACGCAGGGATTTTTCGCGCGGCCTGTTCCAATTCGGCCCCATTGATTAACGCGCAAACCGAATCTTCAGTCGCTTTCAATGTCGCCGTTCGGCGCTTACCGATCAGCGCGGCAACCTCGCCCATGATAGAGCCAACCCGGTTCTCAGTGGCCAGCTCTCGGTTTTTGCGCAAAATTTTGATGGAACCGTGCAAAAGAATAAAGACCTCGAACGATCTCTCATCCTCCACGCAAAGATCTTCTCCTTTGGCGAAAAAACGCAATTTGAAATAGGCTCCCCCACCAGATAGCAACTGTCGCAGGACAGGGTCCCCCAATTCATGAGCCAATCTTGTGCGCCACTCTTGATCCACCGGTGCACCCTTTTCCTCGGTCGAATCTCCAGACCCTGGACCGTCGAGCACAACGGACCTTGATTCAATCTGGGCCCGCAGTTCATACGCCGAGCCGAAACGACGGTGAGGCTCAAAGGCGACAAGCTTCTTCACAATATCACTCAAGAACCCATTGGGTTCGGGAAGATCCCAGTCACCAACATTGAAGCCCTGCACACGTCGATAGGCAAGGATATCCTCGCTATCCCCAGGAATAATTGTATTGTCGTGCAGAGAGTAAAACAGAGTGGTGCCCAGGGCAAAGAGATCCGTTCGGGCATCGAGCAAATCCGATTCTCCCCGTGCCTGTTCCGGGGCCATAAAAAGAGGCGTACCACGAACACGTGATGACCGCTCCAAAAACTGAAAACTGGCAATTCCAAGGTCACTCAAGACATAACGACCGTCGTCCCCAATAAGAATGTTTGCGGGTTTAATGTCCAGGTGGAGCAATCCTCGCTCGTGAATGGCGCTCAGACCATGAGCCATATCGTGGAGGACATTTAGGCCCTCTTCCGGTGTTAAGGGGCCATTGCTTTGAAGTACCTGGGCAAGGGAACCTCTAGAAAAGTAAGGTACAACAAGGAAGTAGCAGGAATGGGCTGTGCCCCAGTCAAGCAGTTCGACTACATTAGGGTGCTTGATCTGCTTCATGGTCTCGATTTCGCGCCTTTGAGACTTGGAGGAGAATCCCATCTGACTGGGGAAGGTTTTGATGGCAACAATTTCGGGAAAATCGGAAACTGGCGCTTCGCACACCTCTGCCAAGTGCACTTCACCCATTGCCCCACGTGCGATAAGCCGTTTGGATCGATACACTCCGGCCGCAGTAAAATCGACATGAACCCGCTGTCTCGTCACGTCTGGTTTCTCCATCCTTATCAATTCTCTAACCACTAAATCTACTCTTTTTTCTTGAGAAGATCAACTGGATGAAGAGGTGGTGGCAAGAAAGGCTCGAAGCTGTTTCGCTATCCAGTCCTTTGAATCTTCGATCTCAAACAGGTTTGAAAGAGTTCGGTTAAAGCATGAATCTTCCATAGCAAGAAGTTCTACAGCAGGGCCATCAAACCCAGGGCATTTCAGATAAACAGCACATAACAACATGTCTGGCCAGGTGGTGTTTTCCCGGAAATAGCGATTGTGGTGACCATCTCCATACATGCGGTCGCCAATAATGGGATGCCTTAGGTGGGCCAGATGTCGTCGTAATTGGTGGCGCCGCCCCGAAAGGGGTTGACTGAGAATAAGCGAATAGCGCGACTCTGCATAACGCCCCACAGACCAGGGTTGCGTCGTGTGGGCTAACCCCTTAAATCGGCTTTTGGCCGGTTTAGCATGTTTCTGGTGCTTGGCCTTGACAGGATAATCAACTTCAACCATCTCCATCGGAAAATGTCCTCGTACAAGCGCCAGATATAATTTGGTAAAGCCTCCACGTTTCATGGTTTTACCATAGAAAGAGGCGGCCTCAGACGACCTTGCAAGGGCCACAATTCCGCTTGTTTGACGATCCAAACGGTGTATGGGATACACACGCTGCCCCAGCTTTCTTCGTGCCCAATGCATCAGAGTAAAGGAATCCGAAGCCTCGTCTGTTGGATGAACAAGCATTCGAGAAGGTTTCCAGACCATCACCAGATTCGGATCGGAAAATAAGAGAATTGGGGAAAAGTTGACATGACAAGAAAGCCCGCCAATTGGCGGGCTTTCTTCATGGAGATTCATCAAAGGATCAATCTTCATCCTTCTCGTTCTGATAGGCTTCACGCAATTTCGCCTGAATCTCACGTGGAACTGGTTCGTAGTGTGAGAAGTGACGCGAATGGCGACCGCGACCCTGGGTCAACGAACGCAGTTGAGAGGAGTACTTGTAGAGTTCGGCAAGTGGTACCTCGGCCTTAATGACCTGGAATCCGCGTTCTGCCTCCATGCCCTGCAGCTTACCGCGACGTGTGGAGATATCGCCCATAACGGCACCGAGGTATTCTTCGGGAACTTTAATCTCAACAGTGTAATATGGTTCCAAAATAGTTGGACCGGCTTTTTCCATCGCTTCCTTAAATGCCATGGAGCCCGCAATCTGGAAGGCCATATCGGAAGAGTCGACCTGGTGGTAACTACCATCGAACACGCGAACTGACACATCGATAATTTTTGAACCGACGAGGTAGCCCTCTTCCATGGTATTCACAATACCCTTCTCAACGGCTGGAACGAACTTTCCGGGGATGACACCACCGACGATGTTATCGATGAATTCAAAACCCGCGCCGCGGGGCCGGGGTTTAATTTCGATGTGAACATCGCCATATTGTCCGCGTCCACCACTTTGCTTTTTGTACTTCTTCCGAACATCAACCTTTTTAGTGATGGTCTCACGGTAGGGAATACCAGGAGCACCCAGTTCAACTTCTACGTTGAATCTGGTTTTGAGGCGCTTGACAACAATATCGAGCTGAAGTTCGCCTTGTCCACTCACAATGGTCTGGCGTAATTCGGCATCGAATTTATAGTGGAAGGTGGGATCTTCCTGGTGTAAGGCTGCCAATCCCGCTCCGACCTTGTCTTCATCACCTTTATTCACGACAATAAGTGCACCGCGAATAACCGGTTCCGGGAACTGGATAGGATTCAAAATCAAGGGAGATGATTTCGAGCAGAGGGTTTCGTTGGTGTGGCTGTGCTTCAATTTAATGATCGCACCCATATCACCACATTCAAGTTGCTGGGTTTCCGTTCGGGTTTTACCATTCAACAGGTAGAGCCCCGAAATGCGCTCCGTCTGGTTTTCATTGGCGTTGAACACATCGTCGCCAACTTTAAGAACACCGGAGAACACTTTTACGAAACTCAATTCACCAACGTGAGCTTCTGAAATCGTTTTAAAGATTAGTGCAGACAGGGGCTCGTCTTTCGAACATCTACGAACCACGTCATTTCCATCGTCATCTTTTCCATGTACATCGGGAAGATCTGAAGCTGAGGCACCATATTTCACGATGATTTCAAGCAATCGGGTGACCCCCACATTATTCTTGGCGGATGCACAGACGATGGGGTAAATCTCATTGTGCTTGACTGCCGCAGAGAGGGCCTTTTTTATTTCGTCTTCGGTTACTTCTTCGTCGCCCAGGTACTTTTCCATCAACTCTTCATCATGTTCGATAATGGAATCCATGAACTCGGTACGAGCTGCTTCAAATTTATCTCGAATGTCATCTGGGATATCTTTTTCTTCGTAGGTCCCTTTGCCAGACTTATCATAGACCAGTAGTTTGCAACGAATTAAATCGACAATCTGGTGGAAGTCCTCACCCGAGTCATAAGGGAACTGGGCCATAATCACGTTGGCGCCATAGGTCTCTTTCAGGTCCGTAACCAGCTTTTCGAATTGAACATCTTCTTTGTCCATTTTGTTGACAACAAAAAACTTACTCAACTCATGGTCTTTGCCGTTCTGCCAGGCTATTTCCGTCCCAACTTCGATGCCTGAAGATCCGTCAAGGACGAGGAGCCCAATATCGAGAACATGCATCGCACCGTAAACCTCACCAATAAAATCGATGTACCCGGGCGCATCAATGATGTTAATCTTGTGCTTTTCCCATGGCAAATGCATCATGGTGGTGCTGATTGAAAACTGACGGTTTATTTCCTGGGAATGAAAATCCGAAACCGTATTGCCATCTTCGATGGTTCCCATACGATTGATAATTCCGGCGTTAAATAACATGGCTTCCGCAAGAATCGTCTTACCAGCTCCACCATGGCCGACAATGCCGACATTACGAACGTCCTCCACTTTCATAAGCTTCCTCCTTAGAGTTTGTTGATCGCGTGCTCCAATTCTGATGATTCAAAAGGCCAAAAAGCAAATGGAAATCAAGACAGGGAAAAAGCGACCTGTTAGTCCTAATTTTATTCTAACAGAGCCATTCAGTAAAGATTCTTTTACAGCTTTTTAATGGTAACAGAGTGAAAAAAAAACGTGCCTGAAGATCAGAAGCTTCGAAGCATGCAGACCATCTTGCCAAATTAAAAAAAGAATGGATTTCAGAGGAAAGTCCCGTTAGGATTTGTCCCATCAGGGATCTGATAATCTCCTCTCTGGAGAGAGTATCGCGCTTTAAAGGAGACATGCGAATGGCCTGGATTCAGGAAAATATGACCACCATTATCATCGCTTTCGTGCTCATTTTCCTATTGTTTAAAGGGGTCATCCTGGGGAAAATTTTTGGAGTGAAATCCATGAGCCCTGAGGAACTTAAAAGACGACTAGGCGACGCCAACTCGCCCATCACGTTGATCGATGTTCGAACGCCAGGCGAATTTAACCAAGCTCACATCAAGGCATCCCATTCCATGCCATTGGGAAGTGTTGGCGAACTCATAAAAAGCCAAGGTCTGGATCAGCCGAATAGGCCCATCGCAGTGATTTGTGCTTCAGGAAGTCGCTCCATGTTGGCCGCAACCCAGCTCAAACGAATGGGACTGGACCCTGTGTACAACATTTCGGGAGGAATCTCAGCCTGGCAGAGGCGTGGATTTGAAGTCCAAACAGGAAATGGACGCTAAACCAAAGCACGTCCAGCCATTACTTGGATCATGCCTGGTTGATCCTGTCAACCCTTCTGCTGAGCCTGTTCCAGGATAGCTGGGCTCTTTTGACATAAGTAAGACCATTCCAGCGCGGAGAGCGTCGCCTGCCAAGAGGCTGAAAACAGTGCAGAGGTCATTGTGACCTTGGTTTTTCCACTCCCTCGTTTTTCAATGGTCATCTTCCAGTGACCAGAATTTGAAAGCTCCTCTATCTTGGACAGTCGCGAATGAATGACCTTGGCCTGCTTGTAAGACCGACGCCTGAACAAATCGAAATGGCGATTGCGTGACAACTCTCCCGACTCAATTCGTTGCACGTGTTGCATGATTTCGCGATTCACAAAAGCCCCCTCAATCGATTATGCCCCATGATAGAATGAACGGCTTGAAAAAAGGAGAGGAGATGTTCAAACACACCGTATTTTCTGGAATGGGTTTCTATGTTCCCGACCGCATCGTCACCAATCAGGACCTGACGAAAATCGTCAACACAAGTGATGAATGGATCCAAGAGCGCTCCGGAATTAAGGAGCGACGTTTTGTCGAAGAAGGCGAAACGAACCTCAAAATGGCCGCTGCGGCCGCACGAAAAGCCATGGAAAAGGCTGACATAACAGCTGAAGATATTGATCTTATCGTCTATGCAACCCTTAGCCCGGACCATCAATTTCCTGGTTCTGGAGCCATGCTGCAACATGAACTCGGTTGCAGAACCATCGGCGCAATCGATGTGCGGGCTCAATGTTCAGGCTTTGTTTATGGACTATCCATCGCCGATCAGTTTATTCGAACAGGTCAATATGAAACGGTGCTGCTGGTTGGTTCGGAGATTCAATCACCAGCCTTGGACTACTCCGATCATGGACGACATATCGCAGTCCTGTTCGGGGATGGAGCCGGAGCTGCAGTGCTCCAGGCAACAGATGAACCCGGCAAGGGTGTTCTTTCCACGCACCTGCACAGCCAAGGTGAATTTTCGGATAAATTGGCATTGCTTGAGCCCTCATATAATCGTAGGGACCGCATCTATCCTGAAATGATGGAGCCCGGTGGCTCCGCATATCCCACCATGGATGGTCAGTTGGTCTTTAAAAATGCAGTAAAGCGTTTTCCGGAAGTCATTATTGAGGCACTGGAAGCCAATGGCTACGGATTGGAGGATCTCGACCTGCTTATCCCCCACCAGGCCAATTTGCGTATCAGTCAATTCGTCCAACGCAAGCTCAAACTCAAGGACGAGCAGATCGTGAACAACATCCAACACTATGGCAATACCACTTCCGCAACCATTCCTATTGCAATGTGTGAAGCCCTGGACCAGGGCCGGATTAACGATGGCGACCTGATCTGTCTGGCCACATTTGGCTCAGGTTTCACCTGGTCATCTGCTCTTGTAAGGTGGTAAAAGATCCAAGGCCAATCACATCCGTAACCAAGCTTGATTCCACCCTTTCCTTTCTCGATTAAAGCTACCGATGATTCCTGACGATAGCACGAGAAAGGTAGTGTTTATGGACGAAAAGAAATCGAGCTCAATTGAATCCATGCAGGCACAGCTGATGGATGCAGCCATCAACAAGATGGTAGCTGGTATGTGGTTCATTGGCATTGTGGGTGTTTCCTTTTCTGTTTCAAGAGCCTTAGTGACAGGTTGGGTCCAGGCATACAGTTTCCATCTCGGCGCACTGGCAGCAGCCACTCTGCTGTTTCTGTTCAGACACAGTTTAACAAGCCGAATCAAAGCCTGGATGATGCTCGCTATCAGTTTCACCGTAGCGTTTACCGGCATATGGGAATTTGGGATCGTTGGAAACGGCGTACTATGGGCACTTTTTTCCATGTTCCTGGGCCTGTTTTTTCTGGGGAAGCGTGTAGCTTTTGCCACGGGAGGCCTATTGTTTGTTGTCCTGGTTTGGTCCATGCATCAATTCACGTCGGGCACCAAAGTCTTTCCTGTCGATTTCGAGATCTACCTGTCGAATTACGCCTCCTGGGCCGCGACCTTTTTTGGCAGCGTGGTCTTTTTCATATTCCTCATTGCTGTTTATTTCACCAATCTTATTGGCACCCAGAATTTAATTAAACTGCTGGAGAAACAGAACCTGGAATTGGCCAAACTGGCCAATTTCGATCGCTTAACCCAACTGCCCGTTTTCAATTTCTTCAAGGAGCAACTTCAAACCGCCCTCCTGCAATCCCAGAGGGAACAGAGATTCATCGCCTGCGGATTTATCGATCTTGATGATTTTAAAATCGTCAATGATGAATACGGCCATGATGCAGGTGACCAGGTACTGAAGGAAGTGGCACAGAGGCTCACCCGTTGCATGCGTTCTCAGGATCAGGTGGGTCGTATGGGCGGAGACGAGTTCGTCTTCTTTATCAACAGTGCGACAGAACCAGACCTCAAATCCATTTGCCATCGCATCATCCATGAACTCAACCAGCCCATTCCCTTTGGCGATACCTATCTTGAGGTCGGCTGCAGCATTGGCGTGGCGATCAGTTCGGGAGGAGATGAATCGGCAGAGACCCTCATCAAACGCGCCGATCATGAGATGTATCAGGTCAAACGATTAGAGAAAAACCATTTTTCGATTGCGGAAGCACGAATGAGCTGAACGCTTTGCAATACAGAAAGAATCATGCATCCGGTGGCGACAACTAAAAAATATGGGAATAAAAAAAAGTGCGCCGAGTTAACGACGCACTTCCCAATCAATTGGTTTGAAATGACTAAAGTTAATACCTTAATCCGTCAACGAATCGGCGGCGTGTTTAGGTAGAACGAAAATATTATAGAGAATAAAGACGATGGCCGTGGCAGCCATAATGCCGCCAAATGCCAGCCACATCAGGTCCGGGCGTCCCATATCTCTTGCCAAGGAACCGTAGAGTTCACCAGAAAGAATGCCACCAAACAGATTGCCCAGCGCAATGGCGACAAAATAATAGCCCATGTAAAGAGCCTTTTTATCCGCCGGTGCAATCCTGCCGACATATTCCTGTGAGGTCGGACTGGCCATCATCTCTCCTATCGCAAAGGTAAACAGCCCCAGAGCGACGATCCAAATCGAACCTCCGGCGCCGATCATACCTTCACCACCGGCCAGGAAAGATAGCCCGATGCCAGCGGCGGCAATGAACATCCCAACGATCATGGTCGTGAAACGATGGAATCTGGCCATGAGGAAGGAAATCAGTACCTGGAACAGGACAATAGCGCCCGCATCAATGTTAACGACGAACTCCGGGTTCACCTGGCGGGAACTGATCACTACTTTGGCGGTCAAGGTATCGATATCTTGTCCGTATTCGTTGATGAGACCGCTCAAATTACCTGGGGAGATGCGTACTTTCGAATTGAGCAACTCTCGACTGATCTCACGCAGGCTCTCCTGTGTTGCCCCATTAGCAACCAGCTCACTGAGCTTTCCGTGGATACTGGCCATTTCGACCTCGTTGACTGTGGCAATGTGACTGGCGATACCCATGTTGGGGTCATCAGGATCACTTTCGCCAAACACACCCTCAAACAGCTCAATCATGGGACGAGTGTCCGTGAAATCGCGGATGTATTCGGGCATGGTATAGAAGATCTGATTAAACGACGTCCAAAAACCGGACATGATAAGCAGGAACAGGGCGAAACGCCAATTAGAACAATACATGCGCCTCGCAAGAAAATGGCGCTTTGGGCCTCCTTTGCTCTCGGGAAGACCACTGCCAGCTGGCATGAGACGATCCCAAACGAAATTGGCGATTAACCATACCACGACAAAAATGATGCAGTGGTTCCAGGTGAAATGTTGAAAAATACCCACACGAAGGTTAGCAAACATCAGGGCGAACAAAATCGCAAATACCGTTATGAAGAAGCGCACATTGCCGAGCACTTCCACCATGTTATCGAAAACGGTTCGAAAAGAACCGCTACGTACTTCGCTCCCATCCGTGGGTTCCTTGTACATAAACAAAACAATGAGCAAGTTGACAAATGCCCAGAAGGCGCAGGCGACAAATACCCACTCCCAGCCTTTACCTCGAACGACACCAGCGACGATGGGTCCGACAAAGCCGCCGATATTGACCATCATGTAAAATATCCCAAACCCAGTCGCGGAATTGGAATTGTCGGTCACCTTGGCAACTGTACCTACCACAACGGGTTTGAACAGGGCCGCGCCGATTGCGACAAACATAAATGCCAAGAAGAAAGTAGGCAACGTAGTGAATTGTCCAAGCAGGTAATAGGAAACCATCATAACCCCGTAGGCAATGATGAATACCCGCTTAAATCCATAGCGATCTGCCACGGCTCCTGTAAAGATTGGGAACACATACAGGAAAAACGGAACAATGGCCTGCAGTGCACCACGCGTCTCAGTTGAGAATCCTAAACCTCCGGTTTCAACGGAGCCAGTCACATAAAGAGCCATGACTGTAAACCAACCGTACCAAGACATCCGCTCGAAGATTTCCATGGTGTTTGCCACCCAGAACTGTGCGGGGTAGCTCTTTATTTGGGCAAGAAACCCAGGCTTAACTTCACTCATTTACTCCTCCATCAAAACATAAATTGGTATGCCTTCAATCAATACGAAAAACCGCATATTACTCTAGTGCAGAGTCAACTTTAGGCCAGCTACCAAATGATGGCAAGGTATTTCGGAATAATTTGGAGTATACATCAAATTTACACTTGCAGAATCCTGAGCATGGCTCTAAGATTAGCCGATTAGAGAATCAGGCTTTTCCTGAAATCGAGGAGGATTAAATGAAAAGATTGCTCGGAATTGTGTTCGTTACATGTTTAGTAAGTATGGCTTTTGCCCAGAAAGAGGGGACTCCGGATCGAACTCCCGGTGACCTCATGAGCCCAGCCGCTCTCGTGGGTGGTGCTGGCGTTGATGCCTTAGCCTATGGAACTGGATTTGAAGAATTCACAATTGGAGATATCGACTTACAAAATGGTTGGTCCGGACAATGGGCTAATTGGCAAATTGTCAACACGAACCCTTATGCAGGTGCTCAGAACTTGGAAAGTGTATCAGACGGTTTTGGACAGACTCTGGCTTTCTCTCCAGAAGTCGGCATTGGAACTGAAGACCTGAACTTTACAAGTTTCATGGTAGCAATTAATGGATCTGGTGTTACTTGGCAGTTCATACCACAGTCGCCTACTGACGCATTAGTTTGCACACGACTCCAGATTGACCCAACTGGCGCTATGAGCGCGATGATCGACGACGGACTTGGCGGGGCTGTAATGCAATCTTTCCCTGCGACCCTCTCAAGTGGGTATCATCAGGTGATCATCGAAAGCAGCAGAACCACAAAGATGTTCCGTGTTCTGATCGATGGCTCCGAAGTATTTTCTGGTCTTGGCTTTTCTGGTAACCAGGAACAATTCGTCTTGCTGTCCCTTATGGAAGTCACAGGTTCAACCATGCTGATGGATGAACTGGTCATCAACGATGGCGCCTTCCTGACTGTACCCACCATGGGAACCTGGGGCATGATCGCTCTTTGTGGAATCATGTGTGCCATGGCGATCGTTTTCATCCGTCGCCGCAACTAATCTCAGCTTAAAACCAAAAAAAGCCCGGCCATTTTTTGGTCGGGCTTTTTTTTATCTACAACAAGATACTTCGTTGCACCTTTCTGGTAATTTTATTTTGTTAATTTAAGAAATATTTCACACCCGATTGAAACAGCTTTTGATCTTTATTTCCCGGAACATTTCGTCCAATAAAGGATCCGATGCGTTCTGAATGCCCCATTTTCCCAAAGACACGACCATCTGGACTTGTAAGACCTTCGATTGCTCCCATTGAATTGCTGGGATTGTATGGCCTTGCCACCGTAGGTGTACCCTCAAGATCCACATACTGAGTGGCCACCTGCCCTTTAGCAAATAATGCTTCGAGAACAGGTTCCGGCGCCACAAAGCGTCCTTCACCATTTGAAACGGGAATAGTGTGGATCTGACCACATTCACTGGCCATTAACCAGGGCGACAGGTTCGACACGGTTTTGGTATGGACATAGTCACTAACGTGTCGCCCGATCTGGTTAAAGGTCAATGTGGGATCGCCTTCGGAAATATCGCGAATTTCGCCGTAGGGAAGAAGGCCAAGCTTTACCAAAGCCTGGAAACCGTTGCAGATACCCAAAACAAGGCCGTCGCGTTTATCCAGGAGGTCCATCACCGCCTCTCGAACGGAAGCATTTCGAAATACAGAGGCAATAAATTTCCCTGACCCTTCTGGTTCATCGCCGGCACTGAAACCACCGGGAATCATCAAAATCTGGGATTGGCGAATCGAAGCACTCAACGCGGCAAGCGAGGATTCGATATCCTTTGAATTCATATTTCTAAAAACCAATGTTTCGGCAATGGCTCCGGCATTCTGAAAGGCCCTCATGGAATCGTACTCACAATTGGTCCCCGGAAAAACAGGAATGATCACCCTCGGTTTTGCCTTTTCTGCCAACTTGATGTGACACGAGGTCCGTCGTTTTTCGGAACCTGCATCGAACAGATGCTCAGGTGCTTGGCCCCTGGTTTGGGTTTTGGTTCTAAAAACCCCTTCAAGTGGCTCGCGCCAGGTCGCTTGTAATTCTTTTAAGTCAAGTTCGACACTGCCAATACAAATACTGGGTTTACCCTGCGTCACGCCTACCCTGCGGGCACCAAGTTGGTCCGCAACTGTTTCTACAGCGACAAAGACCAGGTCCCCATAATTGGCGCGGAAGAGATCCGTCTCACTCCACACACCTTCGAAACGCATTCCTATATCATTTCCGAACGCCATTTTTGAAATTGCTTCGGCCAATCCACCTAACCTGATGGAGTGGGCAGCTTCGATTTGGCCTTTTAGCACCGCCTGGTGGAAGGCCCCATATTTCGATTTCAAATCGAGAAGATCGGGCACACCTAGCTTATTTCGGTTGAGCTCAAGCAGGAAGACCTCTTGACCGGAAGAACGAAACTCCGGCGATATAACATGAGAAGCTTTTCCCGTACTCACCGCGAAGCTAATTAAAGTTGGCGGGACATTGAGCTCCTTAAAGGTGCCAGACATACTATCCTTACCGCCGATAGCGGCAATCTCGAGCTGCTTCTGAGCCCAGAATGCGCCAAGTACGGCGCTGAAGGGTTTACCCCAGCGTTCGGAATCGGTTCCCAACTTTTCGAAATATTCCTGGAGGGTCAAATGAACTCGATCCAGGTTCCCACCTGACGCTACGATTCGAGCCACTGACTCAACCACTGACATCACGCCTCCGTGAAAGGGACTCCACGAGGTGATCTCTGGATTAAAGCCATGGCTCATAAAGGTCACGTCTTCCGTTGAACCTTTTAGCACGGGAATCTTCGCCACCATGCACTCGGTTGGAGTCGCCTGGTTCTTCCCTCCAAAGGGATGATTAACACTACCTACCCCGATCGTGGAGTCAAAGCGCTCCACCAAGCCTCTTTGGCTGCACACATTGAGGCGCTGAAGATTCTCGACCCACTGACCAGCCAGGTCTTTCTTTTCGAAGTCTGGCTTAGACCATTTCGGCTCACCACTCGGTGCTTTGACCGTGACAGAGGCACGTTGTTTAACCCCATTGGTATCCAGGAAGTCGCGACATAAGTCCACGATGGATCTGCCTCGCCAGGTCATTTGCAGACGATTGGTAGAGGTTACCCGAGCTACGCGAACGGCCTCAAGATTCTCCTCACTTGAAAAGGCTTGAAAGGCCGTTTCATCGGCTGGGTCAATAACCACCGCCATGCGTTCCTGGCTCTCAGAGAGCGCTAGTTCCGTCCCATCAAGCCCGTCGTATTTGCGGGGTACCGCGTCCAGGTCAATCATGAGACCTTCCGTCAACTCCCCTATCGCAACCGACACACCACCGGCACCGAAATCGTTGCAACGCTTTATCATTTGAGCAACTTTTGGGTTTCGGAACAGACGCTGAAGTTTGCGCTCCGTGGGCGGGTCACCTTTTTGAACTTCAGAAGAATTTTCGAGTGCAGTTTCGGTGTGTTCCTTGGAGGACCCTGTGGCGCCACCGATCCCATCTCGGCCAGTTTTACCACCGACCAACAGGATGACGTCTCCGTCCTCGGGGACACCCCTAATGACATTGCGCTTTGGCGCTGCCGCAATAACCGCTCCTACTTCCATACGTTTGGCTACATAACCAGGATGGTAAATTTCGGATACATCGCCCGTGGCGAGTCCAATCTGGTTGCCGTAGGAACTATACCCGTGGGCTGCTTCCAATGTTATTTTTCGCTGGGGCAATTTCCCGGGAATGGTATCCTCCACAGCTTGACGTGGATCGGCACAACCGGTAACTCGCATAGCCTGATACACATAGCTGCGTCCAGAGAGAGGGTCGCGAATCGCTCCCCCGAGACAGGTAGCTGCTCCACCAAATGGCTCGATTTCGGTGGGGTGGTTGTGGGTCTCATTTTTGAACATCACCAACCACTCTTCAGTCTTACCATCAATTTCTATGGGCACGATAATACTGCAGGCGTTTATCTCTTCAGAGACTTCCAGATCGTCGAGCTTTCCTTTCTTGCGGAGCTCTTTCATGGCGATCGTAGCCAGGTCCATGAGGCACAGGTCTTTTTCCCTGTCCCCGTACACTGCTTCTCGCGATTGGAGGTAGGCCTGGTAAGCGCTGGAGATATCGCGCGTAGTTTCCGCTTCCTCAATCTCAATGGGACCCAAAACGGTCGCAAACGTCGTATGACGGCAGTGGTCCGACCAGTAGGTGTCAAGCATTTTTAGTTCCGTGAGGGTTGGATCGCGTTGCTCATCGTTCTTGAAATAGGTTTGGCAAAATAGTAAGTCTTCGATACTCATTGCCAACCCAAGACTGCCAATCAATTCTGCGAGTTCCTCGCGACTGCTTTCCCGAAATCCATCCATAATCGCAACAGGAGCAGGATCCACAACCTGAACGGTTAACGTTTTTGGTTTCTCTAACTGAGCCTCGCGTGAATCAACTGGGTTAATACAATAATCTTTGATTCGTTTGAGAGAATCTGGTGTCAAGTCTCCATTCAAGACAAATACTCTGGCAGTCTGAATGCGCGGACGCTCGCCATGGGTCAGAATCTGGATACACTGAGCGGCCGAATCGGCGCGCTGATCAAACTGTCCTGGCAGATATTCGATGGCGAAAATGTGATCGCCAGTATTTGACTCAAATCGTTCAAGGAAGCGGCGATCCACCGGTGGTTCCGAAAAAACCACGTCGAGGACCTGATCGAACTCGCTCTGGCTCAGTCCCTGAACGTAATAGCGTTGAAGGACCCGCACCGACTTTAACTCATGAATCCCGAGATTTTGGGTTAAATCGCGAAAAAAACCTCTCGCTTCAACATCATAACCCGCCTTTTTCTCAACAAAAACCCTGCGAATATCAGCCATGCCTTCCCTCTTTCCCGCGGTGCTCCGAGCACCCTATTTCAGTCTCGGGGATCTTAACATAGCAAGGAAAGGCAATTCGAAAAAATAAGGAGCTAACGCCTGGTTTACAGTTGCCAGACAATGGGAACCTGTGACCAGCAAACCGGAAATCGCTAATTTTTAACTCAATGGCCCTCTCAAGCGGATTAGCGGATGAATCTTGAGCGGAGATGTTTGGTTGCGATTAAGGGTCAAAAGGGACAACAGGCAAGGAGAAAGCTGGAGCCTTCTCCTACTCACCAGTGCGGTCGATCTCCAGGTCGACCGACGACAAAGGTAGCTTGCATCCTCCCTGCTTGGCCCTCATACACATCCCCATCCGCCATAACCCTCTGCAACAACTTGCATTGTGTAGTCTTGAACCTTTGACCTTTCGATCCCGATACCTATAGAGATACCGATTCCGTTTTAAGATGCATTTAATGGCCTGTGCGCGATCTTCACCTATGGCTTGGATCTTCAACTTCTCATTTCGCAAAACGAGGAGAAAGCTGGAACTTTCACCCCACTAATCAAATCAGGGTTGGCCTCAGCAGCCACCTTCTGACATAGAAGCCATCCATTCTTTTTGGCGACGCTCCATTTCCTCTGGCTCCACATCCTCCACATGGGTTGCGATACCCCATTGGAAACCGAACGGATCGACCACCTTACCGAATCGATCACCCCAGAAAGCATCCATCAAAGGCGCAACTTCCTTACAACCCGACTCGATCGCCTGTGCAAAGACTGCATCTACATCTTCGACGTAAAGATGCATGGAAACCGGCGACCCACCAAGAGTTAAGGCCGATTTCATCTCCCATTGTGGGTTCTCGTCTGAAAGCATGACGGTTGAATCGCCAATGCGAAGCTCAGCGTGCATGACACTGTCACCCGGACCCGTCATAGTGAACACCGAAGTCGCTGAAAACGCCTTTTCATAAAACGCCATCGCCTCCCGAGCGTTGGGCACCACAAGATACATATTCACCGTGTGAAAAAACTCAGGAACAGCACGTACACCTGCCATAAGAACCTCCAGAAACCTTTATTTTACCATCTGAAAAAAGGGTATTTTATTTTACGTGGGGTTGGGTGAAAGGTTCAAGGGGTTTTACTGAGTTTCTTGCTGTCGGGAGTCACGATACCGCTGGATACAATAACCTTCATGGCATCTTCGGTACTAATTTCAAGTTCCTTAACCTGGTTACGCCGCAGCATAATCAGAAAACCGCTTGTAGGATTGGGGGTAGTAGGCACGAACACATTTACAAAATCATCACCGAGTTTTGTGGCAATTTCACCCCGACACGATGTCGTCATGAGACCGAGAACAAAACAATCTTTTCGTGGATATTCAACCAATACAACCTTGTTGTACATTTCATTCTTTTTGTTGAGGAATGTGTCGCTGAGCTGTTGGATCACGCGATACACACTGTTCACGAGAGGCACGCGCATCACAATGCCTTCTCCAAGACCGAAAAGCCTGCGAATAAAGTAATTCTTCACCAGGATACCCAAACCGGCGATAGCAAGCAGAATTACGATAAGGATAGCAAGTTTGACTGCAGCTTCGATAAGGTGAATATCGGCCCATGGCCTGACAGGGACAAATATGTGTAGAATGGGCTCGAGTAGCACCGCGTTCACTTTTCGAACGAGAAACGTGACAATGAGAATCGTTCCCACCATGGGGAGTAGCACGGCAACTCCGGCCAGAAAACTGTTTCGAAAAATCGCTAGAATGCGTTTTTTTTCTTTTTCCAAAATGCAACTCCACTTCGTTCAAGTTGAAAGGATCATCGTGCCCATGGACGAAAAAGTCAACCAACATTCAATCAACAGTCCACAGGACTGAAATGCTTCATTTTTTTTCATTTTTTTTTGAATTCCGTTCATATTTTTGAATTCAACTCGTATATATAACTGATACATGTTTTGTTATGGGGTTCAATTATGTGGAAAAAGATCGTTGTCAGCCTGGCCGTAATCAGCTTGTTGGTCGGATGCCAAGTCAAACAGTCTGACGCGGATAAGAAAAACGACAAGAAACAGGAAACCAAGAAGGTGGAGAAGATCCCGGTAGAAACGGCCGATCTCAAGCTCGGACCTATCGAATCGACTTTAAAGAGTACCACCCATTTGGAGGCCGAAGAGTCCGTCCAGATCTTGGCCCGGACGACCAATCCGGTGAAAACGCTCTTAGTTGAGGAAGGCGATGAGGTCGAGAAGAACCAGCTCCTTATCGAACTTGAAGACGACAGTCAACGCGTCAATTTGAGCAAGGCACAAAACGAGGTTCAAAAAGCGAAGTTGGAGTTTGAGCGACAGGAAAGCCTTTTCAAGAAGGACCTGATCAGTGACCAGGATTTCAGTGAAATTAAGTATGCGTTACTTCAAAAAGAGCTTGCCCTGGAAGATGCGAAACGCGAATTGGAGTACACCAAGGTTCGAGCCCCTATCGCCGGTACCATCACCGCACGCTATATAAAAGTGGGCGATCAAGTCAACATCAACCAGCACCTGTTCGATCTCATCGAATTTGACTCCATCGTAGCACTCACCTATTTACCAGAGACCCAGCTATCCTTTCTAGAACTTGGTCAAAAGGCACGCATCCAGACAGCAGCCCTTGGCAATCGCGTTTATGACGGACAGGTCAAACGCATCGCGCCCATTGTTGATCGCAAAACGGGCACCGTAAAAGTGACCATTGGTGTTGGCAATCAACCTGGTCTAAAGCCAGGCATGTATGTAGATGTTGAACTGATTCTGCGAACCAACCCAACGGCCCTTTTAATTCCGAAACGAGCCCTTACCTATGACGCAGACCAGATGTTTGTGTTCAAATTGAATGAAGATCGCACGGTCACGCGCTGCCTTGTCGTACCCAAGCTATCGGATAAATATTTCATCGAGCCAATGGACGGTTTTGTCGCAGGCGACATTATTGTAGTGGCTGGCCAATCGGGATTAAAAGATGGCTCCCTGGTTCGTCTGCCAGGAGACCCTGTGGAGGAAGAGGCAAAAGATTTAGAACAAGACGAGAAAGCGGAAGACTGATATGTCATCTGCAGAATCAACTCAAGGGAACCCCTCAAGGGGCTCCAAGAAATCCCATTTCACCGTCAACCGTCCAGTAGCCGTACTCATGCTCTTCATGGCGGCCGTGGTGTTCGGGTTTTTCTCATTCAATCGCCTTCCAATTACCTTAATGCCGGAACTCAGTTACCCCACCCTGACGGTTCGAACAGAGTACCCGGGTGCGGCCCCTGAGGAAGTTGAAAACGACATCAGTCGCCCCATCGAAGAAGCTCTCGGAGTGATTGGAGGCCTGAACCGGATCAGTTCCATCAGCCGGGCTGGAGTTAGCGATGTGGTGCTCGAGTTTATCTGGGGAACCGACATGGCCGAAGCGAGCCAGAGTACGATGGAGAAACTCGACCTCGTCTTTCTTCCTGAAGAATCGGAGCGCCCCTTAATTCTGCACTTTGACCCGTCTCTGGATCCAATCATGGAGCTGAGTTTCTCTGGCTCCGGGTTGAGGTATGAAGGCGAACAGGGACTCAGGCGTTTGCGGCGAATCGCGGAACTGCAAGTAAAACGAATTCTTGAGCCCATCAAGGGAATCGCTGCTGTGCGCATTCGCGGTGGACTGGAAGAAGAAATTCACATCGATGTCGATGAGGTCAAACTGCGCCGAAGTGGTCTTTCTATCCAGGAAGTCATCAATCGTATCAACCAGGAAAACATCAATGTGGCCGGTGGTACCATTAAAGAAGGCCGCAGTGAGTACATGGTTCGAACATTGAATGAGTTTGAGGACCTGGCCCAAATCCAAGAAGTCATTATTCGAAGAATCGACGATAAGCCTATTCGAGTCAAAGATATCGCCACCGTTTCACGTTCACATAAAGACCGAGAAATCATTACCCGTACAGATGGAAGTGAGAGCGTCCAGATCGATATCTACAAAGAAGCGGACGCCAATATGGTTGCAGTAGCCCAGAGCGTCATCGACACCTTGGGCAAAATTCCCAACCAAGATGAATCAGAACCAAGCGAAGCAAAGGAGCAAAACGGCAACCATCCGCGCACCGAACGCGGGAACGGCTCGCGTCAAGGCCTGGCAGCCCGACTCTATAAAGAAGAGGGTGCCATTTTGCAGGTCGTGGCAAATCGCGCCGTTTTTATTAAGAACTCCATCGACGAGGTCAAGAATACGGCCGCATTTGGTGGTCTTTTGGCCATATTGATCCTTTTCCTCTTCCTCAGGAATTTTAAATCTACGGCCATTGTCGCGGTGAGCATCCCCATTTCCCTGCTCATTACCTTCGCACCGTTGAACCTATTCGGTGTATCGCTCAACATCATGTCCCTGGGCGGTCTGGCATTGGGAATCGGCATGTTGGTGGATTCGTCCATCGTCGTACTAGAGTCCATCTATAGATGCATGGAGGAAGGTGACGACGTCGTTCAGGCGAGCATCCGTGGAACCCAGGAAGTCAAAGGCGCGGTTTTCTCATCCA
>Ga0070729_10001303_pt1 | contig 39752 bp, 34 predicted proteins | sample tdDd472_FD_66725 | JGI IMG/M metagenome (GOLD analysis project Ga0070729, IMG submission 66725) | Marine sediment microbial communities from the Atlantic coast under amendment with organic carbon and nitrate - tdDd47.2 | ecosystem: Environmental > Aquatic > Marine > Coastal > Sediment | place...
GTCTATTGCATGAGAAAGACCAACTAATCCCAGTTTCACTTTCACTATTCGTGCTATCATTTCGTCATTTAGATTTGTATGTTGCTGAAGAGGAATTGATACATTTTCTGCCACAGTGATGGAATTGAGCAAAGCACCGTTTTGGAAAAGCACACCTGTTTTTTTCAAATATTCATCAAATTCTTCTAGTGTAATTCCGAAGGTTTCTTCACCAAATAATTTTATTGAGCCTTGAACCGGATCAACCAATTTCAGAATTGATTTCAGTAGAGTAGTTTTTCCACAACCACTTCCTCCCAGAATAACAGTGACTTTATTTTCTGGGAAAATTGCATTGACATTGTGGAGAATTGTGCGTTCTCCGTAGTTGACTTTGAGATTTTGTATTTCTATGGCGTTTTGCATTTGTGTTAATTGGCGGATTACAAATCCGCGATCCCTTTTCTGTACCACGGGCATCTTGCCCGTATTTTAACGGACTCAAAGTCCGTGTTACTCTAAATTCCTAAAAACCTAAAATCCTTAATACCTTTTAAATCATATAAAACAAACTAAATATCGCATCAAAAATGATCACTGAAAATATCGACACAACCACCGACTGCGTTGTGACTTTTCCAACACCCTCGGCCCCTCCTTCGACTTTCAGTCCGAAGTAACTTCCAATCAGTACGATATTCCAGGCGAAGAAAAAACTTTTACTAAGTCCAATGGTAATATCTTTTATTGTCAACACTGTGAACAACTCATTGAAAAAAGCGTACATTGATAAATCAAGATAAGTTACAGCGACGACTAATCCACCAATAATTCCCATTGCAATTGAGGTCATTACCAATAAAGGCATACAAAATGTGATCGCAATAAACTTTGGAACAACAACATAACGAAGTGGATTGATGGCCATGGTTTTAAGTGCATCCAGTTCTTCACTGACTTTCATAGTAGCAATTTCAGATGCAATGGAAGATCCGGAACGTCCTGCAATAATTATCGCAGTCATCATGGGTCCCATTTCACGAACCATTGATATTGCAAGTAAGTCAGCAACAAAAATATTTGCTCCAAACTGCCTCAACTGTGCAGCTGATTGTAAAGCTAAGATCAAACCTAAGATGAATGACATCAACGATATAATTGTGAATGCATTAACGCCCAAAACAATACTCTGGTGAAAGACTGCTCCTTTTTTTCTGCCTTTGGATGAAAATAGATCCAAAATGGACCAAACAACAACTTCAGCGGTAAGCAATAACATTTCCTTTGTACTGAAATACATCGTCATCATCACATCATATACTTTTTCCAAAAAACTAGTTTTTATAGCTGTTGATATGGTTTCAGTTTTATGCGATTTAAAAGTGTTGATAACTTTCTGATGTTCTTTGCTCACGTTGATTAGGGAAATTTCATACTTCTCCATCAATTCTTCCAAAAGTGCAACTCCGGCAGAATCAATCCGCTTCACATTTTTCAAATCAATCACTTCAATTCGACTTTTTTCCAACATCAAATGTTCATAAAAATTATCAATATGATCGAAAGTAAGATCGACTTTTAAATGAAGTATAAAATTATTTATTTCGTAAGGAAAATTCATATTACCTAAAAATATAAGTTAATCTCAGGAACAGACTGTGGCGATTGAGAATATACTCGTTGTTATTTTCACCTTTTTTATTCTGCAAATTGAGTTTGTAATAAATAGAGATATGCTTGAATAATCGCAAGTTGAAAACATTTTCCCAATCAACTGTGAGATTCTCATTTGCATCAAAGGGAAATAAAATATCTGCATTTGTCATATAGGAAAGGTTGAAAGGCAAGTTGAAGTTACCAACAAGAGAAACCTCTGTTCCACGATTGAAAATATCATCCATTTCCCTGTAAAGTTGGTAAGTTTTACCGTTATCATCATAGTTTTTATCAACAATATCAAAAACATCTTTGTAGAGTTCCTGACGAATTCCCAATCCTGTACGAATACTCAATTTGGATTTTGGTGTGTTGAATAGACGATAATTCACACCAATTCCTTCTTTCATCACTGTGGGATAAATGCCATTTGTGAGTTTCATTTCTTCTTGTTCATGATTACGCTCAACTTCTACACCCTTTTCATTCAATTTGATATAATTGAACTTTGAGGTTGAATATTTATAAGAAGGAAAAAAATGAGAGTTGATATCGAACCGACCATAAACACCAAGATTTTTTAGGACGAAAAGCACATAAGTATTTTTCAAATCAAAATCATCGGCAGAAAGTCGCAAATCCACATCTGTGCTTTTTGTAAATCCAAGTTCCATCAAATTTCGCATGTAATAGTAATGAGGCATATTATTGTAAATAATCCGGTTTTCTATCTGTGAAGTCACAACTGTAGTGGTAAAATAATCATCTTCTTCAGTTTCGTTATTGGAATTAAACGTAAAGTTACCGTGCAAAGCACTTGCTACACGCCAATGTTCTGCAATGACTTCTCCTCGTTGTCCTTCCAGGATTCCACCACCAATTAAGTTGGTTGGATTATCATTATCATCAACATCCACCACTAAACTCAGTCGTTCCACTTTACCTTTATTGAGATAAACCGTTGTAAAATCGCGATATGTATTAAACGCTTCATTGTTGATTGTCACTTTGTACAATCCCGGTTTCAGCATCCAAACTCGCTGTTGTTCACCAAGTTCCTTTTTCACAGGATAATGGGTTCCGTAACTTTCTCCGGTAACAGCGTCGTAAACTTCATAGCGGATTTGTTGATAATTTCTTCGTTCATCGACGACGTCCACAAAAAGACACGCCCATTCCGGTTCAATTTCTGTGCTGTACATAGGATTGATTTCCACATTCCGCATATTTAATTTTTGTAATGGCGAACCGTCACCACAGACAATATCATACATTCCGGACTCGAGGGCAATTTCCTCACCAGGCTGTGCAAAAACCACTTCATTTTCTTTATTGACAATTTTAAACTGTGGTTCATTATCTGTTCCTGATAGAGCGGGAAATAATAATTTCCCCATCCGTATTCCCAATTCTTCTGTTGTATCAACAACTACAACTTGTTTCATTTGTGGTTTTTCTTCATCAATTTCCACATTATTGAAAAAATTCTGTATTTTACAAGCAAACCGATCTGATTCTTCCAGAATAATGTCATTTACCTTTTGTACAAAACTTTCCATTGTGGTGTTAAATAATATTTCTTCACGTCTACTAGAATGCTTTACTAAATATTCTTCAACACCGGATTTTTTCAAGTAGATATCCAGGTTAAGGTGTACTTCGCTGAGATTATCTGATTTGATCATCTCAATATTGTTGATAACTGAATTGATTTCGTAATCAGGACGAGCATCTCGAAAATTCCGCTGAACCTGGTTGAAAATATTGTAAGCAGAAATCCTACGTGACATCAAATCTGCAACACCGTCAGAAAGATCAGTTCCCCAAAGATGATCATTTGCATAAGTAATTCTCGGACCAAAGTGGCGTACTACAATTTTTTTAGAATCATAGGTTCTATTAATCTCTGTATCATAGACTATAACAGAATAATCAAAATTTTCTTTTTGATGTATTTCAGGATTTTCAGAATGTTCAAAATATTGCAGTATGTAAAAATTGTCGCTATAGGGTCTTCCTCCAAAACAATTCATCAAAAAAATTGAAATTGCCAGTAATATCAATAATTTAATTTTATTCATTACTTCCTCATTTTCTCTGTCTGATCAGTGATGACGGATCTTCATTTATTCGACGTGAAAATTCTTTTAAGTATTGGGCTGATTCTTCCATTTCCTCAAGGATATTTAGAAAATCTTCACGCCCCTTAAGTACTGTGAGGTCAATATGCGTGATTGTTTCATTGAATTGCTTTAAAGCAATATTAAATTTATTCAGCGATTCTATAAATTCCTTATTAATAATAGTTTTAAATCGTATAGATTTTATACTGTCTGATATCGCTTCTGTATTTGCCAGAATTGTTTGTATTTCACCAGACTCCATGATATTACGAAACTCCATCATTACGACATCTGTGTTTTCAGTGATATTTTTTAAATTTATAGAAATCGTATCAAAATTAGCCACAATATTGGAAATTCTGATTTGATTTTCATCGACAATTCCTCTCAATCCAGCAAGCAATGTATCTGTTGAACTTAAAATATTTGAGATTTTCACACGATTGTCGTCATTCACCAGATCATTAAGTCGATTTATCAACAACTCTGTTTTTGTGGCAATTACTTCTGCTTTTCCTGTGATGTCGCTAATAGCATCCTTACCAGCTTTTATTTCATCACCCGGTTCAAGTAATACTGCCGCATTTGAGCCGCCAACAATTTCAATTTGCTTTAAGCCTGTAATTCCTACACCAACCAGTGTGGCTTCTACATCTTCTTTGATAGGAGTTCCGGCATTGACACTGATTTCTATGACCACATCATTTACATCTTCTTTATTAATGTTGATATCTTCTACACGGCCAATATTTATTCCATAATATTTCACAGAACTACCAAACTGCAAGCCATTTACAGAAACATTTTTATAAGTGATAAAATACACATCCCGTTTTTTAAAAAGCGTATTGCCAACAATAAAAAGAATAAAGGTAATTAGTAAAATTGTGGTTATTAAAAAGAAAATTCCCGCACGGATTTTCTGGGCTTTGCTAATCATTCATTTCTCCGTAAATATCAAATTAGTTTCTCGGATTAATTTAGATTTTCTTCTATAAAGTAAAAAGATTATTTATTTTCAATATTTTTTATGTTTGCAAGTAAGTTCCGACGAAATCGCTGATATTTCAACCTTTTGAAAACATTTTTCTGAAAAAGCTTTCCGAATTCTTCTTCAGTCAAATCCTTCCATTCATTCACTGATCTTTCCAACATTTCAATTCTATTGAAGTAACTTATTTCTCCAGAGGTTTTTGCCCATTTTTTATTCCAGGGACAAGATTCCAGACACATATCACATCCATAAAGCCAATCTCTCAGCCATTTTTCCTCTTGCGGCGTAAAGTCATCTTTCTTTTCAATACTGAAATATGAAATACATTTATTACAATCAATTGTGTAATTTTCTACTATTGCACCAGTTGGACAGTTATCAACACATTTAGTACAGTCACCACATCTGGATTCAATAGGATTTCCATATTCTTCAAATTCCTTATTCAATATCAAAACTCCAAGAAAAACATAAGAACCAACATTAGGAATAATAATTTGACTGTTTTTTCCCATCCAACCCAAGCCGGATTCTATTGCAAAGCATTTTTCAAGGATAGGTCCGGTATCAACATAAGCCTTGCCTTCAATTGTTTTATCATATTGTTTAAGATTTTCCAAAATTCGCTTTATTTTTTTCAATAATACTTTATGATAATCATCACCCCATGCATATCGGGAAATTTTCAGTGTGTTTTCGTTTCGACTTTTGTCAACATAGTAATTATCAGCAAATACGATTACAGACCTTGCCCAGGGGAAACGAATTTGTAAGTTTCCACGCTCATCGGCATTTTTTTCCATCCATTGCATGCTTGAGTTAAATCCTGAGTTTAACCAATATTTATAATATTCAATATATTTGCTATTTAGATATGGTTTAGTTATTGCAAAATCTTTAATCCCCTCAAGCCGTACAAACTTATCCACAATCACTGTTGATAAGTTGTTTAATTGAGGTGAATTCAATTGTGTTTCCCCCTGATTATCAGTGATATCAATAATTTTATGAAAAACACTTTTATTTTTTAACCTATTATTTTTATTCATCTTATAAAATCAACTTTAATTTTATCCATATTTTCTTACTGTTTTGTTTAATTTATTATTCATACAAATCTGCTATGTTAACAAGTTTTCAAATAATTAGATTTTTTAAACAAATAAACATACACTATATTTAAACATAAACTATAAAGAAAAGAAAATTTTGCCTATGAAAAAAAACATCTTATTTGTTTGTACAGGAAATGCTGTTAGAAGTCAAATGGCCCATGCATATTTCAATCATTTTACAGAAAATCGCCATAATGTTTACAGTGCCGGAATCATGCCCGCAGGAGTTATCTCCCGAACAAAAAAAACTATGGCCCTGGAAGGCATTTCACTAGCAGAACACACATCCAATCATGTTGATGATTACCTACATATTGATTTTGATTATGTGATTGTGCTTTGTGAAGTTGCTTTTATGTCATTACCAAGATACAATGGTGAATATAAACTTCTGAAATGGTTTATCGATGATCCAATCCGAATCCTTGGTAATGATAAACGCAAAGATGCAGGATTTGTGATGGCTAGGAATATAATTAAAAATAAGGTTTTAGATTTTATTGATTTAAATAAACTATAAACCATTACTAATAATATTTGAATTCGTCTATACCAATCTTTATTTTTTCCATTTTGGTTTGATAGTGATATTTTCTTCAATAGAATTGTCAATATTTTTCATTTCCAGATTCATATTATTTTTATTAACATCAGCATTTAGTATCATATCCGTACCTAAAACCAGTATTGGAAATTTATTACCATTTTTGTTTTTTTGTATAAATGCGTATTGATGGTGATGCCCACTAATCATAAGGTCTATTTTTGCTTTATTCAGTATTTGTCCCCATTTTTTCGTAGCATCCTCACCGCCATGACCTTTACTATTTGTAAATAATGGGATATGATTTACTACAACCTTATACTTTGCATTTTTGAAAGCATCACTTTCCACTTCTTTTTTTAACCACTCTGTTTGTACATCACGATAATTATCAAAATCTACCAAACCGGCATATACAGGATGACTATCAGGTTTATCTTCTCCTACATCAAGAATTATAAAGTATGTTTCTCCCTGTTTAAAAGCATAATAGAATTCATTGCTATGATGTGGAAAATATTCAAAAAGTTTCCGTGCTTTTGCCCCCCTGGTCTCATGATTCCCACGTACATAGACAAAAGGTTTATTTTTAGCAAAATGCTTTACACTAACATCGATCATTCCATCAAATATTCTATTTTCATCTCCGATCCAGTTTAACATATCACCAGTATAAAAAATCATGTCCATTTTTTCGGTATCGCCAATTTCTAACAAAGTATCCAATACTGAAGCCCTTTCGTGTATATCAGCAACAACACAAAATGAAAACTCACTTCTCTGTGGATTTAAAGTCTCAAATGAATATACTTCGCTGGCAAAAGTATCTCCATAAAGTACTTCATAAGGATTGAACTGACGAATTTCTCTTGAATTAACCCTATACTTGTAAATGGCACCAGGACTTAAATTTTCCAACCTAATTACATGTTTTGTAGTGTTTGCATCAATTAACCCATGATTGGAATTCTTTGCAATTTTTGGATATCCACCCCACGTAGGGAAGGTTCCAAAATTTTTATCACCACTATATTCAACCCAGGATGAGCTTGGATTGTTGGTAAACCAAACAATTGTTATAGCATCTTCGCACTGATCAATTAAATACGGACCATGAGTAATATCTAATTTCTCATTACCATAAACTCCAATGTTTAATACAAATAGAATTAAGCATACTATAAAAATTTTTGTTTTTATCTTTTTTTGTAACACGGTTATTTCCTCTAATTATTTTTTAAGATCGAATTCTGATACAATTAAATAGTGATCTGAAGGAAACCCACCAGGCCATTTTGATATTACTTCTGTTGATTTGTTCACCAAACCTTTACCCTTAAAATATAACTGATCAATTCTATAACCACCTCTGTGTGAATGCCCTGGATTATTATCAATATCTGGATACATACTGCGAAATGCATCAGTAAACCCATTTTCTAGCATTTTCACAGATGCTGGACTTTTACCACCATCAGTATGAGGAACAGCATTAAAGTCACCACCAAAAAATACAGGTATATTATCTGATTCATTAAACCTACAGTGGTTAAAGGCATATACATTTTCAAAATTATTCATGCCATACCAATTTGACATCGCATAGATATCTTGGGTTTCACTTACTTCTAACTTAACAACAACATTGTTGAACTCTGTTTCTGGATTTACAAAAAATTCCTTTATTGGAAATCGACTTAATACTGAAATATTTGCTCCCTGGTAACAGTAGTCCCAATCTGATGTAGTAGCAAAATAATAACCCAATTCAGCAGCAATAAAATCACCATTCGAGTAAGTTTCCTGAATCAAAATGACATCAATATTTTTCTTTTGAATCATTTCTACAATGCGGTTCCGAGAATCCCAACCATCTTTTTCCATTGACCAATGAATACCGCCATGCCAAATATTCCATACACCCATTGTTACGGATTCGATGGTTTTTTCCTGTGAAGTTATAATTTTCTCTCGGTAATGACGAAAATTATTCAAAACATCTTCTGAGGAAAGTACACTTTTATAAATTGCAAGTTGATCCATATTAAAATCCGCTGGATAGATTTTTTCATCGAGAGTATATTTTCTGGCAATTTCCTTATTTATTACAACCTTATCATTTTTCAATGAATAGATATTTGCAACCGGTTTTAGTAATGTCAGATTTTTGTTTTGATATACAGTGTAGGGATTATAATAGAGTTTTCGTCGAATATCTTTTAATGATTTTTTCTGTTCTTCCGTCATTTTTTTTTCAGAAATTCCTTTTGCAACTATTTTTTCCTGATATAGATTTTCTGGATCTACAATTAAATCAACAAATTCTTCAGAACCAACTTTTCCAGCACCAAACTCATTAAATATATCCACAAACATTTGTAAATTTTCTGCACCCTCTACTATCTTGGGTAAGTAATCTTTATCATAATTTAGTTTCAATCCAACTGAACCTATCCGCAATGGTTCCTGATTTGAAAAATCGAATCCAACTTTGTAACAAGCTACATTTTTTCCATCATAGTACAATCGTATTTCAGTTAACGCTTTACTATAGGTCATTGTCAATTGATGCCATTTATTATCATTAACTGGCATTATTTCTCCATTGTCCCTTTCATAATTTATTCTTCGTTTTCCTGATCCAATACACCACGCGAATGTACCATTTGAACTATATATTGCCCAGCCAGGATTTTTCTGTTCATCAATACCTTTACTGTTAAACTCTTTTTGTGATAGAAAAACATAAGCCTTTTCGGAGTGTGTTCTTATCCAGAATTGTACAGTAAAATCTTCAGATCCATCAAGATTAATATCTGATATTTCCAGTTTCTGATATTTACCTAATTGGTTCAAGGATAATGCATGTCCATCAATTCCTTTTGAATATTTAATTGATTTACCTTCAAAACCAATATCACCGCCCTTCACATTTTTATCAAAATCAAACACCCATTGTGCCTGAAGAAGATTAAACATCATACCACATAAAAACATTAACCGTAAAGATTTCATATTGTCTCCCAACTCCCGTTATTATATTGTTTTTTTAATTACTTCATGGTGAAGTTAATTGCACACCACTATTTTATAAAATTATTTTTTTAAATCAACTAATTAAATAAAATATTTTAAATATTACCTGAACAATCCCTAATAACAGTTTAGTTGATAGATGATTTATGTTAATAGAAATTAAACGTTTATATACTTATTATGAAGATAGGTTAGATATATTTATTAAAAAAAAGACTCAATTAAACTAATCATCTATAAAATCAGGATAATATTTTTCTAGACATTTATCACAAACCCCATGACTAAATTCAGCTTCAGAATTTTTTGAAATAAAATTTTCAAGTCTATTCCAGTATCCTTTATCATCACGAATTTCTTTGCAATGCATACAAATTGGAATAATACCGCTAAGTACTTTAATTTGTGACTGAGCTTCTCTTAACTCTTTATTTTTACGATGTAGATCACGAGCCATATTTGCCATTTCATTGGACATAACTGTCATTTCCTGAATATTTTGATCTGGAGTCAACATTAGATGACCCCCAATAATAAAATACCCACCACTTTCCATTTTTATAATATGACATTTCATTGATATTGATGTTGAACTATGTGTTTTAAAATTAAGCCAAACTGCTTGATTTTCTATTGTTTCTGAAATTGGTAAAACCTTTTGACTTTCTGGAAGTAAAAATGAATAAATTGATTCTCCTAACAATTTTCTCCTTGAGGATATAATTTTCTTAAAATATTTATTACACTCTGATATTTTTAAATCATTATCAACAATAATTATTGCTAAAATATCTGTTTTAATAAATATTTTCTCAATTTCATCACTTTTACTCTCTAGTAATAATTTTAAATTTTTCATTAATTATCCTAATCAAGATGCAATAATTTAAGTTCATGAACATTAGTTGCAAAATAATCTGCCCCTGTAGTTTTCCATAATTTATCTGTATCTATAAACGCACGTCCACCTACAACAACCTTAATTTTATTTAGATCTTTGTCACTTCTTATGTTTTCTATTATTTCTTTTGCTTTGAGAATATTGAATGACATTGTTACTGACATAGCAAGGACTTGTGGTTTAAATGATCGAACCAAATCAATGAGTTCATCCTTTGGAGTATTGGCCCCAAGATACCTTACTTCCCAACCTTCATGCTCCAATATATCAGATATCATCCATGCCCCTATTTCATGATATTAATTTGGTGCTGAAGTTATGATAGCTTTTTTTCCTATCTTGGTCATATTAATATCTAGTATACTTGTTGTTGCCATAACACGACTTACAATCGCTGAGGAAAGATGTTCCTGTGCAACAGAAATAATACCTTTTTCCCATAACATACCAACTTCATACATAACAGGCTGTAGAATATTCAAATAAAAGGACTCTATATCTTTTTCTTTATACATAAAACTTTCTGCAATTTTCAAACAATTTCTATGATTCCCTTCTAAAATTGCTGTCAAAAATTTATTATTAAGTTCCAGCCAATGCTTCCCAACTGAGGATTTCATCTCAAAATCAGTTTTGGATATATCTATCATATTTTTATGATTTTTAATGAGCCAATGATAAACAGCTTTTATCTCTTTTATTCTATCTGCACGGAGATATTTATCTAAAGCATCAATCCAAGTATTTAATTCTATAAGAAAATATTCATAAGAAAAATTATGAGCAAAATACACTTTGTATACCCACGGAATTGTTCGTGCAAGCATTTCATAATTTTGTACAAAGAAAACAGTAGACATTAAAGAAGCATGATTTTGATGATTGTCAAATATTATTTGTAATGGATTATTTCCAATTAGTGAATATATCGAAGATTTAGCACTCATAGTGTCATTGACATATTTTACCATGTAAGGAATATTTTCCTGATAATCAGTTGCGTTTTGTAAAGGAATTAAGGGTAATGTTCCTGCTTCAAAAATAATTTCATCTAATTTAATATTCATAACGATTCTCAATTATTATATTCTCTCAGATTTCTACAATATTCATACCATATCTTTCATCTATACACACACTTAATATTATGTTTTTACATATAAATACAATTCGATGGAAAAATCAAAATTACTATATATGCAATACTTATTACTAATAAGAATATGTTTAATATTCACCCTTTAATTAGAACATCCCAAAAAATAGAGAGGCGATTTATTATCTTTTCTGCAAATATCCTTTTTGTTTTTCTTTTTTCCGCTGATCTTTTTCCACAAACAAATTTTCATCTGTAAAAGGATTCATCTCCGTGTAATACATAACGCTTGACCAGGTTGAAGGTGTTGGTGTGAATATCTGAACTTGTTCTGGTTTAATCTTCAATTTTTTATTAACCTGATTACTAATTTCTTTCATATCCAGATCAGAACATCCAGGATGAGCAGCGATGAAATAGTAAGTAAGAAATTGTTTTTTGCCAGCCTTTTGAGATATTTTCTCGAATCGATCTTTGAACCAAACATGATTTTCAAATCCTGGTTTTCCCATAAGATTCAAGACTCTCTCATCTGTACTTTCCGGAGCAAGTTTCAGTTGACCGGACACATGGTTTTTCACCATTCTGTCCATGTATTTCATGCCGAATTGCTTATCTTCTTTAATCAGTTCAGGACGAATTCCCGAGGAGACAAAGACTTTTTTCACATTGGGAATTTCAGAGACTTTTTTCAATAAATCGGTTTGTCGTCGATGATTAGGTTTCACATTTCGACATAGATTTGGATACATGCAGCGTTTATTTTTGCATTTTCCATGTTTCAACTTTATGTCACATTCATATCCATACATATTGGCTGTTGGTCCACACAGATCAGAAACATAACCTTTCCAGTTGTGATGGTTCGTCAATGTTTTGATTTCATCAACAATGGATTTTTCATCACGCCATCGAATTCGCGTTCCTTCATGAACAGCGATAGCACAGAAATTACATTCGCCATAGCAACCACGATGTGTTGGCACAGAAAATTGAATAGTATCCAATGCTCGAATTTTTTGTAAATAGGAGGGATGTGCTTTTCTTTCAAAACCAAGACCATGAATTTCCGACATTTCCTTTTCTGTTAAATATTCACCTGGTGGATTTTGCACTAAATAGCGATTATCCACTTTTTGTACCAAACCTTCTGCATTGAGAGGATCAGTGTTTTTATAAAATGCATCAAACATTTCGATAAATTTTTCTTTATTGGAATTGACTTCCTGGAAATCAGGTAATTGCAAATATTTATCTACATGTTCTTTGGAAATATAGGAGAGACCTTTGATTGATTTTGGATCATCTCCATTTTCTAATGCTTTTGCTAAATTCAGACATGATTTTTCCGCCATTCCATAAAGCAGATAGTCAGCTTTAGCATCAAACAAAATTGGTTTGCGGAGTTTATTATTCCAATAATCGTAATGTGCTATTCTTCTGAGACTTGCTTCAATTCCACCTAATACTATTGGCACTGTATTTTTGTAATATTGACGGATAAGATTTGAGTATTTTATTACCGCTCTATCTGGTCGTTTATTATTCACTTCTCCAGGCGTGTAGTCGTCTTGCTTGCGAAACTTTTTAGTTGCTGTATAATTTGCCACCATTGAGTCGACAGAACCACCAGTAACCCCCCAAAATAGCTTTGGCTCACCAAATATCGAGATATCATTTTTACTAGTTATATCAGGTTGTGGAATCAATGCCACTTTATAACCATTTTTGATGAGCCATTTTCCTAAAACAGCCACACCAATATTTGGTGTATCCATATATGCATCACCAGTAACAAATATGATATCCAGCTGTTTCCAACCGAGTTTTTCTACTTCTTTTTTTGTGATTGGTATAAACATTTTTTGCTTCTATTATTTTGCAGGTAAGATTACCTGCATTTCTAGTTTAACAAATTCAACAAGTTTAGCTAATTTAACTGACATTTTTTCCAGCAACATATCCTGTTGAAAAAGCTGCCTGCAAATTATATCCACCAGTTTTTGCATCAATATCAAGTATTTCTCCAGCAAAATATAGATTCTTCGTAATTCGTGATTCCATAGTGTTGGGATTAACTTCCTTCAGATTTATTCCACCAGCAGTGACAATTGCTTCTTCGATTGGTCTGCTTCCAATAACTTTTACTCGAAAATTCTTCAGCCAATTTTCGATTTTTTTCCTGTCATCTGCATGAAGTTCAGCACATTTTGTTTTTCTATCAATTTGTAGTTCATCGATACAATATTCTGCTAATTTTTCTGGTAAAATTCGTCTTAAGAGATGAAATATTACCAAGGATTTCAAATCAGCAATTTCCCGCAACAATCTGTTTTTTATTTGCTTAGTTGTAAGTGCCGGCTTCAGATCTATTGATAATTCCACATTTTGGTCTTTTGACAAAGCATTGATTACATCATTTGACATGGTAATCACAACAGGACCATCAATTCCATATTCAGTGAAATACAATTCGCCAAACTCTTCACAAAGTTTTCTTCCATCTGCCCAAAATGTAGCATTGATATTTTTCAGTTTGAGCTTATCCAACTGATGAATTTTATATTCTGTAATCAATGGCACTAATGCTGGTTTTGGTGGAATAATTGTATGGCCAAGTTCTTCAGCCAATTTATATCCATCGCCAGTTGAACCTGTTTTTGGATAGGATTTTCCACCCGTGGCAATTATTAAATTTTCACAAGGTTGATTTATTATTTCATCCTGATATTTATATATTACCGCAGTGATTTTTCCATCTTTCTCGAGAATATCTAAAATTTTAACATCTTTTTGAATTTTCACTCCCAGATCACGAATCCAATCTTTCATGATTCCCACAACTTCCATTGCTTTGTCACTAATCGGAAAAACACGATTTCCTCGCTCAACTTTGGTTTTTAAACCCTTTGATTCAAAAAATTCAATTAAATTTTGATTGCTAAATTCATGAATTGAATACTTCATAAACCTTTTTCCAGAATTGAATTTCCCCAGAATATCTTTAATTTCTGACATGTTTGTGAGGTTACATCTACCCTTGCCTGTGATGCCAAGTTTGAGGCAAGGTTTTGACATTTTCTCGAGAACTAATACTTTATTACCATTTTCTTTTGCTATCCCAGCTGCCATCATTCCGGCAGGACCAGCACCGATGATTATTGTGTTAATTTTTTTTCCCATATAATCTTTCTTCGTTTATCTATCCTCTACGAGGAATTTTAACTTGCTTATCACTTATTTACAATAGTTTAACCGCTACTCGGTACATTCATCCAAATCAATATATTATTAATTTGCTTTTTGAGCATAAACTATTATAAAAATTAAATAATTGAACATTTACTTTATAGATGTTCAATTATTTAATATCATAAAATTCAAACAGGTATCTCTGTTCATATTCAACTTCAAATTTATTCAAAAACTCTGTGTATTCCTCTTTAAAAGTTTTTCTTCTATGATGCTCTTCTTGTTTTATTATGTATTTATAACCAAGATTGTACAGATTCCACTTAGATATTTAAAAACTTCTGGTCTGATTTCTTTATTCAGTACTGCTTCTCGATTTCTTACATCAAATATAATATGTATAAAAATTTGAGTATATGCTCCTGGTTTCATTTTTATTCCTTCTTTGTTTGATAATTTATTTTCTAAAAGTGATACTTTCAATTTTCACAAATTAATTATGATAATTAAACCACCACACTATACTCTTATATTTTATCCAAAAACTTGCTCATAGAGCATCTATTATTGTAAAACAAACATATCATTATTTTACATTACCTCGTAGAAGTTAACCTAAAATCCTTAAAAAACAGATTGTTACATATTTAATAATCACCACATTTTTCCTTGATTTTTTGCATACAATAAATTCTTTGCAAAAAAATATTTTAATGATAAATTACGAGGCTTTATTATTTTTGAATTAAATATAAAATATAGAGGAAAATAATGAAAAGAACATATCAGCCAAGTAACAGAAAACAGAAGAACAAACATGGTTTTCGTGAAAGAATGAGCACAAAAAATGGACGTAAAGTTCTTGCCAGAAGAAGATCCAAAGGAAGAGCAGTTCTTAGCAAATAAGAATTTTCCAAAAACTGAAAAGAAATTTACCTGGTCCCAAAGAAATCGGATTATAAAAGTAGGTAAGTCGTTTAAATACAAAACTTTAATATTTTCGCTTGCTCACCAGGACAACTGGCAACTGATTATCACACTTAAGGGTTCATTCAAAGGTGCGATAGCCAGGAACAGAACTAAAAGAATTATAAGAGAGGTTTATAGAAACTGTAAACCTCTTTTTAATTATCCGGTTGGTATTGCTGTAACAGTACTGAACAATCCCGGTAATGTGGATTATCATAAACTGGAAAAACAGCTGGTTAAACATTTCATTACGAATAATGGAAATAATTAAAAAAATACTAATCTCTATTATCAAAGCCTACCAAAAGGCAGTCTCACCATTATTCCCAAAATCCTGCCGCTACTATCCAACTTGCTCAACTTATGCTATACAATCACTACAAACTCACAATATTTTTTATGCAATATTTATATCAATAAAACGTATATTAAAATGTAATCCGCTTTTCAAAGGTGGAATCGACGAAGTACCATTAAAAAAAGGACACAAACATGGATAAAAAATCGTTTATCGGATTTTTGTTAATCGCTTTAATCATCATATTTTTACCGAAATATTATGAATTTGTAAATCCGGATTATGCAAAGAATAAAGCCGCAAAACAACAAGCCCTCACTGACACTGTAAAAACTGAGATTGCTACACCTGTAGAAACTCAAATCAATGAACCATCAGAACCAGTTTTAATTTCAACTATTCCAAATACAATAGAAGAAAAAGAATATTCCATTGAAACCGATTTGATGAAAGTTGTTTTATCCAATAAAGCCGGTGGTACTATTAAATCCATGCAATTAAAAGAACATTTGATTATTGAGGATAAAGATACATCTCTTGTTGAATTAATAAATCAGGATAAAGAATCTGGTCCTTACCTTAGTTTTATAAATGCTGACAAAGGAATGAAAGAAAACCTGCTTGTCAATTTTCAACTGGTAAGTCATAACCAGAATATTTTCAAAGTTTCAGGCAATGATTCAATCACTTTAACAATGGCATTAAATTACTCCGATGATGATAAAATTATCAGAAAAATTACCTTTCATGGTAATAAATATACTATTGATTATGAAAATGATCTTACAAAAGTTGCCAAATTAATTGCCACAGAAAATTATCAAATGAATTGGGCTGGCGGTATTACATATACCGAGAAAAATTTGGATGATGAAAACAGATACAATGGTGCATATGCTCATACACCAGCAGATGATATTGAAAAATTTAAAGTTAAAAAGCCTATAAAAACTGCCACTGATTTTTCAGGAAACACAGACTGGGTTGCTCTGAGAAGCAAGTATTTTGGTGTTGCAATGGTTCCAGAAAAATCTGCTACCGGATATGAATTAAATGGATACGGAATCAACAAAACTGTTGAAAATGCTAAGAAACAGAAACTAATTAAATTTTATGGCATGTCATTGTCACTGCCAAAATATACAAAGTTTAATACCACAATGTTTTTTGGTCCCTTAGATCAAAAAACGCTTAAAGATGTAAATCCTGATCTTGATAATATTATGAGTTTTGGTGCTGCATTTATTAAACCTATCAGCAAAGGTGTTTTATGGTTATTCACTAGCATCTACAAGGTCATTCCAAACTATGGATTTGTTCTCATTATTTTCTCTATCTTAGTGAAAGTATTACTCCACCCATTAACAGTTAAATCAACTCAATCCATGAAGGCGATGCATAAACTTCAGCCATTAATCAATGACATAAAAGAAAAACATAAAGATGATGCTCAAAAAGTAAACCAGGAAACAATGAAACTCTATGGTGAGCACGGTGTCAATCCAATGGGTGGTTGTTTGCCAATGCTTCTGCAAATGCCGATTCTTTTTGCGCTTTTCACTGTTTTCAGAACTACAATTCAGTTGAGACATGCACCTTTTATTTTCTGGATCACTGATCTTTCTGCTCCTGATGCATTATTTACATTACCTTTCGCAATTCCTTTTTATGGTTCTACTATAAATATTCTTCCAATGGTTATGGTTATTTCTCAGATATTCATGCAGAGAATGTCCGGTCAATCTCAGAATCCACAGCAGAAACAAATGGCCTTAATGATGCCAATAATGTTCTTTTTTATATTCAATAATTTTCCATCAGGATTGAACTTATATTATACATTATTCAACATCCTTACGATCGTTCAACAGCAGTACTTTACACCTGATCCAAAACCTAAAACAAAAAAGGCTAAAACAGGTAAATCCAGACTAGAACGTATGCGTGAACTTCAGCAGAAAAGGAAACAATTCAAATAGAGTATGGAAGATATTAACAGTACAATAATAGCTCTTTCAACACCTGCCGGCTATGGTGCCATTGGTGTAATCAGGCTTTCAGGAAGTAAAGTTAGAGAGATTATTAAACCTTTTTTTGCTGATAAATTTTCATTCAAACACAAGCAAGTAAAATTTGCTAAGTTGTTTGATAACCAGGAACATATTGATGATGTCTTAATTACTTACTTTGCATCTCCAAATTCATATACTGGTGAAGATGTAATTGAAATCAGTTGTCATGGAAGTCCATATATTATAGAAAAAATCATTGATCTTTGTCTGCGAAACGGAGCTATTCTAGCAGAACCTGGTGAATTTACTAAACGTGCTTTTCTTAATGACAAGATGGATCTTTCCCAGGCAGAAGGTGTGGATGCAATGATCCACGCAAAAACCAAGCATGCTCATGACACTGCAAAAAAGCTTCTGGAAGGAAAACTCGGTACCAGAATAAAAGAGATCAAACAATCTCTTATAGATACCATTACACTTCTGGAATTGGAACTTGATTTTTCAGACCAGGAAATTGATTTTACTCCACACTCCGAAATCCTCGACAAAATCAAACTTATCAACATAGATATTCAGAATTTAATACAGAGTTATCATTATGGAAAACTCATCAAAAACGGAATAAAAACCGCTTTGATCGGTTCGCCCAATAGTGGTAAATCCAGTTTAATGAATGCCTTTTTACAGGAAGAAAGAATGATTGTTTCTGATATTCCCGGTACTACCCGAGATTCTATTGAAGAATCAATCCGTAGAGGTGGATATCAATTTCGATTAATCGACACTGCTGGAATCCGAGATTCGGTAGACACTATAGAAAACCTAGGTATAGAAAGATCAAAAAAAGCTATTGAAGAGGCTGATTTAAAACTATTCATTATAGATCCTTCTAATACTAATTACTCCGAATTTGAACCATTTATAGATAACAACACAATTATTGTTGTCAACAAAATCGATATTTCCAACGAAAAACAAATAAAACAGATACAAGACAATTACAAAAATTTCTCACAGATACAAATATCAGCAAAACAACATATAAACATTCATGAGTTGGCTGATTTGATGGTAAATATCATCAAGAATAAAGAGCCCAAGAATAGCGATCTATTCATAACTATAAAACGGCACTTCAATTCTTTAGAGAATCTTTCTCAAGAATTGCTTAACACTATTACTAGCATCAAAAATAATAATCCCTCAGAGTTAATTGTTACTGATATGCGGTTCGCATTAAATCATCTCGATGCAATACTTGGAAAAACAACAGCCGATGATATACTTAATAATATTTTCGCAAACTTTTGTATCGGAAAATAACAGGATGGTTTCACGTGAAACATGATAAATATGATATAATTGTGGTTGGTGGAGGCCATGCCGGAGCAGAAGCATCTTTGGCATCAGCCCGACTTGGTAATAAAACACTTCTTATCACAATGGATAAAGATAAAATTTCCACCATGTCCTGTAATCCCGCAATCGGAGGATTAGCAAAAGGTCATCTCGTTGCAGAGATCGATGCTCTTGGTGGAGAGATGGGAAAAGTCATCGACCAAACAGGCATCCAATTCCAAATACTCAACAAATCAAAAGGCCGTGCAGTATGGTCACCACGTGCTCAAGCTGACAAACTCAAATATTCCGCTTTAATGTCATCAATCGTAGCCAATACAGAAAATTTAGAAACTTTGGAAGATTTAGCCATCGAAGTACATGTTGATAACAACCAAATTACCTCAATTACAACAGAAAACAATGGTATTATTTCATGTGATGCATTAATTCTAACATGTGGTACTTTTCTTAATGGCTTGATGCATGTTGGAAAAGATCAAATTAAAGGCGGCCGTTGGGATGAAAGGTCATCCTATGGATTAACTGAATCATTAAAAAGTCTTGGTATAGAAAATGGTAGACTAAAAACGGGTACACCCCCACGCATCAAAAAAGACTCAATTGATTTCAGTAAAATGAAAATACAATTGGGTGATGATAACCCAACACCTTTTTCTATACAAACCAAAAATTTCAATCCACCAAACGAAGCATGCTATTTAACATCTACAAACGAAAACACTCACCAGATTATATATGATATCATTGACGATATTCCACTTTTTTCAGGACAGATAAAAGGAGTTGGTCCAAGATACTGCCCTTCGATAGAATTAAAACTCAAACGCTTTGCTGATAAAAAATCGCATTTACTTTTTATTGAACCAGAATGGACTGATGCTGATCAATATTACATCAATGGATATTCTACTTCTATTCCAGTAGAAGATCAGATAAAATCATTACAAACTGTATCTGGTTTAGAAAATGCCGAGTTTATTTTTCCAGGCTATGCTATTGAATACGACTACTTTCCATCATCTCAATTATTTAGTACTTTAGAGACAAAAAAGATTTCTGGATTATATTTAGCTGGACAAATCAATGGTACATCAGGCTATGAAGAAGCAGCAGCACTAGGATTAATGGCTGCGATAAACGCGCACAATAAAATTCACAACAAAGAACCTTTCATTTTAGGACGGGGAGATGCCTATATTGGTGTACTAATCGATGATTTAATCACTAAAAATCCAGTCGAACCTTATCGAATGTTTACATCCCGTGCAGAGTATCGATTATTACTAAGATTTGACAATGCTGATAGACGGTTAGGTCATCTTGGCTATAATATTGGTTTACTACCTGAAACTATTTTCAATGAAATAGAATTCAGAACCAAAACAATTAACAAATGCTTGGACTATGCTAAGAAAACACATTACTCACCGAAGGTTATCAATCCTATTCTCAAAGAGAAAGATGAAAATTTAATCGATCATGGGTTTACTTTAGATAAAATAGTCAAAAGACAGAAAATACATTTTTCTGATTGTATACATTTACTACCACAAAAACTTCGAGAAGACGTATTATCTGATCCAAAAATCAGTGATCAAGTTGACACAGATATCAAATACGAAGGATACATCGCTAGAAATCTCCAGCTTTTAGAATCATTAAAAAAACATGAGCAAATTATCATTCCTTTTGATTTTGATTATTTCAATGTAAAAACAATTACAAATGAAGCCAGAGAAACACTTGATAAAATCAAACCTGAAACAATCGGACAAGCATCAAGAATTCCAGGAGTAACTCCGGCAGATATAACTGCACTGACAATCAGATTAAAAAAGAAATAATGTTTCACATGAAACATTTAATATTAACTAAATCCAAAATAAAAGAGTGTTTCACGTGAAACAATTTATTGAACTAAACTCAGACTTAAATAAAATTCTAACATCATCAGCAACCTATAGAAATTTTCAATTAAAATTCCAAGAATCAGGTTCTATTTCTATTTCAGGATTAGAAGGAACCTATTTTTCGATTCTCATTGCAAATATATTTATCACAGAAAATAGAGATATTCTGATATTATGTAGAAATGAAAATGAATCTGAAAAAATTCGTGATGACCTGGATTTTATTATTGGTGTGGATCATATTGCATTTTTACCAGATCACGTAGAAACAAATATTAAAGAAGAAAACCAGATTTTTTCATTTTTTCTAAATGATGTATTATCAAAAATTACTACAAATAAAAAATCAATATTTATAACAACCAAAGAAGGTCTCAAATCTGAATTTCCAAACAACAGTTTTATTGCACAAAATTCACATATACTAAAATTAAACAAAGAAATTGAACGTGAAGATTTTGAAGATATTTTAATAGAATTTGGATATAAAAGAGAAGATATGGTATTATATCCAAAGGACTTTTGTGTCAAAGGAAGTATCATAGATTTTTTTCCACCGGACAAAACTCACCCAGTTCGTTTAGAATTTTTTGATAATACAATTGAATCGATACGTGTTTTTGATATTGAAGATCAAATTTCAATTGAACATTTAGAAAAATATATTTTGACACCGCCAGCTGATTCTAAAATTGCTAAACAAAATTCAACTGATCTTTTTAGTTTGATGAAAAGTAATCTATTGATCATTCAAAATAATATTGATCAATTTGATGAAAATTTGTTTGCAAAAATGGCTAAATACAAAAAAATATCTAATTTTGATTTATTTGATTCAGAATTCAATTTTACATCAAACCCTTATGATATACCTAAAAATAATTTTAAAGGCTTAAAATCGCATATAAAAAAGCTTTTAAAAATCGATTCTAAGGAAATATTTATAGTTGGGAATACCAAAGATCAGATAAACAAGATAGATCGAATTTTGGATTTTCCCGAAATAAACTATGTAATTGGTAATATTTCCGGCGGATTTGAACTTTCTGATGAAAATATTATAGTAATACCAGAATTTGAAATTTTTCTCAAAGAAAGACAATCCAGAAGTTTCCGCAACTTACCTAAAGATTTTAATGTTGAAAAATTTGACATTGACAAAGTTGAACATGGCGATAAAATGGTTCATGAGGATTTTGGGATTGGTGAATTTGAAAGAATGGAAATCGTTAATGCTTTTGGTGCTGAGAAAGAATGTATTGTATTAAAATTTGCAGGTGATTCCCGTGTTTATGTACCAATGGACAAAATTTCAAAAGTAAAAAAATACAAAGCAGGTGATGGCGTTGAACCAACACTTACAAAACTCAATACTGGTGAATGGGAAAGAAAAAAACTTCGCACAAAAAAATCGCTTGAGAAAATCACCCGTGAATTAATGGAATTATATGCCCAGAGAATCCAAACTTCGGGATATGCTTTTGAGCAAGATGCTGAAATGCAGATGGAAATGGAAATGGAATTTCCCTGGGAAGAAACACCTGATCAAATTACAGCTACAGCAGAAATCAAAAGAGATATGGAATCTGAAAAACCAATGGATCGTCTACTCTGTGGAGATGTTGGTTTTGGGAAAACAGAAGTTGCTATCAGAGCAGCTTTTAAAGCTGTGAGCAATTCCAAGCAAGTTGCAGTATTGGTTCCAACAACAATTCTATCTGATCAACACTATAAATCCTTCCGAGATAGACTGGAAAAATATCCAGTATCTGTCGAAAAATTATCACGATTTGTAAAAGCTAAAAAACAAAGAGAAGTGATTAAGGAACTAGAAGAAGGAACAGTCGATATTGTTATTTCCACTACAAAATTATTATCTAAAAGTATAAAATTCAATAATTTAGGTCTTTTAATTATCGATGAAGAACACCAATTTGGTGTAAAACAAAAAGAACATATAAAGAATCTTGCAAAGAATATAGATATATTGAGTTTAACTGCTACACCTATACCAAGAACACTCCATTTTTCCTTAATCGGTGCGAGGGATTTTTCACAGATTAGTACGCCACCTAAATTCAGATTACCAATAATTACAGAAATAATTCGCTTCAAAGAAGATACTGTAAAAAAAGCAATTCAGCGGGAGATTGATAGAAATGGACAAGTTTATTTTGTACATAATGAAATAAAATCGATTCAGCAAGTTGCTATAAAAATAATGGATATGTTTCCTGATTTGCAGATCAATTGGGTTCATGGTCAGATGAAAGAACAAGAACTTGAACCAATAATGAATGACTTCATCAATCAAAAAATTGATATTTTAGTTACTACATCTATTATTGAATCAGGCATTGATATATCAAATGTAAATACTATTTTCATTAATAATGCAAATAGATTTGGATTAGCACAACTTTATCAATTACGTGGAAGAGTTGGCAGAACAAACCGTCGTGCCTATTGTTATCTTATTACTCCAGGAATATCAAAATTGAAAACCGATGCTATAAAAAGATTGAAAACCATCAAGAGATATACGTCACTTGGTTCTGGTTATAGTATTGCTATGCGGGATTTGGAAATTCGTGGTTCCGGTAATGTTTTTGGTGTGGAACAAAAAGGAAATATTCAAAACATCGGATATGATCTATATATTAAAATGCTGCAAGCAGTAATGAAAGAATTGAAGGATAAAGAATTCAATGAACAAACCATTGAAGAAATATTGAACCAGGAAGAAAAAGTATTAACAGATATCATTTATCCAAAAGCAGCCTATTTTTCAAAAGAGTATATTGATGTTCAATCGTTGAGATTAAATTTCTATAAAAGATTGGCAAATATTGAAAAGTATGAAGAAATCGATATATTAAAAAAAGAATTAATTGATCGATTTGGTGAACCTGATTTACAAGTGAATAGATTGTTCAAAATTACAAAAATAAAATATTTTGCTGAACAAATAGGCATTAAACGCATTACATTCAGTAATGATGATGTTAAACTGGAATTTGATAAACGAAATAATTTGGGTGATGATGGTCAAAAAATCTTTCTTTCAATCACAAAAATTTGTAAGGAACTAAAGGTAAAATTACAATTCGCACCAGATGATAATTTAAAACTATTATTAAAGATTAGTGAGAATGAGTTAGAGTTAACAAAACAATTCTTGGATAAACTTAATCTAAAATTTAATTTATGAGGAAAAATTTTAAAGAAAATAAGGGAGTTATGTAATGAGAAAAATTCTTATTGTTACAATTATTGCACTTTTAATATTGGGTTGTGCTAAAAAACCTGATACCGACACACTTTTGAAATTGGGAAATAAATATTACTCATTATTGGATTTCTTTGAAACAAATTCCAAAAATCAGTTTGTTAAAATTCCTGAAGAAAATAAAATCAAACAAATCGAAACATGGGCAGAAAATCAACTGATGCTCAAAGCAGCTGAAGACAAAGATTACTTCAATAAAAATGACAAAATCAAAGAAGAAATGGAAAAATACAGAAAACAGGCTGATATCAAATATTATTTGGATAGAGCAATTCTTGATTCTATAATTACTGAAGAGATCTTGGTAGAAAACTATGAAAAACAGGCAGTCGAAGTAAATGCTTCACATATCTTACTTTGGCACAATGGTATAAAACCAAAAATGCAGAGAACAAAACAAGAAGCTCTCGATCTTGCTCAGGTTATTATTGAAAAAGCAGAAGCAGGTGAAGACTTTGCTGCACTTTCAAAAAAATACTCAGAAGATGAAGGTTCCAAAGAAACTGGAAGCCTTGGATATTTTGGTCCTGGCAAAATGGTAAAAGCTTTTGAAGATGTTGCCTTTTCTCTTAACGAAGGTGAAATATCAAATCCTGTTGAATCACAATTTGGTATTCATATTATTAAACTTATTGATAAACGCAAAAAGCCACAGAAGCCTTTTGAAGAAGAACGAAAAAATCTTACAAACAAATTGATTGCTCAATTCAGACCACAACTTCAATCAAGTTACAAAGCAAAAGTTGATGAAATTAAAAATAAATATGATTTTGAAATCAATCAGGAGATGGTTGATACATTGATCGTTACAGCAGAAAAATACAAAAAAGCAAATCCAACAAATCAAAATATTTATGTAGATTCTAATTTACTTAATGAATTAACAATACCTAATGCAATTGGAAAATTTGAAGGAAAAGAAATCTCGCTACAAGAATTTGCAACAAAATTAAAAACAACACATATGCAACTTCCTCCTTCATTTATAAATACAAAATATTTTGTTCCAGTAATGGAAAATGTCTACATGTCAGAATTATTTCTAAAAGAGTTCAAAGAAAGTAGTATTCAATATGATGATGAATATGACAGAGATTTTGAAAATTATAAAAGAAGAATTATGACACAGGAATTCAAAAAAGAACTACTCAATACAGAATCAGAAGTATCAGAAGCTGAAATCAAAAAATACTATGATGATAATAAAGATGAAAGATACAAGATTCCATCAAGAGCAGAGACTAGAGAAATTTTTCTTTATGACAGTACTGAAGCTGCAAAATTATTGGAAGATGTACTAGAAGATCCTGAAAAATTTGATAGTTTCTCAGAACAATTAACTCAGAGATACAACCAGAAAGAAAAACCAGGACATTTTGGAAATATTACTCCTAAGCAATATGGACAAATTGGTGTAATTGCAAATCAGATGGAACCAAATACAATCCATCCAGAATTAATTAAAGCTGGAAAAGGTTGGTCAATGGTAAAAGTTTACAGCAAAACTGAATCATCATTGAAAGAACTTGAAAAAGTAAAAGAATCAATCAAAAGAGTTCTACTTCAGCAGAAGAAAACTGAAAATGAAAAAGCAATGATGCAAAAATTAAAAAATCAATATAAAATGAAGATATATTGGGATTGTGTAAATATTGAGAAAAAGTAAATGAAAAAATATATACCATTGCTATTAATTATTCTGCTTCTTACTAATTGTAGTAAGAAGCAGAATAAAAGTAACTTTATTGCAAGAGTAGATGAATCTTATCTTTCAAAAAATGATTTAACAGAAATCCTTGAAAGAAAAAAATTGGAAAATAACTTAGATCCGAATACTTTAAAATCAGTAGTTACAAAATGGGTAAAAGATGAAATAATTTTCCAGAGAGCTAAAAAAGAGCATTTTGACAAAGATAAAAATATTAAAAAGAAAGTAGAGGAATATTATCGTTCTCTTGTTCTTGATGAATATTTAAAAAATCATTTTCAATCGAATGTAACTATCAGTAACAAAGAGATAGAAGATTTCTATAATACAAATAAAGAAATGTATCTACTGGATAAAAAAGCATTAAAAATTTCCCATGTATTTGTAGAAGATTACAATGATGCAAATGTCATTAAATCCATTTTACAATCCATCGATGTTAATAAGAAAAAGGAACTTCACGAAAAATATAATTTTGAAATTCGTATTATCAAAAAAGGTGAAGTTGTAAAAGATATTAACACAGAATTATTTGAGAGAAGTAATGCTCGAATTGTAGGTCCAGTTTCATCAAATTATGGTTTTCATATTATTGAAATTCTGGAAAAATATAAAACAGGAGAATACCTTCCACTTAGTTTTGTAAGGGATGATATATATGAAAAAATAATGCAACAAAAGAATAAATCAGAATACATCGTTTTTTCTGATTCAATTATATCCATTGCGGATTTTGAAATAAAAGAAGATAAACTTGAAGGAATTATAAAGAGTAAATAATGAAAAAAAGATTAGTAATTACATTTTTGATAGCATTTCTATGCTTTGGACAAGAAATAATTGACGGAATTGCAGCAATCGTTGGGGAGCATGTAATTTTGAAAAGTGATGTTGAACAGTATGCAAGAATGACAGCAAACCAGTTCCGTATCAATCCTTATTCACAAAAGGAAAAATTCCTTGAACTGAAAGATAGAGCATTACAAAACCTGATTGATGAAAAAATACTATTAGAGCAGGCCAAAATCGAATCTATTGAAGTAAAAGATAGAAACGTAGAACAGATGCTTGAACAACAAATGCAAGGCATGGTTAACCAGGCAGGTGGTGAAGATAAAGTAATCGAGATCATGGGAAAATCATTGTCTGAAGTAAAAAAAGAGTATCGTGACATTGTTAGAAACAGGTTAATTGTACAAAATCTTCAGCAGACAAAATTTATGGATGTAACAATTACTCGTAAAGAGGTGGAAAAATTTAAAGAACAATACAAGGATTCTATTCCTGAAGTTCCGCCAAGTATGGATTTTGGACATATATTATTTAAACCAAAAGTAAGTGAAGATGAAACTAGTGTAGCAAAACTATTAATTGACTCACTGTATGAAGAAGTGAAAAAAGGGTCAGATTTCGGCCAACTGGCAATGGAGTATTCTCAGGATTTTGTTTCGGCAAAACAAGGCGGTGAACTTGGATTCATTGCTCGTGGAAATCTGGTTAAATCCTTTGAAGAAGCAGCCTTTAAACTTGAACCTGGCGAAATCAGTGAAGTTGTAAAATCTGTATTTGGTTATCATTTTATTCAAATGATTGAACGAAAAGGTGAAAAGATAAATGTACGCCACATTCTAATTAAAGAAGAAATATCGGATAAAAATGTAGATACTGCAAGAGAACTGGCTCTAAAAGTTTATGATGATATTAAGGCAGGAACAATAACCTTTGATTCTGCGGCAGTGAAATACAGTGATGATGTTGATCTGGAAAAAACTAAAGGAAGAATCAGACGCATTCCTAAAAATCAGATTGAAAATCAAGAGTTTGTTAAAGTGCTTGAAAAATTGGAAAAAAGTGAAATGAGTGAAGTTTTTAAAACTGATCAGGGATTTCATATTATCAGACTTAACAACATTTATGATGATACATATATCACTTTAGAAAACTGGGCTAAAGAGATGAAAAAACAAGAGTTTTATGAAAATTGGGTTGAAAATTTACGTAATAATTTCACCATTGAAATCAGGGATTAACAGAGTTATTAACACACTGTGGATATGATGTGGGAATATAGAATAAGTATTAACCAAATTAACAATGAAAATATTTCCACAAACTTTATCAAAACAGATTACAAATTTATCAACAGGAAAATAAAAGATATCAAAAGAAGTTTTTAGAGAGAAAAAGGATAGTTATCAACAAATCAACACACCAATATAATCATTAAGCTTTTTATTCTTAAAAATTAACTATTAATTATATCTTGTTTTGATTTTTGATTTTAATTAAAATACTTTCAATAAAATTTAGGAAATAAAGGAGTTGTTATGCATTTTTCAGCAGAACGAACATTACTAAACGAAAATATAAAAAAAATAGCTAAAGTTGTACCTTCAAGAACAACAATGCCAATTCTGGAAAGTATTTTATTTACACTTGAAGGAAATGAACTTCAATTACGAGCTTCGGATCTCAATGTATCGATGAAAATGTCTATTGAAGTTGATGGAATTCAGGATGGAACAATTGCAGTTCCAGCAACCATTCTACAACAAATTGTAAATCAAATTGACGAAGATAAAATAGAACTTAAATCTGAAGAAGATGGACGAGTAAAAATTATTTCAAAAAAAGGTCACTACGATATTAACGGAAGATCTTCTGAAGAATTTCCATCTCTTCCTGTTGTTACAAATAGCAATACCGTAGAAGTAAACAAAGAAATTCTCAACAGAATGATTCGTAAATCAATCATCGCTGTAGGTAGAGATGAATTGAAACCTGCACTTCTGGGGGTTCTTTGTGAAATCAAAAAGAATGAGATCAAATTTGTAGCTACAGATGTTCATAAATTTGTAGCAATTAAAAACACTAATTTTTCATCTGAAGAATATGAAGGCTCCGTAATTATTCCTGAAAGATTTTTAAGTTTACTCCTTGGATATCTTGGTGGAGACGGATCACTAAAAATTGAAATTGGTGAAAATCATATTAAAGTCGACATTGATAATTATCTGATCTATTCAAGATTGATCAATGAACAATATCCTGACTATGAAGCAGTGATTCCACTGAACAACGAAAAAGTTGCAAATATTGACACTGTAGAAATGTCTTCAACACTTAAACGTGTTTCAATTTTTTCAAATCAGAAAACTAAACAGATTTCTCTGAAAATGAATCCTGAAAAATCAATCATCTCAACACTTAGTTATGAAAACTACTCAAGTGCTGAAGAAAAAGTAAATATTGATTATACAGGTGATGAAATCGAACTTGGTTTCAATGCTGAATATTTTATCCAACTGTTGGACAATATTGATACAGTAAATGCAGTTCTCAGAATGGACACACCACTAAGTCCAAACCTTCTAGTTCCGGAAGAACAATTGGAAGATGAAGAACTGTTGATGATCATTATGCCAATCAGGTTAGAAAACAGCTAAAAATTCAACCAATATTCATAAATGTTTATTAGCAAAATTTTGTTGAAAAATTTTAGAAATTTTTCTGAGGCAGAATTTTCTTTCAAAAATAATCTCAATTTTATTCTTGGAAAAAATGGATCAGGAAAAACTTCCATACTTGAAGCAATTCATTATTTAGCTTTTTCAAAAAGTTTTCGAACTGTCAATGATAAGGAAGTAATAAAAACTGAAATGGATTTTTTCCAGATATTTGGTAATTTTTTTAACAATGAGAGAGATCAGAAGGTGAACCTTAATTTTGTAAAAAATGAAGGTAAACGAATTTTAATCAACAATACTCCATTAGAAAAAATGAAAGAGATTATTGGAAAATTTCCAATAGTAAGTCTTTCACCGGACAATGAAAAAATCACCAAGGGATCACCCAATGAACGACGGATATTTATTGATAAAATTTTATCTCAATCAGATGGTGAATATTTTGAAAACTTATTGAAATACAATCGATCTTTAAAAAATCGAAATAGTTTATTGAAACAGCGAAAAGAGCAAAACAATTATAAATATGACACATTATTTGAAAGCGTTGATGATTTGTTAATTGAGGATGCTTTCAGATTAATTATCAAAAGGGAAAAATTCATTAAAGAATTTAATATGCTTTTTCAGGATGAAATAAAAAAAGTGTCACATTTTGATTATGAATGTCTTTTGAAAATAAAAATCAATGCACCGGAACGGAATAAAAAATTTCGTGAATTTTATCGTAATAAATTGCAGGAAAAAATCTCAAAAGATATTATATTAGGTAGGACATCATATGGCCCACATTTGGATAATATAGATGTGTATTTTGATAATAGAGAGATTAAAAAGGTTGCATCTCAAGGTGAACACAAGATTGTGTTAATTGCCTTAAAAATGGCTGAGGGTAAATATTTACAAAATAAGTTAAAAGCAACTGTTATTTATTTACTTGATGACCTTTTTGCACTTTTGGATTCAGACCATTGTATGCGGACTATCAGTGAAATCAGCAATGATAACCAAACAATAGTGACTTCAACAAGTCTGGATCATTTGGAAAAAGAAAAAGAAAAATTGGAAAATTACGATTATGGCGTAATTCAATTAAATGGAAATTAGAGTTTAATGTCTGGCACGATTACAAACGTTTTTGAAAAATTAATAAAAAAATATGGATTAGAAGCCCAGGTACGTCAGCATGAAGCTTTATTTCTATGGGAAAAAGTGGTCGGTGAAAATATTGCAAAACATTCCAGAACAGAAAAAATATCTTATGGTAAACTGATTGTAAAAGTTGATTCACCTGTTTGGCGAAGCGAATTACTTTTTCAAAAAGCAGATATTTTAAATAAAATCAATGGTTTACTTAAAGGAACAAATATAACAGATATAGTATTAAGGTAACAAGAGGACCTATGGCAAATAATTATAATGCAGACGGAATCACAGTACTAAAAGGTCTTGAAGCTGTAAGAAAAAGACCAGCTATGTACATTGGTGATGTAGGAAAAAGAGGATTACATCATCTTGTTCATGAAATTGTTGATAACTCTATTGATGAATCACTGGCAGGTTATTGTGATAAAATTGTAGTGACAATTCATGAAGATGGAAGTTTAAGTGTATTAGATAATGGACGTGGTATTCCAGTTGATATGCACAAAGATCAACAAAAATCAGCACTTGAAGTTGTGTTAACAGTACTTCACGCTGGTGGAAAGTTTGATAAAGATAATTACAAAGTTTCCGGTGGTTTACATGGAGTTGGAATCTCTGTGGTAAACGCTTTATCAGAATGGTTGGAAGCAATTGTTTACAAAGAGGGAAAAGTCCATAAACAAACTTACAAAAGAGGTTTTCCTCAATCAGAATTAGAAATCGTTGGGGAAACTAATAAAAGCGGAACTTATGTTCGTTTTAAACCAGATAATGAAATCTTTGAACAAATAGTCATGGATTTTACTGTTCTTGAAGATAGATTGAGAGAAATGGCTTTTCTCAATAGAAATTTAAGAATTATAATCAAAGATGAGCGTCGCGATGATGAAGGAAATATCAAAGAAAGCGATTTTAAATTTGAAGGTGGTTTGAAAGAATTTGTTACTTATCTTGACGAAGCAAGACCATCTATTCTTGAAGAACCTATATATTTTGAAGGTGAAACGGATGGTGTTCCAGTTGAAGTAGCATTACAATATAATACTTCCTACAGTAAAAATATATTAACCTTTGTTAATAATATAAATACAATTGAAGGTGGAACTCATCTTTCTGGTTTTAAAACTGCTTTAACAAGATGTATAAATGCTTATGCAACTAAAAATGGGTTGTTTAAAAAAGATGGATTTACACTTTCTGGAGAAGATTGTCGTGAAGGATTAACAGCTATTATTTCTGTTAAAGTTCAGGAACCACAATTTGAAGGTCAGACCAAGACCAAACTTGGAAATTCTGAAGTAAAAAGTGCTGTTGATAAGATGGTGACAAATTACTTAAATGAATATCTTGAAACACATCCAAGCACAGCTAGAAAAATTATTGATAAATCATTGATAGCAGCAAGAACCAGAGAAGCAGCAAGAAAAGCTCGTGAACTTACAAGAAGAAAAAGTGCACTGGATGTCGGAAATCTTCCTGGTAAATTGGCCGATTGTTCAGAAAAAGATTCTTCACTTTGTGAAGTGTACTTAGTGGAAGGTGATTCTGCGGGTGGATCTGCAAAGCAAGGAAGAGATCAGAAATTCCAAGCAATTCTACCACTTCGTGGAAAAATTTTAAATGTTGAAAAAGCTCGTCTAGATAAAATTTTAAATAACGAAGAAATCAGAACCATGATCACAGCATGTGGAACTGGTTTTGGTGAAGATGAATTTGATCTTGATAAACTTCGTTATCACAAAATCATTATCATGACAGATGCTGATGTTGATGGTTCTCATATTATGACATTGCTATTGACATTTTTCTACCGATATATGCCTCGACTAATTGAAAATGGACATATCTATATTGCCCAACCACCACTTTATAAGGTGAAAAGAGGCAAAAAAGAATTTTATACTTATACTGAGGAACAAAGAGCAGCAAAAATAAAAGAATTTGAATCTCTGGAAGGCAATTCTAAAATCGAAGTCCAACGATATAAAGGTCTAGGAGAAATGAATCCTGAACAATTATGGCAGACAACGATGAATCCTGAAACACGATTGTTAAAACAGGTTCAGGCTGAAGATGCAGCAATTGTAGATAAAGTATTTTCTACTTTGATGGGCGATGAAGTACCACCAAGAAGAAAATTCATTCAAGATAATGCTAAATATGTTAAAAATCTGGATGTATAAATATGGAAAATAACAACTTAGAATTTGAAGATCAAAGAATACAAATAGTAGACATCGAAGATGAAATGAGAACAGCCTACCTGGATTATTCCATGTCGGTTATTGTTGCTCGTGCATTGCCTGATGTCCGCGACGGTTTGAAACCGGTACATAGAAGAATCATGTATGGAATGTCAGAACTTGGATTGGTTCACAACAAAGCACCTAAAAAATGTGCTAGAATTGTTGGAGAAGTTTTGGGTAAATACCATCCTCATGGTGATACATCAGTTTATGATGCACTTGTGAGAATGGCACAAAGTTTTTCACTTCGTTATCCACTTGTTCAAGGACAGGGAAACTTTGGTTCTATCGATGGAGATTCTGCTGCGGCTATGAGATATACCGAAGCGAGAATGTCAAAAATTTCAAAAGAACTTCTATCAGATCTTGAAAAAGAAACTGTAGATTTTACTAATAATTTTGATGAATCATTAAAAGAACCAACTGTTCTTCCAACTAATGTCCCATTTTTATTGACAAATGGATCCAGTGGAATTGCTGTAGGTATGGCAACCAATATTCCACCACACAATATGACTGAAGTGATTGAAGCAACAATTCACCAGATTGACAATCCTGAATGTACTATTGAAGATTTGATGGAATATGTAAAAGGTCCTGATTTTCCAACATCTGGTGTGATTATGGGAAAAGCCAATATCAAGCTTGCTTATGAAACTGGTAAAGGTGTTATCAAGATTCGTGGTAAAGCTGATATTGATGAAATGAAAAATGGAAAACCCCGTATCATCATCACTGAACTTCCATACCAGGTAAATAAATCAAAATTACTTAAAAGAATTGCAGAATTAGTAAAAGAAAAAGTAGTTGATGGAATCACAGATCTTCGTGACGAATCAGGTAGATCTGGAATTCGTGTTGTTGTAGAAATGCGAAAAAATATCTATCCGGAAGTGATCCTTAACCAAATTTTTAAACATACACAGCTGGAAGAATCCTTTGGTATCAATATTTTAGCATTGGTAAAAGGTGTTCCAAAACGCTTGAATCTAAAACAAGTATTATCAAATTTCATCGAATTTCGTCATGAAGTTGTTGTTCGAAGAACACAATATGACTTGAAAAAAGCTGAAGCAAAAGCTCATATCCTCGAAGGTTTGAAAATTGCCCTGGAAAATATTGACAATGTGATCAAAATTATTCGTGGTTCAAAATCTGTTGAAGAAGCCAAAAATCAGTTAATGGATACTTTTAGTCTATCAGAACTTCAATCCAAAGCTATTCTGGAAATGAGATTACAAAAATTGACTTCCATGGAAGTAGAAAAAGTAATCGAAGAATACAACGAGATCATGAAAAAGATCGAAAGATTGAATTATATTCTCGCCAATGAATCTGAACAGTTCAAAATCATCAAAGATGAAATGATTGAAATCAGAGACACTTACGGTGATAAAAGAAAAACTGAAATCATTGGTGATTATTCAGATTTTTCTATAGAGGATATGATTGCAGAAGAAGATATGGTAATCACTATTTCTGATAGTGGTTTTATCAAAAGATCATCAATAAATGATTATAAAAAACAGAAACGAGGTGGACGTGGCTCCAAAGGTGCTGCAACCAAAAATGATGATTTTATCAAAGATATTTTTATTGCCAGTACCCACGATTATATATTATTCCTAACCAACAAAGGTCGTTGCTATTGGCTGAAAGTTCACGAAATTCCATTGGGTGGTAGAAATGCTCGTGGAAGAGCTATTGTGAACCTACTCCAGGTAAAACCCGGCGAAGTAGTAAAATCCTTTATCAGTACCAGAGATTTTCCTGATGATAAATTCATGGTTATTGCAACCAAAAAAGGTGTTGTGAAAAAGACTGAATTGTCCAAATACAGCAAACCAAGAGTTTCTGGAATCCAGGCAATTGGAATGAAAGATGATGATGAGATTATCAATGCTTCAATCACTGATGGTGATCATTATATCATACTTGGAAGTTCTTACGGAAAATCAATCAAATTTCACGAACGTGACTGTCGTCCAATGGGAAGATCAGCCGGTGGAGTTCGAGGAATCAGATTGGTTGGAAAAGGCAATGAAGTAGTAGAAATGGTGACCACAAAAGGTGAAGAAGGAACCCTTCTGGCAATTTGTGAAAATGGTTATGGAAAACGTACTGCAATCGAAGATTATCCTGTAATTAAAAGAGGCGGTGTTGGCGTAATCACCATCAAAACTTCTATCAGAAACGGCAAAATGTTATCATTGAAAAAAGTAAATGATGATGATGATTTGATGATCATTACAGAACAAGGTGTCCTGATCAGACTTGGTGTTTCTACAATCAGATCTATTGCTAGAAATACTCAAGGTGTGAAACTCATCAAACTTGATGATGATGATGCAATTTCTGCAGTAGCACGTGTTGCAAAAGATGATGACGAAGAAGAAAACGAAAATGAAAATGGTGAAAACCAGGAAAATACTACTGAAACAAAATCAGAGGAAAAGGAATAATTAAGTGTTTATTTTTGGACATTTATTTATAGCTGTATCGAAAATATTAACAATAACGATTAATTTATATATCTTTTTGATAATTGCTGATACAGTTTTATCCTGGTTAAGATTAAACAATTATAATGAATATTCTAGATTTATGGGAAATATTGTTGGGCCTTATCTTAATACGATAAGGCACTTCATTCCCAGATTTTCTTCTATAGATTTAACTCCCTTAATTGGAATTTTAATCTTATATTTTACTGATGAATTTTTAGTAAATGTAATTAGAGAAATTGGGATAATGTTTTTATGAGAGACTTTAGTTTCAAATATAACAAAGAAGTGATGGGACACATCAATTCCATTGCTGAGGAATACAGAAAATTAGTAGACCAGGTGGACATCCATGCTGTTCATACTTATAATGAATTGGAAAACATTGATGAAATAACACAGGAACAGATATTGTCAGATGCTATCGATGAAACTGATGAAATTATGTTCCAGGTTGAAGTATTAAATGGTCCCGAATTTATGTTTAGCGAAGATGAAATAGAAGAAATCGAAAATCTAATCGTAACCACTAGTCTAGATCGTGGAATTCTCATTGAGCAGGTAAAATTTATTAAAAACAAGCAAATGGAATTGGAAAAATGGCTGGACTACAAAAGACTTAGAATGAAGGCCAGACATGATAAAATTCGTCAAAAAACTCTCGAAAAATGATAAAATAATAATCTCCTCTTTTTCACCTACAAAACTTGGTTTTCAACAGGTTGAAGGGAAAGAAGAATTCGAGAATTATAGCGCTTATTTAATTTTAAAAAATCTACTTTTTATACAAACTAAAACACCCACTACTGAAAAAGAAATTGTCCGAAATCTGATAAATGAAGGATTTTCTACATTTCATTTCATTGGGAAAGGTCTAAGGGTTAATGAAAATTCTACAGCCAAGGGATATATCATTACAGACCATATCAATATGTCCGGAAAAAATCCGCTTCGCGGAGTAAACAATGAAAAATATGGTGTACGTTTTCCAGATATGTCTGGTACTTATTCTCAGCTTTTCAATGAAGAAATGATAACTGCATTAAATATTAATAAAGCCAAATTATTCATACCTAAAAATATTGATCAATTGTCAAAAATTGAAAATGAAGTCATTCAAAAAAATCAGCAAATTCAAATACTATCAAATGAAATATACTCTGGTGTTATTACTGCAAAACATGCAGGGTGTAAATCCTGTGCAATCATGTTGGTAGAATCTGTGAATATTTCATCACTTTTTGAATAAACATGATATCTGATCCACAATGGCTTCAATACGTTAAGAAACTTCAATTTATTGCGCAGTCAGGCCTCACCTACTCCAAAGATCCTTATGATATCGAACGCTTTGAACAGGTATTAGAAATAGTAGCGGATATCGCATCTCATCATACAAATATCAATTCAGAAAAAATATTGGATATTTTTCACAAGGAAGATGGATATCTCACACCAAAAATTGATGTAAGAGCCGTAATTTTTAAAGATAGTAAACTTCTTTTGGTAAAAGAAAGTTTAGATGGCAAATGGGCATTGCCAGGTGGCTGGGCTGACAGCCATTTATCATTACAAGAAAATCTCATCAAAGAATCCGAAGAGGAAGCCGGAGCTACGATTGAACCGGAACGGATAATTGCCATTCATGATCGCAAAAAACATAATTCACCACCTTTGTCTGTTAATGTCTATAAAATTTTTGTGTTATGTAAACTTTTAGATTTTAAGTTTGTCGAAAATACTGAAACAAGTGAAGCTAAATTTTATAGTTTAGATGAGTTACCGGAACTATCAACAGGACGCAATAACTCCAGTCAAATTGAGATGTGCTTCAAAGCATTACATAATACAGAAATTGATTTTGATTAATTTTTCATAACCGTTGCAATTTCTACAAATTATACCATCACAAATAAATAAAAAAAGCCCCGATGAATCGGGACTTTGACTGGTAAAAAACGGCAATTTTGTAGTTTTAAAAAGAGGTATTAAGAAATTGACAACAAGATTGCCAGAGAAATTGAATTTAATTTTTCATTTGCAGAATCAGATCTTGAAAGCAGAATAATTGGTACTTTCGCACCAACAACAATTCCACCAACTTTTGCATCTGCAAGTTTCATTAATATTTTTATTAGTGAATTTCCGGTAGTGATATTAGGTACTAGGAATGAATCGATATCACCGGCAACTTTACTATCTAGTCCTTTTTTTAAAGCAGCTTTTGCGGAAAGAGCAACATCCATTGCGATTGGACCTTCAACAATTGCTTCACCAAATTCACCTGCTTCAGAAAGCTTTTGTAATTCAGCTGCTTCAACAGTTTCTGGCATTTTAGGATTGACTTTTTCGATTGCACAGAGAGCGCCGATTTTTGGTTTATCATTTCCTAATGCATGATTCATAGAAATAAGTGATCTCAAAATTGATTTTTTTGTTTCGAAATCAGGAAGAATGTTTATTCCGCCATCACTGAAAACAAGAAGTTTATCGTATGCTGGAGTGTCGGCAATTGCTACATGACTAAGAACTTCACCAGTTCTTAATCCATTTTCTTTATTTAGAACTGCTTTCATGAGAACAGGAGTAGAAATTTGGCCTTTCATGAGAACATCTGCTTTTCCATCATTGATCAGTTGTACTGATTTTTGCGCAATTTTTAGGTCATCAGTTTCATGGATGATAAAATCAGGATCGATTTTGTAGTCAATCTCTTTTGCAATTGCTTTGATTTTCTCTGAGTCACCAACAAAAATACCTTTTGCAATATGTAGATTTTCTACTTCCATTATTGCACGAATTACGCTTTCGGATTCCGCTTTTGCAATGGAAATTTTTTTCATTTGTGGGTCTTTAGAAATTTTTTCTTTTATTTCCTGAAAGGAACGAATCATATTAATATCCTTCAATTTATTTTTTGTATTCTAATACTTCCTGTTGTTTATCAATAGCAAGGAATCCACCTTGTGCTAATGATTCAAGTTCATTTTCACCGGGAATGACTACTTTCTGATCACAAATAAAACTCACTCTCTCCCAAAGTTTGTTAATTGTTAGATCTTCGTAGGCCATTCCGCCAGTGAAAACAATTGCATCTATCTCGCCTCTCAAAGTTGTTGCCATTGCACCAATTTCTTTTGATATTTGGTAAATCATTGCATTGTAAATCAATGTTGCTTTTTCGTCTCCATCTTTAACACGTTTTACAACATCCCGCATATCATTTGTACCGAGATAAGCTTTTATTCCTGAGTTTTTAGTTAATTTGATTTTCATATCTTTTAAAGAATTCTCCTGACATAGTTTCATTAATCCTTCAAGTGGTAATGCACCAGCCCGTTCAGGTGAAAAAGGACCCATTCCTACAAGCGCATCATTTGTATCGATTATTCGACCATGATTTATTGGAGCCACAGATATTCCACCGCCCATATGGACAACGATGAAATTGCTTTCTTCTTTTTTCAGGCCAAGGTCTTTGCATGTCTGTCTAACTACAGCATTGATATTAAGAGCATGTAATCTACTACGTCTCTCAATTCCGGGAACGCCGGAAATACGAGCTTCCGGAATCATTTCATCTACAGTTACAGGATCAACAATATAGGATGGAATTTGGTATTTTTGTGCTACTTCGTAAGCAAGAGAAGCACCGAGATTACTAGCATGTGAAGCATATAAGCAATTGATTGTCACGTCCATTAAATCTTCATTTACTTCATATATTCCGCTAGGAACGGGGCCAACTAATCCACCGCGGCCAACAACAGCAACAAGTTTATTATCACCTAGAGAATTATTTAAAATTTCGGTAATGTATTTTGATCGTAAAGGTAATTGATCTTTTATGGAATGCATGTCTGCGATTGCTGTACCTGAATGATCGATTTTTTCTACATGAATTTCTTTTTCTCGACTGAAAAGACCGATTTTTGTGGAAGTGGAACCTGGATTAATAGTTAAAACAACTTCTTCGCTCATATTATTTCTCCTGAAATTTTTGTTAATTTCATAATCTTCTGCATCACAATGTCAAATGTAATGCCATTTTTAAGAATTTTAACCTCTATAGAGGAGAAATAAAATATATCGTAGTAGAAAATTATTTGATATTTTCAAATATAAGAAAGGATTTAAGCGAAATCGAGATTAGTGGTTAGGAAATTTTACTAAAAATGGAAAAGGATGTTTGAAACTGTTAACCG
>Ga0070729_10001304_pt1 | contig 39686 bp, 35 predicted proteins | sample tdDd472_FD_66725 | JGI IMG/M metagenome (GOLD analysis project Ga0070729, IMG submission 66725) | Marine sediment microbial communities from the Atlantic coast under amendment with organic carbon and nitrate - tdDd47.2 | ecosystem: Environmental > Aquatic > Marine > Coastal > Sediment | place...
GGCAGAAATTCGTGATGCGTCTCGACGCCCGGCAGGTGACCGAGCAGGACACGATGGGCGTGCAGCGCGCCCTTGGGCTGGCCGGTCGTGCCGGAGGTGAAGATCATAAGCGCCGGGTCGTCGGGTCCGGTGTCGGCGGCAGCGAATTCCGCCGCGCCGCCTGCGACGAGCGCATCGAATTCCTGCGCATCCGCGCCGCCATCGATGGAGACCCGCGTCTTCAACGTGGGGAAATCCTCGCCCGAGGCGGCGAGCTTGGCGAGGCCGCTCTGATCGAGGACGATCGCCGCCGCACCGGACAGGTTCAGACGGTAGGCGATTGCGTCCGGACCGAATTGCATGGCCATGGGAACGGCGATGGCGCCGAGCTTGTAGATCGCCAGATGGGCGATCGGCGTCTGGAAGCATTGCGGCAGCAGGATCGCGACACGGTCGCCGCGCTGGACGCCTAAATTGGCGAGCGCGGCGGCGAAGCGGTTCGACTTTTCCGACAATTCGCCGAAAGTCAGCGTGACGGGTTCTTCGCCCGACCAGTCGATGATCGCAGGCTTTCCCGGTGCATGCCCGTCGGCGCAGGCGACGCCAATATTGAAGCGTTCAGGGATGTCCCAGCGAAAGCGGGAGACCAGGTCGTCATAGGAAACGGGATCGGCAGGCAACATGAAAAAGCTCATGCATTGTTCCGGAACGCAGTCAAGCGCGCGACAAACAGGCTTGGCTCTAGGCGATCGTGAGCGCCGTTCCGTCCCGCTCGAGGGCGGCGGCGATTTCGGCCGGCGGGTCGGCGTCGGTGATCAGTTCGTCGATGGCGTCGAAACCGCAGACATTGACGAGGCCGCGGCGGCCGAACTTTGAATGGTCGGTGACGACGACCTTCCGCTCGCCGCAGGACAGCACCATGCGGGCGAATTCCGCTTCCTCAAGATCGAAATCCATGACGCCGTGTTCGCCGACCGCGCCGGTCGAGATGACCGCGTGAGTGACGGTGAAGCGGCGGATGAAGTCGACCGCCGATGCGCCGAAAGCCGCGCCGGAATCGCTGCGCAACTCGCCGCCGGCCATGTAGACGCGGTTGCCGTTGACTGTCGCCAGCGTGCGGGCGACATCGGAGGAATTCGTGACGATGGTGAGGCGGCGGAGCGCGGTCAGTTCGCGCGCGACGAAGCTCGTCGTCGTGCCGGTGTCGAGCATGACGGAATCGCCATTTCGGATCGTCTCGGCGAGGCGGCGGGCGATGAGCTGCTTGGCGCTGGCATTCTCGCGCATGCGGCGCTGGAAGGGCGCTTCGCCGATCTGGCCGGCAAGCCCGACCGCGCCATGGACCTTGAGAACGCTGCCGTTTTCCGTCAGCGGCCGGACGTCGCGGCGGACGGTTTCCAGCGATACGCCGAGCCGTGAGGCGAGCGCCGCGATCGTGACGCTTCCCTCCTCGTTCAGGATTCGCAGGATTTCCGCGTGACGCTTGGAGAGCATGGGATTTCGCTCCATTGGGTGCTCATTCGTTAGGCGTTGTCTGCCGTTTTTGCAATCAAATCCACAAAATCGGGCATGAAAAACACAAAAAACCACAAAACTCGATTGACAGGCATCGTCTTCTGACGCGTTATTTTCAATCAGGGCCGAGGTGCAAGGCAACAGACGACCCGAAAAGGTCAGGCGATTGCGATCATCACGGTTCCCCGAACAGGTGCACAGGGAGCGCGACATGACAGCATTCGAATTCAGGAAAAGGACCCTCGCCGCGAGCCTCGCGGTGTCGGCAATCGCGATGATGGCGGGGTCGTTTTCCGCGACGGCGCAGGAATCCACCGATCCCATCAAGCTGACATTGCATGACTGGACTGGCCAGCTGATCACCACCCAGATCATGGGCGAAGTGCTGCAGAAGGCCGGCTACAATGTGGAATATGTCCAAGCCGACTACTTGGCGCAGTTCGCCGGGCTGGAGACAGGCGACCTCGATGTCGCGATGGAAATGTGGGAAACGACAGGCCGCGAGGCGATGGACGCGGCGACCGCCACCGGCAAGGTGGAGAATTTCGGCCCGACCGGCATGAAGGCCAAGGAAGAGTGGTGGTTCCCCGAGTATATGAAGGAACAGTGCCCCGGCCTTCCGAACTGGGAAGCGCTTAAGGACGAGGCTTGCGCCGAGGCCTTCTCGACCGCCGAAACCGCGCCGAAGGGCCGTTATCTCGGCGGACCGGTGACTTGGGGCGGCTTTGACGACGAGCGCGTCGAGGCTCTGGACCTGCCCTTCGAGGTGATCCATGCCGGAACGGATGCGGCGCTGTTCGCCGAACTGGAAAGCGCTTATCAGCGCAAGGCGCCGATCATGCTGTGGATCTACGCGCCGCACTGGGCGCCCGCGAAGTACAAGGGCGAGTGGGTCGAATTCCCCGAATATACGGCCGAGTGCTACAACGACCCGGCCTGGGGCTCTAATCCGGACATGGCCTATGATTGCGGCAAGCCCTTCGGCGAGATCTGGAAGGTCGGCTGGGCCGGCGTGAAGGACAAGTGGCCGGGCGCCTATGAGGCGATCAAGGCATTCACCATCAACAATGACGAGATGGGCCAGATGATCACCGAGGTCGATCTCAACGGCAAGACCGTCGAGGACGTGACCGCCGAGTGGATGGCCGCCAACGAAGACCGCTGGATGGGTTGGATCGGCAAGTAAGCCGCATCCGCCAACAGCCCGGAGCCGCCGGCCAACCTCCCGGACGGCGGCTCCGACCTTACGAATTCCCCATCTGCCGAGGCATCAATGGCGCCGACGGAAGCCAAACTCGTCTGCCGAAATATCTGGAAACTGTTCGGGCACGGTGCCCAGGAGTTCCTGACACAACACGGCGGCAATCCGACCCTCGAGGATATCCAGTCCGCCGGCCTTGTCGCCGCGGCGCGCAATGTCGATCTCTCGGTCGGCGAGGGCGAGATCTTCGTCATCATGGGCCTGTCGGGGTCCGGCAAATCGACCTTGGTGCGTTGCCTGTCGCGGCTGATCGAGCCGACGGCCGGCGAGATCCTGTTTCACGGCGAGAACCTGCTCGCGGCAAGCGACAGCCGGATGATCGAGATCCGCAGGCACAAGATGGGCATGGTGTTCCAGCATTTCGCCCTGCTGCCGCATATGACGGTGCTGTCGAATGTCGCTTTCCCGCTCGAAGTGCAGGGGATGGGCCGGGCGGAGCGCGAGGAGCGCGCCCGCAGGATGATCGCGCTTGTCGGGCTGACAGGCCGCGAGGAAGCCTATCCGAGGCAACTCTCCGGTGGCCAGCAGCAGCGCGTCGGCATCGCCCGGTCGCTTGCCGTCGAACCGGAGCTGTGGTTCCTCGACGAGCCGTTTTCGGCGCTCGATCCGCTGATCCGCCGCGAGATGCAGGACGAGTTCATCCGCCTGCAATCGGTGCTGAAGAAGACGATCGTCTTCATCACCCATGATTTCGACGAGGCGATCCGGCTCGCCGACAAGATCGCCATCATGAAGGACGGGGAAGTCGTTCAGGCCGGAACCCCGGAGGAGATCGTCCTCCACCCCGCTACGGACTATGTCCAGGAATTCACCCGCGCCGTGCCGCGCGCCAAGGTGGTGCGCGTGCGCTCGGTGATGAAGCCGCTTGAAGGCGACGCGCCGCAGGCCTCTGTTTCGGCGCATGCGACCGTTGCCGAGGCGGCGCCGCTCTTTCTCGCTGGCGCCGAAAGGTTGCGGGTCACCGGAACGGATGACGAGACCGTGGGCATGCTCGACCGGTCCGATGTCGTCACCATGATGCTCGGAGGCTGAGATGACCGACGTCGCCTCGATCCAGCCCATCGGCGCCGCGAAGCCTCGGCGCACCGGCGCGTGGATCATGGGCGCGGCGGCCATCCTGTTCGTTCTCTTCTGGCAATATGGCGAGCCGATCGCCGAATGGGCCTTCGACTATCCCAGGAAAATGGAAGTTCCGGTTGCGAAGTGGATCAACATATTCACCAAGTGGCTACTGAACGACGCCTCGTTCGGACTCTTCACCTTCACGGATCTGACCCGCTTCATCTCGGCGGTCGTCAACGTGCCCTACAAGGTGGTGCTGAGCCTGCTGTCGACCGGCTACCTCTCCGGACAGGGATCGGGCGCGATTCAGCTCGTGCCGCCGCTTCCGTGGATCGCTGTCATCGTAGTGGTCGCACTGATGGGGCTTTATGCCGGCGGACGGCGGCTCGCTCTGGTCGTTTCGCTCTGCTTCATCTTCATCGCGGTGTTCGGCCAATGGACGAGCGCGATGGTGACGCTTGCCTCGATCCTCGTCGCCGTGCCCATCGGCGTTGTCGGCGGGCTGCTGCTGGGCATCGGCGCCTATCGTTGGCGCTGGCTCGAACGTGCGCTGTTGCCGGTGCTCGATCTGATGCAGACGATCCCGGTCTTTGCCTATCTGGTGCCGATCCTGTTCATGTTCGGCTTCGGCGCGATTGCGGCCGTCGTGGCCACGCTGATCTACGCCATGCCGCCGATGACCCGCGTGACGACGTTGGCGCTGCGCCGGGTGCCGCCCGAGGTGAAGGATCTCGGCCAGATGATCGGCTGCTCGCAGCGGCAGATGACCTGGCGCGTGCTGGTGCCGTCCGCCAAGGAAAGCCTGCTGGTCGGCATGAATCAGGTGATCATGCTGTCGCTGAACATGGTGATCATCGCCTCGATGATCGGCGCGGGCGGGCTTGGCTTCGATGTCCTCGCTGCGCTGAGACGGCTCGATTTCGGCGCCGGGCTGGAGGCGGGTTTCGCCATCGTGGCGCTTGCGATCGCGCTCGACCGGCTAAGCCAGGCCTTCGCAAACCGGCAGGCCAAACCGGTGGCGCATGAACAGCGCGGCTTCGTCGCGAACCATCCCTATCTGCTGGCGGCGCTCGCCTTCGTGGTCATTGCGGGCGTCGCCGGCCTTTTTGTTCCCGCGGTCCAGTCCTATCCGGATGCGCTGACGATCTCGACCGGCACCTTCATGTCGCGCGTGGTTGAGTGGATCAACGTCAACTTCTTCGACACGCTGGAAGCGATCAAGAACACGCTGCTGCTGAACGTGCTGATCCCGTTCAAGCGGCTGCTGCTGGGCTTTCCCTGGATCGGTGTGGTTGCGGTCCTGGCGGCGGCGGGCTGGGTCCTGCGCGGACCGGGACTCGCGCTGCTCGTCGCGGCGCTGTCCTTCCTGATCGCCGCCACCGGCCAGTGGGAGAAGGCGATGATCACGATCTATCTCTGTGGCATTTCGGTCCTCTTCGCCACGCTTATCGGCACGCCGATCGGGATCCTGGCGGCGGAGAGGGAGCGGCTATGGCGCGTGGTGCAGGCGGCAATCGACACGCTGCAGACGCTGCCCTCCTTCGTCTATCTGATGCCGGCGGTGATGTTGTTCCGGGTCGGCGACTTCACGGCAATGATCGCGGTTGTCGCCTATTCGATCGTGCCGGCGATCCGCTACACGGTGCTCGGCATCCGGCGGGTCGATCCGCGCCTGATCGAGGCCGGCAAGGCGATGGGCTGCACCGAGTGGCAGATCCTGACGCGCATCAAGCTCAAGCTCGCCCTGCCGGAAATCATGCTGGGGCTGAACCAGACGATCATGTTCGCGCTGTCGATGCTGGTGATCACCGCGCTGGTGGGCACGCGAGACCTCGGCCAGGAGGTTTATATCGCGCTGACAAAGGCGGATCCGGGGCGCGGCCTCGTCGCAGGCCTCGCCGTTGCGTTCATCGCGATTATTTCCGACCGGCTGATTTCCGCAGGTGCGATGCGGGCGCGCAATCGGCTCGGGCTTTCGGAGGAAGGGCAATGAGCGCGGAAGGGAAGATCGCCGCTCTGCCATGCTGGACTGGCAGCGTCGACATGGAGCCGCTGACCGGCGGGCTGTCGAACGAGAGCTGGCTTGTCACCGACGCGGCGGGAAAGCACGTCGTGCGCTTCGGAAAGGACTATCCGTTCCACCACGTCATTCGCGAGCGCGAGATCTCGGTGGCGCGCGCGGCGCACGAGGCCGGATTTTCTCCGAAAGTGGAATATTCGGAGCCCGGCGTGATGGTATCGGCCTTTGTGGAGGCGCGGACGTGGACGGAAGAGGACATGCGAGCGCAGCCGGAGCGGATTGCGCGGTTGCTGCACGACTTTCACCACAAGATGCCGGGTTCGGTCTCCGGGCCGGGTTTCATGTTCTGGGTGTTCCATGTGATCCGCGACTATGGGCGGACGCTTCAGGCTGGTGGCAGCAGCCGTTCTGCGGACCTTTCGTATTACCTCGCGCTGGCCGAGGCGCTGGAGGCGGCGCAGGCGCCGCTGCCGATCGTTTTCGGCCACAACGACCTTCTGCCCGGCAATTTTCTCGATGACGGCGAGCGGCTGTGGCTGATCGATTTCGAGTATGCCGGCTTCAACACGGCAATGTTCGATCTTGCCGGCGCGGCGTCCAATTCGGGCATGGATGACGAAACAGCGGAACGGCTGCTCGCGACCTATTTCGGGCGCGCCTCCGACGAGGCGGTGAAACGCTCCTTCGACGCCATGCAATGCGCCTCGCTGCTGCGCGAGGCTATGTGGTCGATGGTCTCGGAATTGCACCTCGATGCGCCGGGCGTCGATTACGGCGCCTATACGCAGGAAAATCTCACGCGGCTCGCCGCCGCGCTCGACCGGTATCACTCCAAACACGGAAAGACTTCATCATGACGCTTCCCCAACAGGCCGAGATCGTCGTCATCGGCGGCGGCATCATCGGATGCTCGACGGCCTATCACCTGGCGAAGGACCACAAGGCTAACGTGGTGCTGCTGGAAATGGGTCAGCTCACCTCCGGCTCGACCTGGCACGCCGCCGGTCTCGTCGGCCAGCTGCGTTCCTCGGCGTCGATCACGCGGGTGCTGAAATATTCCGTCGACCTTTACAAGCGGCTCGACCAGGAGACCGGGCTAGAGACCGGCTGGAAGATGACCGGTTGCCTGCGGCTGGCGACCAATGAAGACCGCTGGACCGAATATCGCCGTCTCGCCACCACGGCGCGCTCCTTCGGCATGGAGATGCACTTGCTGTCGCCGGAAGAAGTCAAGGCGATGTGGCCGCTGATGGACACGTCCGATCTTGTCGGCGCGAGCTGGCTGCCGACGGACGGGCAGGCGAGTCCCTCCGACATCACCCAGTCGCTCGCCAAGGGCGCGCGCATGCATGGTGCGAAGATCCATGAGCAGGTGCGCGTCACCGGGTTCGAGATGGATGGCGACCGGATCACCGCGGTGAAGACCGACAAGGGCGACATCGCCTGCGAGAAGGTGGTCAATTGCGCCGGTCAGTGGGCGCGCCAGGTCGGCGAGATGGCCGGGATCAATGTCCCGCTACAGCCGGTCAAACATCAATATATCATCACCGAGAAGATCCCGGGCCTTGCCGCCGATGCGCCGACGATCCGCGACCCCGACCGGCGGACTTATTTCAAGGAAGAGGTTGGCGGGCTCGTCATGGGCGGCTACGAGCCGAACCCGCAGCCCTGGACGACAGGCGACGTACCGAACGACTGGGAGTTCCGTCTGTTCGACGACGATTTCGACCATTTCGAACAGCATATGGAACAGGCGATGATCCGCATTCCGGCGCTGGCGGAAGCCGGGGTCAAGCAGATGATCAACGGCCCGGAGAGCTTTACGCCGGATGGCAATTTCATCCTCGGCACGGCACCGGAATGCGCCAACATGTTTGTCGGCGCCGGCTTCAACGCCTTCGGCATCGCGTCGGGCGGCGGCGCCGGCTGGGTGCTGGCCGAATGGACGATGTCCGGCGAGGCCCCGCTCGATCTATGGGTCGTCGATATTCGGCGCTTCTCCGGGCTGCACCGCGACCGGCAATGGGTCTGCGACCGGACGCTGGAAGCCTATGGCAAGCATTACACGATCGGTTTCCCGCACGAGGAATATGAGAGCGGACGGCCGCGCATCGTATCGCCGCTCTATGAGCGACTGAAGGACCATCGTGCCGTGTTCGGCTCCAAGCTCGGCTGGGAGCGGCCGAACTGGTTCGCGCCCGAGGGCATGGAAGCCGAGGACGTCTATTCGATGGGCCGGCAGAACTGGTTCGGCCCGGTCGGTGACGAGCATGCCCATGTGCGTGAAAAGGTCGGAATCTTCGACCAGTCCTCCTTCGCCAAATACGAACTAGCAGGCGCGGATGCGTTGCGGGCTCTCGACTGGATTTGCGCCAATGATGTCTCGAAGCCAGTCGGGCGACTGACTTATACGCAGCTGCTGAATTCCCGCGGCGGCATCGAGGCCGACCTCACGGTGGCGCGGATCGCCGAGGACCGCTTTTACATCGTCACCGGAACCGGTTATCGCACGCACGATCTCGCATGGATCGCCGACCACATTCCGGATGGCAGCGATGCGACGCTGACGGACATCACCGAGGATTGGGGCACGCTGTCGCTGATGGGGCCGAAGGCGCGTGACGTGCTGGCGAAGGTCACCTCCGCCGACGTGTCGCACGAGGCTTTCCCGTTCGGCCATGTGCGCGAGATCGAGATCGCCGGCCACATCGTGCGGGCGCTGCGGGTGACCTATGTCGGTGAGCTCGGTTGGGAATTGCATGTACCGATCGGCGCGACGGGCGAGATCTTCGACGCTCTGATGGAAGCGGGCAAGACGGAGGATATCCGCCCGATCGGCTACCGGGCGCTGGAGAGCCTGCGGCTCGAAAAGGGATACCGCGCCTGGTCTTCCGACATCACGCCGAACGATACGCCGTTCGAGGCGGGGCTCGGCTGGGCGGTCAAGCTGAAGAAGAACACCGACTTCATGGGCCGCAAGGCGCTGGAGGGTAAAGTAGGCATGCCGCTGACGAAACGGCTCGCCGGCTTCACGCTGGACGATCCGGACGCCGTCCTCGTCGGCCGCGAGACGATCCTGCGGGATGGCGAAACTGTCGGCTATCTGACCTCGGGCGGCTATGGCTACACGATCGGCAAGAGCGTCGGCTACGGCTATGTGCGCCATGCCGACGGCGTCAGCGACGACTTCCTGATGTCGGGCTCCTATGAGCTCGTGGTCGCCAATGAGCGCATCCCGGCGAAGATCGGCATGGAGCCTTTCTTCGACTCTTCCAATTCCCGCGTGAAAGCCTGAATCATGTCCTTCGCCGCCGAGCGCCATGCGCGCATCGTCATCATCGGAGCGGGCGCCATCGGCTGTTCGCTCGCCTACCATCTCGCCCGCGCCGGGGAAAAGGACGTGCTCGTCCTCGAAAAGGCGCAGATCACCCATGGATGCACCTGGCATGCCGCCGGCCTCGTCGGTCAGCTGCGCGGCAAGAAGTCCCTGACCAAGCTGATGCAGAACTCGGTCGCGGTGTTCGACTGGCTCGCGGACGAAACCGGTCAGGCGACCGACTGGAAGAAGGTCGGCTCGCTGCGGCTGGCGGCGAGCGAGGCGCGCTGGAGCGAGATCCGCCGATCGATGCAGCTGGCGAAAAGCTTCGGCTTCGAGGCGTACACTCTGACGCCGCAGGAGGCGCGTGACAAGTTTCCCTATATCGATCCCGACGGTGTCGTCGGCGCGGCCTTCATCCCCTCCGACGGCTATATCGACCCCTATGCGGTGACCCAGGCCTTTGCCTATGCGGCGCGTCAGAACGGGGCGAAGATCGAGGAGGGGATCTGCGTCGAGGATATCGTGGTCGAAAACCGCCGCGCGGTCGGAGTCGTCACCGACCACGGCACGATCGGCTGCGACGTGCTGGTCAATTGCGCCGGCTTGTGGGCGAAACGCATCGGTGAGATGGCGGGAGTCGCGTTGGCCGCGGGCGTGGTCGAGCACCAGTATTTCGTCACCGAAAAGGGGCTCGACTATGGAGATGACCTGCCGACGCTGCGCGACCCTGACAAGAACTTTTACCTGAAGCCTGATGTCGGCGGCGCGTTTGCCATCGGCGGATGGGAGGACGGCACGGAGGGCTGCTGGGAACAGCGCGCGCCCTTCGATTTCGGAAGGCAATTGTTCCCGGCCAACATGGACCGGCTCGAACTCTTCGCCCTGCCGGCGGCCGAGCGGCTGCCGGTGCTCAACGAAATCGGCATCCGCACGGTGATCAACGGGCCGATCCCTGTTTCCGCCGATGGCGAGCCGATCATGGGGCTGGCGCCGGAACTCGACAATTTCTATGTCGCCTGCGGTTTCACCGCCGGTATAGCGGCGTCGGGTGGGGCGGGCGACGCGATGGCGAACTGGATCATTCACGGCGATCCGGGGCTCGATCTGTGGCCCTTCGACGTGCGCCGTTTCGGCGCGCCGCATACGCAGGCCAAATATCTGCAGGAGCGCGCCATCGAGGCTTATGGGTCCTATTACAAGATCCACTGGCCCGGCGAGGAGAGCAATGCCGGGCGCGGATTGCGGCGTTCGCCGCTGCACGAGGCGCTGAAGGCGAACGGCGCGCAGTTCGGCTCGAAATTCGGATGGGAGCGCCCGAACTGGTTCGCGCTTCCCGACACGAAATCCGACGAGACGCCGAGCTTCGAAGGCAAGCCCGGCTGGTTCGACGCGGTCGGCGAGGAAGCCAGGGCTATCCGCGAGCGGGTGGCGCTGATCGACCAGACGTCGTTCTCGAAATTCGAGATCACGGGACAGGGCGCGCGCGCCGCGCTGAACCGGATCGCGGCGGGCGACCTGTCCGGGGAGCCGGGCCGCGCGATCTACACGCAGCTCTGCAACGAGAAGGGCGGCGTCGAGGCGGATGTGACGTTGATCCATGCCGGGCCGGAACGATTCCTGCTGGTGACGGGGTCCGGCTTCGGCGTGCGCGATTCCGCCTGGGTGCGGCGGCACCTGCCCAAGGGTGTGACGATGTGCGAGGTGACCAACAGCCTCGCGGTGATCAATGTCTGCGGGCCGAAAGCGCGCGACGTGCTCCAGTCGCTGACGCCAACGGACCTGTCGAATGCAGGCTTTCCGTTCCTGGCGGTACAAGAGATCGAGATCGGACTGGCGACGGCGCTGGCGGTGCGCGTCGGCTATGTCGGCGAACTGGGCTGGGAACTCTACGTGCCGCAGGACTATGCGGTGCATGTCTACGAGGCGCTGAAGGAAGCCGGAGCACCGCACGGCATCGCCGATGTCGGTTACCGCGCCATCGAAAGCTGCCGGCTGGAAAAGGGCTATCTCTACTGGTCCGCCGATGTGACGCCGGAAACGACCCCCTACGAAGCCGGCCTCGGCTTCGCGGTGGCGCTCGACAAGGGCGACTTCATCGGCCGCGAGGCTCTGGTTGCCGCGAAGGCGGCAGGTCCGCAGCGCAAACTGGTAACGCTGACGGTGGACGGCTTCGCGCCATTTCTCGGCGGCGAGACGGTACTCCTCGACGGCGAGCCCGTCGGCTCGCTGACAAGTGCTGGCTATGGCCACCATCTCGGCCGGACGATCGGTTTCGGCTACCTGCCGGCGGACATCGCCGGGCGGGAGGGGTTTGCGATCGAGGCGTTCGGCACCGCATATGATGCAGTGCGGGGGCCACGCTGCCTTTATGACGCAAAAATGGAAAGGCTGAAGGCATGACAGACGGGCTGGACGAGGCACGACAGGTCATTGCGGGCATTCCGCTTCTCGCCGATGCGGGAGAGCCGCAACGGCTCGGCGGCCTGACCAATCTCGTCTTCCGCGTCGGCGATTACTGCCTGCGCATCCCGGGCAAGGGCACCGAGGAATATATCGATCGCGCCAACGAGGCGGTCGCGACGAAGGAGACCGCGAAGGCCGGCGTCAGCCCGGAGCTTTTGCATTTCGACCCGGCGACCGGCGTGATGGTGACGCGCTACATCGAGGGCAGCGTGACGATGACGCCGGAAAATTTCGCCAGTCGCGACGGCGCGTCGGCACGGGCAGGTGAGGCGTTTCGACGCCTGCATCGGTCCGGGGCGGTGTTTCCGTTCCGCTTCGAACTGTTTTCGATGATCGACGAGTATCTCGGCATCCTGGCGACCAAGGACGTGGCGCTGCCCGACGGCTATCACGATGTCGTTCAGGAAGCGGAGGCGGTGCGCAAGGCACTTGCCGTCAATCCCGCGCCTCTGGCCGCCTGCCATTGCGACCCGCTCTGCGAGAACTTCCTCGACGCTGACGGGCGCATGTGGATCGTCGACTGGGAATATTCCGGCATGAACGATCCGATGTGGGACCTCGGCGACCTGTCGGTGGAAGGCGGCTTCTCGTCGGCACAGGATGAAGAGATGCTCGTCGCCTATTTCGGCGGCGAGGCGACGCCTCAGGATCGCGGCCGCATGGTGATCTACAAGGCGATGTGCGACCTGCTCTGGACGCTATGGGGCCTCATCCAGCTTGCCAATAACAATCCGGCGGAGGATTTCCGCGCCTATGCCGACGGCCGCTTCGGGCGGTGCAAGACGCTGATGGCGACACCGGACTTCGCCAACCATTTGCGCGCCGTTGAGAGCCCTGCCGGCTAGTTCAGTTCGCTGACCTGATTGGCGGCACGGTCCAGCCAGGCGGGGTCGATCTCGACGCCCCAGCCGGGTTCATCCGTGACGCGGGCATGGCCGTCGACGATGTCATAGGGCGACGCGCGGAACAGGCCCTCCTGCCAGGGATAGTAGTCCTCCTTCTCGATGGAGAATTCGAGATATTTCCCGGCATTGGGAATGGCGCGCAGAAGATGCATGGTGAAGAGCGTCACCATGGACAAATTGGCGGAATGCGGCGTGCAAGGAATGCCGGCTTCTTCGGCCATGCGGGCGACCTGCATGGTACGGACCATGCCGCCGAGATAGCAGACATCCGGCTGGATGACATCGACGACGCGTCCGTCGATCATCCGCTGCCAGTCGACCAGCGAACAGTCCTGCTCGCCGCCGGTGACGTCGATGTCGAGCGCGTCGGTTACCTGCTTTGTCTGGTCGTAATGCCAATACGGGCAGGGTTCCTCGTAATGGCTGACGCCGTTGTCTTCGAGGAAGCGGCCGATTTCGATGGCCTTCTGCGGCGAGTAGCAGGAATTGGCGTCGACCAGCAGGGCGGTGCCGTCATCCATGGCATTGCGGATTTCCGGAACGATTTCCTCGGTGCGTCCCGGCCATTCGTCCTGATCGTGTCCGCATTCCGAGCCGATGCGGAACTTGACGGCGGTGAAGCCGTATTTGTCCTGCAGTTTCTTCAGGCGCACGGCCTCGTCGGCCGGCGTTATGTCGCGCTTCATCGAGGAGGCATAGGCGCGGATAGTCCCCGGTGTGCCGCCGAGCAATGCGCAGACCGGCTTGCCCTCTTTCTTGCCGCGCAGGTCCAACAATGCCGTGTCGAGACCGCCCATGGCGCGCGAAACATAGGAACCCGGAAATTTGTGTTCGCGCTCTGGGATCGTCTCGACGAGGCTGGCGATATCGTATGCGTCCTGTCCAAGCGCATAGGGTGCGACCTGGCGGTGCAGGACGGCTGCGGTTATGTCGGCATTGTAGGGCGCGACCTGGCCCCAGCCTTGCGAGCCGTCATCGGCGGTGACGCGGACGAAACACACGAATGTGTCGGTAAAGGTCTCTATTCTGCGAATCTTCATCTTGGACCCGGACATGACGGCGCGCGTGGCGCGGACAGGAATTCGGCTTGCCAAAATATGCCGAATTGGCCTCTATAACAGGTCCGTTTTGCACAATTGTGCATACCAATCGAGGCGACCATGAAACGACACGGCGGTGCGCTGCTCTCCTCGATTCGCATCGACAAATCCTCTGATCGACGGATTTCGGTGCAGCTCTACATGGCATTGCGCGAGCTCTTGCTGTCGGGCGGGTTCAAACCGGGCGACCGGATGCCGGCGACGCGGACGCTGGCGCTGGAGATCGGCGTATCGCGCACGACCGTGATCGACGCGATCGACCGGCTGGTCTCCGAGGGGTTGCTGAAATCGCGTGTCGGCGCCGGGACTTATGTCAGCGAAGCGCTGGCGGCGCAGATCGGGCTCTCGGATGCGACGCAGGGCTCCGAAGGCAAGATCGCCAAGCCGCGGCTGTCGCGGACCACCGAGCGTGCAGCGAGCAGCTTCGCGCCGCGCAGCTGGCTGCCGCACCATTCGACGCCATTCATCACCGCTTTGCCGGCGCTCGACGCCTTCCCGATGGCGCAATGGGCGCGGTTGTCGGCGCGGCACTGGCGAAAGGAACGCGATCATATCGGCGGCTATGGCGAGCCATTCGGCTATGGCCGGTTGCGCTCGGCGATTGCGCAGCAGCTCAATGCGGCGCGGGGGATCAAATGCGATCCCGAGCAGATCTTCGTCGTCAACGGGGCGCAGCACGCCTTTTCGACGATCGGCCTGATGCTGGTCAATCCGGGCGAGGCGATCTGGTTCGAGAACCCGGGCGCGCTCGGGGCGCGGAACGCCTTTCTCGCCTGCGACGCGCGGCTCGTTCCCGTCGATATCGACGCGGAGGGGTTCTGCGTCGAGGATGCGCTGGCAAAGGAGCGCGATTTTCGGCTGGCCTTCGTGACGCCGTCACACCAGCAGCCGCTTGGCAGCGTCATGAGTCTCGCCCGCCGTCTGGCGCTGTTGCAGGCGGCCAAGGACGCCGACGCGATGATCGTCGAGGACGATTATGACGGCGAGTTCTATTACGGCGAGCAACCGCCGCCGACGCTCAAAAGCATCGATACCCAGGATCGGGTGATCTATGTCGGCACCTTCTCCAAGTCGCTGTTTCCGTCGCTCCGGCTCGGCTACATCCTCTCGCCGAAGGGGCTGGTGGAGAGTTTCGAGCGCATCTTCACCACCTGGCAGAGCGGCGTTCCGACCTTCAACCAGGCGATCGTCGCCGATTTCATGGATGAGGGCTTCTTCGCCACGCATGTCAGGACCATGCGGCAGATCTACAAGGAGCGCTACGAAGCGCTGTTCGACGCTGCCGACGCGATCCGGGACTGGGTGGATATCCGCCCGACAGAGAGCGGGTTTCATACGCCCGGATTCCTGCGGGGTGCCGTGGGGGAAATGGAAGTCGTCGAGGGTGCCGCTGCGGCCGGCCTCCGGACCGCGTCGCTCGGACGATATGCGATTGCTCCTTTCGGGAAAAAAGGATTAGTCTTCGGTTTCGGGAGCACGCCGCCGGAGGACATAAGAAGCGGCATGGAGACGCTCGGCAGGGTGATGCGCCGGCTTGGAGGAGGCCGGTAATTGGTCTAGCAAAATTTCCGCAATGGATATATTTCGCAGTCCAATCTGCCCATAGTCTTTCGTGGTGTTGGTTCCGAAAACTGCCGGAATGACAAAGGGAGATGACCATGCGGATGAAATTGACGGTTGCTGGCCTTATGGCCGCGACATTGCTGGCCGGAACGGTCGGCACGCAGGCCGAGACTTTGCGCTTGCTGACCTGGGGCGGTTACGCGCCCGAGAACGTTATCGCGAAGTTCAATGAAAAATATCCCGATATCGATGTCGAGGTAACACTCTCGAACAACGAGGAAATGGTTGCCAAGCTGCGCGCGACCGGGGGTGCCGGTTTCGACCTGGCGCAGCCGAGCCATGATCGCATCTATGCGCCGCAGCTCGAATACAACATCTACAAGCCGCTCGACCTCAGCAAGATCGACACCTCCGTGTTCGAACCGAAGCTGCTCGAAGGCGTAAAGGCCAATACGACGATCGACGGCGAAGTCTATGCCGTGCCGCACCAGTGGGGTACGTCGGGCCTGATGGCCGACAAGTCGAAGGCGCCGGAGCTCAACAGCTGGGGCGATCTGTGCGATCCGAAATACAAGGGCAAGACGTCGATGCGCCTGAAGCGCACGATCCTGCTCGGCACCGCCTATGCGATGGGCGAGGATCCGTTTGCCACCTATGCGGATCTCGACAAGTACCAGGACCTGCTCGACAAGGTCGTCGACAAGCTGATCGCCTGCAAGGAGAACATCAAGGCCTACTGGAAGGGCGGCGACGACCTGTCGGCGATGATGCTTTCGGGCGAGATCGTCGCGTCCGAAACCTGGGATTCGACGGCCTACAAGCTCTATAACGAGAACAACAACATCGTCTTCGTTCCGCCGAAGACCGGTGCGCTTGCCTGGATCGACACTTTCGTCATTCCGCGCAAGGGCGAGGCCGACGATGCAGCCTACAAGTGGATCAACTTCGTCACCCAGCCGGAAATCTCGCAGATGATGTCGGCGAGCACCGGTGCGATCGTTGCCGTCAAGGGCGGCAAGGACCTGCTGCCGGATCAGCTCAAGGCCGCCGTCAATGCGGCGTTCACCGACGCGGATATCGAGAACCTGAAGTTCTTCGCCAACATTCCGCCGGGCGTCGAGGACATGGAAGGCAAGGCGCTGGAAAAGATCCAGGCCGCGACCGGAGGCTGATAGCCCGAACATGATCCGGCAGGCGGCCGCTCTTCACAGCGGCCGCCTGCCGACCTGCAATTCCAGTACCAAGCGGGCCATCACGTGACCGACACTGCCGTCTCCGATCTCGAATGCAGTGACGTCTGCAAGAAATTCGGCTCATTCGAAGCCGTGAAGGACGTTTCGTTCGAGATACCGAGCGGATCGTTTTTTTCCATTCTGGGCCCCTCGGGCTGCGGCAAGACCACACTGATGCGCATGATCGCCGGGTTCGAGGAGCCGACCTCGGGCGACATCCACATCAAGGGCCGCTCCGTGCTCAACGTGCCGCCCAACAAGCGCAATGTGAAGATGGTCTTCCAGCATCTTGCGCTGTTCCCCATGATGAATGTCTTCGAGAACATCGCCTACGGGCTGCGCTGCATCGGAACCGACCGCGACGAAATCAAGCGCAAGGTGCAGGACGTTCTGAACCGCGTCGCGCTGCCGGATGTCGGGAACCGCGAAATCCATCAATTGTCCGGTGGCCAGAAACAGCGCATCGCGATCGCCCGCTGCATGGTACTCGATCCCGACGTGCTGCTGCTCGACGAACCGCTGGGCGCGCTCGACCTGAAGCTGCGCGAGGCAATGAAGATCGAGCTGAAGCTATTGCAGAACCAGTTCGACACGACATTCGTCTACATCACTCACGACCAGTCTGAAGCGCTGGTCATGTCCGACCATGTCGCGGTGATGAACAATGGCCGGTTCGAGCAGATCGGCACGCCGCAGGAACTCTATCACCAGCCTAAGACAGCTTTCGTAGCTGGCTTTGTCGGCGACGCCAACCGATGGACGGGCAAGGTGACCGCCGTCAATGGTGGCGAGGCGATGGTCGAGACCGAAGGCGGCATGGTCGCACGCTGCCGCTCTGGCGGGGGATCGTCGATCACGGCCGGCGACGCGGTGACGCTTTTCGTCCGGCCCGAATTCATCGAACTCGGCCATGGCCGCGGGGCGCCGGCGGAAAACAGCCTCGCCGGCAAGGTCGACAGCCTGTTGTTCAACGGGGCCAACAGCCGCGCGCTGGTGCGGCTCGAATCCGGCGAACTGGTCGAAGTCGACATCACGCTGACCGGCGGTCCCGACGACGTCAAGGAAGGCGAGGAGGTCAAGCTGTCCTGGCAGGCGGAAAACGCGGTCTGCTTCAAGTCCGGAGCGGGTCAATGAACCATCGCGACGCGAGACGGCTTTCACTGATCCTGCTGTTCATGCCGTTCGCGCTCTGGATCCTGCTGCTTATCCTGCTGCCGCATATCGGCATGGGCGTGCTCTCCCTGCGCGAGAAGATCGCGCCGCGGCAATACGAGTTCGGTTTCGCCAATTACATCGCCTTTTTCCAGGAGCCGATATACTGGCACATCATGACGCGCACGGCGGTGATGTCGCTGATCGTCACGGCGCTGGCATTGGTGGTCGGCTTTCCGGTCGCCTATTACATCGCCAAGATCGCCGGCCCGCGCTCGCGCGGAGCGCTCTTCATGTTCTGCCTGATCCCGCTCTGGGTTAGCGACCTGATTCGCGCCATGGGATGGATACTGCTGCTGCGCGAGACCGGCGTGATTTCCGGCCTGCTGCAATGGTCTGGCCTCGCCAGCGAACCGGTCGAGATGCTCTATAACGACGCCGCCGTGATTGTCGGCTTGGTCTATACGGTTATGCTCTTCATGATCGTGCCGCTGACCTCGACGCTTGAAGGCATGGACCACTCCATGATCGAGGCGGGCTACAATCTCGGCGGGAACGGCTTCACCGTCCTGCGCCGCATCATCGTTCCCTATGCGATGCCGGGCATCGTCTCCGGCTGCATCATCGTCTTCATGCTGACGGCGGGAAGCTATCTGACGCCGGTGCTGTTGGGCGGCAAATATTCGAGCTGGTTCACGCAGACGATCTACGACCAGTTCATCACGCGCTATAACTGGGAGTCCGGCGCGGCCTTCGGTTTCCTGCTGCTGATCTTCACCTCGCTCGTGGTCTGGGCCGGCCTGAAGATCTCCGGGCAGTCGCTGTCCAGCACCGTGGCGCAGAGCTGAGAGATGGCGAGCGCGAACGAAAACAAGGCGTTCATGCTGGGCTATCGGCTCTACATGGTGGCGTTCCTGATCTTCCTGGTCGCGCCGCTGATTTCGGCCGGCATCTTCGCCTTCAACGATTCCGTCTTCCCGTCGCTGCCGTGGAAGGGCTTCACGCTGGACTGGTTCTTCGGAACTGAGGAACCCATGCTCGGCATGTTCCACGACAAGCGGCTGCTGCAGGGTCTCTACAATTCCTTCGTGATCGCGCTGTCGGTCTCCTTGCTGTCGGTGTTCGTCGGAACCTGCAATGCCTTCCTGTTCGTGCGCTCCAGCCTGCCGGCGAAGAATTTCTTCTACATCATCATGGTGCTGCCGCTGGTCATTCCGGGCGTCATTCTCGGCATCTCGATCCTCGTTCTGGCAAGCACGGTGGCGAACACTCTGGACGATTCCTACGGGATCGATCTGGGCTTCCTGCGGCCCGGCATCATTCTGGTCGTGCTCGGCCAGTTCTCCTTCATCGCGACGATCACCTCGCTGGTGATCACGGCGCGGCTGAGGAAGTTCGACGCGACGATGGAGGAGGCCGCCTACAATCTCGGCGCCAGCCGCTTCCGGGTCCTGCGGACGGTGACGCTGCCCTATCTGCGGCCGGCGATGATCGCTGCGGGTATCGTCGCGTTCCTCGTCTCCTTCGAGAATTTCAATACGACGCTGTTCCTCGTCGGTTCGGAATCGCCTTTGACCATCACCATGTTCGACCGCATGGCCAAGGGCGGCTCGACGCCTGTGCTCAATGCCGTGTCGTTCTTCCTGATGCTCGGATCGGGGGTCCTGGCGCTCGTTTCCGTTCTCGTTCAACGCGACAGGACCGCCCGGTAGATCCAGGATGCAAGCGTTCGATTTCGTCATCGTCGGCGCGGGATCGGCTGGCGCCGTGCTCGCGAACCGGCTCTCGGAGAACGGCAAGTTCAGCGTCTGCCTGCTGGAGGCGGGCGGTTCCGACAAGAATTTCTGGATCTGGATGCCGATCGGCTACGGCAAGGCCTTCTATCACGACCGGCTGAACTGGATGTATCGCACCGAGCCGGATCCGGGCCTCGATAACCGGATCGGCTACTGGCCGCGCGGCAAGGTGCTTGGCGGGTCGAGCTCGATCAATGCGATGGTCTTCATCCGCGGTCAGCATGCCGATTTCGAGGACTGGAAGGCGATGGGCAATCCCGGCTGGGGCTGGTCGGATGTACTGCCCTATTTCCGCCGAATGGAATGCTACGACGGCGGCGCCGACGAGTATCGCGGCGGCGACGGGCCGATCCATGTCTCGACGGTGAAGAACCTGCTGCACCCGCTCTGCGAAATTTTCCTCGAGGGCGCGCGGCAGGCCGGTTTCAACGACAATGCCGATTTCAATGGCGCCGACCAGGAGGGGATCGGCTGCTACCAGATCAACACGAAGAACGGCTTCCGCATGTCGACCGCCCGCGCCTATCTGGCACCGGCGCGGCGGCGCGAGAACCTGTCGATCGTGACCGACGCGCATGCGACGCGGGTGATCATGGACGGAACGCGGGCGACGGGCGTCGCCTATCGCCGGCACGGCAGGGAAGAAACGGTGACGGCGCGGCGCGAGGTGATTGTCAGCGCCGGGTCCGTCAACTCGCCTCAGCTGTTGATGCTGTCCGGCATCGGCCGGCCCGATGACCTGAAGGCACATGGTATCGACGTTGCCGTCGCGCGCAACGGTGTCGGCTACAATCTGCAGGACCATCTCGGGCTCGACTATCTCTACCGGTCGAAAGTGCCGACACTGAACACCATGCTGCGGCCGTGGTGGGGCAAGTTGCGCTACGGGGCCTATTACGTCATGACGCGGTCCGGTCCGTTGTCGCTGAGCGTCAACCAGGCAGGCGGTTTCGTCCGGTCCTCGCCGGAGCGGGAGCGGCCGAACATGCAGCTCTATTTCTCACCGGTGAGCTACACCAAGGCGCCGAAGGGCAGGCGCCCGCTGATGAGCCCGGACCCGTTTCCGGGTTTTCTGCTCGGCTTCCAGCCGACGCGTCCGACCAGCCGCGGGCACATCACCCTGCGATCCGCTGATCCTTTCGCCGCCCCGGCGATCCACCCCAATTCGCTGAGCACGGAGCATGACCGGATCGAGATGATCGAGGGCAGCCGGCTGATGCGGTCGATCGCCGCGACGCCCGCCATGCAGGCGGTCATCGAGGGCGAGATCGTTCCGGGCGCGGGTGTGTCGAGCGACGAGGAGATGCTGTCCGACATCCGCCAGCGCTGTTCGACCGTGTTCCACCCCGTCAGCACCTGCCGGATGGGGCAGGACCCCGAGCAGGACGTGGTCGATCAGCGGCTGCGGGTGCATGGCGCGCAGAACCTGCGAGTCGTTGATGCGTCGATCTTTCCGACCGTGACATCGGGGAACACCAATGCGCCGGCCATGATGGTCGGCGAGAAGGGCGCCGACCTGATCCTCGAAGATCATCGGGCGGGGTGAAGCCTATGGACCGTGACGCGCTGTTTACCTCCGACTTCAAGACCACGCCCTACTGGTGGGAGGCCTCGCCACCGATGCGGGGTACGGAGGCGAAGCTTCCCGCGGATGCGGATGTCGTCGTCATCGGCGCGGGCTATACCGGGCTGAACGCCGCGCTGCAGACAGCGCGTGAGGGACTGTCGACGCTGGTCATCGATGCCGAGGAGATCGGAGGGGGCTGCAGCACCCGGAATGGCGGGCAGGTCTCGACCAGCATCAAGCCGGGTTTTGCGACACTGAAACGGCGATATGGCGATGAACTCACCCGCGGCGTGCTGGAAGAGGGCCAAGCCTCGCTCGACTACGTGGCGCAGCTGGTGGCCGACGAAGGGCTCGATTGCGATTTCCGCGAAGTCGGGCGCTTCCACGGCGCGCACATGCCGCATCTTTACGCGAAGCTCGAGGAGGAGTGCCGCGTGCCGCATCCGGTCTGGAAGACGGATGCCTACACGGTTTCGAAATCGGACATGGCGGCGGAACTGGGCACCGAGGCCTATCATGGCGGCGTCGTCTATCCGCATCATTGCAGCATCGATGCGGGAAAATATCATGCCGGTTTGCTGGCGCGGGTGCTCGCTGCCGGCGCCGTCGTAAAGGGCCATTGTTCGGCGGTTTCGATCGAAAGGACCAGGCCGGGTTTCATCGTGACCACGGCGAAGGGGGCGGTCAGGGCCGGAAAGGTGATCGTCGCCACCAATGGCTATTCGGGGCCGCTTGCGCCGTACCAACAGCGGCGGATCATTCCGATCGGGTCCTATGTGATCGCCACGGAGGAACTGGCGCCCGACCTCGTCGACCGGCTGTTTCCGACCGACCGGATCCTCTCCGACACGCGCAAGCTGGTCTATTACTACCGGCTGTCGCCTGACCGGAAGCGGGTGCTGTTCGGCGGGCGGGTGTCGCTCAGCGAGACCGATCCGCGAAAGAGCGCGGTCAAGCTGCACCGGTCGATGACGGCGCTATTTCCCGAACTCGAAACGGCGCGGATCAGCCATTCCTGGATGGGGTTCGTCGGCTATACGTTCGACACGCTTGCCCATTGCGGCGAGGACGACGGGCTCTATCACGCGATGGGCTATTGCGGCTCGGGCGTGGGCATGGCGAGCTATCTCGGCATGCGGATGGGCGCAAAGGCGGCCGGTCGCGAGAGAACGCCCTCGGCCTTCGAGCGCATCGCCTTCCCGACTCGACCGCTTTATTCCGGCAATCCGTGGTTCCTTGCGCCGTCGGTTCTGGTCTACCGCATGCGGGACCGTTTCGGGGTCTAGATTTTCCGGAACCGGCAGGTTGGGTTGGCGGGCGGCAACCTTAAAATGACGAATCCAAAATCGAAGATTTTGGTGCCCCTGGCCGGGATCGAACCAGCACTCCTTGCGGAACTCGATTTTGAGTCGAGCGCGTCTACCAATTCCGCCACAGGGGCATGCGAAGCGTGTCGCTTCGGTGCGCAAATCGTCTAGCGTTCCGCCACGGGGGGCGTCAAGCGGCAAGGTCGCGCAGTTTTCCGGACCCGGCGCGGGCTGATCGATTGCGCTTCGCGCCGGCGCGACCTATGGACGTGCGCGACATCGAACGGGACATTCGCCGCATGAGCATGATTCGCAGGCTTTACGACTGGACCATGGGCCTGGCGGCGACGCGCCATGCAGAGCGCATGCTGGCAGCGGTCTCCTTCATGGAGAGCTCGTTCTTCCCGATCCCGCCGGATGTCCTGCTGATCCCGATGGTGCTGGCGGACAAGGCGAAGTGGCTGCGCTATGCAATGGTATGCACGGTGGCCTCGATTGTCGGCGCGCTGCTCGGCTACGCCATCGGCATGTTCCTCTACGAGCAGGCCGCCGTGCCGCTCTTGGAATTCTATGGCTATCTCGACAAGTTCGACGAGTTCCGGGCGATCTTCAACGACTGGGGCTGGTGGTTCGTGCTGATCGCCGGGCTGACACCGTTTCCCTACAAGGTCATCACTATCGCGTCGGGCGCGGCCGGGCTCAGCCTGCCGATCTTCATCGTCGCCTCGATCGTGTCGCGCGGCCTGAGATTCCTGATCGTGTCGGGTCTGCTCTTCTGGTTCGGGGCGCCGATCCGCGTTTTCATCGAGAAGTATCTCGGCCTTCTTTTTACCCTTTTCGTGGTCTTGCTGCTCGGCGGTTTCGTCGCTTTGCGCTACGTGTTCTAGACAGGAAATCGCCATGACATCGACACATGAATCCGGCCGCTTCCACATGACGACGGCGCTGTTCCTGGCCGTGGCGATGGCAGCCGTAGTCGGTACGGCGCTGGGCTTCGAGCATATTGGCGGCTTCATTCCCTGCAAGCTCTGCCTCGAAGAGCGCATTCCCTATTATACCGGCGTGCCGGTGGCGCTGCTGGCGGCGATCGCCGCAGGCATGCGGATGCCGGCATGGATCGCGCGGCTGCTGCTGGCGATCGTCGGCCTGCTGATGACGGTCGGGCTGGTGATGGCGGTCTACCATTCGGGCGTGGAATGGCACTGGTGGGCCGGACCCGCCGATTGCTCGACATCGGCGACGAGCGGCCTGGCGAGCAATGCCGGCGATCTGCTCGGCTCTCTGGACAGCGTCACGCCGCCGGCCTGCGACCAGGCGGCGGGCCGCTTCCTCGGACTGTCCTTTGCGGGATGGAACGTGGTCTCAAGCCTGATTCTCGCGGCGATCGCCTACCGGGCGGCGCTGCGCAAGGCCTGAAACACCCCGGATTAAAAAAGGCCGGAGACCCGATCAGGGTTCCAGCTCGACATCCCAGTAAAGGTAATCCATCCAGCTTTCGTGAAGGTAGTTGGGCGGAAAACTTCGGCCATTGTTGTGCAGGTCATGCACGGTGGGATGGAAGGGTTTTTGGTGCGGCATCATCCCCGATTCCCGGGGCATCTTGCCGCCTTTCCTCAGATTGCAGGGCGAACAGGCCGTGACGATGTTCTCCCATGTCGTCTGGCCGCCGAAGCGGCGCGGGATGAGATGGTCGAAGGTCAGGTCGTCGGGCGAGCCGCAATACTGACACTGGAACCGGTCGCGCAGGAAGACATTGAAGCGGGTGAAGGCGGGATGGGCCGAGGGTTTGACGTAACTTTTCAGGCAGACGACACTCGGTACCTTCATCGCGAAGGAGGGCGAGGAGACCTCGTGCTCATATTCGGCGACGATATTCACACGGTCGAGAAAGACCGCCTTGATCGCGTCCTGCCAGGACCAGAGCGACAAGGGATAATAACTCAGCGGACGGTAATCCGCATTCAAGACGAGCGCCGGAAGGCTGTCCGGCGAGACCGCAATCGTCAAGGCTCACCTCTTCGTATCACGATGTTTCCGTGGCCATATAGTAAGCGCGTTGTGACATCCTTGTGAAGCATTGCCGCGTTATCTGCGTTTTAGCAAAAACGGCAAAATTTTCAATTGCTTGTTTGGCTATGCGTCGACGGGCATGACGGCGCGCCCGCGCCGCGCTGCGTAAAACGACCAGAAAAGCCTCGCCGCCACACCGCGCCAAGGCGCCCATGATTCGGCCATCGACCGCAATTGCCTCTCGGCCGGACGCAACGGAAGCTCGAAGGCGTCGGCGACCGCAGCCTGAAGCGCGATATCGCCGGCCGGGAAGATGTCGGGGTGGCCGGCGGCAAACAGCAGGTAGACCTCCGCTGTCCACGGTCCGATCCCTTTGATCGCCGTCATCTCCGCGATCGCCGCCCCGCCGTCGATGCGGCACATGTGGTCGAGGTCGAGCCGGCCCGCGAGGACGGCTTCGCTGACCGCGACGAGCGTGCGCTGTTTCGGCCGCGAAAGACCGGCCTCGCGCCAGGCATCCTCGCCGCCGGTCAGGAAGGTGGCCGGGTCGAGCGGATCGATCAGCCGGGTCAGGCGCTCCCAGATGGCGGCGGCGCTCTGCTTGGAGACCTGCTGCGAGACGATGACCGAGGCGAGGCTGGCAAAGCCCGGCTCAGAACGGCGAAGCGGCACCTCGCCGGCTTCCGCGATGATGGCGTCCAAACGCGGATCGGCGGCGCGCAGAAAAGCGAGGCCGCGGGCGATGTCGTCGGTCGTGTCGATCGGCGCGAGCGATTGCGCTTGCGCGGCGCCGCCTCTACCTAGATCGCCAGCCATGACCCAAGATTTCTCCAATTCCGACCAGCGGCCTGTCTTCCGTTTCGCGCCCAGCCCTAACGGGGCGCTACATCTCGGGCACGCCTATTCTGCCATTCTCAATTTCGAAATGGCGCGCGAGGCGGGCGGACGCTTCCTGTTGCGCATGGAGGATATCGATACGGAGCGCTGTTCGCCAGCGCTGGAAGCGGCGATGCTGGAGGATCTCGCCTGGCTCGGCTTGTCCTGGGAAGCGCCGGTGCGCCGCCAGTCGGAGCATTTCTCCGATTACCGCGCCGCGCTGGAGGCGCTGGAAGGCGAGGGGCTGGTCTACCGTGCCTATCTCAGCCGTTCCGACATCAGGCGGCTGGTCGAGGCCGGCGAGCGGGCGGGCACCTCGTGGCCGCGCGATCCGGACGGCGCGCCGCTCTATCCGGGCGGCCCCGACGAGGAGGGCGAGGAGGACGCGCCCTATATCCTGCGGCTCGACATGGCGCGGGCGATCGAGAGGGCCGGCCCGGAGCTGTCATGGAACGAGGGCGGCCTCGGGCCGGACGGTGAAACCGGGGAGATCGCGGCGGATCCGGGCGCATGGGGCGATGTGATCCTGGCGCGGCGCGACACGCCGACGAGCTATAACCTCTCCGTGGTGATCGACGATGCCCTGCAGGGCGTGACGCATGTCGTGCGCGGGCGCGACCTGTTCCACGCCACGTCGGTGCATGTGTTGCTGCAAGATCTGCTTGGCCTGCCGCAACCGTATTACTTTCATCATGATCTCGTTCTGGCTGAAGACGGGCGGAAATTGTCGAAGAGCAATCGCGACACCAGCCTTCAGTCGCTGCGCGCGGCGGGCGCGACGCCGGGCGATATCCGCAGGATGATCGGCCTGCCCTGAAAGGCTCTTGTTCAGTAGTGCAGCCGGTTGGCGAAGGCCTTCAGCAGCGAGAGCAGTCCGAGGCACAGGAACCCGCCGATAACGCAAGCAAACATCCTCAGGCCGTCATTGTGGACCGGAATTCTCAGGTGTTCGAGGCTGAACAGGCCGAGAAAGGCGCCGGCTATCAGGATGATCATGTTCGGGACTGTGCCGAAACCGTCGGCGCCGATCACATTGTCGGTCGCTGCTGCGAGGAAATAGGCCCCGACCGCGAGAGCGAGGGTGAAAGCGATCAGCGAAAAATTGTCGAATTCGGCAAGCACGTTCGACCTCCGCTGCCAATCCAGCGATGGCGCAACCCTAGGGGAGGCCCGTTAAGCGGAGATTGGCGCGAAGGCTCGAATTTAAAGCGAATTGTCAGGCGCCACCGCGGGAGGCCGCGGACATGGCGACCAGCGCCTTAGCTTCGCGAAAGCGGATGGTCGCGGCGTTGACCTCGGCGCCGAGAATGAAGATCGCGGCGATGATGTAGAGGAAGACGAGGGCGATCATCAGTGAGGCGAGCCCGGCATAGGTGGTCACGTAGTTGGCGAAGGTCTCGAGATAGGAGGCGAACAGGATTGCGCCGAGCATCCAGGCTGCCAGCGTAAGCACGATGCCCGGCACCAGCGATGCGAAGCTGCGTCGGCCGTTGGGCAGCCATTTGTGCGCGACGAAGAGGCCGGCCACGAGGACGAAAAGCGCGATCGTGAAACGCCAGAAGCCGATGGAGACGGAGATCTGCTCGATGCCGGGCATCCATTGCTGCGCCAGCTTGAAGGCGAGCGGAGCCAGGACCAGAAGGAAGGAGATCGCCATGATGCCAAAGGTGGCGATGACGATGAAGCCGAGGCTTTGCAGCCGGATGGTGAAGATCGAGCGGGTTTCCTCGACGCGGTAAGCGCGGTTGAGCGCGACGCGCAGCGCCTCGATGCCGTTGGAGGCGAAGAAGGCTGCCGCGAGAACCGAGACGGTCAACAGACCGCCGCGCTGGACCGTGAGGACGTTCTGCACCTCGCGGGCGATCGGCGCGGCGATGCGCTCGGGCCATGTATCGAAGACCAGATGCACAGCCGTGTCGGCGAAGCGCTCGGCGCCGAGGAAGCCCGCCAGAGTGGTGGCAAAGATGAGGAAGGGGAAGATCGCCAGCAGCGCCGACAACGCGACATGGCTGGCCAGCGCCCAACCATCGGTCGAGTTGAAATGGCCAAGCGCATCTCGGCCAATGTGCCAAAGCGCGGCGCGGATCATTTTCCTGCGGGAACGAATGTGGAAAAGCCCTCCATCAGCTACAGTTCCGAATCACGATGACCCGGAAACCGACAATCCTCATTACCGGCTGTTCGACCGGAATAGGCGAATACTGCGCCCGTCGTCTCCGCGAGGACGGATATCGCGTGTTCGCGACCGCGCGCAAGCCGGAAGACCTGAAACAGCTGTCCGATAACGGCTTCGAGGCAATGTATCTGGATTATCGCGACCCGAATTCCATACGCGCGGCGTTTGACAATGTGATGGACGCAACCGGCGGCGGGCTCGACGCGCTTTTCAACAACGGCGCGCATGCGCAGCCGGGCGCGGTCGAAGATCTGCCGGTGGCGGCGTTGCGCGAGCAGTTCGACGCAAATTTTTTCGGCTGGCACGAACTGACCGCGATGGCGGTTCCGGCGATGCGCCGGCAGGGACATGGCCGAATCGTTCATTGCTCGTCGATCCTCGGCCTGATGCCAGCGCCGCTGCGCGGCGCTTATGTCGCGTCGAAATATGCGCTGGAAGGGCTGATGCTGACGCAGCGCATGGAACTGGAGGGCAGCGGCATCCATGTCTCGATGATCGAGCCGGGGCCGGTGCCGTCGAAATTGGCCACGAATGCGCTCGATTTCGCGCGCAGATATGTCGACATCGAAGGAAGCGTCCACGCGAAATCCTATGAGAAGCGAATCGCGGAACTGGAGGCCGGGGGAACGCCTGACGATGGCGGGCGGTCCGCCGGCTGGGTCTATCGTGACTTGAAGCATGCGCTGACGGCGGCTAAGCCGAAGCCGCATTACGTGGTGACGCCGCAGGCGCGGATCGGCGTGTTCGGGAAATGGCTGCTGCCGGCAGCGCTTTTCTATCGACTCGTGGCGCGGAGCACCTAGATTCGGGACATAGCCGGGTAAATTCGCCGGCGGAACAGGAATATCATGTCCACTGGAATGACCTATCTCGCCCTCGTCATCATGCTGGCCGTCGTCGCGGTTCTGTTCGTCGGCCTGCGCAACCTGATGCGCCAGGGCGACGCCAATTTCTCCAACAAGATGATGCAGCTGCGCGTTTTCCTGCAGGCGATCGCGGTCGTGGTGATCGTCATCGGCATCTATATCGCCCGCTCCAACGGCGCAGGCTGAGGCGGATCAATTGGTTGTCCTGAACAAGATCTACACGAAGACCGGCGATGACGGCTCCACTGCGCTCGGCACCGGCGAGCGGCGGCCGAAACACGATCTGCGGGTTGCGGCCTACGGAACCGTCGACGAGGCGAATGCCTGTATCGGCATGGCGCGTATCCACACAAGCGGGATGGACGGGCCGGTCGATGCAATGCTGGCGCGCATCCAGAACGATCTCTTCGATCTCGGCGCCGATCTTGCGACGCCGGAAACGGATGAGCCGCCGCAATACGAGCCGCTGCGCATCATCGAAACGCAGGTGAAGCGCATCGAGTCCGATATCGACACGCTGAACGCCGATCTCAAGCCGTTGCGATCCTTCATCCTGCCGGGCGGTTCGCCTGCGGCCGCGGCGCTGCATCTGGCGCGCACGGTGTCGCGGCGGGCGGAACGGCTGATGGCCGAGTTGGCACAGAAGCCGGGCGAGAAGGTCAACGGGGAAGCTCTGCGTTATATCAACCGGGTTTCCGACTTTCTTTTTGTCGCCTCGCGCGCGGTCAACGAGAATGGCGCGCGCGACGTGCTTTGGACGCCCGGCGAAAACCGGTAGGGGGAGAGGCGATACCGCTCTCGAGGCTTGCCTGTCAGGCCGCCGCTTGCTGTTTTTGAAGAAGGGCGGCCAGCTTCCGCAGCTGTATCGAGAGCTTTTCGCGCCGGATAGCCGGCAGGTCGAGTTCCATGGCGAAGCCGAATGGCGCGATACGAGCGATCCGGCCTTCGAGCCGCCCGATGTGGTCGATATAGGCGATGACACGCTCACCCCGGCGTCCGTCGGCATCGGTTTTCAGGAAGACGTTTCGAGGCGACACGTCGACCACGAGACAATCAAACTCCCAACGGTCCGTGAGCATCAGCCGGCCCTTCAATGGAATTTCGAAGCGCCTGCTTTGGCGGCGCTCGACAACCTTGTCCTGATGGCCCGGTGTTTGCATCGTGTTCACCCCTCGTCGCTTCGAACACCTTCCGAACATAGATAAGCTTGTTTAATTCGCCGTTATTGCAGGGTGGCAATATTCGCGATCGAATTTCTCTTCGCAGGGCGCTTCTGAGTACGACAGTACTACGCGTCTTTCCAATCTCGCGCGCCGTCGATGAGAATGGCGCGCGCGACGTTGTATGGACGCCCGGTACAAATCGGTAGGACCGGACGTCCGGTTCCGGCTGGCTACATCATGCTTGAGCGGTATTGGCCCTGGCGTTCGAGCATCCAGCCGGGATATTCCGCCGGAAGTTTCGTCACGGCATCCAGCGCGGCGAGATCCTCGGTCGAGAGCGTAACTTCCGCAGCGCCAACATTGTCCTGCAGCTGGTCGACGCGTTTCGCGCCGAGGATGACGCTGCTGACCACTTTCTGATGCAGCAGCCAGGCCAGCGCCACCTGCGGAACGGTACAAGCCTTGGCGGCGGCGATTTCCCGCATGACTTCGATGGCGTCATAGGCGCGATCTTTGTCGATGGGCGGAAAATCGAAATTTACGCGCCGGCCTTCGGCGGTCGTGCCGTCGCGGTCGTATTTCCCGGACAGGAAACCGCCGGCAAGCGGGCTCCACACCATCAACCCTATCCCTTCGGATTCCAGCATCGGGGTCACCTCGCGCTCCAGGTCGCGGCCGGCAAGCGTGTAGTAGGCCTGCAGCGAGGCGATCGGGGCCAGCTGGCGCGCTTCGGCAATCCCGACCGCCTTGACGATCTGCCAGGCGGCCCAGTTCGACAAGCCGATGTAACGGACGTGGCCGTGGCGGACCAGCATATCGAGTGCTTCCAGCGTTTCGACGATCGGCGTTGCCGGGTCGAAGCCGTGGATCTGGTAGAGGTCGATATGATCGAGCTGCAGCCGCTTGAGGCTCGCCTTGGCCTGGTCGAGAATATGCCCGCGCGAGGCGCCGCGCGCGTTCGGCCCTTTGCCCATCGGACCGAGCACCTTGGTTGCGATCACCACGTCCTCGCGGGCGACGCCGAGATTTTTCAGCGACTGGCCAAGGATCTGCTCGCTCTTGCCGGTTGCGTAGATATTGGCGGTGTCGATGAAATTGATGCCCGCATCGAGCGCGGTGCGAACGAGGCTGTCGGCTTCCTCCTGGCGGAGCTGGCCGATCTGACCCCACATGTCGTCCGATCCGCCGAAGGTCATTGTGCCGAGGCAGAGTTCGGAAACGAAAAGGCCGCTGTGGCCGAGACGACGATAACGCATGGATATGTCCCTTTCGGTGAGCGCCGGGGCCGGGGCGGCCGCGGCGTGGCCTGCATGTGGGGCCGGTCCGGCGGGCGACGCCACGCCGATCCTCGCGAATTTCTGCCCGATCCTCTCAATCGTTCCCGGCGGTGCTTTCAAGGCGCGCGCAATCGGCTAATCTGGAGCCATGGAAAAAGCCCACCTCGAAATCCTGAAGACCCGGACATTGGCGCTCTGGAAGCGCTATGGGCGCGAAACCCCGGTGCCGGGGCTGTTCTTGGCGTCCGCGGAGGTCCCGACGGGCCCGATTCACGGCGTTTACCGGCCATCTGTGTGCGTCGTGCTGCAGGGAACGAAGATCAGCCAGCTTGGCGGACAGGCCTATCGCTACGAGGAGGGCAATTGCCTGATCACATCGCTCGAAGTGCCCATCCGTGCGCATATTCTCGATGCCTCTCCGCAGTCGCCCTATGTCGCCTTTGTTCTCGATATCGAACCGGCGGTAGTCTCCGAACTGCTACTGGAATTGGCGCGCGGCGAGCCGACGGCCGCGCCGGTCCCGGCTGCGATGAGCGTACATCCGCTGGTCAACGGGCTGATCGATCCGCTGGAAAGGCTGCTGGCGCTGGCCGACCGCCCCCGCGATATTCCCGTCCTGGCGCCGATGGTCCGCCGCGAGATTTACTGGCACCTCCTGAACGGCCCGCAGGGGGCGATGATGTGCCAGATCGGTCTGGCCGACAGCCGCACGGCGCGTATCAGCCGGTCGATCGCCTGGGTGAAGGAGAATTACACCGAGACGATCAGCGTGGCGCATCTGGCGGGCCTGGCCGGCATGAGTCCGGCGACCTTCCACCGCCATTTCAAGGCGGCGACGGACATGACGCCTGTACAATTCCAGAAATCCCTGCGCCTGCAGGAGGCGCGGCGATTGCTCCTCGCGGAGGGGACCGACGTGGCACAGGTCGGTTTCGCCATCGGCTATGAGAGCCCGTCGCAGTTCAGCCGCGAATATCGCCGCATGTTCGGCGCGCCGCCCGGCCGCGACGGCGCCACGATCCGCCGGACAGTCGCGCCGGAGAGCCACGCCTGACTGTGATCGAGGCGATGCGCTCGATTTCCTCCGGCGGCATTTTGGTCTAGGGTCGGTCGCCAACGCCGGGACCGGTCGCCTTCATGTTCATTCCGCTTCACGACGCCAACACGCTCAAACACATCAAGCTGCAATATGTGACGCTGTCGCTGATCGCGCTCAATGTCCTCGTCTATCTCGTCGTCAATGTCGGGCTGGCGGGCGGCGTCTATCAGGCGGCGGTGGTCTCGTTTGGCTATATCCCGGCGGTCGTGAACGACGTGGCGGAGCTGCCGCCGAGCATGGTCTACATCCCGGAAGAACTGTCGCTGGTCTCCTATTCCTTCCTGCATGGCGGGTTCATGCATCTGGCTTCCAACATGCTGTTCCTCTGGGTATTCGGCGACAATGTCGAGGATGCATTGGGGCATTTTCGCTACCTCGTCTTCTATCTCCTCTGCGCGGCTGCGGGCGCGCTGGCGCATGGCTTTCTGGTGCCGGATTCGACGGCGCCGCTGATCGGTGCGTCGGGGGCCATATCCGGCGTGATCGGCGCCTATCTGGTGCTGCATCCGAAAGTCCGGATCTGGGTGCTGGCCTTCGGCCGCATTCCGCTCAGATTGCCCGCGGCGATTCCGCTTCTGGTCTGGTTCGCCTATCAGATCGGCGCTGTGGCGCTGGTCTCCGACGAGGATATTTCATGGGCGGCGCATGTGGGCGGGTTCGTTGCCGGCGCCATCCTGGTTTTCTTCCTGCGCCGGCGCGGAGTGCCGCTCTTCGACAGGGCGATCGTGACGCCGAAATCGGTCGAATCCGAAGCGCCCCGGGTGGGTGCGCAAGGGGTCGGCGGAACCGAGCCGCCGAGTTGGGGCCGGGGCTGAACGGCGAGGGAAAATTGTTTGACGTTTACGTCAACGTCAATTATTCTGGCCAATAAAATCGTTTTACGTTGGCTGCGAGGGGGTTGCCCGCTCAGGCGGAAACCGGCATTCCCCTGCCGACGAGAAATGTCGAGTTTGCGCAAGCGGCGCGTCGTTCACCTGATAATGGTGACGGAAATCAGCACGGGAGTTGAACGAGAATGAAAGTCTTGGTGCCGGTCAAACGGGTGATCGACTACAATGTGAAGGTTCGCGTGAAGGCGGACGGGTCCGGCGTGGAACTCGCCAATGTGAAAATGAGCATGAACCCGTTCGACGAGATCGCGGTTGAAGAGGCGATCCGGCTGAAGGAAGCCGGCACGGTGACGGAGATCGTCGCGGTGTCGGTCGGTCCGCAGCAGGCCCAGGAGACGATCCGCACCGCGCTCGCCATGGGCGCCGACCGTGGCATCCTCGTGAAGACCGACGACGTGACCGAGCCGCTGGCTGTGGCCAAGATACTCAAGGGGATCGTCGAAGAAGAACAGCCGGGCCTCGTCATCCTCGGCAAACAGGCCATTGACGACGACGCCAACCAGACAGGCCAGATGCTGGCCGCGCTGACCGGCTGGTCACAGGGCACCTTCGCGTCGAAGGTCGTCATCGAGGGCGACACCGCTAAGGTGACGCGCGAGATCGACGGCGGTCTGCAGACCATCGAGATCAAGATGCCGGCGATCGTCACCACCGATCTTCGCCTCAACCAGCCGCGCTATGCGTCGCTGCCCAACATCATGAAGGCCAAGAAGAAGCCGCTCGACGAGAAGGCGCCGTCCGATTACGGCGTCGACACCACGCCGCGTCTGAAGGTCCTCAAGACCGAGGAGCCGGAAGGCCGCAAGGCGGGCGTCAAGGTCGCCGACGTCGCGGAACTGGTTTCCAAGCTGAAGAACGAAGCGGGTGTGCTCTGACGCATTCGGATGAGGCCGGCCTGCAAACGGCCGGCTTCTGCGCTTCCGGTGCTCACGTACCAAAGTACGCTCCGCTCCGGTTCTCGAATCCAACCGCTTTCGCTCTGGCCTGATCCGAATTCGACCAGAGCAAACGGGACAAGAAGGCAAGGAACAAGACAATGACAATCCTTCTGATTGCCGAACACGACAATGAAACCCTGTCCGACCAGACCAACAAGGCGCTAACGGCTGCCAAGGAAATCGGCGGCGATGTGCATCTGCTGGTCGCGGGCAAGGACGCGAAGGCGGCGGCCGACGCGGCGGCGAAGCTCGACGGCGTTGCCAAGGTGCTGCTCGCCGACGACGCCTCGCTCGACCAGCAGCTGGCCGAGCCGATGGCGGCGCTGATCGTGTCGCTGGCCGACGCTTACGACACGCTGATCGCGCCGGCGACGACCAATGGCAAGAACACCATGCCGCGCGTGGCGGCCCTGCTCGACGTGATGCAGGTCTCCGACATCATCGCGGTGGAAAGCGCCGACACGTTCAAGCGTCCGACCTATGCCGGCAACGCCATCCAGACGGTGCAGGCGACCGACGCCAAGAAGGTGATCACCGTGCGCACGGCGTCGTTCGCGGCTGCGGGCGAGGGCGGCAGCGCCTCCGTCGAAACCGTCTCCGCGGCGGCCGATCCGGGCCTGTCCTCCTTCGTCTCGACGGAACTGTCGGGCGGCGACCGTCCGGAGCTGACGAGCGCCAAGATCATCATCTCGGGCGGCCGGGCTCTCGGTTCCAGCGAGAAGTTCCAGGAAGTGATCCTTCCCGTTGCCGACAAGCTTGGCGCGGCGGTCGGTGCCTCTCGCGCCGCGGTCGACGCCGGCTACGCGCCGAATGACTGGCAGGTCGGTCAGACCGGCAAGGTAGTCGCCCCGGATCTCTACATCGCCTGCGGCATTTCGGGTGCGATCCAGCATCTCGCCGGCATGAAGGACTCGAAGGTCATCGTCGCCATCAACAAGGACGAAGAAGCCCCGATCTTCCAGGTCGCCGATTACGGCCTCGTCGCAGACCTCTTCGAGGTCCTCCCCGAGCTCGAAAAGGCGTTGTAGGCGAAATACGTCTTTCCAATGCCTCCCATGGCCGGACGGCCCGACAGTGACATTTGTTACTGTCGGGTCTTTTTATTTCCGGCCCAAATGTTCCGCTCCGACGCCGTCCTTCCGGGAAGCAATGTCGATTTATGATGGTTCGCCAGACACCTACATGCGGGAAGGCTCGACTGTCTTCAGCCAAGCAAAAGCTGCCCGGTTGGATGCGCTGGCAACGGCACATCGCCGCCCGGAATAGCGGGTGATGTTCGTCGACGAATGCGGACTAGCACCCGGCCACTTAGACATGCCCGCGACCGGATAGCCTTGCCCGGTAATCCACGCCACCGCGTCTCGTTTCGAAATCGTCGCTGAAATTGGCTTTGGCCCTCATGGCTTCCTTGCCTCAAAATCAGGGAAAGAAATGACTACGGATTTGGAGCTGTTCAGACCAGGAATTGTTGAATTCTATAACCAGTGCGGAAACAGCATGTGAGCCATTGATGATGGCTCCGCCTGCGCGGATCGCACCGCCGGCCGCGTCATTTCGCCCCGACCGGTCGCACGCCTTGACACGGCAAGGGAATTTTCCCACCTATCGACGCATGGTCATTTTCAATCGCCTTACCGAGATAATGAACAGGGTCTGCCCGATCGCGGGAATCTGACCCCCGGCCCGGTCGCGTCGCGCCCCGGTCGAGGGGTATGCGGAGAGACGGCACCACCCGACGGGGCCCGATCCGCACAGCGGCGATTTCACGACATTGATAGACCTGGCGTCGCGATATCCGCGGGCGCCCCACTTCGAGGAGGTCGATATGGCCCCCGTTGCCGCGAGCATTCGCAAGCCAACCATAACCCTTGGTCGGACGGACCATGAAAAGCTGACGCGTCTCGCCGAAGCCGTTCAAGCGGGTAGCGCAGAAGTCTCCGACGTGTTGCTTTCCGAACTCGAGCGCGCGCGTGTGATTCCCGATAAGCGTTTGCGCGAGGATGTCGTGCGCATGGGATCGCGCGTGTGTTACGCAACCGAGGCGGGAGAGGTTCGCGAAGTCACCCTGGTTTATCCGGGGGAGGCCGACATCACCGCCGGCAGGATATCAATCCTCACACCGATCGGCGCGGCCTTGATCGGCCTGTCCAGCGGACAGTCGATGGACTGGCGCGCGCGGGACGGCCGCGTTCACCGCCTCGTGGTGCAAAGCGTGGGCGTGTCGGAACCCGGCGGACAAGGGCAATGACCTTGCCATCGCGGCTCGCACTCTTCGGAGGCTGCCTGCTCGCAGGATCGTAGCCCCTGCGCCGCGTCGCGCGGCCAGGGGACCCCATCACATTCGTAGTTCACGACCGTGCCCGACAAGGGCCCGCTGGAGATTCACGATGCGACACGATGCCTGCATTCTCACCACCAAGGACTTTGCGATGCTTGAGGCATTGTATGACCGCTATTCCTCGACATCCGGAAAGTGGCGCGCGCTTCTGTACCGCAAGTTGGACACCGCCAATATCCTGTTCCGCGACGACGTTCCGCCGGATGTCGCGACGCTCAACAGCCGGGTTTGTTTTCGGATCAACAGCGGCGATGCCGACGCCCGCGTCTTGTCCCATGACCGCATGACCTTGCCCGTCGGTTTTCTGTTGCCGTTGACGAGCCTGCGGGGCCTCGCGCTTTTCGGATTGCGGGAGGAGCAGGCGATCAGCATTGGCGATGACGAAGGCCATACGGAGCACATCCTGCTCGAAAGGGTCCTCTATCAGCCCGAAGCGGCTCGGATGGAACGGGAAGCGGCATCACGCGCCTCCTTGCCCGCTTCCCGGCGGGCTGCGTTTCGGGTGGTCTCGGGCGGGCTGGATGTCTCGCCATCGGTCGATCGTCCAACGCCCGTCTCCGGCGGGTCCGGAGATCCGGGGCCGTCGGCGGCGTGAGGCGGCGGCGATCCTGTTCGACAATGTCTTCCTTCTTGTCGGCGGATCGCCAGCGCTCGTCTCGCCCGGCGCGGCTTTGATCGGAATTGCCGCATTCCTCGCGGCGGACGCGTCGGGCACATCAGGCACCGGGGCCGATGCTGAATTGTGGGGAGATCGATCAGCCGGAAATCTGGGCGACGACAGTGCCTTCGCTCTCGCCCTTCTTGAGAAGGGTGTTGATGCGGTCGCGTTCGCGCTTGAAAGCCTCTAGATCGCCGCCGGCAAGCACCTTGCCCTTGGGCAGACGGACGCGCATCGGATCGACGCGGGTGCCGTTCACGCGCATCTCATAGTGCAGATGCGGGCCGGTGGAGAGGCCGGTCGTGCCGACATAGCCGATGACCTGGCCCTGCCGCACCCGTGCGCCGGGGACGATGCCCTTGGCGAATTTGGTCTGGTGCGAATAGGAAGTCTCGTAGCCATTGGCATGGCGCAGTATCGTCTGCTTGCCATAGCCGCTTGCCCAGCCGGCCTTGACGACGACGCCATTGCCCGGCGCGATGATCGGCGTGCCGCGCGGCGCGGCCCAGTCGACGCCCCAGTGCATGCGCGAATAACCGAGAATCGGGTGACGGCGCATGCCGAAGGGCGAGCGGAACTGGCCGGTTGGCACCGGCTTGCGCAACAGGAACTGCCGCGCGCTGCGGCCGTCGGCGTCGTAATAATCGACGGAGCCGTCTGTGGCGCGGAAACGGTAGTAAGTGTTGTCGGCACCGCTGAAATTCGCTTCGACGAAGAGCAGTTCGTAGTCATCGTCGGAGCTGGCTCCGTCTTCCGGCACCGAGAAGAACAGTTCGAGCTTGTCGGTCGGCTTGATCGTCGACTGGAAATCGACATCCGAGGCGACCATGCGAACGATCTGCGAGGCCATGTCTTCGGGCAGGTCGTAAGACAGCACCGAGCGATAAATGGCGTTGTAGGCCGAGGGCAGGTCGCGCCCGGCGAGGACCGGAACGGGAACCTGCTCACCGTCGCCACGCTCGTCCATGATCCCCGGATCCACCGGTTCCGGCGCCGGCACATATTGGCGGCGGTCGTTGAGCGCGATGGTCAGTTCGTGATTTGAGCCGTCATAGACGGAGGCGCGGACGATTTCGGGGCCTTCATCGGTTTCCTGCAGGCCGAGCCGGATCGCGTGACCGGATTTCAACGTCTTCGTCTTGAGAAGTGTCTCGATCGCTTCCGCCATGGAGGAAGAGAGGTTGTAGCCGGTCGAATCGAGAACCTTGCCGATGTCCTCGTTGGAACTGACTTCGAGCAGATCCTCCTGGAAGACCGGCGCTTCGCTCGATTCCTGCTCCTGTCGCGAGGCGACCGACATGTTCTGCGGAATGATTCGCGCCGATGCGGCAAGGCCGATGCCGGCGGCAAGGCTGGGATCGTCGATACCGAAGCGCAATGGGTCGACATAGTGCAGCGAAGCGACCTGGATGGAACCATCGGTCAGGACAGCTGCCGTGGTACGGACGATCTCTTCCGCCTCGTCGTCGCTCAGCGTCAGGGCGCCAGGCGGGATATCGGTATCGAAATTGAACTCCGCAATCTTCACGTTGAGTTCCGTCTCGACGGAGGTGCCGTAAATGATGCTTTCGGATCCGGACGACTCGGAGGTGTCCTCGACCTTTGGCTCCGATCCATCGGAGAAGATGTTCAGCGGGTTGAAGGGCGGGTAGGACTTTTCGGTCTGGTGATTGCCCGCGAGCGCGATCTTCACATATTCGAACGGCTTGGTGCGGATGACGTCGCTGTCGCCGACGCGGGTGATCGTCGACAGGCTCATGCGGCGGCGATCGCTGGGCTCGGTTCGAATGGCGCGCGCCTTTACGACCCGCGCACCTTTGACCGCCAGTCCCTGATCGCCGAGCGTGCCAAGCTCTTCCGATGTCGCGACCTCGGCCGGCGTCGCCAGCAACTCGCGTCCGTCCAGCGCGGCGAACAGGGCTGCTCCCATCAGCAGGGTCGAAGTGAAACCGGTCAGGGTGGTTCCGCTCAACCAGCGCAGCGAAACCTCGCGGCGGTCGGGCGCACGTCTGCGGCCCGCCCCGATCAGGGGCGGCTCATTTCCGATCTCGATGTCCCGGGGCGATCCACCGGCGTGGTGCGTGCTGGGCATTCTTCTCGTTCGCGGGCGTTTCCCTAGTCCGTTGTGCATGCCTTTTGGACGGCAATGTGTCAACGCGCGGGGTTCTCGAATTTGGCCGCGGGAAAAGCCGGCGAGCACTTCTTATATATAGGGCTCATTCGCGACGTCTCTGACGCCACCGAAAAGCCGTCAGCGCGCGTGCCTGTACGGAGACGGATCCGGAGCGCAATTTTTCCGTCGCGGAGAGCGAATATGGTGGCTGTGGAAACGGTCTCCCGGGGTCACTTTCCCGGCTTTCCGGGACTTTCTTCACGGGCTGTCAAAAAAATGAAAAAAATGAAAAAAGTCGATTGACAGTTCGAGGGCCCGCAGCCTATATACCGCTCACCAACGAGGGCGGCACCGCTGCACACGGCAGACTGCTTCGCCCCGAAGGTTACCCAGAGAGCCGCGATTGCGACCCTCACATCGGCTTGAAGCCCTAAAGTGGATAGCCGGCGACAGCGTTTCGCTGTCAGTTCTTTGACAAGTGAATAGGTAAGAAAGAGAAACGTGGACGGCGGTGTCCCGTAGATCTGATGAACTGAAAGGTTCAGCGGATCAAAACGAGACATTCGGTGTCGTTTCACGTTTCTGATAGAGAACTAAAATCTCCGTTGTGAAAACAACGGGTGTACATATGTTCTCGTCAATTCAAAGCGTGACCAGAATAACGACGAGCCGATAAAGTCTTCTCTCAACTTGAGAGTTTGATCCTGGCTCAGGACGAACGCTGGCGGCAGGCTTAACACATGCAAGTCGAGCGCACCTTCGGGTGAGCGGCAGACGGGTGAGTAACGCGTGGGAATCTACCCATCCCTACGGAATAGCTCCGGGAAACTGGAATTAATACCGTATACGCCCTTCGGGGGAAAGATTAATCGGGGATGGATGAGCCCGCGTTGGATTAGCTAGTTGGTGGGGTAATGGCCTACCAAGGCGACGATCCATAGCTGGTCTGAGAGGATGATCAGCCACACTGGGACTGAGACACGGCCCAGACTCCTACGGGAGGCAGCAGTGGGGAATATTGGACAATGGGGGCAACCCTGA
>Ga0070729_10001314_pt1 | contig 39478 bp, 36 predicted proteins | sample tdDd472_FD_66725 | JGI IMG/M metagenome (GOLD analysis project Ga0070729, IMG submission 66725) | Marine sediment microbial communities from the Atlantic coast under amendment with organic carbon and nitrate - tdDd47.2 | ecosystem: Environmental > Aquatic > Marine > Coastal > Sediment | place...
GGGGGTTTACTTAAATTCAGGCCATGATATTCAGTGATGAGCCGGGTTGCAATACTCCCGTCTTCCTCCATGATAAAGGCATCATAGAGACTGGAAACAAGGAGAATTTCCTGCACCTTGAAGGGCATAAGGTCGTGAAAGATTTTAAAATGTGGATCAAAATCTGAAATGACCTCATTTGAATCAATAAACATGAAGCCCCCTAACCCCGATAAGCGGGAAATAAATCGAGACTCTTTCCAGTATCCCCTTAAGGGAAGAAAAAAAGGAGAAAATTAATTTTAAGGTACTAACAAGAATCATTTCTGTTTCCTCGGATTTGAACTTCTCTTTACTGACTATTGTATATCCGTTCTTCAGAAAAGGAAGATTGTAATCAATGGTCGCCGCCAATGAAGTAGGCGGCAGGGAACCAACTAATTATGGCCAGAAAAAGGAGCAACAGCAAAAGACAGAGTTTTAAAGATGTTTTTCGAAAAACGCACAACGATTCCTGCAAAATTGAGTTTGTGGCAAAAAGCGAAGTTACACCCACGCTCATACCCAGGAAGGTTGCGGAAAACAGCGTGGGATATATTAAATATCCAACAAAACCATACTCCTTTTTCAGGATATCAAAAGGACAGCGGTGGAAAGGCATACCATAAATATACGAAGAAATTACTGAAGTGATAACCAGCAAAGACAAACAGAAAAATATCAGCCAGAACAAACTAAAAAAAACACCAATTATTTTTTCACCAGGAAAAGCAGCTGTATCAATTTTTCTGAATAAAATAAAACCCCAAACAGACAACACTCCAGCCAAAGTATAAAAAAACGACATCACCAATCCAACCGGCATCGGCCCGATAAGATTTTTCCCGTCACCGGCGGCGCTGCCGAAAACGACCCCACAGCAAGAGGTGATAATATCCGGCTCCAACTGTACCAGATACAATACCAGCAGAATCATATCGAACAGGACTAAAGGCGCCAACACTAGCAGGTATAAATATTTAACACGAGTCAGGGGTAATTCTTCAGAGCTGATGTCTAGCCGATGCAGCACAATCCAAAATCCATAGAGGAATACGCCCGCAATCTTTACCAGCAAAAGAGGTATACCATAGTCGTTCGCAAGAAATGCCCCGGTGGCGCACATCGCTCCAACCAGGATCTCTGAATAACTGTCAGCAGCCAAGACCAGTAGCAGCAGGGCCACGAGTTGTAAGACCATGCCATATTGCATGAGGAGCGCAGACAACCAGGTCTCGTTTTCCAGCTGTATTTGTCTGGCCGTGTCAGCTTTTGTATCCCAGAACCTCAGGACTCTGATTGCCGTTCTGACAGTCCCCCCTACCAAAAATAAAGATGCGGCAGAAATGACTAATAAGGTAATCGACCAGGAGTTAAGTAGCATAGTTTCCACTCACCCCACGGTCGAACTCTCAAGGATAACCCCGTCCCTGACCTCAATTATTCTGGCCATTTCGGGATGTCCGCTCACAATCGGGTCATGGGAAGTAACGATCACAGTTCTTCCATCCTCTTTTAAGGAAGCCAGCATGTCCACGACCTCCAGGGAAAGTTTCCCATCAAGATGCGCGGTTGGCTCGTCGGCAACGATGATTGGAGGATTATTTATCAATGCGCGGGCAATTGCTACCCTCTGCAGCTCCCCGCCGCTCAACTGGGTGACAGTGAATTTTTTTCGATGGCTCAATCCAAATTCCTCAAGAAGTTGATCGGCTTTTCTTTCACGAACGCGGGGAGACATGCCTAAAGGGACAAGGGGTAAAGTGATATTTTCCAGAACAGTCAGATGATCGATCATGTTATAATTTTGAAAGACAAAACCAATCAGTTCTCGACGGTAGCGGGTAAGAAAATGGTCAGGCAAACGAGATATCCTCTTGCCTCCAATCGTTGCTCTACCACTGGTCGGTGAGAAAATACAGCCAATAATAGAGAGTAGCGTTGTTTTCCCTGAGCCACTTGGTCCCTGGATGCAGACCATCTCACCTTCGGCAACAGCTAAACTAACGGACTTCAAGGCAGTTACCTGATTGGCTTGTCCTTGATTATATATTTTTGTTACCGCCTCAAGGTCAATGAGCATATCAGATCACCGAATCAGCTCGAACGCTGGCGGCGCGCCAGGCCGGCACAGCCGTTGCGCAGAGATAGGGAATGACAGAAATAGAAAAAACAAGCAGCACATCATCAATGGCAAATGGTGGAACCAGAGAAAAAACCGGTCGAACAACTGACCAGCCGAGAAAAACTGGCCGAAACAGCGCCGCGTCAAAAAAAACAACATGGACCCAGGCCAACAAATATCCAGCGAGAAAGGCCAGGAAAGCGACCGACAAGGATTCGCAAAATCGTAGAAAAATAATATCACTTGTCTGCCAGCCAAGGATCTTTAGAATACCAACTTCCTTTATCTCCTCCTGGGAAAGGCCGGATGCTTTATCCCAGGCAAGGATGACAAACGCCGCCAGGGCTGTTAGCAGACAGATGGTCCCCAAACCGCTACGCCAGTTAAAAACGACCTTATAGGTTTTTAGGATCTGATTTTTAGTGATGACCCGACTCCCGGGCAATTTCTCGCTAATTTTTACGGCAACAGTCTCTATCTCATTCGGGTTAGCCACATGGACCAATAAGTCTGTGACAAACCCTTTAGAAATGGCAAAGAGATCCCTGGCATCGGTGAGGTTCATCAGGATAAGGTCTGCTGTGAGGATATCCCCGGTTCTGTCAAACTGACCAACTGTTTCAAAGGAGGCCTGACTGAGATCTGGCTTAAACAGAGAAAAATGTTTTCTATTGCCAAGCTGCAGGTGGCGACGAATATTCTCGCTGATAACAACTTTGCCCTGTTCGCCTGCAGCAGGAAGACGCCCCTCGGCCAGGCCAAACAAAGCAGTTTCCGGAGAATCAGCATATGGGGTTTGCACACCTATGACCGTATAGTTCGCACCATTATCCTCGTCAAAATAATACCCCCAAATCCGTTCATCAATTTTATTAATACCGAAAATTTCTGCAAGCTCATTTTGGGCTGAAACAGCAATGGAAATTTGCCTGCCGGCAGACATCTGCTGCACGGTAATGTCCGGTGCCGTGACGAGGATTTTTTCGGCTGCCTCAGTCAAGGCCTTACTGACTAATTGGAAAGAACCAAATAGAAAAACAACCAGGGTGAAAATAGTGAAAACGCTGGCATTCTTGAAGAGTTTTCGTTTCAGAGAATACAGAGCGTAGTCAAGGATATTCAGCAGTCGACCAAGTGAGTTCATACCCTACCGAACTGGTGTCCAAAAAAGAGTGGAAGGAAAATGGTCAATTGCACCCGGATGATCCATCGACACGACCATCGTGTCGCTGGTTGCCGGATGACGAGTATAGCGAGCTTCTGTGGAAAGAGCTAAGTCGGACAAACCAAGATGAAAAACGATCTTCTGGAGCATCCGAAACGTCTCCTCCTGCTCACTCCTTTTGGCTAGCACCATGGGCGTAAGACCACACACCACCAAAAAGAGGAGTGTCAATATCATCAGCAAAGAAGTAGAAGCCCGCATAATCTTATTTATTTCATCCCCTTCATCTTATGTCCTTTCCTCAGCGCTTCAATAAGTTCAGGGGTTATCTCCGAAAAGCTGTAGATTTTAGTACCATGATGATCTTTTAGAAAACTTTCAGCTCCTGCCTGGCTGGAAAAAGGAATAAGCTCATGGCCCATCGGGCCATATACATCACTGCCAATCACATACATGGCCTTTTTACCATCGCCCCAGGCCTGGCTGTAATAATCCCTGACAAAAATGTTATCTGGCGTAATACCCTTTGCAGCACCAAACTGTTGTGGTGAAAAATAAAAGGCTACCATATCTTTCACCCCATCAAAATACTCGGCACTGCCATCAGACATATTCACTTGCGTCAACCACTGTGGATATTTTGCGACAAACATGCCACAGACCGGGCATCTACTCTTTTTAGTTATACCTTCTCCGGCCTCAAGGCCAGCGGCATGACTACCTTGAGCTGCAAAAAACAAGAATAGAATCGATACTGTGACAATCCACTTTTTCATTTTATCTCCCATTAATGTACTCTTTTTTTCAATTGATGCGACCTGCTCCATATAAAAGGAATTTTAGTCAGGACAATACCCATCAAGGCTCTAAGTATTTTCCTAAAATTTCCTGTAACTCGGCCTCACCCACTCCGCCAAGAATTGCCGCCAATATTTTCTGGTCCGGACTGATAAAAACGGTCTGGGGATAAGCGCGAATATCATACAAATCCGCAAGCCCAGCATTTTTATCCATGGCAATTGGAAAAGCTATTCTCAGTTCATCAGCAAAGGCCTGCAATTTTTCCGCATTTTCATAAAAACTGCCAATATATAGAACCTGTAGCCCTGCATCTTTATGCTCACTATAAAACTTCGAGAATGCAGGGGTGTCGGCCCGACAAAATCGGCAATTCGTCTCAAAAAAGCGGAGAATCATTGGACTACCATGCACATTGGAGAGGACAGTTACCTTACCCGTCAAATCCTTCACTGCAAAATCAGGAGCGGTATCACCAAGCTGTAGCGGTTTGTTTTCTTTTTCCTGTATACATCCGAAAAGCGTTGGGAAAAGCAGTAAAAGAAACATAAAGACGAGAAAAACCTTATACTGTTCTGTGGCTCCAATCTTTTTTTTCATAGTTTATCTTATTCTCTCCACCTGCATATTTGCATATAGGACTTCAAATATGTTACGATGTGGTACGTGTATAGTAAAATATTGACACTCGCTGCATTAAGGGTGCATGATTTTCATTTCAAAATATTGCAGTATGACCAAAAAAACCATACAAAACAAGAGCCAATACGCTTATAACCTGACAGGATAATTTCACCGGCCTGAAACATCAATCTTTCACCATAGAAAAAACGATATGGAAAGCAAGGAAATCATCGACATCAGGAAAAAATTGGGCAAAACCCAAAAAGAGCTTGCCAACCTTTTAGGGATCTCTCTTAAAGCTGTCTGCAGCTATGAACAGGGCTGGCGCACAATACCGAGCCACGTAGAGCGCCAGGTGATTTTTCTGCTGGCTAAAAAACATCTCCCAAGGCACGGAAATGTTAATTGCTGGGATACACGGAAATGTCCGGAAGAGAAAAAGACCCAATGTCCGGCCTGGGAATTCAGTTCGGGTGATTTATGCTGGTTCATTGGTGGGACGATCTGTGACAACGTCATCCATACGACGTGGGATAAAAAGTTAGAGATGTGTAAAAAATGCGTGGTGATGAAAAGAATTACCTCATGAGAAAAAGCAGCACCATTTAGGCAAAGAAGAGAGGATCCTCGCCAAACGCCAATCAGAAGTCTCACTTGCTATTCATCTGGACTCTTTTCACAACTGCTCAGGCGTATTGATATTTTGCCACCCATGACACAACGGCGCAGGTATTATCGGATTGTCGATTTTAGGATGAGCAGCGGCACCGCCGATTCGTAGGTTTCCATCGTAGAGCTGTTGCTCAAAAAGTTGTGCAGTACGAAAATCGTACCACGCAAAAAGCGGTTCACAGTGTTTACGCCCCTCCAACCGAGGAACCCGCCCCCAACATCCAGCACGACGGCTAGAGAGAAGCCACTCTATAGCCTCTGGCGTTATATGGGGCATATCGCAGGCAACAAGCAGCCATGTCACCGTCGGCTGCCATCGACTGGCAGCAAGAATACCCGTCAGTGGGCCTACCACTCCCGGAATATCCGCCAGACGGTCAATGTCGGTAAGCTTTTCCGGAACCGTACCTGCTCCAGAGATAACCAGTCCGTCCACCAGTGGACGAAGCATGTCTGTCGTTCGCTCTAACCACGTTGTTTTGTTCTCATCTTCTATCAGATGCTTTGGCCGTCCCATTCTGGAACTTTTTCCGCCGATTAGGACACAGCCCCACACCGGAGTTGCACACCCAAGTTCATCCAGTTTTTCAACAAGTTGATCGGTAAATTCCTGCATTGGCAAATCAGCTGTTCTCGTCCAAGCAAGGCTATCCTGCCCCGAGTCCATCCAGCTGCTGACTCTGATCTGCCCGCCAGGAAGGTAATCCCCGGCATCTATGATGACCAGATCATAAAGCTGCACCAGTGATCGTAAAGCATAATTATTACGGCATTCTTCCTGTTTTATGAAGACACTGCTCAGTGACCGACCTTTAAGCTCAACTATCAATCGCTGAACAAACTCCCCTCGTTCCTCCACAGTTCTGCCTGAAACCCGAAACACAGGAAGACCGGAGATGCTGCTGATATTTTCCACCTTACCATCCCTTGCACACATATCCACGAAGCCCCTCCGACTTATCCGATCATCAAGTCCAAATCATTTTTTGGTAGTGCACCAGCTTGACGACCTCGATCCATAAAAGTTTTGATAGCAGCTTGTCCTTCCCTGCCCAGGTCTCTGGAAAAGTCATTGACATATAACTGTATATGGCTGCGAACAACTTCCGGCTCCAGTTCCTGGCTGTTACTCGTTATATACGGCAAGCAAAGGTCCGGATGGGCAAATGCGTAATCAACACTGGCTCTGATGGCTCGATCAATTGCCTTGATCTTATCTCTGCCGAGACTTCTTCTGGCAGCAATACAACCAAGGGGTATCGGTAGCCCCGTGCTTTGCTCCCACCACAGTCCAAGATCCTGCAGGCAAATCAATCCATCCTCCTTATATGTAAAACGTGATTCGTGTATTATGACCCCCGCATCCACGTCGCCATCGCTTATCGCCCCCATGATTTGGTCAAAGCGCATTTCCACCAACCGGTGGCAGTCGGGAAGAAACATCTTCAATAACATGGCGGCAGTCGTGAGTTTTCCTGGGATGGCTATTGATTTCTCTCTCAATTCTTCAAAGGATGTCTCTGAAGCTGCCACAAGCAGAGGCCCACAGCCTCTGCCGAGCGCACTGCCAGCGGAAAGCACACAATATTCATCCAGTACATGGCCAAGTGCATGAAAAGACAGTTTGGTGACATCAAGTTTTTTGGCTAAAGCCCACAGGTTGAGTTTTTCCACATCTTCCAGCACTGGTTCAGCAAATGTGACTCCAACTCGATAACCAGGGTCAATCTTATTGTGGACAAGACCGTAGAAGATAAAGGTGTCATTGGGACAGGGCGAGAAGCCCAGGGAAAGATCATTTATCATTTGTTAATTCCTTTTACTAGCTGTATCGCCGTACGAGCGGCTTTGAGGCAGGCTTCCTGCAAACGCCAGGTTGACTGATCCCTGTCCTCTACATAATTTGAGATACAGCGCAGTTCAGCACATGGAAGGTTAAATTCCTGGCACACCCTGGCAACCGCGGCGCCTTCCATATTTTCGCAGATGCCATTCCACCTGGACTGCAACATTTCTCCGCGTTTGCCGGTAGCAGTTATTCCATTTACTGTAACGAAAGTCCCTAAGTGATGTCTAGTCCCAAGTCGATCAAAAAAAGCCTGGCATCTTGCAAGCAGAGACGCGTCCATACTGTAAACAATCGTTCCGGTAAGGGAACTGTCTAGATAATCCATAGACTCTCCCAGACAAATTCCGAAATCTCCAGCAACCTCCTGCTCAGCAAGGCAGATATCCAGAATTTCTGGCTGTTGGGCCTTATCAGGCAAGATATAGGCGCCTCCAACACCAAAAAGAAGAACTCCATCAAAGTGGTCATCACTTTCACACAAGAACCTGGTAAGGCGAAGCGCTGTTTCCATGGGTCCGACTCCTGTCACCAGCGTTCGGTAGTCAATAGCCAGCTCAGCTAACTCAGTTGACTGCGCGATAAACGGTGCCATTTCTATTTCAGTTGCAGCAAGGGTCAAAATCATGGTATCTACAACAGCTCCTCAATGAATAAATGTTTGAGCAACAACAAATGAAAATGAGAAAGAATTTCTCTCATCTTGAGTAAATTCAGGCAACCCGACAAAAGATTACAGATAATAACATTAACGCATAAATTGACTTAATGCATTGTCCACAATGCAGAGCTCGTCATTTCTCCCAATTCACTCTATAGCCCAGAGCATCATGCAAGAAGATCTTAACTTACATTCCTACAATTACCACCTTCCAGAACATCTCATTGCCCAACATCCGGCAGCAAAAAGAGACAACTCTCGCCTCATGGTTGTCCATCCTGGCAACCATGATCCACAACATTTTCATTTCAGTGATATTGCCAGATTTATAGGCAAAGAGGACATGCTGGTGGTCAACAACACCCAGGTTTTTCCAGCGAGACTTCTTGGGACAAAAGAGACCGGAGGCAAGGCTGAGGTTTTCCTGCTGGAATTTCCAGTGGCCGATAAGCAAAACAGTGGCAGCGCAGCGGTAAACGGCCTGATTAAATCTTCCAAACGCCCTAAAGTTGGGACCAAGATCACAATTAATGAGATGCTGTACTGCACAGTTAAAGAAAATCTTGAAGGCGGCAAGCTGAAACTCATCCTCCAATACGACCAAGAGCTCGGCTTGGCGGAGACCTTGCAGCGCTCCGGCCAGGTACCTTTGCCTCCTTATATTTCGAGAAAAGACGGCTGCACGACCGAAGATGTAGAACGGTACCAGACCGTTTATGCCAGCGAACCTGGAGCAGTGGCCGCTCCAACTGCCGGACTGCACTTTACTGACAAGTTGCTCAAAGCCATAACCGAACAAGGCACCTTTTTTGGCCAGGTCACCCTGCACGTCGGCTATGGAACCTTTGCTCCGGTGCGGGAAACAGACATAACCCGCCATCAAATCCATCGGGAGTATCTTAGTATCTCACAAGAAACAGTCGACAAAATTGCGCAAACAAAACAGAGAGGTGGCAGGATTTGGGCTGTAGGTACCACCACAGTGAGAGCCCTGGAATACGGTGCAAAAAAAACTGGCCACCTTCAAGCAATCGAAGACTGGTGCGACTTATACATCTACCCCGGTTTTCAGTTCAAGGTAATAGATAATTTAATTACCAACTTCCACCTTCCGGACTCGTCCCTGATGTTTCTGGTATCCGCCCTGTGTGGCAGAGAAACCCTTCTTACCTGCTATGAAAAAGCGATCAAAGAGAAGTATCGTTTCTTTTCCTATGGAGACGCAATGGCCATTATCTCCAAACCATCCCTGTAAAGAGTGGAAACGAGATAAAATAAGAAATTTAGGCAGACGTGGCAGCGGGACAACCTTTACAGCCAGCACCAGTCTGGCATGGAGCAGCCGGTTCGGCAGATTTTGCGGGCTCAGCTTTTGCTGAACCATTAGCAGTACTGGAATAACCGTCGGCGTACCAGCCTCCACCTTTCAACTGGAAAGAACTCATGGACACAAGCTTTTTTACAGGCGCTTGACATTCTGGACAATCACTTAGCGGTTTTTCGGCCATTTTTTGTTGAACTTCAAAGACCTTTTGACACTGCTTACATTCGTACTCATAAACTGGCATTTCTTTTCACCTATTACATTGCTGAACGTGCGGGTTAGCTACCTGCCTAAAATTAGACAAGAAATAACAATGGCACTACCTTAGTCTGTCTCAGACAGTTATTCGAACCAGGGGCAAAAATAATTCCCAAGTCACTTTCTGTCAACATGTTCCATGGATTGGCTGCAGAAAAATCAGTAATCTACCCGGTTTTGATGTCTGCTTGTTGTTCACCTTTATTTCTGGTATACATGTCGCGTTAGTGCCTTACCCCTCAGGGGGGCATTCTTTTCAATGCCGCTTGACGGTACTAAACTGAGTACTCCTGAAATTCTACCACTCTTTCTAGTGTTCCCGTGAGGGCTGCTCAGTTCAGTACCCTCTTATGGGGTATAAAAAACAAGAAAACAGAGAGTAATTTTTAACATTAACAACTTGAATATACCACCAAAGCACTTATTCGGGCTTATTTCCAGTTTACCAGGGTTAGCTGGCCATTAGGAGTATTGCAGTTTCCCATTTTAACCCGTAAAATAAAATCCTTATAGTTTCTAAATAGTTATGATTGGTATTTTTGATTCAGGTGTTGGGGGGATGACTGTTGCAGAAGCTGTTGAACAGCTTCTGCCTAAGCACCCACTCCTTTATCTCGGTGATCTTGCCCGAACCCCCTATGGCACGAAAAGCGCACAAACAATTATTGACTACTCGGTTGAAAACACCAAATTTCTCGTTGAAAACGGAGCCAAGATTATTGTAATTGCCTGCAACTCTGCATCCAGTGTTGCTACGGATCGTCTCCGCCAAGAGTTCAGCATCCCCATCATCGAAGTCATTACTCCTGCAGTAGAACAGGCAATTTCACAGAGCCGGACGGGCAGAATCGGTATTATCGGGACAAGGGCTACCATTCGAAGTGGTATTTATGAAGGGAAAATAAAAGAACAAGCCCCAGATTACAAAGTTTTTTCCAAGGCCTGTCCTTTGCTTGTCTCCCTGGTTGAAGAAGGATGGATTGGCAAAAGAGAGACAAAGATGATACTCCGACGCTATCTCCACGACTTGAAGAATCAGCAGCTCGACACCTTGGTACTTGGCTGCACGCACTATCCCCTGCTCAAACACCTGATTCAAGCTCGAATTGGTAAAAAGGTCTCTCTTATTGATAGTTCAGCGGCAACCGCTTACTATATTAAGAATTATCTTGTAAACAATACCGTTTCCCAACCTGTGGAGAAACATGAACCTGGCCAAAACAGATATTTTGTCACCGATCTGACAGAAACTGCTACTCATATTGCCACAAAAATATTTGGTCGCAATATTGAACTGTTAGTCAAATAATCAGCCACTCAATCGATTAATGCAAACTCTCATTAAAGCACTATTTATCCTTGTCTTTTTGGCCTTTCCGATTGTTACTACTGTTCAAGCCGAAGGAAACAGCACGGAAGCTCCTGAAGATATTGCCGAGCGGCTGCAGGCACGTTACGATAAAATAAAAAGCCTCTCCTTTAATTTTACTCAAAATACCAGTGGTGACATGACCGGTCGACCGCGCAGGGGGACAGGGAAAGCCGCGTTTGCAAAACTCGAAGACAAGAGCTACATGCGCTGGGACTACACCAGCCCAGACAAACAGGTGCTGTTCAGCGATGGTGAGCTCTTCTCGATGTACTTTGACAAGCTGAAACAGATGATTGTCACCCAGGCAGATACTCTCGATGCAAATCTCACGTATTCTTTTTTTACCGGCCAAGGCATCCTCAAAGAGGATTTTCTTTTTCACCCTGCAGATGACGATTTTTCTTCGGAAAACAATGCCGAATTCAAGGTGATCAAACTTATCCCCAAAACAGCTCAGAGCCAAGTCCAGGACATTCACCTTTGGGTGACGCCTGAATCACTGATCCGTCGAATAAATGTACGCGACCATTTCGGCACCATTACAGTTTTAAATTTCAGTGATATTCAAGTTGACAGCCTGGTCGACAAGCCCCCCGAGGAGCTTCTGTACTTTTTTTCCTTTGTCCCACCAGCTGGAACGGAAATTATCAGGCAATAATATGGGCACTGAAACACCTCCCCTCTTCAGGGTTGCTCTGCTTTCTATGCCCTGGTCAATTTTCAACCGACCATCCATACAACTGGGAGCCCTGAAAAGCTACCTGGAGCGAGAGAGCAGTTGTCAGGTTGACAATTATCATCCCTATCTCCACCTCGCCAAAGCCATCAGCACAGAACTCTACAGCCAAATCGGCCTGTCCGGCTGGGCGGGTGAAGCCCTCTTTGCTCCACTGCTTTTTCCAGAAAAAAGAGATGATGCCCGAAAACTTTTCCGACAATCTCTCGCTGGCAAGGTAAAACCCCTTCCCGATTTTGATGAACTGGTGTCACGTATAGAATTAAGCTGCAACCAGTGGCTTTCAACTATCACATTGAACCAATATAATCTGATCGGTTTTTCTATTTGTTTTAGCCAGCTGTTTCCATCTCTTTATCTGGCAAAGAAGATAAAAAATCAATTATCTGGCATGCCCATACTATTTGGTGGCTCCTCATGTTCTGGCGATATCGGCGAATCCCTGATACAACATTTTCCTGAAATTGACTATCTCATCGATGGTGAAGGCGAGCAACCACTTTTAGATCTCTGTCACTTTCTCATGGGTAAGAGCAACACTCTCTCTCCAAAAATCCGCAGCCAGATTCAAGTTCAAATTTCTCAAACAGAAGCTGCTCCACCACCATTGAAGATGGGCGACCTGCCCTATCCCGATTACGGACCTTACTTTGATGAAATGAAGCAGCTTTTTCCCGGCCAGCCCTTCATTCCCTTATTACCGATAGAATTTTCAAGAGGCTGCTGGTGGAACAAATGCACATTTTGCAATCTCAATCTCCAGTGGCACAATTATCGTTTTAAAGGGGGTGACAGGATGCTTACAGAACTGCTCCACCTCGCCATGACCCACGAATCTTTACATTTCACTTTTACCGACAACGCCCTTCCTCCAAAAGAGGCTGACCATTTTTTCAAAGAACTCTCAAAGCAAGAACGAGACTTTGATTTTTTTGCAGAAATTCGGACCATCACAGAGCCTGATAAGCTGAAGCTGTACAGCCAGGCCGGTCTGAAAACTGTTCAGGTTGGTATTGAAGCTTTATCTACCTCTCTGCTGGCAAAAATGGCTAAAGGAACTACCACCATTGATAACATTGCAGCCATGAAGCTATGCAGTGCTTCAGCCATCATAATGGAGGGGAATTTGATAACCGATTTCCCGAATACAACAGACGAAGAAATTGCCGAAACCCTTAAAAACCTTGATTTCGTTCTCCCCTTTTTACCTCTTCAAGCGGCAACTTTTTTTCTTGGCTACGGCTCACCCATTCATAGCCATCCCGATGAACTCTCCATACAAAAAATTATCCCCCATGCCAAAAACCGCAAACTTTTCCCAAAAGACTATTTACAGTCGATGACCATGCTCATCAATAGCTATAGGGGAGATAAACAGAGTCAGAACAAACGGTGGCATCCGGTCAAACAAAAAATTCGTGCCTGGCACAATTTTCATAAACGCAGAACAAAGAGTCAGCAGCACCCTCTTCATTACCGAGACGGCAGCACATTTATCATCATCCGCCAGGAAAGGATATCAGGGATGCCACTGCTGCACCGGCTGCGGGGCTTATCCAGAAAGATATATCTTGCTTGTGATCGACCCCAGAAAATTAACGATCTTCTGGAAAGCTTCCCCCAGGTCAACGAACGAGCCATAAGAAAATTTATCGATGAAATGTGCTTAAAGCATCTGATGTTCCAGGAAAATGACCGCGTCCTATCGCTGGCCGTCCATAACACCAGAAGATAATACCAAATACTGAGTACTTTCAGATGACCAGCTTAGCAATACCATCCGACAGCCACGATCAGATCGCCAACCTTCGGGCGGCAGTAACTTATTGTAATAGAAAAAATTTCTATGGTACATTATCCGGAACAGGCACGAGGACTTGCCAGCCTATCCAACTATGATATAATTTATTGTGGTCACTCCCATCGTTATGGAATAGAATCCCTTGGCAATACTCTGCTTATCAATCCCGGTCAACTTCTCGGGGAAGATGATCAGGCTGGGTTTGCAATCCTTGACTTAAACCAGTGGCGGATACAACGTATTTGAGTTAAAGGGTGCATGTTTGACAATAAAATCTCCATTCACTCAGAGCCAGCTGCACTGCTTTTTGGATAAATTTGGACAAAAATCGAAAATATTGATTGTATAAAATATTAGGATAAATTGATAAATGTCAGGTAAGCAATCTGACCAAAACCATAAACCTTAGTTCTCTTTTTATTAACGGGTAAACATGACAGAAACTGACAACGAAAGCTTTGAAGAGCTATTTAAGGCGGAAAAAACCAGAAAGATCAGACACCTGACTCCTGGAGAAAAAATTAAAGCCACTATCGTCGGCATAAGTGATGAGACGACGTTTCTTGATGTAGGCGGTAAAAGTGAGGGTGTACTCCAAAGTTCTGAGATAAAGGACAGCGAAGGCAATTTCACCCACCAAATGGGCGACAAAATTGAGGTGTATTTTCTTCAGGCAAAGGCGTCCGAGCAGCTTTTTACTACCTCTATCGGATCTGGCTCCTCTAATGCCCACCTCGAAGAGGCCTTTCGAAGCGGAATTCCGGTAGAAGGCTTTGTTAAAGCTGAGATCAAAGGTGGTTTTGAGATCACCCTCGGCGGCAATGTCCGTGGTTTCTGTCCCTTTTCCCAAATGGGTCTTCGGCGGGTTGAGGACGCTTCGAAAGAATATCTGGAAACCCATATGAAATTTCAGATCACCCGATTTGAAGAAAATGGTCGAAATATTGTCCTCTCCGCAAGAGCTATCCAGGAAGCAGAACGGGCTGAACTGCGCGATAAATTGCAGGAAACTCTTGAGGAAGGCCAGACAATTGAAGGTATCGTCAGCTCGATCAGGGAATTCGGTGCTTTTGTCGATATCGGCGGCATTGATGGTCTCATCCCCATCTCAGAAATCGGCTGGAGCCGGGTTGAAAATGTGGAAGATCATTTCACGGTCGGCCAAAAAGTCCAGGCGATAGTAAAAAAACTGGATTGGGAAAAAGACAGAATTTCTCTTAGCTACAAAGAAACTCAGGCTGATCCATGGAACGAAGCAGTAACGCTTTTTCCAGAAGGTACAACCCATATGGGAACAGTCGCAAGGCTTGCCCAATTTGGCGCCTTTGTAACTCTGGCACCAGGTATCGATGGATTGGTCCATATCTCAAAACTCGGCAGCGGTCGAAGAATCAATCATCCCCGAGAGGTGCTGGAAGAAGGTCAAAGTATCGATGTTAATATCGAATCAATTGACCTTGACGAAAAAAGGATCAGCCTTGTACCAGCCGATTATGTCTCTGCAGAAGCTGAACAAGACAAAGAACGAACCGAGTATAAAACCTTTATAAAGAAGGACAAGAAGAAAAAATCGTCAAATGAAATGGGCAGCCTTGGCGCGCTGCTGAAAGCTAAAATGGCTGAAAAAAATAAATAGTTTATTTTCACGGCGAAAAATAGAAAAATTCACAACCGGCGCCTCCGGTTATATTGGGCGGCGCCGTTCCAACTTACCGCAACAATGCAGTTAAATATCATCCGGATTCGGTCAAATGATATTTTCTATCGTACCTAAAGATCATCACCACAGCCAGGAGCGATAAGAGTAGAACGGCAGAACCAGTGACATAATATGCCCAAGCAATTCCCCAGCCATCCATACTAAAGCCCGCCAGAACAGCGCCGGTAAAGACTCCCGCACTCATGGCAAAACTAAATACCCCCATCATTGTGCCATGCCCGTAATATTTCTTGGCATCCAGTGAGGCATACGCTCCCAAAACAGCCCAGATGGCTGCTTCAACCGTGCCCATAATTAGGTAAGCCATCGCCATCTGTAAAAAGCTATCGAGCGAGGGGATGCTCAAGATGACCAGAGCAAGAAGAATACTGCTCACCAGGAAAAGCAACAATTTGTTATATTTATCAGCAACTTTACCAAAAGGGATCTGAAGCAGGGCATTAACCAGAGTCCTGCAAGCAATTATAATACCTATCTGTAATCCACTGCTACCCTGCCATTGTGACATCAGAAGTGGCAGAAAAGCCATGCTCGGCACCATGATAATCATGGTGGTATATCTGGCCAGGAGAATCCCACAAGTTTTGCTGTTTCCCAGCATACTGTGCAAGCTTGACAACAATGGTCTTGCTGTCCCCTGACGATCTGAAGCAATTTGCCCCGGCATATACAAAATAACCAGAATAAACGCTAGAAAACTTAAACAAGCCATTGTATAAAAAACCGACGGCAATCCCCAGTTGTCAGAGAGAAGTCCACCAATTATTGGCCCGCAACCTATACCGCAGAAGATCGCAATATTGAGATAGCTCATATATCGCCCTTCGTGACCCGCAGGTGCAAGAAAACTCATATAGGCCATAGCAATTGGAACTATCATCGCCGAACCAACTCCGTGAAAAGCCCGAATGATGATCAAATGCGGCACTTCAGTGGCATGGGGAATAAGTAATCCGACCAGCCCGTAGACAAAAAGCCCGCTGATGAGAAAGTTTTTTCTCCCCCACTGATCTGAAAAATTGCCAACTACCGGCTGCAACAAGCCTCTGGTAATGGAAAAAGCGGCGATTATCATCCCGAGAGCAAAACCGCCTGCTCCAAGTTCTGCTGCAAATATTGGCATCACCGGCACAATGATTCCGATGCCAAGTAAAGCGATAAAAACTGAGAGCAGCAAGGTAATTAGGGTATTATTTTTCATTCCTGGTTTCTCTATTGCTCTTTATTCTTTCGATTCAGCTGGCAAAGTTCGAGCAGCCGAAACCAGATGTCGTGTGCAAAATGCACGATTACTAAAAAGCCTTGTTGAGGCGCTGCAACTATAAATAGCGGGGAAAAATAGTCCACATATTACTTGAGAGTATCGATCAAACAGCAATTGTATTGGCATCCACTGTAATATTTAAGGTACTTGCCAAACAGAAAGGAGCTGTCGTGAATCTAAATCATTACCTATGTCCGAGCTTTTTGGGACCACATTTTTTTTATTCTAACAAACCGGCAAAGTAGCTTGACTTCCATCCGAAGCTCGGCAATATTACAATGTTTATTTAAATTCCATACCATACTATTGTTTTTTTCTTTCTCTCTATTTATTACGTTTATGGAACGTTTAACTGGAGGCACAACATAGAACGACCGATAACTATGATTTCTGTAAATAAAAACCGTTCTCGCTTTCTGTATATCCCACTTTCTTTTCTTCTTGTTTTTCTTTTAATTGCATATTTTTACATCAAAAAATCTGCTATTCAGGACCATAAATTCTTTGAAACCCATGCAGCCATCCTGGCCGATGATGTCTGGGCATTGAATCAGAATGGTGCAAACGCATATTTACAGCTTGCCGTTCAGGCCAACCATTATAAATCGCTCTCAATTTCTATACCTGGAACCGAAACTTTTCTCTCGGTCACCGGCCCTCCATTATCCGGGCTATCACTCTTTTTCCATAAGATAAAACTCATCGGCTTAAAAAAACTCTCTCAAGAGATTATGCATGGTGATCAGGTCATTGGCATCCTCAATGGAGAAAAGTATGTGCGAGTTATTTTTCCACTTTTCAATATCCTCATTTTTCTTCTGCTGCTCTTATTGACCACAATTTTCATCATCCATCTTTATATTAACAGGAAATTACTTGGGCTAGAAGTTCAGGAGCGAACCAGAAACCTGCAGGAAAGTGAAAGGCGATTCCACGACCTTGTCAACCTGCTTCCGGAGATGGTTATCGAAACAGATTTGGCCGGAAATATAACCTACGCGAATAAGGCTGCTCAAGATCAGCTGCTACTGACGAGTGGACCAGACACTGTTATTAATTTTTTCAATTTCATTCAGGAAGACGAACGAGAAGAAACCAGAAAATATTTTCAGAATCCTCTCATAGAAAAACGGTCAGGTTTAGTTGAATTTACAGCCATTGATTCAAATAAGAGGATATTCCCCATCCTCATCCGCTCTGCACCAATCACCAATGGAGGCCAAATCGCAGGTTCCAGGATGATTGTCATCGACATAACAGAAAGGCGCCATCTGGAAGAACAACTGCACCGTGATCAAAAGATGAAAGCGATTGGTCTCATGGCCGGTGGGGTTGCTCACGACCTCAACAATATCCTTTCCGGCATTATCAGCTATCCGGAACTTCTGCTTCTCAACTTGGACAAAGAGAGCAATTTGCGACGCCCACTCGAGGCAATTCGCCAATCAGGTCTTGACGCCTCTGAGGTCGTGTCCGATCTCCTTACCGTTGCCCGGGGGATCGCAGCCAACAAGGAGGTCATTGCCCCAAATCAGTTGATTCAGGCTTACCTCGAATCTTCTGACTTCCAAGAACTCCAGAAAAGATATCCTTTGATCAGTTTTCAAACCTCCCTCTCCCCCGAGATACGAAACATTTCCTGCTCCCCAATTCATGTGCGCAAATGTCTCATGAATCTTATCATCAACGGCGTGGAGGCAATTCATGGTGAAGGGACTCTTTACATCACCACTGAAAATCATGACCAGAGTCTTCCTTTACTCAAAGACAAGGACCTTTTATCCAATGATAGTTTCTCCAAAATAATCATCCATGATAATGGTTCTGGGATAGAACCTCACGACATGGGTCATATTTTCGAACCATTTTATACTAAAAAAATTATGGGCAGGAGTGGCACCGGACTCGGACTGGCTGTTGTGTGGAACACCATACGCGACCATGGCGGTACAGTCAATGTCATCAGCAATAAACAAGGGACAACCTTTGAACTCTACTTCCCAAGTATCGAGGAAGAAATTCCAAGGAACCCAGAGCAAAAAGACTGGACACATTACAAGGGCCGGGGAGAAACGGTCCTGGTGATTGATGATGAGGTCCGCCAGCGCGAAATTGCCAGTGAATTGTTGATTTCTTTAGATTACAGAGTTGAAACAGTCACTTCGGGTGAGGAGGCAATAGAATATGCCAAAAACCATTCGCCTGATATTATGCTCCTTGATATGATTATGCCACCAGGAATAAATGGCAGAAAAACGTTCGAGCAAATCCTTCGATTCCACCCGCGACAAAAAGCAGTCATAGCCAGCGGCTTTGCCCAGGATGAAGATGTCAAGGCCACTCTGGCAATGGGGGCTAAGGCTTTTATTCCAAAACCCTACACTCTGGAACAGATCGCCTCTACCATATACAAAATTCTGCATCCGTGATATGTTCTTTTTAACATAAAATCCGATCAAACTACGGGAGTTTCACATGGTTAATACACGCTATTTCTCAGCTCTCATTTTCCTGTTTTCTGTCACCTGCCTGCTTCCACAAGTGGCATGGACAAAAGACTCTATTAGTTGGATGGGATCCGCAACACCGCCATTTTTTATTCATGAGGGAGTCTATAAAGGAGAGGGGTACGTCGAGGTCATCAACAACATTCTAATCGAAAATTTGCCGGAATATAGTCATGCACGAGTACAAGCAAATCTTTCCAGACAGAATCAACAGTGGAAACAGGGGGAAAAATCCTGTTCCCCTTCCAAGTACAGAACTGAGAAGCGGAAAGAATTTTTGTATTTTTCAATCCCCAGCACCTTCTCTCTCCCCATTGTTCTTATAATTAATAAGAACAATTTTTCGGCATTTGGTGGATCAAAAACAGCCAGCCTTGCAAGCATCCTGCAAAGCAATAAATTTGTCATTGGCAGAATAAAAAATCGATCCTTCGGGACAGAATTTGATAACACCTTAGACAAATACGGCAATGACAAAAATATTTTCGTCTACGAAGGACCTGCCCTATTAGTGGATCTACTCAAGATGCTTATGGCCGGAAGAATTGACGCACTCCCAGCATCGCCGGAAGAAGCCATGTACCTTGCTGAAATAATGGGTATCAGGGATCAGATTATGACTTTAAATATCGAGGAAAATCAAGACGACCACAATGCCTACCTCGGTTATGTTGCCTGTACCAAAAACCAATGGGGTAAAACAGCAATCGACAACATTAATCAAGTGCTTTTAGAACAACGCGGCACAGAAAGATACAGGGCGGCCTACGAAAGATGGCTTGACCCAAGCAGTTTTGAGGGATACCGAAAACTCTACAAGGAAAGGTTTCTTACAATTACCGAATAACACCCCACAAGGAGGTACTCTGTCCAGTACTCGCTTGACGGATATAAGTGCCTTGGTGGTCACATGAAGTTCCTAATTTCAATACACTCTCATGAATTTTTGTTTTTTCCACCCCTCAAGGGGGTATTATAAAGAATGACAAGTTTTCAGGAGTACTCAGTTCAGTACCGTCAAGCGGCATTGAAAAGAATGCCCCCCTGAGGGGTAAGGCACTAAATAGTTCAGCACTGTGAAAAGAGTAAAAGAACTGGTATAAAACATGATTATTAATTTGAATTCTCCTCTCGACATGCATCTTCACCTCCGGGAAGACGCAATACTGGAAGCTGTTGCCCCATTTTCCACTCATACTTTTGCCGGGGCGGTAATCATGCCCAACCTCGTCTCTCCCGTAGACTCACTGGAGAAAGTGCAAAGATATAAAGAAGCAGTGCTTGCAGCCGGTAATTCAGAGTCATTTGCCGCTTATATGACCCTCTTTTTCAAAAACTACTCAAGAGCTGAGCTGGCAGCTGCAAAAGATGAAATAATAGGTATTAAGCTCTACCCAGCGGGCATTACCACCCGCAGCGAAAGCGGCGTTACCGACTTTAGCTCAATTAACGAAACACTCTCCCTCATGGAAGAGATGGAGATCCCGCTTCTGGTACACGGCGAATCCAATGGTTTTGTGCTCGATCGAGAAATGGAGTTTCTAAAAGTTTATAAACGGCTGGCAGAAACTTTTCCAAAGCTGCATATCATCATGGAACATATTACCACATCTGAAGCAGTGGAATTCGTTGATCATTATCCAAACGTCTCTGCTACCGTCACCCTGCACCATCTGATGATAACTCTCGATGATGTTATAGGCGGCCTCATGGAACCAGACCTCTTTTGCAAACCAATCGCCAAAAGGCCAAAAGACCTGGAAAGTCTCAGAAATGCTGTGTTTTCTGGCCATGAGCGAATCATGTTCGGCTCGGATTCCGCCCCCCACCCCCGACATAAAAAAGAGTGTTGTGGCTGTGCTGCAGGAATTTTTTCAGCACCTGTAGCCTTGCCGATGTTAGCCGAGCTCTTTGAAGACGCAGGCCGGCTGGATCTATTGCAAAACTTCGTCAGTGATATAGCCTGCAGGCGCTACGGACTGCAGCCCCCTGAAAAGCAGGTAACTCTTGAAAAAACCTCATGGGAAGTCCCGGAACTCTATGGCAAGCTGAAGCCATTCGGGGCAGGCAGAACCTTACGATGGTCGATTGCCAGGTAAGAGTATCTCCCGACATCTTACATAGTGACTGTTGAGATCCCTTGCAACAGACGCTTACAGTTCCACCTCTGGTTCAACATTTTTCTTTTTCACCTCTGCCGGCGGAATAACAATGACATCGTTTGTTAAATCCGAATCCTTTTCTGCCTGCTCATAAAAATCCATCGGTGGGCCGGATTTTCTCCCGGAGGAGGTATCCGGTTTCCGCGGATATTTTACCGATTGCTTTTGCTCAGTTACAGCGCAAGAACCTAACAGCAAACATACAGCAAAAAAACATATGGGAAAAGCTTAAATCCTACGGCCTACAATGAGTATCACTTAGTTTCTTTTTCAAGCGTCTGCCTCATAGCCTCGAACAGGATAACGGCGGCAGCGACTGAACTATTCAACGAATCAAGAGTGCCCGTCATCGGAATGGAGAGCAGAACGTCACACTCTTTTTTCACCAGCGGCCTGATCCCCTTTCCTTCACTGCCAACCACCAGACAGGCCGGCACAGTCAAATCCGTTTGATACAGGGAGTGGGCGTCAGCATCCTTTACCGCACCAAATATCCAAAACCCGGCTTTCTTCAAGTCTTTGAGGGCGTTCACCAGATTGGTTACCTGACAGATATCGATATGTGACATCGCCCCCGCAGACGACTTTGCAGCCGTCCCTCCAAGAGGTGCTGAACGCTCCCGGGTTACAATAACTCCAGCAGCACCGGAAGCCAAAGTAGAACGGATTATTGCACCGAGGTTATGTGGATCCTGCAGGGAGTCGCACACCATCAGCCGCACATTTTCGCCTGCATCGATACGGGACTTCATCTTCAGGACAAAGTCATCAAAGTCAACAAGAGGTGCTTCACTTAGTCGAGCAATTATTCCCTGGTGACGCACCTGAGAACTCCCTTCGCCGGTTATACGCAAAGACTCTACAAAGGTAAACTTGATATGATGCTGTCGGGCCATTTCAACAATAGCCTCGACCTTTCCTCCCCGCTTATCTTTCTGCAAGATGATTTCTGTAAATCTTTCCGGTTCTTTTTCCAATCCCTCAAAAACCGGATGAATTCCCCATAACAGATCTTCACTTACACGAATGGTCTTTTCTCCCGACTGCTTTTGGCCCCTGCCCTGTTTTTTCATTTTATCACTATTTTACTCATTGGTTTTCCGGATGGCAGTCTGTGCGCTCTCGCCCGTTCTGCAAGTATAATTGAGGATAAAAGATTCGATGCCACATCAACATCCTCATTAATAATCAGATATTCATATTCGTCGGCAGCACTCATCTCGGTTTCAGCATTTTTTAGCCGCACTTTAATCTTATCCTCACTCTCTGTCCCCCTGCCGCGAAGTCGTCTTTCAAGTTCAATGAGATTAGGGGGTGAAACAAAGATATGCGTTGCCTCAGGCTGTCCTTTTTCCCGGAGTATTGCGGCACCTTGCACATCAATATCAAGGATGACGTCCAGACCTTCCTGGAGCTGCGCACCAATCGACTCAACGCTTGTTCCATATAGATTGTCATGCACCTCAGCATATTCAAGGAAAAGTTCCTGATCAATCATCGACAGAAATTCAGCATGGGATACAAAGTGATAATCTACGCCATCCCGTTCCCCAGCCCGAGGCTCCCGGGTAGTGTGAGAGATGGAGAAAACCAGGCCCGTTACATCGGCCATTACCCTCTTGAGCAAAGTCGTCTTCCCCGCACCGGATGGAGCGGATATAACAAACAATCTTCCTGCGGTCATAGAAACTCCTAGCGTTTCAATTTTTGCTGTTCAAAATATTCCGCCAGATTATTACCTGGCTGCAAGGCCTGCATTCTTTGGTTAATGGTGTCAGGTTGTACTGAGGAGAGAATGATATGGTTTGATTCCATCACCAGAATCGACCTTGTCCTCCTGCCTTCAGTCACATCAATAAGCCTGTCTTGCATTTTTGCGGCCTCCTTCAATTTTCGTGCAGGAGAGGAGCCGGTATTAATTACAGCAATAATCTTTTCCACCATAACGGTGTTACCAAAACCTACGTTCAATAACTGCATCGCTCACCATAATCTTTATTTACACGCTGATCTCCACCAGACCACGTCTCGATTCCAAGCAAACCATCAGCTTACTTAATATCTTGAACCAGCATATCCAAGAGAATAATTATTATTTTATTGGAAGCTGATGATACGTTGTCAACGGGTAAATTACAAAATAAAAATGGCCCGATAGCACGATTTCATCTCCCCCCTTAGCTTCTACACCTCTTGCGAGTCGCGACCTCCCCCCTCCCCAAAAGATACATATCACAATTTCGTCAAACTGCTTTGCTTCCGCTTCTTGGAACAGAATGGTCTGTTGAGCAATCGAATGACTTTCCTCTAATACCTGATGTCGAATTTGCAGGCATCAAGTTCCGATGTCATTTAATCAGGTTCGGCGCCCAAAGCCTTATTTCCTCTTTGCGAAATAATGAGTTGAAAGCTGGTAGAATCTTCAGAATTACAATCTTTTTCATTTTCAAAAATAGTGGATCGTATCTGTCATTTAAGGGAATTTCGTTCTTTTTCCTGGTGGGGGTTATGTCTGGACTCCCATAGATAAGCACACAAACACACAGAGAATCAAGGTAAGATTAATTGTTATATCCTGTATACTTAAAGCTTTTTTAAAGTGAGTGACCAACAGACTTATTAGGTCAACCTTATTTTATTTGTTGACCCTGAATATCTGCTCTGTTACATTCGCTTTCCATCGATAAATCAACCGATGTTTAATTGGTAATTTGCCTACCAATTAAACATCTGAAGACGAATTTCATTAGAATTTGCTCAAATAAAGGAGAGCGACAATGTCAAAAATCATCAACCTCACAGATATCGGACAGGGTAAAGCATATCAGATATCAGGTTTTGAAAATCACCCTTCAGAGTACACAGAGAAACTTCATAAGATGGGTTTTGTTGAAGGCACAACTATTGAACTTGCGCCAGTAAAACTTTCCGACCCAATTGTCTTTCAGATTCGTGGCAGCAGAATTGCTCTTAGAAAAGATGAAGCTAGACAAGTTTTAGTAAAGGAGTTCTAAGATGCATAAAATAGAAAGAATTGCCATTGCCGGAGTACCCAACTGCGGAAAGACCACTCTTTTTAACAGCCTGACTGGATCTCGCCAGAAAGTTGGTAACTGGCCGGGGGTAACAGTTGAGAAAGTTGAAGGCCGTCTGCCACTCCAGGATAGCTCAATCGACCTTGTCGATCTTCCAGGTACTTACAATTTAAGTCCAGATTCAGAAGATCAAAAAGTTGCCGAGAAGGTCATACGTGAGGGTGAATATGACTTGATTCTAAATGTTGTCGATGCGACAAGCCTTTCAAGAAATCTCTTTTTGACTATGGACCTAAAGGAGAGGACAAATCAGATTATCGTCCTCCTCAACATGGTGGATGTCGCAGAAAAAGAAGGGATTGAAATTAACATCGACCAGTTAAGTAAAGAACTTAACCTTCCAGTTATTCCCGTTGTTGCAGTCAACAAAGAATCTGTAGCCAAAGCATTGAAACGCGTCGAAAATGCAATAGAAAGTCTGCCGGAACATGACTCTCATATCTCGAGCGTTGAAGTGATTGATTCTGTACAAAAATATGCCTCAATCGACAAAATTCATTCCCGCGTTGTACAAGAGATAAAGGATCGAAATGAAAGCATTACCAATAAGATTGACAATGTCGTATTGCATCGTTTTGCCGCTATTCCAATCTTTTTGGTATCAATGTTCGTTACCTTCTGGTTTGCAATTGGTTTTGGCTCAGTATTCATAGACTTTTTTGATATTCTTGGTGGTCTTGTCTTTGTGGATGTCCCTGCCATATTTTTATCGTCCCTTGGAAGCCCGGAATGGCTTTTGGTTATGGCCGGTGGTATCGGTGCAGGATGTCAGACCGTCGCTACTTTTGTTCCTGTTGTCTTCTTCATGTTCTTTTCTTTAGCCATTCTTGAAAACCTTGGATACATGGCACGGGTTGGGGTCGTGGCAGATAGAATCATGCGAAGAATTGGACTCCCAGGATCAGCTTTCATCCCCATGGTCGTCGGCTTTGGTTGCACAGTGCCTGCAATTATGGCTGCTCGTACTTTAACCAGTAAGCGTGACCGCTTCATGACCATTTTCATGGCACCATTCATGTCATGTGGGGCCAGACTTCCCGTGTATGCACTTTTTTGCGCAGCTCTTTTCGGTGCATATTCTGGCTTTGCTGTATTCATGATCTATTTAGCAGGATTAGCCATGGCTATCCTCACCGGATATTTCTTAAAAAATACTCTTTTCAAGGGTACTCCTTCACATTTTGTGATGGACCTCCCTCTTTATCATGCCCCACAATTTGGAGCCGTATTTAAGACTGCGTGGCTGAGAACGAAGCACTTTGTCAGGAAAGCTGGAAAGATCGTTGTCATTGCAGTTTTTGTACTCAGTGTACTTAATTCAATTGGATTCAAAGATGGTGTGATCTCTTTTGGAAACGAAGACTCAGAAGTATCCGTGCTCGCTACTGCTGGAAAAGCTATCGGCCCTGTTTTTGAACCCATGGGAATCAGTAAAGAAAACTGGCCTGCGTCTGTCGCGCTTTTCACTGGCCTTTTTGCAAAAGAGGCCATCGTTGGTACACTCAACTCCCTCTATGCCTCAATGGAAATGGATCCTTCAACTGAAATGATCGCAGAAGAAGACAGGAGTAGTTTAGACGTTGCTGGGTCAATAACAGAGGCTTTTACTACAATTGGTGAAGGTGTAGTCGGACTTGTGAGCTCCTTTGATGTCTTAGGCATCGCCCTCATTTCTGAAGATCAACAAGCCATATCAGAAGAGATTGGTGCAGATACTTCGGTCTACCAACATATTGCAACATACTTCACTGTTTTTTCAGCTTTTGCCTATCTTCTCTTCGTCTTGATGTATTTCCCTTGCCTTGCAGTAATAGGTGCTGCCAGGCAGGAAATGGGAGGTTTTTATGCCGGTGTGATGGCGGCATACAGCACTTTATTGGCCTGGGCCGTTGCAACTCTTTTTTACCAGATCGCTGAAGGGCATAATCTGTGGTTTATTGCTCTTTCTTTGCTCATTCTTGCAGGAGTTTATGGAGGACTTCATTTACTTGGAAAGCGTGAAAAGATGGTCAGCAATATTGTCTTTGCTCCACCTATAAGAAAAAGCTGTTGCGAATAATTGCTGGTTATTAACGTAGTCAGATATTTTAAGACCAAGTCGCTGCAAACGCCTGTCTGTTTGCAGCGGCGATGTGTTTTAGTTGAAAAGTTTTTCCATGCAGAACAAACAGTTTTTTCGAAAATCAATCGAACGCATCAGCCCATGCAAGAGCTTCAAAATAAAAATCAGATAGTTTCTGATTTTCAACACCTGATTTTTTCTGTGCATATCGAAAAGCAATCCAATTGCCGGTCTCATAAGTTTCAATTAACCGTATAAAAATAAAGAGTTCACCTGTCCGATCTACAAGAGCGACTTTAACTTTTTCCGTTAGGGGTAACTGCTTTAAAATTTCCTTCATATTTCGATCAAGCATCGCATCAATGAGCGAAAAAAGACCAAGCAGAAAAAGTTCGCTACTATCAATATTTAGTTCATTACCGACAAGTTCAAGAAAACGGGCACGCACCGTAGCCATTTTGACAAGTGCATCAGGTTTATCTTTTGCGAGCTTGCTTGTAATAATAAGTGAAGCAAAAAGTTTAAAACCTTTTTCGCCTAAAAAACTGATAGCCTGGTTAATCGAAGAGATTGGCTGCAATCTGGAAAAATATGCTGAATTGATATAGGTCAGCAGTTTGTAGGTGATGGAAATATCCTGACTAATTAACTTACTAAGAGATTCCACATCAAATTCAGCAGCATTAATTTCTGAAATAAGCTGCATCATTGTTACTTGTGATGCTGACAAATCCTTATTCTTTAAAACTTCTGGTTTTGAAAAAAAGTACCCCTGGAAATAATCAAATCCAAGCTCCATTGCTTTTTCAAATTCTTCATAGGTCTCTACCTTTTCAGCAAGAAGCTTGCAGTTATAGTTTTTCAGAAAGAGAGCCATTTCCACAATCTTTTCTTGAGGAGTCAATCGAAAATCAATTTTTATGATGTCACTCAGATACAACAACTCATCGTATTTCTTGGCATAGACAAAATCATCCAAAGCAAGCTCGTATCCATCTTCCTTAAGCACTTTGCATGAAGCAATCATCTCAGCACTAGGTTCAACGTTTTCCAGTATTTCCACCATCATTTTTCCAGATGAAAAAAGTTGGGGCGTTCCTTTCGCAATCAGTTCTTCTGTGAAGTTGATAAATGCTATTTTGCCTGCGACAACTTTATCTATACCAACGGTAAAAAAGGATGATGATAACAAGCTCGAAGTTGCCATATCCCCATCAACCTCAGGAAATATATTTGACAACCCAGAACGAAATAACAGTTCGTATGCGTAAATCTTTTTATTTCTATTAAATATTGGCTGACGAGCCACAAAAACATCCATTGATATACCTTCAAAAACATCTGGTGATGTATGAACAAAGCCTTAACAACACAACAACAGCTAGTTACTTTTCCTATCTTAATTCTATAGTCACAGTCTATCTATTCAAAAGATATTATGCAAATTTACATTCAATTCCTTCAGTAGTTGTTAAGGGGAGAAGACTGGCTAAAAACCGCCTTCATCATCAATCTCTTAACCTTACATTAAAATATCAACCTGCCAGGCTAACTTAGCGAAAACGCGTAGCCATTGTTGATCAAATTGCACTTCAATGGTTATTTTTTCACTGGTAATTGGATGAACAAAATCAAGTTTTTTTGCAAGCAACATTAAGCGTTTAAAACCAAAATACTCTCTAAAGAATGGATTCTGTTTATTGTCACCGTAGTTAATATCACCAATGACAGGATGACGTAAGTGAGCTAAGTGCCGTCTGATCTGATGGCGCCGACCAGTAGCCGGTTGCAGTTTTATCAATGAGTAGCGGACACTGTCATATTTACCTAGCGATATGGGGAGGGATGCTGTCAAAAGCGACTGATAAGCAGTTTGGGCCTGCTGTGGCTCTTTCTCTCGGCTGACATTCCTATCGCCGAGCTTATCCAGCTTCTCTTTAAGTGGATAGTCAATAGTTTCACTCCCCAACAAATGCCCACGTATTAAAGCGTAGTATGTCTTCTGAATGGTTTTATTGGTAAAAGCCTCTCCCATAAAGCGTGCGACTTCAGGGGTTAAAGCAAAGAGCAAAACCCCTGAAGTTGGCCGGTCCAGTCTATGTACCGGGTAAACATATTGCCCGATCTGGTCTCTAACAAGTTGTAAGGCAAAGTAAATTTCATCTTTATCCATATAGCTTCGGTGTACAAAAAGCCCTGCTGGTTTATTAACAGCGACTAAATATTCATCTTGATATAAGATTTCTAATACCGGTTTTTCCTCAATAGCTGCCCCTACCTCGACAGCACAATTCACCTTATTAAAATCATTCATCATTATCTATAGAGAGTAGGTTGTTTGTACAAAGCCCAATTCATAGTTTCAATTATTTATTCCGTGAAACCCCGTTCCTTCATGGATTCCCTGTTCTTAAAGTAAGCCATACCTGTTTTCATTTTCCGGAAACCTTCTTTTTGGTAAAAACCTTCTTTTCCCGGGGATGCGTAAAGAATGACATTGCAATCTGCAATTTGAGCGAGAAGTTTTTTCATAAGTGTCGAGCCGAGCCCTTTTCCTTGAAATTCAGGGAGAACAGCACAATCATAGATAGCTGCTTGATAGACCCCATCGGAAATTGCTCGACCAAAACCGACCAACTGTCCATTATGATACATAAACACAGTTGTATAGCTGGCTTCAAAAGCTCTTCTGTGTGCATCCGGCTCGTAATAAGCCATCCCAACAATTTTTAATGTGTCAGATACGGCACTCCAGTTTACACCGGTACAATCTTGTTTAACATTAATTTCCATCGAATGAAGACCTCGTAAATTATCTTTGAAAATTGAAATAATTTAACCTTACTACCTATACTAATTAGAGTTACTTCGGGTCAAAGTGAATTCCTCAACCACCTGGATGAGACACTAGCCAGAGATTTACATTAAATGTTAAAAGTCCCCTGGCTAAAGACAAACATTTAATCCTCTAAGCATAGTACATTTCTTTGCACACACCCTCTTTTTTATCCATCTACGCAGAGAGGCTCACCTACCACCCCTTTTCTGTCATAGCACCCCACCAAAAGACGGTATTTCAACAAGATATTCACTCCTTACTACACGACACACAGCGATATGGCACAGTAGGTGCCCTAGACAACACGACATAAGACTAAATATTTCGAAAAACCAGTTATCGAAGACCCTGACCCTAATGCCCCCGAGCCAGTGGCTGAACCCACAACAGGTTCTCTTAAATTCAGAAGGGCAGAATGGGTGGAGAGTAGATCCAAGGTCTCAATCAAGGGCTATAGGGATACCGGCCAGATCGTAATTATTTACGATGCAGATACGAACACCCAGCTAAGCGCCGTCTCTGCCAAAACCTACGGCAAATGGAGTTTACGCCTAAAGAACCCATCGGTAGTTCCTCAGAGACTCAAGGCAACAACCGAAATCCAGGTGGTTTTCAGTGATGTTAAAAACGCGCCAGTAATGGCCTGATCATCCTGAATTGCAAGATTTTGTGTGCGTCAAAAGGCGCATAATTTTTAAGTTTTAGTTGTAAGAACGTATATATTTGGAGATATAGAATGAAAACAATTACCGTCATGGATCCGGTTACGCGGATTGAAGGTCATATGAAGGTCGCAATAGCCATTGAGACCAATGGCGGGCAGCAACAAATCGTCGATTCACATTGTACCGAAACGCTTTTTCGCGGCTTTGAAACCCTCCTGAATCGCAAGTACCAACAGTTTTCTACCCGGTGGCTACAGTGCCATTCCCACAGCCAGTGATATCTCCCCCTACAAACAACACCTTGCAGAGCTCACCACGTTCATCGACAATGCCTATTTACCTGATGTCCAGAAGGTCGGTGACGTTTACAGTGACTACTTCAATGTTGGTCATGGTATTTCAATTATGGATCGCCTTGTAGCCCGGGCACTGGAGGCAAGAAAGATAGCTTTTACCATGAGCAGCTGGCTGGATGAATTGAATCCCGGCCAAAATGCCTTTGACGATAACTTCGAACAATTTTCCGGATTCGGTGTAGCTTTATGCGAAGCTCCCCGCGGCGCCCTTGGTCATTGGGTAGAAAGAACCCAGGGGAAAATTTCTCATTACCAGGTAATCACATCTACTTGCTGGAATGTACTGTTTACAAAATACCTTTGGATCATTGTAGCGGCGAATGATGCATCGCTTCAATGCTCGGATTTGATATTTTCCGAGTCATGGCACTGGCAGGGTGCAGTTCTCCCCCGCCGGTTCTTGTCTTCGGGGTGGAACCGCAGGAGATCAATTGGTCGCTGGAGTTATCGACTACTGTAACTGATTCGATGCCGTACCTGCTTGACGCGGTGCAGGCGGAGTTGATGGATTAGGGTAAGCTGAAAAGAGAGGCCCAACCGAAACACATACAAAAACAAAAAGGCCCCTGTTTAAGGGGCCTTTTCCTATCCTGAAATTCCTAAAAGAATCAAGAATTACTATTCAATATTTTGGACCTGCTCTCGCATCTTTTCCAGTTCACTCTTCAAATCGACAGTAAGATGTGCCACATTGGCGTCATTTATCTTTGAAGCCAGAGTATTCACCTCTCGCAGGAACTCCTGGATGAGGAAATCAAGTTTTCGACCAATACCGCTTTTTTCGGCAAGAAACAGCGTAAATTGCGCAATATGGCAGCGCAATCGAACAATCTCTTCTGTAACATCCGTTTTATCGGACATAACAGCCACTTCCTGAGCTAAACGAGCCGGATCTAGCTGAACATTTACTAATAACTTTTCGAGCCTTTCCTGTAGATGTTTTTGACGCTGTTCCAGTAATTCAGGGATATTTTTTTCGATGTGCTCAATGGTTTCTTCAAAGAATTTCAGTCTGGCTATAAGATCAAGAGCAAGCGCCTCACCCTCTTGTGATCTCATCGTATCACAACTTTCCAGAGCCGAATCAATAACTTTCTCCACCATCTCCCATACTACAGCCAAATCCTCATCTTTCTGGTCTCGCTTAAGCACATCAGGGTAAGCAGCCAACACCTGAGGCGTAATATCGTTTTTCAAACCAAATTCGTCAGACAAGGCTTGCAAGGCACTCCTGTAGTCTCCAGCCAAAGTCAAATTCACCTTAACCTCCTGAAGATCTGAAAAGTCACCACTCACTGAAAGAAACAGATCAACCCTGCCGCGCAGATGTGTTTCTGCAACTTTTTTCCTTATTTTTTCTTCCAGTAATGAATAGCCCCTCGGAAGTTTCATTTTTAGGTCGAGGTATCTGTTATTGACACACCTGACCTCAGCTGTCCAGACACGGCCATCTTTTTCAAACTCCCCTCGGCCAAAGCCGGTCATACTTTTTATTGCCATGAACTCTTCCTATGCTCAACATCTATCCCCGACAAACGGGGAATTAGTTTATTTTCCCTTTAAGGAGTATCCTTATTATACCCTTGGGAGGGATAATAAAGAAAAACCAGACACCAAAAACAACAAAACGATGTAGAAGAAGCCTCCTACACCGTTTTGCCAATAATCATATCAATACCACATTCCAGGAAATTACTATTTTGCTATTGCTCCATTCAATTTCTTGATCATAGTTTTTGTGATATCAATTTTTTGATCAAAAAAGATAACGCTTTTAGCATCTAATATTGCTGAATATCCGTTATCTGCACCATATTTATCAACCACCTTTTCTAGAGCTTTGAGGATCGGCTCAAGTTCCTTGTCCTGCATGTTTTTCATTTCAAAACGAGCATCCTCGGTCTTCGCTTGAAGCTCCCTGCCACTTTTTTGAAACTCGCGAATCTTTTCGGCCTTTTTCTCTTCACTCCATGCAGAACTTTTCTTCTTGATCTCTTCCTGCAGCCCTTTAAGCGCCTCTTCCTCTGCCTTAAATTTACTCTGTAGGTTCTTCATTTTTTCATCAAACCGCGCTTTGGCGGCTTTTCCTGCATCACATTCAACAATGATTTGTTGAACATTCATGATACCAACTTTCAAGTCTGCAGAAAAGCAACTGTTTGAAGCAAAAAAGAACAATGAAAAGATCAATGCTGCGAAAATGCTTTTTTGAAATATCATTATATTCTCCGTAATATTCTAAGAAAGACCAATTGCTTTCTATTCGATAACCACAAAATCAGCTCGTCTGTTTTGAGCCCAGGAGAGTTCGTCATGTCCATGGAGCAACACTCTCTCTTCACCATAGCTTATAGTTCTCAGTTTTGACTCGTCAACACCAAGGTTTATTAAATATTTCTTAGCGCTCAAAGCACGTCTTTCACCCAAAGCCATGTTATATTCGTTGGTACCCCGCTGATCACAGTTGCCTTCAATTTTTATATCATAATCCTTCTGCTTTTTGATGAAGTCAGCATTAAGTTCAACACGGGCACCTTGATCTTTTCTGATATCTGAAGAATCAAAATCAAAATATACAGGAAGCATTCCTTCAGTAGTGCGACCTTCGCTAATTCCCAGGGGCTTTGAATCAAGTGACTCAACAACACCCATAGCCTCGCCTTTATCCTCTACCTTCATACCCTGATCCGTTTCGCTTTTAGATCCGCAACCAGATAAAGTCATAACAGACACGCACAACAGTACCGGCAGTATAGCTTTTATTTTTCTTACCATGTAAAGAACCTCCAGAGGTCAATAAGGTTTTTTTTAAAAAAATAATATTAAAGTGACAATTACATTCGGTAATCCACTCACAATTTCACAAACAAAGTATCCAGCATACAAACAAATATCAGAAAATCAACTGATTTTTTCATACCTTGACACAGATCTGAGGTAATAAAACATGGTGCACCAGCTAAGCCGAAGGAGTTAAAAAAACAGTAATGTTTTCTAAAAACACTGCGTTGAAAAAGGTATTTTTTTCCCACATTGAGTGCAAAATTACGCTAGTGATTATTATGTATTCAGATTATAAAGAATTCATACAAATAGATTCAAAAGTAGTGGTCCCATTTCCCTCAGGGAGATGATAACTATATGGAGATTTTAATGGCCAAAGTAAATATTAGTCCCAATAGAACTACAGACAAAACCATTCGCACAATTGATCGTAAGCGTGAGCAGGAGCGTAGAAAAATGTTCTTGAGGGCGAAAGATCACGCTCCGGAATTTGCCGCAAAATTAGTTCAGCGTCTGATCGATAGAGAAATTGTCGAAACAACATCCGTTGCTGATCTAAGGGAAGCCTTTGAAAATCAGCTAAGCAAACTTGGCTATATAGAAGAGTTCGAACTTCAGATGAAGATAGCCCCAGTTCGTACCATAGCGCAGGATCCGAACGTTGTAAGTCTCTATTTCACTCAGTATATTGTTGAAGACCTCATCGAACATCCTGCAATTCAAGACATCTTCGGTGACGACCTCGATATTTATAGAGCGGTCGATTCTGTTTTCAGAATTCTCAGACAATAGATGGAACATCCCAAAAGTTTCCCTTCTCTTCTTTTTGCTGACGGGGAGGGTAATATCAGAGAATTTACTGACCTTGAAGCTGTCGGCATGAGTATTGGCAATTTCATCCGCCCGACGCTTGAAGACTGGATTCCCCTCCCCGAAGGCAGTGATCTCTTCACCTTACCAGGCCGCCTACCGGTCGGCTGGGATACTGGTTCAAACGAGCCTGTTCTCCTTACCGAGAACCCTTATGATAATGGCAGTACTGTCCAGGCGGTCTCCGCCTTCATGGCACCTGCCCATACTGCTATTTTCACTAGTAGCTATCAGACCCAGCCGAGCGCCCCAACGCTGCCACTTTTTGCCTACACCGCTGTCGGCTGGTACCGAGACAGTTTTTGGGTAACAGCATTTCGTAGCGACATTGATAAGCGCCAAGATGCAGACCAATACCTTCAATCAGACGTTGAAAAGCATACCAGGAAGAAACTCAAACTCTTTAAAGACAATAGACTCATACAACATCTGGGGAAATGCTGTCTCACTTATGGGTGCCCGGCCGCCCGCAATTACTTCCTTGGCCGTTGGGAAGCACCTTTACCGACCTCGCCTGACTGCAACGCTCGATGCCTCGGCTGTATTTCTCTGCAAGCTTCCGGTTGTTGTCCTTCAACCCAGGACCGTATAACTTTTGTGCCAAGTGTCGGGGAAATTAGTCAATTGGCCGTTTCGCATCTTAATACTGCTGCAAATCCTATTGTCAGCTTCGGTCAAGGCTGTGAAGGTGAACCACTGTTACAGGCCAATGTCATAGAGAAAGCTATAGAGCGCATCCGCAGCAAGACCTCCATGGGGACAATAAACCTCAACTCAAACTCCAGCCTGCCAAATAGCGTCAAAAGACTTGCTATTGCCGGATTAGACAGCATTAGGGTCAGCCTTAACTCGGCTCAGCAAGAGTATTATACTCGCTACTTCCGCCCGAAAAACTATTGCTTTTCAGATGTCATGGAATCAATTGATGTCATGAAAGACAATGGTCGGTTTGTTTCGCTTAATTATTTTGTTCTTCCAGGTTTTACAGACTCAGTCCATGAGTTTGAGGCACTTTGCACATTGGTCCGACTCCACCATCCCGATTTTATCCAGTTGCGCAACCTGAATATGGATCCGGAATGGTATCAAAAAAGCCTCGTTCTATCGAAAGAAACGAAAACTCTCGGCATTCAGCAATGGTTCAAGTTGTTACAAAAGGAATTTCCCATGCTCCGTTTTGGTTATTTCAATCCGCAGGTTCCCCTATAGTTTTTCCATGTGACCATTGTTTTCCTCCCCTCAATAATGCCTCGCCAGGGCTCTTCATTTCGCTGAAGAGCCTATTATAACAGTTTTTTCTTTGCTTTATTAGAATGGTAGGATATGATGTTAGATAGTAAAGTTTATCAATAACTAAATATCTTGAGGAAGAATCATGGAACAATTTCCAAACATGCGCTTGACAACCCAACGACAAATTATCTTGGAGGAATTAGGCAAGGTAACCTCTCATCCGACAGCGAATGAGGTTTACGATATGGTGCGCCGGCGATTACCGCGTATAGGTCTCGGTACGGTATACAGGAACCTGGAGCTCATGGCTGATAGCGGTATTATCCTCAAGCTTGAAGTCGGTGGCACTCAAAAACGTTTTGATGCGACAGTAGAACCCCACTATCACATTCGTTGCTCGTCATGTGGTAAGGTCAATGATATCGAGATGTCAGTTCAGGACCATATTAATCAAGTAGCCGAAAAAGCCAGCAACTACAAAATCCTTGGCCATCATATTGAATTTTCTGGGATATGCATGAGTTGCTCTGAAAAAAGCATGAAAACAGCAATCAATTAATTGTTTCATACGAACCATCGCAATACGAAAAAGGGGCAACGGCGTATCTATCGCCGTTGCCCCTTTTGATGTTCGCTTTTATCTATTTGTAATTTTAACCGAAAACCACCTTACTGAATCTACGTTTTCCCACCTTAATAAGGATTTCCCCTTGAGGCTGAATTTCCATTTTCATATCAGCCACTTTTTCACCGTCAATTGACACAGCACTCTGCTTAATCATTCTTCTTCCTTCGGAAGTTGATGCGACAAGACCAGCATCAAGCAAAAGTTGCGGTAAGGCAATAGGAGCAGTGGCGGCACACCTCATTTCAGGTAGATCATCAGGTACACCACCTTTCTGAAAAACCTTTTCAAAATTTTCTTCTGCCGCACTGGCAGCTTCAACGCTGTGAAAACGTGCGGTAAGCTCTCGAGCCAACTGTTTCTTCACTTCTTTAGGATGAAGCACATTGGTCTCAACCTTATTTTTAAGGTCGTCAATTTCTTTATTAGATAGATCGCTGAGCAGAGCAAAGTATCGAAACATTAGATCGTCAGACAAAGAGAGTACTTTGCCATAAATGTCATCCGCAGATTCGGTAATGCCTATATAATTTCCAAGGGACTTACTCATCTTATTGACGCCATCCAATCCCTCTAGCAGTGGCATAGTTAGAACCACCTGTGGCTCTTGACCATGTGATCTCTGGAGATCCCTGCCCATTAACACGTTGAACAACTGGTCTGTTCCTCCCAGTTCAACATCGGCCTCCATGGCAACCGAATCATAGCCCTGAATAAGCGGATAGAGAAACTCATGTATTGAAATTGGTTTCCCCGACTCAAATCTATTATGAAAATCATCACGTTCAAGCATACGGGCAACTGTTAGCTGAGATGCCAGCTTTATCATATCAATAGAAGTGAGCTTGCTAAGCCAAGCACTGTTAAAAACAACCTGGGTTTTTTCCGGGTCAAGAATTTTAAACACCTGCTCCTTGTAGGACTCGGCGTTTTCTGCGACCTGCTCAACGGTCAAGGCCTTTCTGGTCTCAGATTTACCGGTTGGATCACCAATCATCCCAGTGAAATCACCAATAAGAAACAATACATCATGGCCCAAGTCTTGAAAATGCTTCAATTTCTGAATAAGAACAGTATGACCAAGATGCAGATCAGGAGCAGTTGGATCAAAACCAGCTTTAACTTTGAGAGGGATGCCGGTTTCCTCAGATCTTTTCAATTTTTTGATCAATTCTTCACGGGAGATGCAGTCTACAGCCCCCCGCTCTATTAACTCTAGCTGCTCTTCAATCGACGCCATGGTATTATAAGCCTATATTTTATTTCGTATTTATTAAAACTATGTATCTCTTGACCAATTTTTTTAGATGACTAAGCAAACCTTCCCCCTCACCACCCATAAAATTTGCTGACGACGAAAAGTAGATGGAGTTTTTACAATGCCATCATCTATTTTGCATACTCTACAGCTCTGGTTTCCCGTATAACAGTAACCCGGATCTGACCGGGATAGGTGAGTTTGCTCTCTATCGACCTGGCGATATCCTGACTCAACAAGGCAGCATCCGCATCTTTTACTTTACCTGAATCAACAATTATCCGCAGGTCTCGACCAGCCTGAATCGCATAGGATTTTTCTACACCACTAAAACCGTTGGCAATGGCCTCAAGATCTTCAAGACGTTTGACATAACTCTGCAGCATTTCCTTCCTCGCTCCAGGTCGGGCACCGGACAAGGCATCAGCCGACTGCACCAAAATGTCGATAACACTGAGGGGTGGTTGTTCCTCATGGTGAGCACCAATTGCATAGACCACCTGCTCGGGTTCGCCATATTTTTTTGCGAGATCACGACCAATTATGGCATGGGAGCCTTCTACTTCATGATCAACAGCCTTACCTATATCATGCAATAGCCCTGCACGTTTGGCCATTTTCACATCCACGCCCAGCTCAGATGCCATGATGCCACAGAGAAAAGACACTTCAAGAGAGTGTTGAAGAACATTCTGTCCGTAACTTGTCCGATATTTTAACCGACCAAGCAGATTTATCAGTTCGACGTGTACCCCATGGGCTCCAACATCAAACGTTGCCTGTTCCCCGGATTCCCGCATGGAAACTTCGAGCTCCTGGGTCATTTTTTCAACCACTTCCTCAATGCGACCTGGATGAATTCGGCCATCGCTAATAAGCTGTAGTAGAGAGAGTCGGGCAACTTCACGTCGTACCGGGTTGAAACCCGAAAGAATAACAGCTTCCGGAGTGTCATCAATGATGATATCAATCCCTGTAGCAGCTTCTATTGCCCTGATATTGCGACCCTCTCGACCAATAATTCGCCCTTTCATTTCATCGCTTGGTAAAGGAACCATGGAAACAGTTCTGTCAGCGACATAATCACCGGCATAACGAGAGATAGCCAGAGCCAGAATATTTTTCCCTTTCCGGTCAGCCTCCATCTTCATCTCATTTTCTATCCTTACAAGCCTTTTGGCCGCTTCCATCCTGGCTTCACTTTCCAGCGAATCCATGAGGAGTTTTTTGGCTTCTTCCTGGCTTATTCCAGCAATTTGTGTCAATTCATAACGCTTTTTGCTGGCCAGTTCATCTATTTCTTTGTGCTTCTCAAGCCAATCAATTTCCTGTTGTTTAACAAGTCGCTCACTATTGTAGAGCTCAGTCTGTTTTCGGTCGTAACCGTCCCACTCCCGCTTCAGACTATCTCTTTTTCGCTTGAGTTGCCGCTGCTCCTCTTTGAGTTCGACTCTTTCCGTCTTAAGTTCTAATTCTAAAGCTTGTTTAATCTGATATGCCGATTCTTTACTTTGCAGAAGCGCTTCTTTTTTGAGTTGCTCAGCTTCAACTATGGCATTTTCAACAATCTTCTTGCTTTGAATTTTTATATTTTTTTCATGCCCCTCGACAACTAACTTTCTGATATAAATACCCATGGCTGTTCCAACGAGGAGACCGAAACAGACGAGTAAATATGGATGACTTAATAAATCCATTGAACAATCCTATCTGGTGATGACTGACAGGACAGAAGAAAAAACAGAGGAAAACAAAATAAATGGAGGGGGATTTGAGGGGAACTCAAGCCTGTTAAGTTTCTGTCAGACCATAACGAACGGTATAAATAACAGCCTACTTTAGCTACTATTTTTGCTATTACATACCTAAAACCAACAACCTTTCAAACATACATCTTCAAGCAGTTGTCGATCTCTCCTCAAGTTTACAGATAGTTCGAAGGTCATTGACCATTTTTCTTTCCCGGACAACAACGCACCACACACAAACATACGTTGATTTTTACCAGCCCGAAACTGAACAATCCGTTTTACGTTCAGATAATTGCAATACCAGTAAACTGAACTTTTTTGTATACTGCCCCTTTCTTTTGGGGTTATTCCACGGTGTTACGTAAGAATAAGTCGATCTAGACGAGCGTATAATCACCCTATCCAGAGAAATATCTAAAAAAAAGCAATCCTGCTTCCCTTAATTTTTATTTTGTTCCAACAGCATTTTTCTGCTGAGGTCAATCTACTGTTATATGTTTAACCGGTTGCATATATTCCAAAAACATATAGTGGAAAATATCAGACCGGATAGAAAAAATAGCAAGAAAAAAGTTCCATTCACCTCAAATGGATATCTTCCCCACACTGCCGTGTCACCAGGAAAGTTAAACCTATTAAATAGGTGGGTAGCCTCATAATACCCTCAGAAAATTCGATAAACGATTTTTCTTTAAATAACAGTGGAGTCACCCTTTTTTTGGGAGTTGGCTCAACACACACTGAAGATCACCAACAGTGCAGGGAAAAACAATTTTTTATATTCTATTCAAGCAAAATGCTACAGATGCTGTCAGTACAGTTTTAAAGACTTTCATCCTTTGAAAGAATTATAACAGACTTTCCGGTAAACAGAAACAAATTATACC
>Ga0070729_10001316_pt1 | contig 39388 bp, 26 predicted proteins | sample tdDd472_FD_66725 | JGI IMG/M metagenome (GOLD analysis project Ga0070729, IMG submission 66725) | Marine sediment microbial communities from the Atlantic coast under amendment with organic carbon and nitrate - tdDd47.2 | ecosystem: Environmental > Aquatic > Marine > Coastal > Sediment | place...
CATTTTTAAAAATGAAGTATTTAAATCTAAGCCTAAAAAGGGGACTGAAAAATCAGCTCTCCTACGTCTAAATATCCGTGCGATTGAGGTGCCTCAGGGAATGCAGCTTTGTGTATTGGGTGATACAAAGACCTTTGGGAATTGGGACTTTTCTAAGCCGTTATTACTCAATAATGTTGATTTTCCGATTTGGTCTGTCGAAGTTCCATTACCGAGTGCTCAGCTCATGACTTATAAATATGGTTTATATGATCCAACAGCTAAACGAGTAGTAGTCTTGGAAGAGGGAGAGGATAGGAGTATTCAAGTTCCCCTAAATCTATCAGGTCAAGCCATCTTAAATGTTTGTGATGAGTACGCTCGCCTGAGCAAAGAGCCTTGGAAAGGAGCGGGGGTTGCACTTCCTGTTTTTTCCCTACGTAGTGAAACGGGGTTTGGCGTAGGAGAATTTAGTGATATCAAAATACTAGTAGATTGGGCGGCACAGGTGCAAATGCAAATGATCCAAATCTTGCCCATTAACGATACAACCGCCACTTATACTTGGGTGGATTCTTATCCCTATGCAGCCATTTCCGTTTTTGCTTTGCATCCGATGTATTTGAGGTTGGAAGAAATTTCCGGCTTCAGTGAAGCTGTTGACCTCACGGTTTATGCGAAAGAAAGAGAGTTGTTAAATGCTAAACCTGTCGTAGATTATGAGGAAGTAATCCGGCTTAAGTTACAATATGCGCGCCAGATATTTGACCTAGAAAAGGATCGATTTTTCAAGGCGACGGCTTTTAAACGTTATTTCAAGCAGAATAAGCATTGGCTTGCCCCCTATGCGCTTTTCTGTTATTTCAGGGATCATTATAAAACAGCAGACTTTAGTCAATGGGGGAAAGACCGTGTTTTTACTACGGCTGCCTTAAAGAAAAATACCAGTTCCCGTGTAGCGCATTATGAAGAAATTGCCTTCCAATATTTTCTACAGTTTCATTTGGATCAACAACTGAAAGCTGCGACAGCCTATGGCCGAGAAAAAGGAGTCGTGTTAAAAGGAGACATACCGATCGGTATTTATAGAAACAGCGTAGATGCCTGGACTTCTCCCCATTTATACAATATGGATGGTCAGGCCGGTGCGCCACCAGATCCTTTCTCCGCTACCGGGCAGAACTGGGGTTTTCCTACTTACAACTGGGCTGAAATGGCCAAAGATGGTTACCAATGGTGGCAAAATAGACTGCGACAATTATCAGATTATTTTGATGCTTTCCGAATTGATCATATTCTTGGTTTCTTTCGAATCTGGGAAATTCCATTGGAGCAAGTAGAAGGAACTATGGGCTATTTTAATCCGGCTATTCCAATCGAATTACAGGAATTTGCCGATAGAGGAATCCCATTTGATGAAGATCGATTTTGTCGTCCATTTATTACAGATATCCTATTAGCCGAAACTTTTGGAGATGCAGCCCAGCAAATCAAGGATACATTTTTAGAAGGCACTATCGGAGGGCGCTATCAATTTAAACCGGCCTTTGACACGCAAAGGAAGATACGCGCCTATTTGCAATTAGCAGAAAACAAAATTTACCAAGAATGGGAAAAAGGCCTCTTTGATTTAATGGGCAATGTGTTGTTTTTTGTAGAAAAAGGTAAAACTGGCTTAAGCTTTCACCCCAGAATAGAAAGCCAGAAGCTATCTTCTTTCCAAGCCTTGCCCTATGATGTACAAGACAAGGTGAGAGACCTTTACAATAATTATTTTTATCATCGGCAGGAAGATTTTTGGCGAAAGCAGGCTATGACCAAGTTACCTGCCATCAAGGCCGCTACTAATATGCTTATTTGTGGAGAGGATTTAGGGATGGTTCCTGCCTGTGTTCCCGGTGTGATGAAAGCCTTGGATTTTTTTAGCTTAGAAATCCAAAGGATGTCTAAGAACCCTGCCAGTGAATTTTTGCAAGAAGAAGATATACCCTATTTTTCTGTTTGTAGTCCCTCTACACATGATATGTCTCCCCTGAGAGCTTGGTGGGAAGAGAGTGATCGGGGACAAATTCAACGTTTTTATCAGCAAGAACTTCAGAAGAAAGGGGAAGCGCCTTATTTTTGTGAACCTTATGTGGCACAGGCGATTTTTCAACAGCATTTGTCTTGGCCCAGTATGTGGGCTGTCTTTCCCATGCAAGATATACTAGCGATAAATCCTGTGTTAAGACGAACCAACCCCTTTGAAGAAAGAATAAATGAGCCTAGTAATCCACAGCACTATTGGCGATATCGTCTGCATATTCCACTAGAAGAACTACTGAAGGAAGAGGCATTCAATCAAAAAATACGGGATTTACTGCTAGTGGCAGGTCGGACCTAGTCCTAATCCATATCATCTATAAAATAACATTGAACTATGCGGCGGCTTAGTAATGAGGAACTTTTAGCAAAATTAGATTATCCGAGCTTGATCGGAGCGCTCGAAAGCGCATTTCAGGCTGCCTATACCGTACCGATGCGACATCATCATGACTATGCCAATCCTACGGTCGGTGTCGACTCTACCCTTCTGTTAATGCCTGCTTGGGATGATGGTCAATATTTAGGATTAAAAGTAGTGACAATCTCGCCCCATAACTCAGCCCATAACCTACCTAGTATTCAAGGAAGCTACACTTTATTTGATTTGCCAAGTGGTCGATCCATCTTGGAAATGGATGCTAAGGTATTGACCAATCTGCGCACCGCTGCTGCCTCTGCATTGGCTTCTCAATACCTTTCGCGGGCAGATAGCCGGACCTTATTTGTATTGGGAACCGGAAGTTTGGCGCCTTATCTCATTGCTGCACATGCTAGTAATCGACCGATAGAACGAGTACTGATTTGGGGGCGAAATTCGATGAAAGCAAAACAGATGAAAGCGGAGTTAGGAACGGAAGATTATCAAGTGGAAGTAATAAGCGATATCAAAGAGGGGATACTGGCAGCAGATATTATATCCGCAGCTACGATGAGTAAAGAACCGCTAATTTTAGGTGAATACTTACGACCAGGACAGCACCTTGATCTAGTGGGATCCTATAAGTCGGATATGCGAGAGGCCGACGATGGAACGATAGAGAAGTGTTCCTTGTTTGTAGATACGATGCAGGGAGCGCCCAAAGAGAGTGGAGATTTAGCGATTCCTTTAAAAAGTGGAATCTGTAAATTAACCGATATTCAGGCCGATTTATTCGCCCTGTGTAGAGGAGAACACCAAGGACGGAAGACATCAGAAGAAATTACTTATTTCAAATCAGTTGGACATGCTTTGGAGGATTTAGCAGCGGCTAAACTGGCCTTTGCACGAATACGATGATCATTTTTATGGTTCCTCTGTCTGTTAGAAGCAGGGAAATGATTTTTTATTTGTGTCTCATACCTTAACTTCGGGCAAATTTTAAAAAACCTTCTATAACAATTCGCTGGCTTCAGTGCTAAGTGAGAATTGTCAAGTACAATTAAAAGAATAAAACAATGGAAGATTTAAAGTCAATTATATCTAAAGCTTGGGACGATCGAGCCTTACTAAAAGAAGCCGATACCCAAGCGGCTATTCGAGAAGTTGTTAATCAATTAGATTTGGGAAAGCTTCGGGTAGCGGAACCAGACGGGGATGAGTGGAAGGTCAATGATTGGGTGAAAAAAGCAGTTGTGATGTATTTCCCCATTCAGAAAATGGAGACGATTGAAGTGGGTGCTTTTGAGTTCCATGATAAAATTCCATTAAAAAAGAACTATGCTGAGAAAGGAGTACGCGTAGTTCCTCATGCTATAGCCCGTCATGGAGCCTTCCTAGAAAAAGGCGTGATTTTGATGCCAAGCTACGTCAATATTGGCGCTTGGGTAGGAAGTGGAACGATGGTAGACACCTGGGCAACTGTTGGCTCATGCGGTCAGATTGGTCGGAATGTGCACCTAAGTGGTGGTGTGGGAATTGGTGGTGTTTTGGAGCCATTGCAAGCTACACCAACGATTATCGAAGACAACTGCTTTATTGGTTCCCGTTGTATCGTAGTAGAAGGGGTAAGAGTAGAAAAGGAATCGGTATTAGGGGCTAATGTTGTATTGACTAAGTCAACTAGAATTATTGATGTGACCGGAGAAGAGCCAGTAACCTATAGAGGTAGGGTTCCTGCCCGCTCGGTGGTTATACCCGGTACCTATACAAAAGAATTTCCCGCCGGTAACTATCAAGTAGCTTGTGCCTTAATTATTGGACGCCGAAAAGAAAGCACCGATAAAAAGGTCTCGCTTAATAATGCTTTGCGTGATTTTGATGTTGCTGTCTAATGTTGAAGTGGTTAACATCTTGGTTTAAGAAAGCTTCAAAAGAGCCAGATCCGATGAAATACTTGATTGTGGGCCTTGGAAATATGGGCGCTAAATATGATGATACCCGCCATAATGTCGGTTTTGAAGTAGTCGATCTTCTGGCTAAGGAAATGGGGGTGAGTTGGAAACACCTCCACTTGGGAGATGTTGCTCAGGGCAAACACAAGGGACGTACATTGGTGTTATTAAAACCATCAACGTACATGAACTTGAGTGGTAAGGCTGTACGCTATTGGTTACAAAAAGAAAAAATCCCCAAAGAGAATCTTTTGGTTATTATGGATGACTTGAATCTCTCTTTTGGTAAACAGCGATTGAGAGGGAAAGGCAGTGATGGTGGACATAATGGACTGAAAGATATCGACAGGATGACTGGAGGGAATAATTACGCACGTCTTCGCTTTGGTATTGGGGACGATTTTTCGAAAGGTCGCCAAGTAGATTTTGTATTGGGGAAATGGACGAATAAAGAGCGAGAGGACCTATCAAGCCTACTTCAGTATGCCGCAGATACGGCCAAAAGCTTTGCGGCCATCGGCCTCAATTTTACGATGAACTCCTTTAATAAAAAATAAGTTTAGTGTAACTTTAGAGAGAGGCTATGGCTTCTTGAAGGAGTCCTTTTTGTGCTGGTGGAGGGAACGTCTTGCCGGATCCTGGATAGTTTCCGATGACTTTGAGGGCCTGCTCAAGCTGGAATTTTGACTGAACCTGAGAAAAGAATAAGCCTTCATCATTATACTTATGGGCTAAGTATTCTTGCTCCGTTTGACCCGGTGTAGGAATGAGAATAGCCTGTTTTTGTACTTGTACTAAATCCATTAAACTGCTATAACCTGATCGGCAAATCAGAATGGTAGCTTCATTGATTAGCTGGTTCAATTCCCTGCCAGTTAAGGCCGGAATGAGCTGTACCACAGCAGCAGGTGGTACTTTTTGTTTTTGTTGTTCTGGCTTACCTTGCACGATGACTATTTCCTGATTTAATTGTTGGGCCTGATCGGAAAGCAGCTGTTCCAATGCTGTTCGCTGGGGTTCTGGGCCAGATAAAATAGCCACGAGTCGTTTTCCTTGTGGTGGTGGCCCTTTTTTCATACGCGATAAAGTACCCAGATACCGATGTTGAATACCATTTATCGGCCGACTCAATGCTCCAGCTAAACGACTTTCGCCTCGCCAATCCGGAATCCAACATTCATCAAATTGTCTGATAACCCAATGATTGATCTGGTTGACGATAATTTCTAAAGGACGAAACGGAATTTTAATCCATAGCTGGTGGGTAAGGAAAATACTTTTGACCTGGTTGCTGAAGCATCCAAAGCGATTATCTGAGATGATAATATCTAATTGGTGTTTTTTTATCAGCAGCTGGACTTTGCGGTGTTCACGCCAAGCAGCCCATATGATTTTAGGAAATTGAATACCGATATTTAAGAACATGTTATTTGAAAAATATCGAATTTGGTATGGAGGGAGTTCTTCTAGCAAAAGATGGGGAAACTCCATTTTCAATAGTTGAGCAGCTCGGCCATTAGCCCCTAGCATCACCTCATGCCCTTCTTGTAAAAGACCTTCCACTAAAGGTACACAACGTGCCGCATGACCTAAACCCCAATCCAGCGCTACTACCAGAATGCGTTTTTTAGCCGGACTGAATGGAGCTATACTCATTGATGTGGTTTTAAGATGCTCTTAGACAAAAAAATCAAGTATTTTACTAATTTTAAGGGCTAGAACTTGTTCTCTGTAAAAGACCATATAGCGCTTAGGTTTTGGTGATATACTGAAGGCTAAGTCATCCATCTTTAAAAGTAAGAATATGCAATTATACGCCAAGCTGTACATTTTTTTCAATCAAAGATCGGTCCTTATCCTTTTCTTCTTTGCACTTTCCTTGCTCATGGCTAGTTGTAGGGCGAGTGATTGTGGTTGTCCGATGCATTAAATGGTGCCGTCTGTGTTCCTAAGGCTTCGACGACTCATCTGCGGCTGTATTATTTGTCTCCTTCCTTTTATCTCATTTACGCAATCAGTTATAGGCGATACGATAGCCATATCTAAGGAGGATTGGCCTTTGCTTCCCAATAGCAACGGTGTTTTTTTGGTGCCTACCGGTCTAGGTTTGAAGAAAGGTAGCTTTAACTATCAAAATTTCACCCTTTTTTTACACCAGCTGGAGTATGGAGCGTCCGATGAATTTAGTATCGGGATGACCTTCGAATGGTTGACACTTTTGGCAGCTATAGACAGTATGCGACCCTATTCGCCGGCTTTTTCCTTGAACCCCAAAGTGTCGATCCCCATTCGAGAGGATGAATTATATCTTGGGCTAGGCGCGCTTTTTATGGAAATTCCCGATACAGATGTTTTTATGGACCTTGGTTTTGTCTTGGGCACCTTGACCTATGGTAAGCAAGACAGGAATGTCAGTTTAGGTATAGGGTTTGGATTGGTTGAAGGAGGTTTTTCGGTACAACCTATTCTTCTCTTTAGTGGTCAATACCGCTTTTCTCGACGGTGGGCATTGGTGACTGAAAACGGGTGGATTCCTAATCCCTTTTTCGGATTTTCCAATACCGGAATTCGTATACTCGGAAAGCGAGTACATTGGGATTTGGGACTGACGGCTATAGGCGTGAGTGGTGATACCCCACAGCAATTGCCCATGTTAGGATTGATTGTTCCATTTGGGCGCTAGTATGATGCTGTTAATTCCTGCGCTATATTTTTAACAAAGGTGTGGTCTGTGGCCAACTGAAATACAAAATCACTAACTAGCCTACCCATTATTTGGTGTTTTTTAGGGCTTAGATCATCCAGGAAAGTAATCACAATACTGCGATTACCTTCCTTGTCAGTGGTGTATAATACTGTATTGAGTAAATACCCAGTACTTCCTCCTTTATAGGCCAAGTGTGCTAAGCTTTCTTCGATACCAGGGTTTTCCTGAAAAGTCCACTCTTCAAAAAGGAAATCTAATTGAGCTTGGGCCTTTCCCGAGTAGTTTTGTCTTTGACTGAGTAAATTCAGAATGGAGGCGTAATCCTTGGTGGCAGCTTTGGTAAAATGATCAGACCAAATTTTTAGGTACTTCTTATTACGAGCATTCTTTTGGGGCAGGGATTGCTTATAGGTGCCCTCTTCATCAGTCGAAAGTTTTTGTTGGATCGCTAAGGTTTGTTGATAGTAGTCCTCCTCCGAAATCAGCGCCATTTGCGCTATAAATTCTTCTTGTTTTAATTGCTGACTATTATGAGCTAGAATAGCGGATGCATTGAAGGGGAAAATAGGTTCATGTTGCTCAAGCGAATGATCTTTTAACCACTGATTGATGACGTCAATTCCGATTAAATCTATGAGGAAGTCGGCATTCGTACTGGCACTAAGTCTAACAGCGCCTTGCGCCACATACCTAAGGGGTACTTTCTGCTGATCTAGCCAACCTTCTTTTTCTCCTAAAACCTTCCAATTCGCATAGTTTTCATCATCAATATTAAATCTCTCTAGGGAGGAAATATCAATCAATTGTTCGGGATTGAGTCTTCCTGCCTCGACCTCTTCTGCATAGACTATAGCGATAACTATTTTGGAGATACTAGCTAAGGGGAGTGGAGTGTCAATATTTCTTTCCAGTACCACAGTATCATTATGAATAACCATTAATGCACTTTGATCTGGATGTTGCAAAAGGTGTTTTACGATGGGATGGTTTTTCATCGTTTTCGGAACGCCCACAAAGAAGGCCTGGATGCAACCCATCAGAAAAACGATTGAGAGTAAACTATAATAGGGTAATAATCTTTGCATAGATATTCTTTTACTAAAAGGGGGGAGATTAGATGAAAAAGGTTGCTATGCTTAGCATTTTTTTTGTCAGCGGAATAACCAAAACGCTCCCTGCGTCTTTTTGATAGACATATATTTTGAATACGTCGATTTGTCGCTACGGTAAGCGTGATATCAGGAAAATAAATGCATTTTTAACTAGTGTTATTGCATAATGTGCCAAAATCCGATGCGATGAAAGATATAGTTTTAGTCATTCCTGAAGGCGAAACCAGCGCGGTAGCCATCACAGGGATTACGATGGTGTTTGATGTGGCTAATATGATTGCTGGGCCGGTTTTTAAGGTGAGAGTGGCCAGTCCAATTATGACTTCAGAGGTGAGGATGGGGCGCTATGGTGTCCATATAGATTCATGTCTGTCTGAAGTGAAAAAAGCAGATTTGGTAATTATTCCTCCGTTAAACCGACATCAGAAAGAGGGAGTTGCCCAAAATGCAGCGCTCATAGAATGGTTGCGGTATATGAGAATTCATCAGCATGCAGAATTAGGTAGCGTCTGTACCGGGGCGTATTTTTTAGCAGCGACAGGCTTGCTAGATGGGAAAGAAGCTTCTTCACATTGGGCCTGGATCGATGAGCTGAAACTGCTTTTTCCAAAAGTAAACTGGGTGCCAGCATGCATTATTACGGATACAGAGGGCTTGTATACCTCCGGAGGAACCTTTTCTTCTTTTAACCTCATCTTGTATTTGGTGGAGAAATTTGTGAACAAAGAAGTAGCCGTTAGAATCTCAAAGGAATTAGAGATAGACTATGGTCGATCTTCTCAGTTGCCTTTTATGATCTTCAATAACCAGAAGCATCATGCCGATGAAAGAGTACTAGCGATACAGCAATTTATGGAACAGCACTACGATGCTACACTTAAATTGGAGGAATTAGCGAAGCAATTTGGAATGAGTCGACGAAACCTGATTCGTCGCTTCAAATCGGCAACGGGTAATACACCTAGAACCTATATTCAACGCCTACGAATTGAAGAGGCTAAGCGGATGTTTGAAAGCTCTGATCGAAATATTAGCGAGACAATGTTTGCAGTGGGTTATACCGATGTGAATACCTTTCGAGAACTATTTCAACGTTATACGGGTTTCTTACCTAGTGCTTATCGCCGTAAATTTCGCCCTGGACAAGGGGTGAATATCCTTGAGTGATAGCTGTGACTAGCACCATCGCTCCTAATGATCTTGGTTTAAATCATGTATTTCCAAAGACTGATTTGAACTGATCAGTATATGATTTGTTTGAATTTTGACCCCTGGGGGAAGCCAATTACTGGCTATGAATCCTAGTCTAACAATAAAATAATAAATTTGTCGCCAAAATATTTACAATCATGAAGAACATTGTCAAAGGGATAGCAGGTCTGCTATGTTTATTTATACTGGCTTGTAGCCCTAGTACAGAGGCTGATCAAGAAAGTGCTACAGATACCACTGAAGAAGCACTTTCCAGCACGGAAACTAAGGAAGAGCCTAAAGAAGATAAATCGACTCGTCCCAGTCCACCCAAAGAAGTAATCGGACAAATTGCTGGGGTTGACATTAAGCTCGACTATAGTAGCCCTGCTGTTAAAGGTCGTACCATCTGGGGTGATTTGGAGCCTTATGGTGAAGTGTGGCGAACAGGAGCCAATGAAGCAACAACTATCGAATTGTCTAAAGATGTTAGTATTGAAGGCAAAACGTTAGCGGCGGGTAAATACGCAGTATTTTCTATCCCTAATGAGAATAGTTGGACCATCATTTTCAATAAAGATGCTGATCAGTGGGGAGATTATAATTATGATGAAGCCAAGGATGCACTTCGTGTGGAAGTGAGCCCCAAAGCCTTAGACGAACAAGTAGAAAGATTAGAGTTTGTTATTCGAGCCAATGATATTGCTTTGCGCTGGGATAAGTTGGAAGTAGCCTTCGGCTTAGATTCCGCCGGTTAAGAGGTTTTTAAATTTATCCCAAAGTGTCTCTGTCTTGTAGTAAGGCAGAGGCATTTTTTTATGTTGGTTTTATTCGGAAAATTAAAAAGTGATAGATAAATATGGGGTATATTCTTAGTTTTGATTAGACTTTACATTTAAGGGTATGCTTAATTTCGCCTAACCATAGTCGTTTAAACAAACGCTAAGCTGAAACTAGACCGTATGTATAAATTTTTCTCCCTACTATTGGTATCTCTCTGTCTAATATCGTCGATGGCTGCTCAACGCCTAGACAATGTATTCTCCCAAGACTTACATTGGCGGAATATTGGTCCAGCAAATATGATGGGGCGTATTGCTGCCGTAGATGCCCTAAATACTGATTACAGACATGTGCTGTGTGCCTCGGCCTCTGGGGGCGTATTTAAATCTACTAATGCAGGTATGAGTTGGGAGCCAATTTTTGATCGTTATGGCACAGGATCAATTGGAGCGATAGCCCTAAACCAAGCCGATCCCAATATTATCTGGGTAGGGACTGGTGAAGCGGCCAACCGTAATAGTAGTGGCTGGGGGGATGGTATTTATAAATCTACAGATGGTGGAAAGACTTTTCAGCATCTGGGGTTGAAAAATACACATCATATTGCTGCTATTGCCTTACATCCCGATAATCCATCGATTGTGTATGTAGCAGCAGTAGGTCACTTATGGGGATATGAAGGAGAAAGAGGCTTGTTTAAATCAGAAGATGGCGGATTAAGTTGGGAAAAGTTGGCTGGAGGTTTGCCCAATGACGGTAAAACGGGCTGTACGGAAATCATTATGCAGCCCGATAACCCTTCTGTCCTCTTTGCTGGATTTTATCATCGATTACGCCAGCCCTATTGGTATACTAGTGGTGGTGAGAAAGGTGGTTTATTCAAAAGCACCGATGGGGGTAAAACATGGAAAAAAGTAAACAAAGGACTGCCCACTGGCGAAACGGGGATGATTGATATTTCGATCTGCCGAAAATTCCCCAATATTATGGTGGCAGCCATTGAAGCAGATGAAAACTTACCAGAAGATGTACCCGGATCAGGCGTTTATCGATCAGATGATGGGGGCGAAAATTGGACCTTTTTACTCAAACATGCCGTTCGACCTTTCTATCATGGGCAAATCGAAATTGATCCCAGCGATCCACAAAAAATATATGTTGTTTCTCGAGATTTTCAATATTCGACGGATGGGGGTAAAAATTTCACGCGGCCACGATGGCGGAGAGACGGCGGGGATGACCATGACCTTTGGATTGCGCCCTACGATAGCAAGATCATGTATCATTGTACAGACCAGGGCTTGCGGTTGACGGTTGATGAATGCGCTTCTTTTTTGTCCTTTAATAACATGGCTATCGGCCAGTATTATGCGATAGGGACGGATATGCGCGATCCCTATTGGGTAGGTGGAGGGCTACAGGACAATGGCTTGTGGACGGGACCTAGCAATAGCCGGGAAGTAAGAGGTATCTTGAATATGCACAACACTTGGGTGGGCGAAGGAGATGGCTTCCACACGCAAATAGACCCTACCGATTGGCGAACCCTCTACCTCGTTAATCACGTCGGTTTTGCCACCCGCCTTAATCTGGAAACCCGCGAACATCACTATATTACCCCCACCCCAGAAACGACGATTAACTTTGCTGATTTTTTTGATCCAGATTATGAAGAAACACCTATTGTCTATACCATATATCCAGGAGAACAATGGTTCTTTTATGAAAACTTGGAACGCCCTAAACTGCCGGCTCAATTTCGATTCAATTGGAGCAGTCCACTTGTTCTTTCTCCTAATAATCCTAGAACTCTATATTTTGGAGGAAATCACTTGTTTAAATCAGTTGATCGAGGAAATACCTGGCGGATAATTAGCCCTGATTTAAGTGGCAATAATCCAGACTGGCGAAACCCTACTAAAAGTGGATACTTGACCAATAGTGTGACAGGAGGCGAAAATCATTTTACGATCATTACGATAGCCGAATCACCTAGAAATGAAGCAGTAATTTGGGCGGGGACCGATGATGGATATCTGCATGTTAGCCAGGATGGAGGGGTAAATTGGAAAGAGGTGGGGCAGTCATTACCTGGCTTGGACAGCCGCATTTGGGTGAGCCGTGTAACGCCATCGTCTTTTAAAGAAGGCCGTTGTTATATCACCTTAGATAATCATCGCTACGATGATATGAAACCTTATGTTTTTGTAACAGAGGACTATGGTGAAAGCTGGAAAGATATTAGCCACAATTTACCAGCAGATTTCAGTGCGTATGTGATTAAGGAGGATCCAGTACAACCTTCATTATTGTTTGTTGGAACAGAAGAGGCGGTACATTTTTCTTATGATCGAGGAGAGGTATGGCATGAGTTAATGGCTAAGCTACCTACTGTTGCCATTCACGATCTTGTTATTCATCCCAGAGAAGGCGATCTCATTGCTGGAACACACGGTCGAAGCATCTGGATTTTAGATGACCTTAGTCCACTTCGACAGCTGCATGATACGATTCTCACAAAGCAGATTCATTTATTTGATAGTAAGGCAGCCACCAAATGGAGAAGAATCAATACCGGAAGAAAACAACCCTCTTTTGAATTTAGAGGCCAAAACCCTACCTACGGGGCAGCCATCCAATTTTGGGTCGGAAATACAGAATTAGACACAGCTATAGTTACCATTGAGGATGTTTTTTCTGATCAGCGCCGATCTTGGAAGTTGCCGCTTAAGTTGGGACTTAATCGTCAGTTTTGGAACTTTACTTTCCCTGTACGAACTCAAAACATAATACAACAGCAAAAAACACTAGGGGAGGCGATACTGCACCTTGAAGTGGCAGTAAAAAACGAAAGACTTCAAGTAGAACTACAAAATATTAAGCAGTTTTATCGGAAAGCCAAGAGTGCTCGTGAGATCAATGAAGTCCGTTCTTTATTGGTTAAACAATTTGCCGGCTATGCGGGCGGGCAAGCTTTTTTTGGATCTAAATTACAGCGGAATACTGCTCCAGCAGGGCGTTATAAAGTGAAGATCGAGGTAGGCGGGAATGAAGTGGAAGGGTGGTTGGATATCAGGGAAGATCCTTTGCTTAAGACAGATCGATAAGCCCATCCTGTTAGGTCGTAGCGAAAAGACATTAGATCGGTGTATTGAGATTCTCCCTAAGCCTATACTTTAGGGCGAGTGGGACAGTAGTTGTTCAAGAACAACTTCATAAGAGGGGAGTACTTGATACGTATATATGGTGTTAATTTCTTATATTTGCTTCAAGTACTTCAATAACTTAGAATAAACATGCATTTCCTATCAAAGGAAGTATACTACGGCGTTTTAACCCAGATCAAATAGCACTTACCTTTATTACACAGGCATTAAAGTATTGTTTTACAGCAACATCAAGGCGAGCCTTGATGGGGAACGACTAATTGGAAAGATGAATCTACAGAATCGTATTTTAGTAATGATTCTGGTTATGATCTGGTGTGCCTTTGGTTGGTGGCAATTCTCGGTACAGGAGTTGCTATTAGAAATGCAGGCCGATATGATCAGACTTGATTTACTATTGGTATTACCTGCATTGCTGGTAATTACCGTATCACTCTTGCTATTTATCAGGAGCGATACCAAAAAATAGTCATGGTAATGGGACTTATAGGATGTCAATCCTCATGACATACATATCAGCGGTCATGAATAGTTGCGTCTGATCGGCATTAAATGCACAATTGGAGGTAGCTTGCCCTGTGAGGATGGTACCTATATGTTGCCCTTCTGGACTAAGAATGAATACTCCGCCAGGGCCGGTAGCAAAAAGGTATCCGCTTTTGTGCACCTTTAGTCCATCAGGTAAACCCTTACGTTCGGCACCTACCATTGCTGTGGCATCAAATAAAACTCGGCCATTCTCAACCCCCTCTTCGGTTAGGTCATAGGCCATCCAAATGGCTTGTTTGGGGTCAGAGTTAGCTACATATAGTGTTTTTTCATCTGGCGACAATGCGATTCCGTTGGGGCGAGTCATCTGATCGGTCAAGAGGATTACTTCTCCTGTAGTCGTTAACTTATATACACCTTGGAACGGGATTTCTTTAGCTGGGTCATCAACATTTCCTTCTAAACCATAGGGGGGATCCGTAAAAAAGAGTTCCCCTTTGCTATCGAAAGTAGCATCATTTGGGCTATTGAATCTTTTGCCTTGGTATTCGCTAGCTAGGGTCGTATAGATCGGTTTTGGGGCATCAATCGGGGCGTCCATTTTTGCCATTCGTCGATCTCCATGTTGACAGAGGACTAAATTCCCATCCTTATCCAATAACAGGCCATTAGACCCAGGTTCACCAGTGCGAGATTCGTCTTGCGTGTAGCCTGAAGGACTCAGGTAAAGTTGCTTTCCATCTTCTTCGGTCCAACTATAGATGCTATTCGGTGGAATATCGGAAAAGAGGAGCATATTGCGATCAGCCAACCATAGCGGACCTTCCGTCCAATCAAATCCTTCAGCGAGGATCGCGGGCCGACTTCCTTCTCCAATGAAGGTAGCCAGTTTGTCATCTAGCTTTTCTATTTCTCCCGTTTCTGGAAAAGTGGTAGCCATTTCCTCTTTGACTTCTTGTTCTTTGGTTTTATTGGCCTCACCTCCACAACTCGCTAAGAAGCTTACAACAAAAAGAAGGGCAAAAAAAGCTAATTTATTCATGACAGCTTAGATTAGGTGGTTTTGTTAAATAAGTCTAGGTTTTAAAAGTAGTAAAATTCAATTTGACCTTTAGTATGCGTCTGCCATTATTTCAATTAGTGATTTTTGCTGAATATGACTTTTCAGCCAGGGGCGAATATCAAGAAAGACAAAGGCTCGTTTTTCATATGGATTTTTAGCTAGTGACTCGATTTGCTTCATACAGCTTTGCATTTCTTCTCTTGCTCTGCGAGGATCTAGCTGCATTATTTTTCTAAGCAATTGCAAGATCAACTTCGGCGTTTCATTCAGTTCTGGCAATTTTTGAAAAAAACGTTGTGTAGTATTCAGTAAATAATCGGCCACAATATCATTGTGCTGATCGTAGTGCGCCATGATGAGGGAGAGGCGAGTGTACACTTCAAGGTCATCTCGCAGCCTTTTACCAGGGTGGTTCAATATTTGATTTAGGAAATCGATGGCTTCACCTGTTTGCCCATCTCTAAAATACAAATGAGCGATTTTGTAATGTAGAATCATGGTTTTATGCGAATCGATCCTGACTTGAATTTGGTCTGAGGTTTTGAGGATTTGTGAAATGGCGTCAGCCGGAAAGTCTGTATAGGAAAGTAAGAGATGGTAACTAAGCTCGGCATTTATTTTAAAAAAGGCGTATTGCGTTTCTGTGATTTGTGTCCAGTCGATTTGTAAGACTTGCCCACATTCTTCCAAATCCTTGAACCCCATGATGAATGTATCTTTATCTCGAAGGCAAAAGGCAATTACCAATAAATAGTGCAAACCTCTGAGGTAAATCTCCAAATCCTTATTGATCATTTCTGGCTCAGCTTTGAACAAGTCCACCCATTTTTTTGCGTAGGCAAAGCAGGTATCAAAGTCTAGCATGCAGTAATGAAGCCAGAAATAAGATTGATTGAGATAGACGCGCTCAAAAAAAGTAGGTTCATCTAATAGATTAGCAGGCAGTGAAGTATTGAAGCGCAATATCAAATCTTGCTGATCCTTTTCATGCCTAGTATGCCCTTGATTGATAAAACGACGTTGCAACCTTAGTTTAAGGTTAGACAAGTCAGTTACATTGCTAATCACACTTTTGAGGGATTGAGCTTCATCTGTTAAGGCATAAATCCGTTGTGTTGAAGAGCGGGTAATATGCCTAGATTCTATCCTTTTTTCAAATTCGACAATCTCTAAATGCAGATGGTCTTTATGACTCTTGCGAGCCAATTGTTTAGCCTTATTCAATAATTGTAAGGCCTCTATGTACAGGTTTTTTCGATACAGAATAGTGGCAAAATCTGTCAATTCACGGATTTTGATATCCAATGATTTATTGTTGTACAACAATCGGAGGCTCGTCAGTATGTGTTGGAAAAGGTGGCGTTTGACACTTGAAAGCTGACTTTTAGTTTCAAGTTCTAATTTTTGTAACAACACATGCTCGACGGTTTGATTATTTTTTTCTAATAAATCAAATAATTGTAAAAATTTGAGCGCTCCTTCTTGCTGAATTTTCTTTACATATAATTTGAAATTTCTTTTTTCAGCCTTCGAAAGAGACAGAATTAGTCGAATTAGGGGATCTGTTTTTGAAATGGGCATAGCAAAACAACTTGATGTTTTAAAACACATTGAGGTCAAATGTATTACAGAATCTGCTCTTCGCTGTATTTAATTTGACCTCAATGTGTTTTTTAAAATAAAATTTGGAAGTTGTTTTCACCTAGACGTTGAGACTACTTCTTGGCTGTGTCAATTTAGGAAAAAAATGGTTGGGGAAGTGATAAAAACTCGACTTACCTTTAGTACAGTGAATCGGCAAAATGGTTCACTGAAAGCCATAAATTCCTGCTGAGTAGAAGCTAGAGCCAAAGAAAAAATCACCAATAAATAGAGCGGATTGGGCCTTACTGGACTATAGGTAGGACAATCGATCTATGTTAAATTTTGGGGATAAGTCAACAACGTATTTTTTAACTTATTAAACTCACTAGATTATGGCCTTACGATTACGTTTGAGTGTGTTTTTTATACAAGTAATGCTGGTCAGTCTAATGGCGAACGGGACTCCCATAGACAAGACCATCTCAGGTGTTGTTTATGGTGATGGCGAACCACTGATTGGTGCGACAATTGCTATTAAGGGTACCTCGAAAGGTACCATCACTGATATCGATGGAAAATTTGAATTGTCCGGTATTCCTGAGGATGCAGAAATGTTAGTCATCTCTTATACGGGGTATACGCCCATAGAAATGGAGATCGGAAACACTACCTTTTTTGAGGTTACGCTTGATGCGAGTAATATCATTCTCGATGAGGTAGTAGTAACCTCCTTTGGAATAGAAAGATCCAAAAAGGCTTTGGGATATGCAGTACAAGATGTCGATGCTGCCGAATTGGTAGAATCTCGCTCTTCCAATGTGGTGAATAGCCTTTCAGGTCGGGTAGCAGGTGTGCAGATTGCAGCGGCTAATGTTCCTGGTGGTGGTTCTCAAGTGACGATCCGAGGAAACAGTTCGATCCTGGGTAATAACCAGCCTTTATATGTGATTGATGGTGTGCCAATGGAGGGTGATTTTGCAGCTCCGATAGATGGCGCAGACGAGAATAACGTCTATGGGGGTGGTATTTCAGAGATTAGTCCGGATAATATCGCTTCCATTACTGTCCTAAAAGGGCCTAATGCAGCTGCACTATATGGAGAGCGAGGTAGCAATGGGGTTATTTTAGTCACCACGAAAGATGGTAGTGGCGTTCAGGGCCTGCAAGTGGAGTACAATACAAATGTTACTTATGAAAAGCCATTCGTTGTACCTGAATTTCAGGACATCTATGGTGGTGGAAATGGCTATGTTACCTGGTATGCAGATGGGCGTAATGGCGGGATCACAGACCCTTTAGCCATAGAACAATTTCAAGCTGCTTATGGTACGTCTTATCCCTTAGGGGGTACAGCTGGAGTAGATGAAAGTTGGGGCGCTCCAATGGACGGTCGCCTAGTGAGGCATTGGTGGTCTGGAGAAGAAGTAGCACCACTCGTACCCGTACCTGATAGTTGGGAAAACCTTTGGGAAACAGGAAGCACTAAAACGCATAATGTAGCGATCTCTAGTAATTATGGAGATGGCAACATTCGGTTTTCACTCGGGCGATTAGATCAAAAGGGAATCTTTTATAATAATGATTTTCGAAGAACAAACTTTCGTGTAAACGTCAATCATAAATTGGCTGATAATGTACGGATGAAGGTAAGTTCGGAATACATTAAATCGGGATCGGACAACCGACAACAACCAGCCCTTTGGGAGCCTCAAACTTGGCACCACCGCCACGATGATTGGGGACTGTTGAAAGACTATAAGGACTTCATGGATGTACATATCACAAGACCTGATGATGAATATCCTTATGCCAATTGGCAACACTCTTTTGCACTGAATCGCTTTTATGAACAGGAGGTCTTGACCCGCGCAAATGATAAAGATCGATTTGTAGGAAATATTTCTCTGACTTATGATATTACACCGGGTTTGGATCTTCTAGTGAGAGGAGGAACGGATGTTTGGACGGATACTCGTATATCTGTTACACGTAATGAGCGAATCAAAAGTGGAGATGCACGTACCCAAGCGTATAATGAAAATGTAGTACGTCGTCAGGAAACGAATTTTGATGCGATTCTCACCTTCGATAAGTACTTAACTAAAGATATTTCATTGACAGCCTTTGCCGGCGGTGCTTATCGATCCAATTATTATAAGCAGAATTATATTGGGGTTAATGATGTAACCATCAATGGCCTTTATAACGTAGCTAATAATGCATCGACGAATACGAACCGAAGTGCGATAGGACAGTATGAAACACAAAGTGTATTCGGGTCAGTTAGTGTAGGCTACAAAAGTTACCTCTACTTAGATGTGACAGCTAGAAATGATTGGTCTTCCACCTTGCCGATCGAGAACAATTCTTATTTCTACCCTTCAGTTTCCTTAAGTACAGTCTTGACAGAAGCATTCAATATCGAGAGTAAATTCTTGTCTTATGCTAAGTTGAGAGCCAGTGTGGCGGAAGTAGGAAGTGCGACCGATCCTTATCAATTACAACAGGTATTTATACCGCAGGACCCTTGGAATTCAACTACTCCAGTATTCTCCCAAAACTCTGTAATTGCTAATAGTGGACTTAAGCCGCAGCAAACCTCTAGTTATGAAGTCGGCGCCGAAATGCGATTTTTAAATGGACGTATTGGGTTTGACTTATCTTACTACAGTCAGACTACGACCGATCAAATTATACCCTTGGCTGTATCTCCAACGACCGGCTATCCTGAGGTATTGATCAATGCAGGTGAGATGAACAACAGAGGAATTGAAGCCTCTATTTATGGTACCGTTTTGAAATCAAACAGTGGCCTAAATTGGGATGTTGCCTTCAACTTTGCAAAGAATCAAAGTGAAGTCGTTGAATTATTTACTGATGCCAATGGAAATACCCTAGAGTCAATCGTATTGCATTCGCGAAGGGGCTTAAGTTTGGAAGCACGAGTGGGTCAACCTTACGGAACGCTATACGGTAGTGCTTATGCACGTGTGCCAGATGGTGAATTTGCAGGCCAGGTTATTTTCGAAGATGGGATTGCACAACAAGAAAGCTCGCTGCAACAAATTGGTAATGTTACGCCAGATTGGTTAGGTGGTTTTACCTCTAATTTAAGCTACAAAGGCTTTTCCCTTAGTTTCCATATCGATGCTAAGATTGGCGGCGATTTATCGGATGAAAGTTCTTCAACAGGAATGCAAACAGGTATCTACCCCATCACAGCATTAGGACGTGAAGAAGGTGTAATTGGAGTTGGTGTCAAGAATGTTGGCTCAGCAGAAAACCCAGTGTATGTACCGAATGATGTGGTAGCGGATACCAAAGCTGTGACAAGAATGCTTAGTGTACGCTCTGTCAATGAAGGTGCCATTTTTGAAGCTAGCTATGTCAAGCTACGAGAATTGAGTGTCTCCTATTCTTTGCCTAGCAAAATACTGGGCGCATCCAAATTTATCAAAGGCGCGAAACTCTCCATCGTTGGTCGTAATGTGGCTATGCTTTACAATACCCATTCTCAGATTGACCCTGAACTCAACCTTTATGGAGGTAACCTTCAGGGAGCTTTGAACTACGTGACTTTGCCTTCTACTCGTAGCGTAGGCTTCAATCTTAATTTGACTTTCTAAAGCAGATTACCAACCAAAACTGAAAGTAATGAACATCAATAATATAAAACTTAGTGCTTGGACCTTTTTGGTCCTACTTATCGGAGCTAGCGCTTGTACCGATGGCTTTGAAGAACTGAATACGAATCCCAATGATCCAGTCTCAGTACCTGCAGATGTCATTTTTCCATACGGCATTCGCGAGGCGGTTGATCGTATCCATGGCCACCGAACCCGCCTAGAGCGATTGGGCCTAGATGGTGGCATGCTTTGGGTGCAATATTTTGCTCGCAATCAATATACCAATGAAGGCGACACCTACAACCCGGACGCATCCATGCGTAACAACAACTGGAAAGGATTTTACAATGAATCTTTGATCAACCTACAAACAGTCATCGATATCACGGGCGACCCAGAAAGTGAAGCTTATAATGAGAATTTTCAGGCTGCGGGTATAGTCATGCGTGAGTATCTATTTTCTGTGATAACCGATACATGGGGCGCTATTCCTTACACAGAAGCCCTGGAGGGTTCAAAGAGTGGAAACTTGGTTCCCGCCTATGATAGTCAAGAATCTATTTACGCCAGTATGCTGGAAAAGTTAAAAACAGCAGCAGAGATGTTTGACCCCAGTGGAGGTGCGATTCGTGGTGATATTCTCTTCGGAGGGGATGTTACACGCTGGCAGAAATTTGCGAATTCACTTCGATTGCGATTAGCCAATAGACAAGCCGCGAAAAAACCAGCGGAAGCCTCAAAGGTTTTCGGGGAAATATTGGGCGACCCAAGCACTTATCCTGTTTTCACGAGTAATGATGATTTCGCCTTGCTAGGCCATGAGTCGAGATTGAATGATAACAACAATAATGCATGGCATGAAATCATGGTGGTAGATGGCCGAGAAGATTGGTCTGTAAGTAACACACTTATCGCAGCTATGACGGATGGGGAAGGTAATGCGACGGATCCTCGGATTACGGTTTATGCCGAACCTGCTGCGACAGGTGAGATGGCTGGAAAACTGGTAGGAGCGATTAATGGTTTGCCAGAGGCTATTGCTAGTGTATATATCAACGCTGCTTCTCGACCTGGTAAGTGGTTCTCGCAAGAAAAGGCACCCTTTTTCATTATGACTTATAGCGAACTACTATTTGTATTAGCCGAGGCTGCATTAGACGGAGACTATACGAATGGCCTATCTGCGAAGGAGTATTTAGATATGGCTGTCGAAGCGAGTTTTGACCAATATGATTTGACTATACCGGAAGGGTATACGGCTGCCTTAGTAGCGGATAAAGAAACAATTATGACGGAGAAATGGAAGGCCATGTTTAGTCAAGGACTGGAAGCATGGACGGAATATCGTCGTACAGGTTTTCCCACTTTACCGGAAGCAGATACCCGATCCATTTTTGAGAATAATGGTCAGGTCCCGACTCGTCTACGGTACCCAGAACTAGAGTATTCACTGAATGCAGCCAACCTTGATGCAGCAGTTGGATTAAATGGTGGGCCTGATGACAAGTTGACTAAACTCTGGTGGGCAGAGTAATTTGAAAAAGCATAATTGACTAAAATCATTTACACATGAAAAATATAAAATATAGCGCCCTACTATGTCTTTTGGCAGCTTTGCTGTTTACCTCCTGCCTAAAGGACGACCTGGCTTTTGATGTGATTGAATCACCTGTGCTAGCCGTATTTGAGGATATGGACGCAGGAAACAACTTAATGGTAAAGGCCACTTTTTATGATTTAGACAAGAGTGGTATCCTTGATAACTCCATTGGAATTGACTCGATTCCTGTCGCCAATATGGAGATTTCTGTATTCATTCTTTCTAGTCAGCTCGTCACCACTTTGACAACGGATGGTAATGGAGAGGTAGTTTTTGATATGCCTTTTTCTGAGCTGGCTGGGGCAAGTCGCCTCGAATGGGTAGGGAAGTACGATGAGACTGATTTTAGGATTTTTCACAATTTCTGATAATAGGAATGGGGGCTTGTTCACCTTGCCCCCTCTTTAAAAAAAATGAATCATGACAAAGAAAATCGACAGGAGGAGCTGGTTAAGATCAACGGCCTTAGTAACAAGTAGTTTTGCACTTACCCCAGGCTTAAAAGCCTTTGCAATGCATGATGCTGCAGCCCCGGCTCCCAACTTCAAGGTATGGGATTGGGAAAGAAGTGCCGCTGCCCGCCCTGATATAACCAAGCTAAAAGCTCGTTTGCTTGCTAATGAAAACCCATACGGACCATCTGATAAAGTACGCTTAGCGATTATGGAAGCAGCAGGGATGGGGAATAGATATGGACATACTGCCGCTGCTAAATTGATCGCGATGATCGCGGAGAAAGAAGGCGTAACACCTAAGCATATCATGCTAGGACCGGGCTCTACAGATATGTTGGAAAAAACAGCCATTACCCATTTTGTTAATGGAGGAAATATCGTTTCTGCTGATCCGGCCTATATGTCACTCATTAAGACAGCTATGGCTTTCAAGGCAGAGTGGAAGAGTATCCCACTTACTAAAGAATGGGCACATGATCTACCCGCTATGGAAGCTGCGGTGGATAAGGAGACGAAGTTGGTATATGTATGTAACCCGAATAATCCGACAGGTAGCCTTACTGAAACCAAAGCACTTTGGGATTTTTGTGATCGGGTCTCAAGCAAAGCACCTGTCTTTGTTGATGAAGCTTATCTAGAATTTTTAGACAAGCCTGAAGCTTCTAGTATGGTAGGTTTGGTGAAGAAAGGGAAAAATGTCATCGTGGCTAGAACCTTTTCAAAAATCCATTCGATGGCTGGTTTACGGGTAGGATATATCGTAGGAACGCCGGAGACCTTGGAGAAGATTAGCTCAATGGTAAGAGGTAATATGGGTATGAGTATCACTTCGTTGAAAGGAGCGATGGCCAGTATGGAGGACACTACCTTCCAAGCCAATTCACAAAAGTGGACAAAAGAAACTCGAGAATATGTATTTGAGGAATTGAGCAAATTAGGTTTTGATTATGTCCCATCTCATACCAGTTTCATTCTTTTTCCGATCCAGATGGATGGTGCTCCATTCCTGGAAAAAATGTTTGATAAAGGGGTAGGCGTTCGAGCTTTTGAGGTTTTTGGCAAACAATATTGTCGGGTAAGTATGGGTAAAATGAAGGAGATGGAATTGTTTGTTGACACTTTAAAACAAGTACTAGCTTAAACAAAATAGCAAGACACGGAAATAGGATAATAAGGGTGGTTGAATAGGGCAGAGTTGGGATTTAGTGTATTTCGATAATAGATAATGCTGCGCTGCGGCAAATTCACCATGACGTATCAGCTTTCGCCACAATATGGGTTAGGATTTAGGTTTTTATTGGAAAAGCAAAGATATAGGCTGATGCCCTACTCGCTAGCTTAAATTCTAGGCACTATTCATCCCCCTTTTTTCGCATTGCTTTCACCTGGAAAGGAGACGTATAAATCACGGAAAACTATAGACCAATGAGCCTAGCTATTCACAAAACACTTGCATTTATTGTACTGATATTACTTGGGTATCTATTAAAGCGAAAAATCACCACTAAAGAACAATTGGGCGGCATTAAAAGTATCATTTTGAGCGTCGCCTTGCCTGCCACGATCTTCATAGCTTTGTTGAAGATCGACATTAAACCAGCTTTGATTTTTTTACCTATTATAGCTCTTTTTGTGAATGTCGTGATATTAGGGGCAGCGCGTCTAGTGCTGCCTTTCTTTTCTTTTTCAAATGACTCACCCGAATTTAGAACCCTAGCTCTCCTACTACCTTCCTTGGCACCGGGCTTATCTTGCTTCCCCTTCTTAGCGGAGTATTGGGGCGAGGAGAGTCTGGCACATGCTGCATTAGCTGATGTAGGCAATAAGGTTTTTGTACTTATTCTACTTTATTTGCTAGCGATGCATTGGTATTATCAACTATTGCGGAAGCGCAATGTGACGAATACTTCCGATAGTAAAAGCCGATTAAAAGACCTAATGGCCTCGCTTGGCCGAGAACCCGTCAACCTGGTGATGGTTTTTGCCATTGTTTTACTCTGTTTTGGGCAAAACCTCACTGCCCTGCCTATCTTCCTACAGGATTCCATTACGCGCATGAGTGCTTTAATGACACCACTTATTTTATTATTTATTGGATTGGCTGTGAAAGTGAAACGCACTGAAATGATTCATATATTACGACTTTTGGTAGCGCGCTCAGGATTTGCCTTTATGCTAAGTGCACTATTAATCGCCTTTATTCCTGCTACCGTACCCTTAGCACTCGTTTTGGTGGCCGTTGCCTTTCCCCAAAGTGCTTGCAGCTTTTGGCCTTTTGCCCATATGACGGCGATTGAAACACTCGAAAAGGATGAGCCACAACGTACCTTCAACCTGGATTTGGCCCTTAATATTTTGGCTTTTTCTTTGCCTTTTTCTACTACAATGATTCTTGCTATTTGTTCTTTTGGTCACTTCTTTGCCAACCCGGTGTATCTGTTGATTGTGGGCGCTCTGATGATTATTGGTAGTGCGCTTTCTTATGCATTGAGTAGAAGTAGGACAAAAGAAACGATGTCTTTGTCAGTGAAAAAGGCAATGTCCTAATTGGAAAGATAGAATATTAGAGGTGTATAATTTGAGGAAGCATTAAAGCGTAAGTTCTCTTGCCGCCTTCATCGGAATGCCAATACATTTCTTCTCCATGTAAGTCAACATTCTTTCAAGCAATTCGCGAGTAGTATCGTCTAAGGTAGCTACTTCTTTTTGGAAAACTTCATTGATGGCTTTGGCCTTGACTGCTTTGATTTCTTCAGGAACTTGACGCATGGCCATTTCTAACCGACGCTGTTGGATGAGCGTTGGCATCTCTTGTAAAAAATTAACTAACAATTTTTTGGCCTTGACTATCTCTTGCTCACGGAAGGCTAAATTTTCCTTGGCTAATTGTCTAAGTCCCTCAATCTCTATATAATGTAAATCAAACTCATCTACTACAGCAGTGTCTACATTATTCGGGATAGCAAGATCAATAACGACTTTTTGACCTTTTTCTCCAGCCAATAATCGGTTATATAGTGCTGGTGTGATGATTGCCTCTGTTGCTCCGGTGCAAACAATCATTCCATCAAATCCGCCAGTAAATTCCTCTAATTGAGAAAGAGGGTAGGCTGTACCATCAACAGTACTTGCTATTTTTTCAGCTTTCTCTATACTTCGATTGAAAACAGTTACATTATTGTAATCGTGCTTGGCCAGAAATTTAGCGGCCAGCGCATTGGTTTGCCCTGCGCCAACCAATAGAATACGGGCTTCTTTAGGTAAATTACTTTTAAGCAATTTCTGGATGGCCAAGCTGACAATTGAAACTGGTTTGTCTCCTATTCTGGTATTAGCATAGACGGATTTGGCAGCCTGTACCGCCTGCTGGAATATGATTCTGATGAAATCACCGGATAGCCCCCAGTTTTTAGATTGCTCGTAAGCTTCTCGCATCTGGCCAAGGATCTGCCGTTCACCTATCACCAAGGAATCAATAGATGCTGCAACTTCGAGCAAGTGCTCCATAGCATCCTCCCCTTCCAAACCATACACAATATCCTTGATCTGCTCAATTGTTACCAGTGGTAAGTCTGGGTTGATCGATTGGAAAAAATGGCTGGTGAAAGATTCATCGAGTTCATGATTGGTCACAAATAAATACATGACTCGGTTGCAAGTAGAAAGGTAGAACAACTCGTCCAACTGGAATTGCTGTTTCAGTCTTTCCAATTTAGCTTGAAGTCCCGTATTGTCGTTTGACTTGATCACAAAGTTACCAATCTCATTAAGGTTGGTGCGCTTGTGGGTAACAGTCAGTATTTTTAGATGTGATAACATGATTCCTTCGATTCCATAAATAGGCAGAGTTCTACTGCTGCAAATATAAGTGGTGAAGTTGCGATCAATGTCATGTTTCTGTAAACATGTTTTTTTATTCTTAAGCAATAAGCCCTAATAAATACCCAATTTGACCCAGAATGGCATTTCAGAATGGTTTTTCAGCCAAAAAAACTTTACCTTAGCGTAAATTCGCTAATAACAAATTTATATTTAATTAATTTGTTTGTATTGGCGATCATTTGTTATCGAACTTATAAAATCCCTCAATATGTTTTTTGCCCTAAATGAAGAACAGTTAGCCGTACAAGAAGCGGCTCGAGAATTTGCCCAAAAAGAATTGAAAGCAGGTGTGATTGAGCGAGACTCAAGCATGGCCTACCCCAAGGAGCAGATTAAGATGATGGGAGAGTTGGGCTTTCTTGGCATGATGGTTTCTCCAGCTTACGGAGGGGGAGGGATGGACACGATGTCCTATGTTTTGGCTATGGAGGAAATTTCTAAAGTAGACAATTCATGTTCGGTTATTATGTCTGTCAATAATTCCTTGGTTTGTTGGGGGCTAGAAACCTATGGTACGGAAAGTCAGAAGTCACAGTATTTGCCCAAATTAGCTACGGGTGAATGGATTGGAGCTTTTTGTTTATCAGAACCAGAGGCGGGGAGTGATGCTACGAGTCAACGAACAACAGCTGTGGATAAGGGAGATCACTATCTCTTGAATGGTACAAAGAACTGGATTACTAATGGCGGGACTTCAAAGATCCACCTGGTCATTGCACAAACAGACCCAGCTCTCGGACATAAGGGAATCAACGCTTTTATTGTCGAAACAGATTGGGACGGTGTAAGTGTAGGAGCCAAAGAAGATAAATTGGGTATTCGTTCTTCAGATACCCACACGATTATGTATTCCGATGTTAAAGTGCCCAAAGAAAATAGAATTGGAGAGGACGGTTTTGGGTTCAAATTTGCGATGAAGACACTAACTGGGGGGCGAATTGGAATCGCGGCGCAAGCCTTGGGAATTGCTGGAGGATCTTATGAACTCTCGGTTGCTTATGCCAAGGAACGAGAGGCTTTTGGTAAGCCTATTGCGCAGCACCAGGCCATTGCCTTCAAACTAGCCGATATGTTGAAGGATATTGAAGCGGCTAAAATGTTGGTATACCGTTCAGCTTGGTTGAAAGACCAGGGGATGGACTATAGTTCGGCAAGTTCAATGGCCAAACTATTCGCCTCTGAGGCGGCCATGAAACATAGTGTCGAGGCAGTACAGATTCATGGAGGATATGGTTTTGTCAAAGAATACCATGTAGAACGACTCATGCGTGATGCAAAAATTACGCAAATATATGAAGGTACTTCGGAGGTGCAACGTATCGTTTTGTCCAGAAACCTATTAAAAGGACAACTCTATGTACCTGTTAAAGCTCCTACTAGCCAGCCGGTATAGCTGTTAATGAAAACAAAAACTACGGCAAATACTCATCCAAAATATATGGTTCCTCGTTACTAAAGATGAAAGAATGGCCGAGGGGGAATTCCCTCGGCACTCAAAACATTAAAAGTAAGACCTTCTCTGACCATTTTTGTGGCCCTGTCCGGCCAGCCAGGCGGTACCACAAAAATGCTTAGAGCACTAAGTAAGATTGGGACTTCAGTATCAAGAAGCTCCTATCAAACTTATTCCTTAAATAGGTTGGCGCCCTTTTTAATGTTTTTCGCATCTTTATACCATATATGAATACAGCCATTAGAATTGCAACGATTTGGGGTATTCCCATTCGCCTACATTGGACCTTTGTCCTAGTGATGGGATGGCTGGTTTATTTAGGTATACCAGATTGGCAATACTTTCGTGGCGAGCGAGCCCTCTGGATGTTTCTCTCCGTCTTTGTTGTTTTCTTCTGTATACTCTTACATGAATTAGGACATGCCTTCATGGCTAAAAGGTATGGAGTACAAACTCTCCAGATAATGCTTTCACCTATTGGTGGCCAGGCTGTACTGGAGCGTATGCCCAAGCAACCGCGGAAAGAACTATTGGTTGCGTTAGCAGGCCCGATTGTCAATTTTGGTTTAGCCATAATCGCTAGCCCTCTACTGTATTTTATCCCTCCCGAAAAAATAGCTCGTCTTCCCCATTTTTTCAGCAATCCATATGGTAATACCTTTTTGCGCCTCGATTATGATGAACGATTCATTATAGGTTTTATCGCACTTAATTTCCTTGTGGCTATCTTCAATTTGTTACCCGCTTTTCCACTGGATGGTGGACGAATATTGCGAGCGCTACTGAGCTTGCGAATGAATAAATTGGGTGCTACCCGTATTGCGACTTTTTTGGGACAGGGTTTTGCAGGGGGCATTGTCATCTTTAGTTTATCTAATTATAATTGGTTGATGGCAGTCATCGGTTTGTTTATTTTTATCAGTGCGAGTATGGAATACCGCTATGTAAAACTGGATAGTCGGCTACATTCTTTTAGTGTAAAGGATATTCTTCGGGCACGATTTACGAAAATATACCTAGGCGACTCCTTGCTTGAAACCATTAAAAACTGGAAGGAAGGATCGGAGAAAAATTTCTTGGTTTTTGACCATCAGGAACGATTGAGTGGGGTGCTCACCTCGCCTGTTCTGATGGAACATAAAGACTTACCTACAGAATCATCAGTGGAAGTCTTAACTTCTTTGGATTACGAGGGTGTGATGGCGAGTGATAGTCTGATGAAAATTATTCGCTTGATGCAGGAAAAAGACTATGAAATTTTACCTGTATATGAAAATGAAGAACTGGTTGGAGTGGTAGATTGGAATGACGTGGAACACTTTATTCGTATCCAGAAAGAGAAACTGCGTTGATTGATGAGAATTTACTTTCCAGGAAGAGCTAACTTACCTAATCATATGGCGCAAAAATAAGCCTTTCAGAATCGTATTCTAAAAGGCTTATCACCTGCTATCTTAGCAGAACATCTAGTATCTTTACCAGTGGAAAATGTATCTAATTAATACCTAGTTTGGCCTTCAAAGCCGGCATCAAATCTTCTGTTTCCTGAGCGAAAAGTACCGAATTGAATACACTAGTATCGAAAATCATACCATAACCATTGGCTTTGGCATATTCTTCTATGGCTTTCTGCGCTTTCTCGACGATGGGTTGTAGTAACTCTTGTCGCTTGGCGCCCAGTTTCTGCTGAACCTCTTGCTCGTACTTCAAAATACCATCCCTTTCTTTCCCCAGTGCCGCCTCGCGTTCCTGCTGTACCTTCGGTGTTACACCACCTCCCTGGATGTCCTGGCGAAATTTTTCTACTTTTCCTTGAAAAGCCTTGGCCATCTCCTCTCCTTTTGACACTAGTTGTTTTTGAAAAGCTTCTAGCTGAGAATCTGCAGCTTTGGTATCTGTCATCTGAGCCACTAATCCATTAAAGTTTATATGGCCATACTTCGTCTGAGCCATAGCACTCGTAATTCCGATGCTCAATAATGTCAAAGTGAAAAATATCCTCTTCATAGTGAATTTTGATTTTCTATGTGATTTAATCTGATCAGCTGCTTATATGCTTGGTTATCAAGGAAGAGGTGATCAAATTTTCAAATGCCCCGCAAAGGTAGTCTTCCCATCGGAACTATTCTACATTTAGACGCCAAAATTTAGACTACGTCACGTGGCTAACATGAAGCTGCAACAATTTCAAACATAAAATACACGATTTGTTTGAAAATATTTGTTTATAAAAAACAAATTGTTTTAATTTGTGTCATTGCTCGACTGTTACACAAATATTGCCATGAAAAAAAAATTACATCAAATTAAAGTTGTTCTGCGTTATCGCCTCATAAACTTGAGAGCTGAATGCCTGTTTTTTGTTCGAAAGTATTGGTTTAAAGCCTGTTTGCTTGGGTTGGTTGTTTATTTAATGGTTCGAAAAGATATCAGTATCGATGTACAATTAGATGCTATCCCCAGTATGACACAAAATGTTGCTTACAATTCTCTGGCAACTCCGACTGCTTATCATAATGAAGCTACCCCCTCTGCTGCTAGCGCAGTACAACCGATGAATGTTTCCTTGCTGACCAACAAGGCCAAAAAAGTGGCGATAAAGAAAAAAGAGTCTACGCCGCCTCGTGCCCTAGTTAAAAATAAAAAAACTAAAACATCGAATGACCCTAACCTAGCTAATACTTTCTCTAATATAACGCATGAGAAAGATGAATCCGCTGCCAAACGTGCTGCCAAGCGTAAGAAGCAGTTGGCTTATGTTAAGCGATTTGGGAAGATCGCAAAGACAGAGATGGAAAAATATGGTATCCCAGCTAGTATCACCTTAGCACAAGGTTTATTGGAAAGCAATGTGGGGGCTAGCCGATTGGCTACTCGGAATAACAATCACTTTGGGATCAAATGCTTTTCAAAGTCTTGTCGCAAGGGACATTGCTCCAACTTTACGGATGATTCACACAAGGATTTTTTCCGAAAGTATAAAAGTGCCTGGGAAAGTTATCGAGCACATAGTCAATTGCTGGGGGCCAAAAGATATTCCAAATTATACAAATTGAAAAAAACGGATTATGCAGCTTGGGCAAGAGGCCTAAAAAAGGCAGGTTATGCTACTGATCCACGTTATGCAGAGAAAATCATCGCTTTGATTGAAAACTTAGATTTGCATGAATTTGATAAATAAAAGACCTTCTCTGACAATTTTTGTGGTCAATTGAAAGTGAAAGGCTAAAGCGACCATCGGAAGCTGTGGGGTTTGCTTTCAATTGACTCAAAAGCACAAAAATTGTTAGAGAACCATAAAAGATAGGTAGACCTTGGGGACTGCCGCCCAATTTTTATAGCAAACAGTGTCGAGGATTTTACCCACACAACATGTAATTTGATTGGCGGATGCTCCATCATAGTTGGAGCATCCGCCAATGTTGTGTTTTCTCCATCTGGCTTCAGAAAGGCACCAATATCACTCCCAGATACCTCCAGGCTAGGGAACCCATAGGGAAAAAGAAATTCTTATTGCTTAACAAATAATTGAGCACCTACATGCTCTGCCGTTTCTAGTTTCACAACGTAAGTTCCTTTTGCTAATTGCTTAACATCTATTTGTTGATTTGAAGATTGTACTTTTTCTGTTAAGACTGCCCGCCCATCCAATGTGTAGACTGAAACTAATCCTTGCGTTGGCGTGAGGTTTTTTACAAGGAGAAAGTCTGCTGCTGGGTTGGGAGAAACCTCAAATAAATCCGGAGCACTTACTACTTCTTGGGTGCTAGTAAGGCTGTTGGACAATTGCACATCATCCATACAAAAATAGGCAGGAGTGTTCATGCCAAACATTGGGTTATTATCGGTTGATGAGAGTGCGAAAGAAAGGCTGTCAACAGGCCCTAAAATACTCAAGTCCACAAATTGCCAATCATCGACTATATAATCCTGTGAGTTATCTTCAAAGCGGTAATCGGCCAGGTAGAAATTAACACTATCTTGGGATCGTTCCCCATCTCTATAGGATTTAATTGTGAGTAAGAAATAGTCAGGATCGTTCCCTGTTATCCCTCCAAATTTTTTGGTGAAACTATCTCCATCAAGCATACTAAGATAGGCATAAGTACTATTTGTTATGTACATGCCTTCTATGGTTTTACCCGCAGCTGCTTCCGTTAATTGCAAAACATTGTTGACGGAAAAAGATAATGCAAAATTGGTAGAAGAGGAAGCACCTATACCTGGCCTGGTGCTGAATTGATTCAGGTACCCTGGGGTCAATGTATCGGTCATATTGGAAATAGCCCAGCCAGTCCATGCAAATTCTGTAAGGGCATTAGGTAAAAATAAATCACCGACAGTAAACCCAGCATTGCCACCACTATCATTCAGAAAGGAATCAGCAGGGACGGTTATGTCTTCAAAATCAATGATCGTTTGCGCTAGCATAAATTGAGCGCAGAATAAGATGGATAATGTAGATAAAAGCTTAATCATTTGTGACTGTTTTGGTATGAAAATTTAAGTCCAATACGATAGTTCGTTCCCGGCATCGGCCGTCGATCTATCACGAAATATTCGGTATTCCAGATATTATTAAAATGGATGAAAATTTTGCCGCTAAGGGTTTTATTAGACAAGTGGTATTGAAGGCTGCTGTTGCCCACCTGAAAGGCATCGATGGATTCATTAAATCCCTGCGTTTTACCCGTAAACCGGTGATGATAATTAACAGATATGTTATTCCAATGAATAGATAGATGGGTAAATGCTTGATGCAAAGGCGTATAAATCAATTGTGCTCCTTGTGCAATTCTAGGGTTTTCTAGGGCGACCTGATTGGTAGAACGAATATAATCATAGCCTATTTTCCAGTTGAGACTGAACGGCTTACGTTCGTAGCTTAACCTGACCCTAGGTTCGAGCCCCCTACTCCATACTTTAGTGATATTGTTAGCAGACCAAAAGGATTGGCCTTCCTTGATACTCCATAAAATCCAGTCATCAATATTCCTATTAAAGGCAGTAATGGAGCTTGAGAGCTTGAAGTCTCCTATTGTGTTTGCAGCGACTAAACTGAGTTCTTGACTCCAACCGACTTCTGCGCTGAGCAAGGCGTTCCCTCCTGGACGCCAGAAACGATCATTAAGCGTGGGAAGCCGGTAATTTCTGCTAATCTTTCCCTTGATGAACAAGGTAGGTAGCAGATGGTAGTCGGCAGCCATGGTTGGGACGAGCGGTGCCAATGTTTGATCTACGATAGTTTGACGTATACTGGCCTGCCATGCCCAACGTTTCTTTTCACCTTTTAGGGAAGCGAGGAAGGCCGTCCGAGATTCTTCCTCTCGATTTTGGTAGCCATCTGCTTCAGCTGTGGTGAGGGTTTGTGTGGCACCCAACAATAAGGTGTGTTGGTTATTAATAGATCGTTGGGCTGTGATTTCCCCAATAATGCTATTGAATTGACTAAGTGATGCCAAGTTAGTTTGATCGTCAAAGTAGTCCAGGTTTTCAGTGAAGTAAGCTGCTTTAGCCTGGTAAATATTTTTTTTCCCATTGTATTGCCAATCAAGGGCTAGTCGATTAGACCCATCAATTTGGTAGGCTTCACTGCGGGTTTGACTATTAGTTGGAGGAATTTCTCGATCGGAGTATTGGTACCAGTAATGTAAGGCTAGGGAGTTTCTGGTGTTGATTTTCCAGTATAGATTTTGAATCAGATTGTGTTGGAGTAATCCTGCGTTAGTTTGTTCTCGTTTGGGGAGTTGCGGTGCTAAAGTGTATTTGAAGCTATTTTCGGCACTGGCATAAGATAAACTGGTACTGCTTTGAAGTTTTTGATTACCAATACCAAACTTTAGATCTTGTTGAAAGCGATCGAAATCACCATAAATGGATTGTATCGCAATGCTTGTCCCTTTTGGAAAATCTGTGGTATTATTCAAGGATAATAATCCACCAATAGCTCCACTACCCCACAAGGCAGCATTTCCTCCTTTTTGAAAAGAAAGCTGATCGATACCCCCTACCGGAAGTAAGGACAAGTCTAATAATCCCAACATGGGACTATGAATGGGCAGACCATTCCATAAGACTAAAGTATGCCCGGCACTTCCGCCTCGCACCGAGGAGGTCGCCAAACTACCTAGACCATAGCTCTTTAGGTATAGGCCACTTTCTCGCTCTAATACGTCTGTTATACTTTGTAAGGAAGATTGAGCAAGCTTAGATTTATCCCATTCTTCTACTAAGCTGCCGATTACCTTTTCTCTAATCTTAAGGGCCTGTACTTCCACTACGGGGATAGAAATTATAGTATCTACCTGTCCAATTAGAACTGTAGATTCACAAGTAATGAGAAGAAACAAAAGATAAAAAAAGCTATATTTTTTCATCTGCCCAATAGGTTACCGAAGACGGGAGTGGGCAGGGATAGATGAGTAATCGAACTAAATCAGCTCGATTAAGCAATAGGCATATACGCAAGTGTTTACCTAAGGGCTTAGACCCCGGTATAGCCTATTCCAAAGAAATATTACATCTATCGCCAGCTTTTCCTCCGAAAGCCTTCTAAATGGTGGCGAAATAAATTTGGCAGGTCTTCTGGCTCGTTCTACTCTCAATGCCTTCCCGTCTTTCCTGCTTATAGGCGAAGACAGTGGCCGTTGTATTGAAAGCTGCATATAGAACTTACAGCAGCGGGGACTGCTCCGGATTCACACCGGATTCCCTTTTAAGATTTATCAACAAGTGATAAATCACCAAAGCAAACTCAAAGGTACATATTTGTATTGATCTTCAAAATAGGATCAGGGGCTTTGATTTATTTTGAGTGGTATTTGTCTAGCGGTTAAATGCGTATAGCCTTAAGATTATCAGTGTATTAGGTGTGGTTTTTTTGAAGCCAATAAGTATGGAATAATTTACCATGGCATATTTGTCTGGCATTTACGTATGAAATGCTTTATATTTGTCTTGCAAATACGAATGAAATCATGAAAGGAACTCATTTAGGAGAATTCGAAGAACTGGTATTACTAACGGTTGGTATCTTAAATGGTAATGCTTACGGGATTAGCATTATGGATGAAATCGAGTCGCTGACAGATCGGAAAGCCAGTGTGAGTACTATCCATTCTACTTTACACCGGCTAGAAAAAAAGGGATTTGTAGAGTCTTTCACTGGTGGGGCATCTGCTACTCGGGGAGGCAGGAGCAAGCGTTTGTACCGGATCAATCAGGCCGGACAGCGAACGCTTGAACGTGTACGAATGCAAAGAGAAAAAATGTGGACACTCATGCCTAAAAACGCCTTTTAGTATGCCAGAACAACCACCCAAGTGGGCTATGCGATTTTTGGAGAAAACTTGTTCTTCTACATTCCTAGATGAGTTGGAAGGAGACTTGTTAGAACTTTTTTATCGAGATATACAACAGCTAGGTAAGAAAAAGGCTAGGCAGCGATTCATCAAAAAAGCATTGCTCTCTCCACGTTGGCATAGATTGCCAAAATTAAGTCAATATCAACCCATTGTTATGTATAAAAGTCATTTTAAAGTAGCCTTTCGGCATGCTCTTCGTCACCGTTCCGCCACGCTTATCCAAGGAGTTGGGCTGGTGTTGGGATTGACAGCCGTGTTATTTATCGGTTTATACCTGAAGAATGAGCTGAGTGTTGATCGAATGCATGTCAAAGGGGATCAACTCTACCGAGTCTTAAGGTTAGATCCTGTTACCGGAGAACGTGGTCATGCTACCTCTTCATTACACGGTGCTAAATTGCAGGAAGAAAATCCATTTATCTCTATCTGTCGATTTGGCAATGATCCGGTTAAAATAGGTGAAGTGAAGCCATTGATGGTAGAGGATTTTCACTGGGCAGACTCCACTTTTTTTGAATTCTTCTCCTTTAATTTTATCCATGGAGACCCGGCTAGCTGTTTGGATAAGCCCAATAGTTTAGTCATCACGGCTTCTATGAGCCAACAGCTGTTTGGTAATAAGAATGCTTTTGGGCAAACAATTCCAGTTAAAGTATATGATGGGGATCGGGAATTTCTCATGGAAATAACGGGTGTAGTAGAGGATCCATCTCCACAATCTCATATACAATTTGCAGCATTAGGGGCAATGGCAAACGCTGAGGATTTATATAAAAACTTAGTAACACAATGGGGTTTTTCTTGGCTGAGGACTTATATCCAAGTGCCAGCTGATCGAGTGGCAGAAGTACAAGATGGGATGCCTGCTTTGATTAAAAAGTATATCGGAGAAGATATGACTTCCAGAGTAGGGATAGGGCTACAGGCTTTTGGTGACATATATCTACACTCACAGGATATACCTAAAAACACTTTCCGAGGCAGTGCTAGAAATTTGAAGATTTTTGGATCAATTGGCTTATTGATTTTGCTTATTTCTTTATTAAATTATATCAACTTGGCTACTGCCAGGGCCGTAACGCGTGTTAAAGAAGTCGGGATTAGAAAAACGCTAGGGGCTCAACGAGGGGGAATCTTGAGTCAATTTATTGTAGAATCTGTTCTTTTTACGATGACTGGCGGTGTTGTAGCATTGGGCCTCATTGGTATGGGGTTGCCCTATCTTAATGAATTACTCGAATTGAATCTCTCCTTTTCTGTCTTAGTTTGGACAGATTGGGCAGGGCTAATTGCTGGGTTCCTTTTATTGGGGATTGTGACGGGTATCTTACCCTCATTAGTCATGGCTCGACTTCCCTTACTAGGCGAAAATTCGTCTGCTATTCAATTCAGTGGAGGGCAATGGTCGATCACCAGGAAACTATTCGTGGGCGTACAATACTTCGTGACATTATCCCTGTTGGTTTCTACGGTAGCGATTTATAAGCAATACCAATACTTGAAAAATTTTGATTTGGGTTTTGATGCCAGTCAATTGGTACATATTCCAGTTGATGATCGAGAATTACAGGAAAAAATGGGGCTGCTAAAGGAGAAAATGTCAGAAGTATCTGGTGTTTTAGGAGTGACAGCAACGGGGGAAGATTTACCGAGTCGATTGAACAATACTTGGGACTTGAACTGGAATGGGTCAAACTTAGAAAACGGACTGGCCATTGATATAGTTGGAGTGGATCAATCCTATTTTGATATAGTGGGGATAGATTTCGTCGAGGGACAAAATTTTACCTATGATTTTGCGATTGATTCTGCACGTTCTGTGGTGTTCAATCAGAAGGCTCGACAACTGCTGGACGAATCATTCATGGTAGGGCAAGAAGTAAGGATAGCCAGTCGAGCTCGGAAACTCATAGGAGTAGTAGAAAATCATCATAATACTACGCTGCATTCTGAAATAGTGCCACTAGCTTATTTTATTTTCCCACCCGGCGCCCGAGTAAGTCCTGACAATTTACTCATTAAGTTGGAGACCGGGGAGCTGGCCGCTCAGTTGAGTCAAATGGAAGCTATCTGGGCAGCGTTTTCAGGAGACCCCTTCGATTACAATTTTGTAGACGCAGCTTTTGCAAAGGCGTACCATGCTGAGCGTAGGTTTAGCACAATCGTCGGCTTTTTTACCTTGATTGCTATTGCTATATCTATAGTCGGCTTATTTGGTTTGGTCAGCTTTATTGTACAGCGGAAGCTCAAGGAAATCAGTATTCGGCGAGTTTTGGGCGCTACAGAGTTGAATTTGATGCGCCTGTTGGGCAAAGATTTTTTGCTGGTTTTTTTAATAGCTTTAGTTTTGGCGATACCTATAGCCTTGCATTTTATCACAGGCTGGTTGAATAACTTTGCCTATCGCACCGAGATAAGTGGCATCATGATGGGAGGGGTAGCTCTTTTTTGCTTCGGAATCTCAGCGGCCGTTATTTTCTACCATTTGCAACGCACCGCGCAAGTCAGTCCTAGCGAAGTGCTGTCATCTGACTAGCGGAGCTCTCTCTTGAAATCTCTCTTGCCGCCCGTTTTTTCCATCAACATCGTTTCTTTGATAAGGATGTTGTGAGAAAAGGCTTTACACATATCGTAGATCGTGAGTGCGGCAAGAGAAGCGCCTACAAGTGCTTCCATTTCTATGCCTGTCTTTGCCGTGATATTGGCCGTGCAATCAATAACTACCTCGCGGTTTTCATTTACTTGAATATCGATATGACAATTGTCGAGCCCAAGCGGATGACACAAGGGGATCAAGTCTCCTGTTTTCTTGGCAGCCATAATACCAGCGAGGATAGCCGTTTGAAAAACCGGGCCCTTTTTGGTATGGATTTCTTCCTTTTCCAATTTATCCATAATAGTATCATCCAGAACCACAATGCTACGTGCTCTAGCCATTCGGCGACTTACTTTCTTTTCTCCAACGTCCACCATGTTGGGATTGCCAGCGGCATCGAGGTGGGTAAATTGATCCGACATATAGCTACTAAGATTATGCTTTTTCTATTTTGATGGCTACCCATTTTGAACTAGGCGTCTTACTGCCTTTGGCATAAGAGTCTATCGGGACTAACACATTAGCTTCCGGGAAATAAGTGGCGACACAACCTTGGGGAATATCATAAGGAATGACCAAAAACTGTTCTGCTCTCCTAATTTCCCCATTGTAGGTACCCACTAGGTTAACAACCGTTTTGGTTTTGAATCCTTCTTTGGTCATGTCCGCTCGATTCATCAAAACAACTCTTCTTTCGTTGTAAATACCTCGATAACGGTCATTTAACCCATAAATAGTAGTATTATATTGATCATGGCTTCTGATCGTCATCATCACATATTCTTCAGGGGCAATCTCTCGTTGAGGTAGCTTGTTAACCGTAAATTGTGCTTTGCCACTTGGGGTATTGAATTTGCCCTCGCGCGCGCCATTGGGAAGATAAAAACCACTGGGCTCGCGTACACGTTCATTGTATTGCTCAAAACCTGGAATCACCTTTTCTATGGCGTCTCGTACATGATCATAATTACTGATCATTTTGTCCCAATCCACCTTGCTACTTTTACCTAAGGTAGCATTAGCCAATCCAGCAACGATAGCAGGCTCACTTTTTACGGATTCTGAAACAGGGGGAAGAATACCTTGAGAGGAGTGAACAATCCCCATTGAGTTTTCAACACTGACAAATTGCTCACCGGTATCTTGTAGGTCTTTTTCTGTGCGGCCGATACAGGGTAAGATAAGTGCTTGTTTACCATGTATAAGGTGGCTTCGGTTCAATTTAGTAGAGACGTGTACCGTCAGGTCACAACGGTTTAAGGCTTCGGCCGTATATACCGTATCAGGTGTCGCCGAAATGAAGTTTCCTCCCATAGCAAAGAAGACCTTTCCTCGTCCTTCATGCATCGCCTTGATCGCTCCAACTACCTCATAGCCATGTTTGCGAGGTGGTTCGAATCCGAAGGTTTGCTCTATTTTATCCAAGAAGGCAGCAGGTGGAGCTTCCCAGATTCCCATGGTACGATCACCTTGGACATTGCTGTGGCCTCTAACAGGACAAGTTCCCGCACCCGGTTTACCAATAGCGCCCTTCAGCAGCAAGAGGTTAACCACTTCTTGAATATTGGCTACTCCATTTTCATGTTGCGTAAGCCCCATTGCCCAGCAAACAATAATTTTATCATTTCTTCGGATAAGGTCAACTGCTTCTTTGATTTTTTCCCTGGCTACCCCACAAGCCTCGGCTAGGGTATTGAAATCATACTGTTTGATGTCTTCAAGAAAAGCTTCGTAGCCTTCCGTGTTTTTGACAATGAAATCAAAGTCAAAGGCAGAACCCGGCTTACTTTTCTCTTCATACCATAGGAGAACCATAATGGCTTTAAGTAGCGCTATATCACCATTGACCTTTACCTGAAGAAATAAGTCGGTCAATGCTGTACCACCACTTAGTACCTTCCCTGGGCGTTGCGGATTGACAAAGTTGATCAGCCCTGCTTCC